>Ga0326727_10018343_pt1 | contig 14306 bp, 9 predicted proteins | sample MB2enrmetagenome_FD_207643 | JGI IMG/M metagenome (GOLD analysis project Ga0326727, IMG submission 207643) | Lab enriched peat soil microbial communities from McLean, Ithaca, NY, United States - MB29MY | ecosystem: Environmental > Terrestrial > Soil > Wetlands > Peat | place: USA: New York...
AATTGGGATTGGCGACATAAGTTGCAGAACTGGAATCAACAAAGTCCTTTAAGATAAACGGACCGGTGCCGACGGCGTTCTGCCAGTTCAGCAGCTGCGGTTGGGTAGCCGTAGTATAGGCTGCGACGGACTCAGGGGCTTCGATCGAATTATCAGCGCCGGCGGCTTCCATAATCGTTAAGATGGAAGTGGGGCCGACTGCACCCTGCTGCCAGTTGAAAGTAACGGTATATTTATCGGTAGCGACGACCGATAACAGCGGGTTCCAACCGGTAACGGAAACATAGTACGGGTCTTTTGAAAAGCCGTTACCGAGACCCAATAACCGGTCATAATGATTGACGACATCGCTGGCAACGAACTGCCTGCCGTTGACCGGCGCCAGGTTCTGCCAGTAGACGTTCTGACGGAGTGAACAAATCACGGTATAAGGATTGGGCATGGTATAACCGGTCATCATCCAACCGGTGGCGTACTGGTCCGGCAGCCAGCCGATTTCGAAGTCCCAGATGGACGGGTCAACAGCGTAGTTACCGTACCAGAGCTGAGCCAGATACGGGGCGTAACCGGCTTGACCATTGGTGCTGGCATACGGGTCCCAGGTGATAATGTCCTGTGAAATACGGTCTACGAGCGTCCCTCCGTAAGTGGGGGTCCCCAGACTGTCATACCAGCTACCGGTGCTGGTAGTAGTTGCAGTAACGTTAGCGCCGGTCGTCGTGGTTGTCGAAGCAGTACCGGTCGGAATTATTACCGCATTGGTTGTGGTGGTTTGAGTGGTGTTGGTGGTGGCTGTGGTGGTGGCTGTGGTTGTTGTTGTGGTCGGCGTCGAGGTCGAACTGCCGCACGATGATAACACCAAAGATGTCACCAAGAGAAAAGCGAGTGATACCAGGATAATTCCTCTTTTCATGTAAACCTTTTTGTTTCTCCTTTTATATTTGTTCCTTTATATTCTTATATACAGATTGTTATCGACAAGACTGGCCATGCCACTCAGCCCGATTACCCTCAGGGCTCCGAACACGGGAGGGACATCATGCAGCACTTAGCTTCGAGTTCAACCACAAACTCTCAGAACCCTGAATTTCCCTGGCAAGGCCAACCTTATCGCAGACATGCGCAGGCATCAACCAGTAAGGTCAAAAAAATAATGGGATTCAACGCCGCTTGTGTTATCTGTATATTAGAACCGATATGGAAAGTCGGATATTTGTTAAATTCAAAAAAATGTTTCCAGAGATTTTGTGCACCTTCCATTCCTAGAAACTAATTTTACGTTAGCACCATGTTAGCTATTTGTCAAAGCAACGATTACCTGACACCCTAAGGAGAGAGCAAAGATCGCAAAAAGAAGCTATGGAAGAAACCTTGGGGTCAAGTCAACAAAGTGCGCTCCTTTTTTGTCCAGACTCCCTCTCGCTGCATATATTATAACGAAATAATTTTAACCAAGTTAGATGTGACATCAAAGTACGAGGTTTGTTACGCGTCGTTATTTCAGACACCATGAACGGATGGTGATGACAGATCGATCGCCCTTTTGGACCAACCCATGACGTCAATTGGTTACTGTAACGGTGCTGGTGACCTGCCCATAATCTTTGCCCCCGATTTGCACAGATACTTGAATGGTGTACGAGCCGGGTTTGACCTGCGGAGAAATCTGTATATTCATTGCGGCAGTAGTAGTCGGGCTAATTGGAGTTTGTGCCTCATTAGCTTCAAACCCAGACGGCAAATTCACTGGCTCGAACACAGCACTTACACCCTGCATCGTTAAAATATCGGTTCCATAAAGCCGAAAAATGTTGTTTCTTGTCTGTCCTGCTTTCGTCTCGATTGTAGCCCGGTAATTAAGTTGCAGAGAATCACTCCCGGAAGTCAAGGCAACATCGACCGTTTGAATGGGCGGCCATTTGTTCGGCACCCCTTGCTGAGTAATGTTCGCCCTGTAAGCTAAACCACCGGGAGTTGCAATGACATCATCTGGCTGTTCGCTAGTTGACGATGATGTTGTGGTTGGACTGGTTCTGCAACCGGCTGCACCGATAACTGTACAGAGAAAGACCAGAGCTAACAATATCACTGATTTTTTCATTGACAGCACCACCTAGATCTTCAGGTTCTATCTTATAACCAGGTAATTCGATGAAGAACGAAAGATTTATTTTCTAATGCGCAGGAGAGGTTGCTACGAAAATTACTGGTGAAAAATCCCTTATCGTTGTATTGAATTTTAAGAACTGATCCCTTTAAGTCCCGCTTCTTTTTCAATCTTTTGGTAATCAACTTCAAGCTGTTTGTTCGATATTAGTTTTTCCCGTTTCTCTTGAGGAGGGTTTAATTTTTCTGATTGTTCAAATTCGATTGCCTGTTTCAGGATATCATCGGGTAGATATTCACATTTGGAAAGGATATCCAGAAATTGTCTTCCAAAAAACTGATCAACTTGAATTCTTCGCTTAGTCATATGGGTGAATTTTCCGATTACCCTGCAAATGTCATCTCGCTCCTCGGGACTTAGCTGTTCGACGAATTGGTATTCTTCAAGTTTTTTAAGACTTAGTATTATAGGCTCAAGAGCGTCTACGGTAACCACGTAGGCGTTATAGTCGCCCATGCTAAAGGAAAACTGTTCGATCACATCAAGAGTGTTTGGTGGGATCACTAAAAATATGTCTTTTTTAACATTTTCTTCTTTGATGTATTTCTTGACTGATTCTGTTTGTAATTTAATATAAGACGAGAAATTGCCAAGGTCATCGGAACCGGGGCTTTTAGCATCGAATATTACAAACTGATCACAAATTTTGATTGTGTTATCCGGGTTTCCCTTGAATGGCACTTTTTCGACGTATTCAATTGTATGTTTCTGACAGATAACCTTGATGACCTCTTTTACGCCCTCTTGATGTTTTGCCCACATTTCCTTCTGGCTTTTGAGTTTTTTAATTTCTTTTTCTTGTTGCTGATCGACTTCCTTTTTTCGGTCGTCCTGTATCTGCCCTCTAATTAGATTAAGTGCCTCTACATAGCCTTCGTATTTCGTCTTTCGGTCAATTTCAGTCTGTTTGAAAATAATATTCTCCCGGACCAACGTTATATTCTCGTTTGAAAGACTGGTAGCTCTATCGTTTATGATAAGAAGTTCTTTTTCAAGTTCATGCTGTTTATTCTTAAGGTGTTCGTTATCATTTTTAAGAACTAAATTATCGCTTTTCAGTTGACTGCTTTCTTGGGTTACATTACTTACCTGTGAGAGAACCGATTTGAATTCTCGGTATGCATCATAGCTGAGGTTTCTGAACTGTGACCATCCGAAAATTCTTTTCCAAAAAGTAAGCGACTTTACCTGCTCAAAAAACTGGCTCAATTTTTCAGTTTTATTTTCCATAACTGTCCTCCTATTTTGAAATATTATGAATTTATAGGATGGCTTATCACAATTAATTATTCATTATCACATTCAAATTAAAGAAATCTGTGTAATCCTTCGGTACTTTAACAGCCGAAGGCATGTTTGTCAATATTATTGGGAGGTTAAATAATGAAACACTTATAGTTGAATTTGTGAATAACTATCACGATCGTTTCATCGTGTCTCGGACTTGCAAGATAAATGAGCCTAGCGGTATTATTTTCCGTTCTGTGCGGTTTCGTTAAGTACCAGCCAGTATAATCCCAGCACTTTAATTGCTTCGGCAAAATCATTGAATTTTACCGGCTTGCGGACAAAACTATTCGCGCCAAACCCGTAACTGGAAACCACGTCCTTTTGTTCATTAGATGAAGTGAGGATAATCACTGGCGTCATCTTCGTCTTTTCATTGGCCCGCATCCGCCGCAGTACCTCCAAACCATCAACTTTTGGCAGTTTGAGATCCAGCAGGACCACGACAGGAAGGTCTTCGATTGCACAACCGCTATTATTATTATCCTCTCCAAAGAAATAGTTCAGAGCTTCAACGCCATCTTCTGCCACAATTAATTCATTCAAAATATTTGACTTTTTGAGTGCTCTTTTAGTCAATTCGACATCATCAGGATTATCTTCAACCAGAAGTATTTTCTTGTTTTCCAATGTTTTCTCTCTTTTATCCGCGCTCGATGATAAATAATTCCCAAAATTCGTTTATTATTTGTTGAAAATATAGCCCGTTTTCGGTACGGTGCTAATAATTTTGGCATCGCTCGGGTCAATCTCAATTATTTGCCTCAGACGGCTGATCCAGGTTCGCAAAATCTGATAGTCATCCCGATATTCTGATCCCCAAATCCGGGATAACAGGTCGTAATAAGTCATTAGATGTCCCGCATTGATTGCCAGTTCGCTCAGTAATAACCACTCAATCCGAGTCAGCTTTTCTTCTTTGCCTCGAACAGTTAATTGACGTTCATCAAAATTAATCTTCAGACCGTGAACGATGAGTTCTCGGGGAGTTTTCTCTCGTTCGAGTGAACTTAGTCGCCGCCTGATCGCTTCAATCCTGGCGACAAGTTCATCGGGATTAAAAGGCTTCGCTATGTAATCGTCAGCCCCCATTTCAAGTCCTTTGATTCGATCGGAATCGTCCCCTCTGGCGCTGAGCATGATCACCGGCACCGGTGAGAAAGTTCTCAGCTCTTTCAGAGTCTCAAAACCATCCTTCTTGGGCATCATTACATCGAGCACAACCAAATCAGGATCTTGTTCTCGAACCTGTTCCAGAGCTTCGACTCCATTACTTGCGAGTATTACTTCATAAGATAACAATTTGAGTTTAGTCTTCAAAAAATTAATAATGCGTTCTTCGTCATCAACCAGTAAAATTACAAATCGTTTCATGTTTCTTCCTGAAAGGGCATTTTTCTAATGGCCACTTCTTTTCATTATAGCTCTTTAATATCCCTATCTCTAATTTAAAGTGAAGTAAAACGTGGCTCCCTCTCCAACCTTGGATTCAGCCCAAACTTCTCCGCCGTGGCGACGGATGATGCGTTGCACGGTGGCCAGCCCAATTCCAGTCCCCGCAAACTCGGTAGCCCTATGTAAACGTTGGAAAGGCTTAAAGAGTTTGTCCGCATAAGTCATGTCAAATCCGACCCCATTGTCCCGAACAAAATAGGCCCGTTTCCCGTTATGTTCCACAGTGTCCATTTCAATTCGTGGATCTGCTGTTTTGCTGCTGTATTTCCAGGCATTGCCCAATAAATTCTGCAATACTAAACCCAGCAGGTTTTTATCGCCATTGGCGGTCATATTGCGTGCAATAGTAACTTTCACCTTCCGTTTCGGCTCATCATTTCGGAGTTCGTCAACAATTTTCCGAGCCATATTGCTAAGATCTAGCTCTTCTACGTTCAGATCGCTTCGCGCGACCCTTGACAATTTGAGCAGATCATCCATCAATTGCCCCATCAGCTCACCGGAAGCGGATATTTTCTTTAAATACGATTTTCCTTCGTTATCTAGCACCGTTGCATAATCTTCCAGGAGGACAGTGCTGAAACCAGTAATGCTCCTCAGTGGGGCTCTAAGGTCATGAGAAACCGAATAAGAAAATGCTTCCAACTCTTTGTTTGAAGCTTCCAGATCCATAGTACGTTGCTTCAACTCATCTTCAAATTTCTTGCGAAGGGTAATTTCCCTGGCATAGAGTCTATACGTGTTCGTGGATGCCACGTATGCCATTGTCTCCTCATACCAATATTCATCGATATTGACATCTTTTACTGCCACTGATGTTTCTGAATCTCTGACGATGTTGATAAAGTCGGTAAGAAACTTGCGTTTTTGACCATGGATCATTCGTGGAAATTTCAAGCGTGCCGCTGGATTGGCATATATGACATCGCCTTCACCGCTAACTTCAACAATAGGCATGGGATTATACTCTGGGAATGAAGCCAAGTGAACGACTTCAGTTTCAGCCCGTTTCCGCGCAGTAATATCGATATTTGTCGATAGGGAATACTCCTGTCCTTGCAGGCTAATCCTGTCGATTGACGATAGCAGTTCTATGATCCGTCCTGTTTTAGTCCGGAAACTTAACTCGATATTAGTTACTTTGCCTTGCTCGCGCAACAGACGGAACACTTCATCTCGTTTATCGGGGTTAATGTGCATATTTAAATCACGGGAATCACGCCCAATAATTTCATCCCGCCGATACTCCAGCATTTTCAGATAAGCTTCATTGACATCCACACACCGCCCCTCCGGCAAATGAGTCATCACCATCCCAATGGGACTGGAATGAAAAATTTTGGAGAATTTCTCTTCACTTTCTCTCACAGCTTTTTCAGCCTGTTTAAATTCAGTTAAATCTGTGGATACAGATGCCACTGCATAAGTCTTGCCGTGAATATCATGAAGCGGGAATTTGTTGGCCAGAAAATAATGGTGCCTTCCGTCAGCCAGATCAGCTTCCTCTTCCAATTGTTCAGGCTTGTCGTTCTCTGTGATTCTCCGGTCATTGTCCAGATAATTAGCCGCCTGGTCCCGGGAGATAATATCGTAATCGGTCTTGCCTTTGATTTCTTCCCGAGTCTTCCCCAGAAGTTTCTCAAGTTGTGCATTTATGGTGATAAACCGTCCCTGCAAGTCTTTAACAAAAATGCTGTTGGGGGCACCATCGATAATGTCCAGCAATTGTTTCTGACTGTCTTTGAGCTTTTCATCAGCCTGAACACGTTCGGTGATATCTGCTACGGTGCCGATAAGGCTCGTCGCCCGCCGGGCGGAGCCCTCACCCTCGAAGGTGGCGATGCCGTGCGCTTCAATCCACCGGACCGCCCCATCATTAAGAAAGATGCGATATTCCACTGAATATGGCTGGGGATTGGCCGGATTAAGGGCGGCTTCAACAGACGCCCAAACCCGCGGCAAGTCATCAGGGTGCAGGCGTTTAAGAATCTCCTCATTCGGACGCTGGCTGCCTGAGACCCCGAATATTCTTTGGTAACCTTCATCATTGGTAGCAATCTGGGTTGCCGGGTCATATTGCCACCAGCCCATATGCGCAGCATCCAGAGCAAGCTGTCTCTGTTGGGACAGCCGACTTATTTCAATCTCTGCCCTCTTGCGTTCTGTAATGTCGTGAGCGATTACCAGTGCAGTGAACGGCTTTTCCTGCGACAAAGAGACATTCAAGGTAACATACATGAAAGACCCGTCTTTCTTTTTTATCCTAAAGTCCACAGTTTCATCAATCTTTCTGCCTGCAAGTGTGGACTTCATTCTCTCGGCAAAGCGGTTCTTGCTATCTTCATCCATGAGGTCGGTCGGATTCATGGATAAGAGTTCCTCACGAGTATACCCCGACATATTGGACACCGCCTCATTCACGTTGGTTATACGAGGTATCCGGTAATCCAATTCATAAATCGCAGTTGGAGCATATTTGATCAGGGCATTGGCTTTGGCTTCGCTCTCTTTCAGCGCATCCTCCATCTTTTTTCGCTCGGTGATATCCCTATGTATCCAAAGCCGCCCATATCTGTTTTCCTCCAACCATATTGGAACGAAATCCCTCAGTACAACTCGACCGTCTTGTAGTGGGACCTCTTCGTCTTTAACCGGTTCGCCGCGATTAACTATTTCTGTAATTCGGGCAACAGCTTGCTCAGGATTTTCATAAACATTCTGAATTTTCTTGATTACCTCACCAGCTGGAATATTTCGCACCTCTTCGGGGGATTGTTTCAAATCGAACATCTCGCAGAAAGTCGGGTTTGCAAACTCGGTCAGCCCATCCCGGTTAACTAACAGGATTCCCAAAGGCATTTCAGAAAGGACTGAATAGAATCGATTTAAGGTTATTTTAACGATGTCTTCAGCTCGTTTGCGGGCATCGATATCAAGAGTCATGAATCCGAACTGTCCTGGTTTGACCTGGTAGGTGTATACATCAAACCAACGATTCAGGTTCCGGCTGAAGTTTTCAAAATGCAGTTGTTCACCAGTCAAAGCTACCTTGCCAAAGTTTTCGATTGCTTTACTCTGCACATCCGGGGCAATATTCCGGATAGTATTACCAATTATTTGTTCCCGGGGTAAACCTATGGATTTTTCCATAACAGGATTTAAATTGATAAACCGGTAATCGATGGGTTTGCCATCCGCGTCATAGATCATTTGGCAAAGGGCAAATCCTTCACTCATATTTTCAAATAACATCCGATATTTGGTTTCGCTTTCTCTCAGGGATTCCTCCGCCTTTTTACGATCGGTGATTTCTTTTTCCAGGTCGATTTTAGATGCGGTAACATTTTTCAGGCTGGCGGTCATAAGATTGAATGCATGAGATAGTTCCCCGATTTCGTCATGTTCCTTTTCTTCGATCTTAAAATCCAGGTTACCCGAACCTATTGCCTCGGTCCCAGCCTGAAGTTTCGCAATCGATCTAAGCGTCCTCCTTTCGATCATCCAATAGTTCAATAGAAAATAAATTCCGAAAAGCGCAATAAGTATAATGAGAACAATAAGGCTGGATTGCCTTGTGTTATTGGCTTGAGCATCAAACAACTGTGACAAATTAGAAGAGTCCGACTCCAATTCCTGATTTTGCACTGACATCCGGCTCCAAGATATCTGGAAGATTGTGTTATCGATCGTCCCACCAGGGTTCAAGGACTGATTCCCCAAACTGGAATCAACGCTGTCGAAAACACTCTTGAGTTGCGGAACGTCAGCCTGAATATTGCTAATAAGGGATTTCTCTTCCGGTGTATTTCCCTCTAATTTGGCAACATCGTTCGAAAATGAGGTATATTCATTCTGCCATGCGCTGAGCTGCTGGCTTTCCTGATAAATCATATAGTTATCGCCGAGGTAACTAAGGTTGTTAACTTCCTGGGATATGTTATTTACGGTGGTTTCCTGATTAACAAGCCTGTTCACCCTTTGTTGAATAATAATCGCTGAAGCCGACATCGCAACGATTAAAATACCAAACACAAGTACACTCAAAATAAATTGTGTTCTAACTTTCATGGTAGTCTCCGTTACTGGATAATATTGACTGAGTCCGGTTCGATTACTTTCAATCCGCCAGTGTAGATGTAGTTAAGAAAATTTGGTACTTGAGTCGAGGTTGTGAGATTATTGCTAATGGTCCAACGGGCTTCATTTTCCATTGCCGCTATTAGCGATTCATTTAAAGAAAGAGCAAACTGGTAATCGGACCATTCGCTGTTTACATATTCATTACTGGATGTGTAGTTTTGCTGAAGAATAGCTTTAGCCTCAGTTGGATGGCTGATGATATAATTTTCCGACTGTTTCAGTGCATCTAAAAATCTTTGCAATAGTGCCGGATTCTGCTGTATCCAATCATTTCTGCAAACCAGGACATCATTAAGGGCTTGACTGCTTTGGACAGACCAAGTGACCGTCCCATCGGGATATTGATTATCAATTTGGCTTTCGTAAGGGTCGCGTGTCACCACTGCGTCGACGCTGCCATTACCTAATGCCGTTACATCTTGTGCTACTGGCAAGTTAACGAGTGTAACGTCACTAATACTCATGCCATTCAATTCCAGAAATTGACCGAAATAAAACTGCGATATCGTCCCAAATGGAACGCCAATATTTTTCCCCTTAAGATCCGCTATGTTCGAGATCCCACTGCTAGTCAGCGCTACCAGGTTAGTGACGTATGACGTGCTTATATTCGTCACGATGCTAATGTTATCATTTGCGAATGCACCAGTTACTACCGGGTATTCTGATGTATAAGCGATGTCTATCTTCCCATTTACCAAGTCAGTTATTGCGCTTGGCCCGGTGCTATAGGTATCCAGAGTCAAATTTATCCCATTATTGGCAAAATAATGCTGACTCTCAGCGGTAAAAAACACAACGTTCGCAGCACTGACCGTGATTCCAATGGAGATGGATTGTGAAGGCCCTGAATATTTTCCTTGACAAGCTGCTATTAAGCTCATTGATGCTATCGCCGCGATAAAAATTGACGAAACAATAATCTTTTTCACTTCTTTGTCCTTACTTGATGATATTTATGAAGTCTTATGTTTGGCCGCAAAAGGAATGGGCAAACTTGCCATCAAAGACATATAAACAAATATATTGATATTTATACGGATAACATTTGCTGTATTTTAAATCAATATCCGAGTAATAATCAATCAACCGTAATCGGATACCCAATTGCCGTTACTGGGGTCGTCTGTCTGAGCTCGGTTGGAGCTACCAGAAGATACCAAGGGAAACCGGTGTCCGCCGGGAAACGGTAGCTCGCTACGATTCATGCCGTTATCCAAATACGGCCACGGTGCCCGCCGGGAATAATTCAAAATAACGTTTTGCTTTATTTGGTTCAAGTCATTGTCCAAATTCTTTGTAAAAAATCCTTTATCATAAAATGCCAATATATTGACATGCAGTTTAATATGGTATAGACTACTAAATGATAGTTAATACCATATTGAGAATAAAGGAGGCAAATGCATGTCAGATATCATTTCTGTAGAAAACCTCGTGAAAGTGTACGCTGACGGCACAAAAGCGCTCGACGGAATCTCGTTTAATGTTGAAGAAGGAGGATTCTTCGGGTTCCTGGGCCCAAATGGTGCTGGAAAGAGCACGACGATCAAGATTCTTACTACTCTTCTCAGGAAGACTTCAGGGAATGTCTCAGTCGCGGGTTTCAATTTGGACAAATCAACCCAGGAAATCCGGAAAGTTATCGGGGTTTTAAGCCAGGAAACAATTATTGATGTAGACCTAACGGGCAAAGAAAACCTGCGGCTGCAGGGTCGCTTGGAACAAATGCGCGGAAGCGCCCTCGAAAATCGGGTAGAAGAATTGTTAAAAATGGTGGAGCTTCAGGAATTCGCGAACAAACCGGCGGGCCGATATTCTGGGGGTATGAAGAAAAGGCTTGACCTGGCTTCCGCATTGATACACCAACCCAAGCTTCTTTTCCTGGATGAACCGACAACCGGACTTGACCCCCAGTCCCGGACATCAATCTGGGAACATCTGGAGGAGCTAAATAGAAAAGATGGCATCTCTATATTCCTGACGACTCAATATTTGGAGGAGGCGGACAAACTTTGTCGGCAGTTATCAATAATTGACCACGGAAAGATTATCGCCGAAGGTTCCCCGGCAGACCTTAAAAAAGCAATCGGACATGACACCATAACTCTTTCGCTTAAGGACCCACAGGACTCGAATCTGAGAACTGCAACAAAGAAAATCTTGCAACAAGTCCCGGGAGTATCAGACGTTACGGATTTAAATGATGGCGTTGTCGCTCATGCAGAAAATGCCGGTGAAGTTATTGCCGATATAATTGCGGCATTAGACCGCAATAATTTGCGCCCTTTGTCCTTGAGTATGGCTGCCCCGACATTGGATGATGTTTTCCTGCACCATACCGGAAGAAGAATCAGGGCCGAAGAACTCGGTCAGAAAACATCAGAGCCATTTTTAATGTAAGGAGGTTTGAAATGACGTTATTTTACGATACTCAATCTTTATTCATTCGAGGTATAACAAAAATAATAAGGAATCCTACCCTGCTATTTGTCAATCTTTTAACACCCTTATTATTTTTACTACTCTTCTCTCAGTTACTTCAAAAACTTACGAGCTTGCCAGGCCTCACTGGCAGCTACTTGACATACCTAACTCCCGGAATCCTGGTAATGAATGCTGTTTTCGGTTCATTCCAGTCAGGCATGTCAATTGTCAACGATGTCAACTTGGGATTTCTCCAGAAAATGCTGTTAACTCAAGTCAGTAGGCCGGCAATCTTGCTTGGTCGATTAGCGACTGACCTGCTGGTGATGATAATCCAGTCAATCATTATAATCGGTGTGGCCTTAATTCTTGGGCTGCGCATCTCCTCCGGTGTTCCTGGCCTGTTGCTTATTTTCGTAACCGTAATCCTTTTCGATTTAGCCTGGTCAGGACTGATGCTGGCAGTAGGTTTGCAGACTAAAAAGGCAGAAACCGTATCGGCAGTTGGTAATATCTTGGCATTTCCACTGCTTTTTGTGAGTAGCGCTCTTTTGCCAACGGCGATAATGCCTCGTTGGGCACAGCTTGTTTCCGACTACAATCCTTTGAGTTACGCTTCTAACGTCACGAGGGATCTGGTACAAGGTGGGTTAACATGGCACACCTTTGGCGTTGCTTATGCGATAATTATTATATTAGCAATTGCAACTTTTTCGGCCACCTTATATCGATTCAGAAAAGTTGTTGATTAAGAGTAATGGAAACAGGAATCAAAATATGAGTTTATTCTCACCGAACGACCCAATGTATGCAAACAAACATTAATTAATAATATTAACCGTCGTGTTATAATGTGGCGGAATAAACAGATAAAGGTAAGTAACCAGTGATGAGTTTGCGAGAACGCAAAAAAGTTAAAACACGTATATCTATCCAGAAATGTGCTATGCGTCTCTTTCTTAAACAAGGATACAACGAAACTACGATTGAACAAATCGCCGCGACTGCAGAAGTATCACCCAGCACATTCTTCCGTTATTTTCCTACCAAAGAAGACCTTGTAATGTATGATCCACTGGATCCACTGATCATGGAATCATTTAGGCTTCAACCTGCTGAACTTGGGCCAATTCAAGCGCTTCGCGCAACAATGCAAGCCGTATTTGGGAGTCTATCTGACGATGAATTAACGGAAATAAGCCAAAAAGGGAAACTTATGACCACTGTTCCAGAACTTCGTTCCAAAGCACTGGATGAGCTTGTTCGCTCTTTTGATGTGTTTGCTAGGATGGTAGCCGAGAGGATCGGAAAACCTTCTGAAGACCTGACCGTTCGAGTTGTAGTAGGTGCAATAATGGGAGTCATGATGTCTGTATTGTTTACTGTTCCTCAAGACCACCCGATGAATCTTTTTACTTCAATGGATGCCGCTTTAGGGCAGATGGAAAAACTGTTGGCATTGTGAAAAATGGGCACCTGGGCTTTAAAAGACGGATGCCGCCCCCCGATACTTGGCTGCAAGCGGGGCTACCTGCGCATCATTGAAGATAAGGTCTCTCTCATTTCCAATTAACCCATTCCAGCATTTTATTCTATTTGACTTGACGATACTGCATAATGGCCAGCGTGGCGAACAACAGGCTCAATCCCACTATCCAAGACAGTGCCACACTATCATTACGCCATGGACTTTCCTACACAGAGCTCCAGTTCCAGCATCTGAATCCGGCTAAACTTCCAGTGTTTCGATTGGTGCGCGAGCTGTGGAAGTTCTATAAAGCGCTATATCCGTTATTTCATTATTAGAAATTAACCAACCAGTCTGCTTCTAACTGCCTGCATGCTAAGATGTGCGAAGTCAAATCTAAAGGCTGAACCTGAGAAAATGTATTTATCTATTTCATTTAATGATATAACAGCTACAACAAATGGGATTTGAAACCCATGGAGGGATATAGACTGAAAGCCAGTTCCAATGTTTTAGTTTTCTGTGTATTGTCCAATAGCGCCCACTTTAGGGGACTCGAAACCAACCAATTAAGTTATATTGAAAGTTAAGCAAAAAGTTCTATCTATTGTACAACTTACTCTAGGGGATTGGATTTGAACTCCGGATCCTGGCGTATCCGGTTCCAGACACGGGCCACGGGAAGGTTATCGAAAAGACTCTACCCCAATGTTGAGTAGTTCTCGGTATCGTCCCCTTTGGTGGGCCATTCGGAACAGTTCCCGAACTTCTGTTTGATAAAAAGCATCTAATCTCGACTTTACAGCAAATTCTCTCTTCTACGGGCAAAACCGATATATCACTTCTGTGAGTTGATATTGAAAGTCTGTTCAACCTAAATCTTGTAGCTGGCTTGTCACTGGCAACTTGGAGTTTAATTATTTTCCAGTCGAATCATACCACCACTTCTCCGGTCGAAACCTCCTCCAAATTAGTAACATGGGGACCCTATCGTTTCAGTCGAAATCCAATGTATCTGAGTCTAACTATTATTTATCTTGGAGAGGCGGGAGTTTTAGTTCAAGTTTGGCCGCTGCCTTTACTGCTTTTGACGCTCATTTATGTTCAATTAATTGTAATTCCTTATGAGGAAAATCAGTTGCAAAAACAATTTGGAGCCACTTATAGGCAATATTGTGCAAAGGTACTTCGCTGGATTTAGATGGGAACTCTGAAAAACATCGAAAGGGTTTTAGCCTCGGTTTACTGTCGCCAGCAGCCACCGGTTTGCTCGAGAACATGGCGCAAGCCGCACACAAATTGACTATCGAACACTTTGGCCGAACAATCTTGCTATACACCCCCTTGTATCTTTCCAACTAT
>Ga0326727_10018345_pt1 | contig 14306 bp, 11 predicted proteins | sample MB2enrmetagenome_FD_207643 | JGI IMG/M metagenome (GOLD analysis project Ga0326727, IMG submission 207643) | Lab enriched peat soil microbial communities from McLean, Ithaca, NY, United States - MB29MY | ecosystem: Environmental > Terrestrial > Soil > Wetlands > Peat | place: USA: New York...
AGAAGCGCTTCGGCGAGCAGGTGGCGCACATCGTCGAGGGCGTCACCAAGCTGGACAAGATCAAGTTTGCCAACCGCGAAGACCACCAGGCCGAGAACATCCGCAAGATGCTGCTGGCCATGGTCACCGACGTGCGCGTGGTCATCATCAAGCTGGCCGACCGCCTGCACAACATGCGCACGCTGGAGCACCTGGTCTCGGCCAAGCGGCAGAAGATCGCCAAGGAGACGCTGGATGTCTACGCGCCGCTGGCCCACCGCCTGGGCATGGGCAAGCTGCGCGGCGAGCTGGAGGACCTAGCCTTCCGCTACACCGATCCCTTCGCCTACCAGCAGCTCTCCAACGAGGTGGACGCGCTGCGCGGCGAGGGCGAGGTCTTCCTCGAAGGAATCGTCAAGGCGCTGCAAGGCAAGCTGTCCGAACACAAGATCGCCGGCCGCGTGGAGTGGCGCATCAAGCGCCTCTTCTCCATCCAGCAGAAGCTCTCCGAGCAGAAGATCCCGCTGGACCAGGTCTACGATCTGCTGGCCATCCGCGTCATCTGCCAGTCGGTGCAGGACTGTTACGCGGTGCTGGGCCTGCTGCACTCCATCTGGCGTCCCGTCCCCGGCCGTATCAAGGACTTCATCGCCATGCCGCGGCCCAACCTCTACCAGAGCCTGCACACCACGCTGATCGCGCCCGGCGGCCATCAGTTCGAGGTGCAGATCCGCACCGAAGAGATGCATCGCGTCGCCGAGGAGGGCATCGCCGCGCACTGGAAGTACAAGGCCGGCGACAACGTCACTCCCAAGGACGAGGCCCGCCTGGCCTGGGTCCGCCAGTTGATGGAGTGGCAGCGTGAGATGTCGGACCCCAACGAGTTCATGTCCACGCTGAAGATCGACCTCTACCCCGAGGAGGTCTACACCTTCACCCCCAAGGGCAAGGTGGTGGTTCTGCCCAAGGACGCCAGCCCCATCGACTTCGCCTACGCCATCCACACCCAGGTGGGCAACACCACCACCGGCGCCAAGGTCAACGGCCGCATGGTCCCCCTGCGCACCAAGCTGCGCAACGGCGACATCGTCGAGATCACCACCCAGGCTGGCCACTCCCCCAGCCGCGACTGGCTCAGCTTTGCCAAGAGCTCGCGCGCCCGCAACAAGATCAAGCACTGGCTCAACGAACACCAGCGCGAGCGCGCCGTCGAGGTGGGCGGCAAGCTGCTGGAGCGCGAGGCGCGCAAGTACAAGATCGCGCTCTCCCGATACCACGAGGCCGACTTCGACAAGGTCGCCGCGGAGTATGGCCTCGGCTCGCAGGCCGAGCTCATGGCCGGCGTCGGATTCGGCAAGTATTCGGCGCGCCAGGTGCTCAACAAGCTGGAGCCCGGTTCCACCATGGCGCTCGAGCCCGCCGCCGATGCCAACGCCGGCATCGTCGGCAACACCCTGGGCCAGATGTCCGACGCGGTCAAGCGCGTCTTCTTCGGCAGGGGATCGGAGTCGCTCCAGGTGGAGGGCCAGGACGACCTGCTGGTCTACCGCGCGCGCTGTTGCAACCCCATCCGTGGCGAAGAGATCATCGGCTACGTCACCCGCGGCAAGGGCGTCGCGGTGCACGCGCGCAGTTGTCCCAATGTACAGAACCTGCTCTACGAGTCCGACCGGCGCATCCAGGTGGAGTGGGCGCCGCTTCCCGGCGACTCCGGCGCGGAGGGCGCGCCCAAGCCCCAGACCTACCCCGTCAAACTCACCGTACTCTGCGACGACCGCGCCGGAATGCTCAAGGAGTTTACTGCCATCATCTCCGACGAAGGCACCAACATCCGCTCCTCCAGCTCCGAGGTCTCCGACGACGGCGGCGCGGTGGTGGACTTCGTCGTCGAAACCATCGACCTCCGCCATCTCAACCGCCTGGTCGACAAGCTGCGCCGTGTGCAGGGCGTCCACGACGTCCAGCGTGTGCAAAAGATTTAGGCAGCGTGGAACCCAAGCCGTGACTGGCCCTTACAATGGAATACTGCAAGAGTGCGGAGGCTAACTTGTGAGCGGACGCGGTGAGGCGCTGGTAACGGGGGCGTCGGGGTTCTTCGGCGGCGTGTTGAAGCGGCGATTGCTGGCGGAGGGTTTCGCGGTCACCAATATCGATCGGGTGCGCGATGAGGATGCGCACCAGGCGTTGACCAGTATCCAAGGGGACATCCGCGATGCCGAGCTGCTGCGGCGGGTCTTCGCGGAGCACAGCTTCCAGGCGGCCTTTCACTGCGCGGCCATGCTGGCGCACGACGTCAAGGACAACAACCTGCTGTGGACCTCCAACGTCGATGGCACGCGCAAGGTCGCCGAAGCGGCGCTGGCGGCGGGAGTGCGGAAGTTCGTCAATATCTCCTCCAACTGCCTTTGGGCCGAAGACCTGGGCCATCCGGTGACAGAGCAGGACGCTCCTGCGCCGGTCGAGATCTATGGACGCTCGAAGCTGGCCGCGGAGCAGGAGCTCGAGGCGTTGCGCCGGAAGCATCCGCAGTTGCAGGCCGTCACGCTGCGCTGCCCCACCATCATCGACAGCGGACGCCTGGGCTTGCTGGCGATCCTGTTCGAGTTTATCGAGGACGGGAAAAAAGTGTGGGTGGTGGGCGATGGCGGCAACCGCTATCAGTTCATCTATGCGCAGGACCTGGCGACGGCCTGTTTGCAGTGCCTCGACTACGAGGGCTCGAACCTGTTTCATGTCGGCGCGGACAACGTGCCCACCATGCGCGCAATGTACCAGGCGGTGATCGCCGCGGCGGGCAGCAGCTCGCGCGTGGCGCGGCTGCCCAAGCGGCCGGCGATTGCGGCCATGAAGCTCGCGCATACGCTGGGCGTCTCCCCGCTGGGGCCGTATCACTACCGCATGATCGCGGAGAACTTTGTCTTCGACACCGCGCGCATTCGGCGCGAGCTAGGGTGGGCGCCCACCCTGACCAATCAGGAGATGATGCTGCGCGCATTCGAGTACTATCGCCAGAACCGCCGGGCGATCCATGAACGCACGGATGTCTCGGCTCACTCCAAAGCCGCGCCGATGGGGATCATCCGGCTGCTGAAGTGGTTGTCCTGACAAGGCGGCAATCGACCGGCGGAGATCAGCAAACAGAACAGTTCGCGGTCACGAGAATTTACGGCTGTCCTGAGACGCACGAGCGCACCCAGCGCGTGCAAAGGTTTAGGTCTAATGCGCCTTCGTCTCTGATTGCTGTGGCGCAAGTACCGTTTTCAGCCGCAGGAACGGCGTCTCGTAAAAGCGGAAGCTGAGCCACGCGATTGCCACAGTCATGAAGAACCAGAGCACGGGAATAATATTGCTCAGATCCGGATGCAGATCTGCCAGTCGATGCAGCGGAGAAGCGGGAATTAAGTGGATAAAATAGACACCGTAGCTGATCGCTCCCAGTCCGCTGAGTGGGTGCCAACGTAGCACGCGGGCAAGCGTACAGTCGTCATCAATGGCCCGCAACAATACTCCCGCGGCAACCAACGCAATCAGCGTAAATCCCACGGTACCTACAAACGGATGCCGCAGAAATCCGTGCTTGCGCGATAGGATATACATCAGGGAGGGCAACGGAATCCATATCAAACAGTTCGACATGCGGCGAAGTTGAATTTGAGTCAGAGCATGACCGCGCAGAAATAAAGCCAGCCACGCACCGACCAGTAGCGTATCGCAACGCGTATAGATGGGCCAGTAGAGGATCATCTGCTCAATCTCTATTGGAGTTGCGTGAAAGTACAGATAAAAACGAAGCGTCACTGTCATCAAGCTGACGATCACACATAGGTTCATCAGCCGTTTCCGGTCTCGCAGCCACCAGATCACGGCCGGCCAAATCAAATAGAACTGCTCCTCAACGCACAGGCTCCAAAGGGCCCCGATATTGCCCACCTCCATCAGGTGGCCATGATGGACAATCGCAATGATGGTAGGGTTGTGCGCTGTAAGATTGGTGAACGGAACGACCAGATTTCCAAAATAGAAGACGAAGGTAAGCATGTTCCAGTGAATATGCAGGTGCAGAATCGGCGTTAGAATCGCCACCGCCAGAAAGAAACCATAGAAGACGGGAAAGATTCGCAACGCGCGACGAACGTAAAAATTGCGGAAGTAATGCGGGTTCTCCAGCGAATCGTACAGTATTCCAGTAATCAGAAATCCGGAGAGTACAAAGAACAGGTCGACTCCGACCCATAGATTTCCGGTATAACCCTGTAGAGTGCCGCCAAAGTGGCAAAGAAAGACCATTCCGACCGCGATTCCGCGTAACCCATTGAACGAGCCATAGTAGGGCTTGATCCAGATGCGGGACAGGGAACGGTCTACCAACTTTGATTCATCTATGACTGCAATGTCGCCCATTGTGCAAATATATAAGCTCAGATATAACATCAGGAAAACCAAAATCGCACGCGACTGCCATGGTATATAAACACTTAACATTCCTCGATGTTGTATTCAGTTGCCAGCGGCAGGTTGACTGCGTTGCGGAAGTGTTTCAGCTCGTGCTGCTCATAGCGTTACTCCGCTTGCTTGGTCAGCCGCGCTCCGATCCGGTTACGGTTGGCCCGATTCCGCGCGGCGGTGATAAACCGTGAGCAACGGGTACTGCTCATCCCTCACATATCCGCGCTCGATTGCGTTGCGAAATTCCCTGGGGTAGAAGGTGTAATCCGCACGGTCCGCGATGGGGCCATACGCATAGCTGGAGTTCAGAAAGATCAGGGTCTGAAACCCGTGCTCTTGCCAAACTTGAATGAGGTGTGCCTGTTCTGCGACCGGAAAGGCCGTTCCGGGGTCCCACAGCGTCGGGGAGTGCATGGGCGACGGCAACCCAAGCGCTGCATAGTTGAACTCCATGCGCGGCCCGAAGAAGTAGGGGCCTGGATTCGCGCCCGTCGCGAGTTTCACCTCTCGCTCCACCTCGATCATCTTCGAACTCACGCGCATGTTCTTGAAGAAGCCGCTGTTGACGCGCTGTTGGTTGTCCTGCCACTCGAAGAAAATGTGCGGCCCGATCCCGTACACCCGCACTCGCGCGGCCCCGTAGTACAGATCGCCCGCGATCGAGGCGCACACGATGGCGATAAAGACGCGCCGAAGAAGCGGTCCATTCCACCGCAAGCCGAAGGTCAACACCGCGCCTGCCGCCAACAGCACCGTGCACTCCACGTCCCGGCAATCGCTGTTGGTTGCCAGCCCGTAGAGCGCAATCATCAGCGCCAACGGAAAGAAAGAAATGTAGGCAATCCCCTTCCAATCCCGCTCGCGAATCTTCCGCATCACGCGCGGCGCCAGGCCAAGCAGCGGGACCGAAAGCAAGGCAATCCAGTAGAGCGCGGAGGTCCGCTCAAACGGATTCATCAGTAGATAACCGTACCGGCCAGTGACGTCGCCCCGGCCCTTCGCCACCGTGAGATAGCTCGCCAACATGGCCGGAATGGAGACATGGTTGAGCAGAAGCAACAACACGGCTGCCGCCGTCGCGCCCAGCGTCAACAGAACCAGCCGCATCCTCCGCTCCGTGACCAGGCAGAGCAGAACCACCCCTCCCACAATCGCCATCCCGGCGATATTCGGCTTCATCAGCGAGAGCAGCGCCAGCGACAGAACGTAAGAGGCCTGCACCGCCTTGGATTGGGACTGCCGTGCATAACCCAGGCAGGAGAGGAAGAACACCGCCGCCAGCACCAAAGTACTGTCGTTGAACCACCAGAAGCACGAGGTCAGCATCGCCGCGCATTCAATCGCGAACGCCGTCGCCATCGACGCCAGCCGCCCCATCGCCAGCCGGCCCATCAGCCAGACCATCCACAGGAACGTCAGGCAGGCAAAGATCGCGCTGAAGTAGAGGTTCGCGTCCCAGTTGACGCCAAACCATTGATACGCATATTTGATGCCGAGGTTGAAGCCCGGCGGCGTGGTCGCAGGGAAATCAACATACGGCCTCTGTCCCAGGATCTGGCGCCATCCCGCGTCAACCATGATGTTGAAATCCCAGGAGCCGTACTGCCATCGCCCGAAGTGAAAGAGAAACACCCAGAGAAACGCGCTGGCCCCCAGCAGCGCAGCGCAGGTATACGCACAGCGCCAGCGCTGCCGGAAAAACCGAACCGAGGAAGCCAATGCGGGCACAAGGCAAAATGCCGCAATAAATCCGCCCGCAAGGAACAGATAGAGCCGAACGGTGAACCCCCTATAAAACCCATCGGGCGAGATTCGACCGAAATGATGTGTCGAAGCCGGCGTCAATAAGAATCCCAGGACCGCAAGCGCAAGGACCGCGACCCCCACCCACGCCGCAAACAGGTCCAGCTGCGTCAGCTTCTGCGCTTCGCCGGGAGCGGCAGAAGCGGCTGGTTCCGGGGACGAGGGAATCGGGAGCAAGGTTTCTCCTGGCTTGCGAACTGCGCGTTGATGATTGCAGCGATTCTAGCATTGCCGGTTTGTGGTGCCTGCCGCAACGCCCCGCTTGCGCAAGACTCTTGCAAGCGCGACAATCGAGCCATCTCACGGAAGTCGAAAGCGCGATATGGCACAGACCAAGACCATGATTTCAACTACTCAGGCCCCCCGGGCCATTGGCCCCTACTCGCAGGCGGTGCGCGTGGGCGATCTGCTCTTCACCTCCGGCCAGGTCGCGCTTGACCCGGCCAGCGGAGCGCTGATCGCCGGAGGCATTCGCGAGCAGACCAGGCGTGTGCTCGACAACCTGGCCGCCGTGCTGGAGGAGGCCGACCTGGACATGGCCAACGTGGTCAAGACCACCGTCTTCCTGAAGAGCATGGCCGACTTCACCGCCATGAACGAGATCTATGCCCAGTACTTTGCGCCGGAGGGCGTGGTGCCGCCCGCGCGCTCAACGGTCGAGGTCGCTCGCCTGCCCAAGGATGCACTGGTGGAGATCGAAGTCATCGCCACGCAGCCGCTAACATAGCTGTGGGTCGCAATCGTTGCGCGGGCCGGCGCATCGAATGAGACGGAGGAGTTCACCGATGGCTGATTCGATCCCCGGTTCGGGCGCAACGGCAAAGAACGACGCCGCGCCAAGGCAGAAGGTGCAGAAGACGGAGGAGGAGTGGCGCGAACTGCTCACCCCGGAGCAGTTTCACGTGATGCGCCAAAAGGGGACCGAGCGGCCGTTTACCGGCGCGCTGGTCGACACCCACGACGATGGCAGCTACCACTGTGGGGCATGCCATGCGCCGCTCTTCACCTCCGAAACCAAGTTCGATTCGGGCTGCGGATGGCCCAGCTTCTGGCTGCCAGAGTCGCCCGACGCCATCGACGAGCACGAGGACCTGTCGCTGGGCAGGCGGCGCACCGAGGTCACCTGCTCCACCTGCGGCGCGCACCTCGGCCACGTCTTCACCGACGGCCCGCAGCCCACCGGACTGCGCTACTGCATCAACAGCGCCTCGCTGGCGTTCGAGAAAAAATAAAGTAGTAAAAGAAAAAACAGGTTCCTGCGCTGTGCGATGGCAGGCTGTGATGCGCAAGGACAATCCAGCAGACACGAAAAGCCCCGGCTGCGAAGCTTCCTGCCGGGGCGTTCTGTTCTCTTAAGAAACTCCGCTCAGCCTTTGACGACCTTGCCCGTCTTGATGCAGCTGCTGCATACGCGGATGCGCTTGGTCGCGCCCGCGACCACGGCTTTCACCGGGTGCAGGTTCGCGTTCCAGCGGCGGCGCGTGGTGTTGTTGGCGTGGGAGACGTTGTTTCCGAACTGCGGGCCCTTGCCGCAGAGTTCGCATTTGGCTGCCATGGTGAAACTCCAATCCTGAATTGCAGCGGCCTTCACCCCGCACGCGGGAACCTCCCGCAGAATCCGGAGTCCCAATGGAAAACCATCCCGAGAAGTGAAGGGGACAGGCATGCAGGGACTCCAATCCCCGATCTCAATCCTGTCTCACTGCTTCTGCTAATTATGTTACCACTGGCAACACCTGGGTCGCCACTTGTCCCATCGCGCGCAAAGACATTTTTTCAGAGGATCAGTCGATGGAGATCTTGCGCAGCAGCTTGAAGTCCAGCAGCATCTGGCCTGTGCCCAGCACCACCGACGCCAGCGGGTCGTCGGCGATCGACACCGGCAGCCCCGTCTCTTCGCGGATGCGCTTGTCCAGGTTCTTCAGCAGCGCGCCGCCGCCGGTGAGCACAATGCCGCGGTCGGAGATGTCGGCCGAGAGCTCTGGCGGCGTCCGCTCCAGCGCCACGCGGATGGCGTTGATGATGGTCGAGACGCACTCGCTCAGCGCCTCGCGCACCTCGGAGTCCTCAATGGTGATCGTCTTGGGAACGCCCTCAATCAGGTTGCGACCCTTGATCTCCATCGTGATCGGCTTGTCCAGCGGGAAGGCCGAGCCAAGCTGCATCTTGATCTGCTCGGCCGTGCGCTCGCCGATCAGCAGGTTGTACTTGCGCTTCAGGTAGGTCACCACGGCCTCGTCCATCTGGTTGCCGGCCATGCGCACCGACTTGGAATAGACGATGCCCGAGAGCGAGATCACCGCGATGTCCGTGGTCCCTCCGCCTATATCCACCACCATGTTGCCGCCCGGCTCGGTAATCGGCAGCCCCGCGCCGATGGCCGCCACCATCGCCTGCTCCACCAGATGCACCTCGCTCGCCTTGGCGCGATAGGCCGAATCCATCACCGCGCGCTTCTCCACCTGCGTGATCTCCGACGGCACGCCGATCACAATCCGCGGATGCACCATCCGCTTGCGGTTGTTGTGCGCCTTCATGATGAAGTAGTTCAGCATCTTCTCGGTATGGCGGAAGTCGGCGATCACGCCGTCCTTCATCGGCTTGATGGCGATGATGTTGCCCGGCGTGCGGCCAAGCATCTCCTTGGCCTCCTTGCCCACCGCCTCCACCTCGTTGGTCAGCGTGTTGACCGCGATGATGGAGGGCTCGTTGACCACCACACCCTTGCCATGTGCAAAGACCAACGTGTTGGCGGTTCCCAGGTCGATGGCCAGGTCGTTGGAAAAAAGGCTGAACAAAGAGCGCAGATTATGGATGCGCGAGTAACGCGTTTGATAACCGTTGGAAGCCATGGGGCAACTTATTCCTGATAAACGAGATCAATTTCTATTGTACGGCTTGGCGCAGAGGGCTGCTGGAGGAAGGGAAGCCGCCCGTTTTCCCATCTCCTTTGTCCATGGCGACTTGGTCCCCTCCAGGAATCGAAAACGGACAACGGGCAGCCCATCACCGAACTGGTCTAGCCCGAAGCATTGGCCCTCACCGCCTATAATCGTCTCATCGCGAGGAGGGCCCGCCGCCATGGGCAGAAGCGTAAGCAGCAGGAAGATTGTCAGCTTCACGCTGGGCTCCATCCTCATCGTGCTGTTCGCCGCCTTCGCCGCGCTGAACGCCTTCTCGCTCAAGTTCCTCAACCCCGCCACCACGGGCGAGATGGTCGTCTTTACCGGCCTCTCCGCGCTGGCGTTTCTGCTCTTTGTCACAGTGCTGGTGCTGCTGGTGCGCAACGTGCTCAAGCTATACGCCGACCAGCGCAGCCGTGTGATGGGAACGCGCCTGCGCACGCGCATGTTGTGGGGAGCGGTGCTGGTCTCGCTGGTTCCCATCATCTTCATGGCGATCTTCAGCTATGGCCTGATGAACCGCGCCGTCGACCGCTGGTTCTCCCAGCCGGTCACCGAGATGCGCGACGATTCCAACCGCATGGCGCTGCAGCTTGCCCAATACACCTCGGCCAACGCGCGCACCGAGGCCGAGTCGATTGCCGTCTCGCTGGCCGTGTCCGAGAGCATCTCGCAGGGCGCCAAAGGCGTCCAGAGCGCGCCCAGCCTGGGCGACATCGACCAGGTGCTCCACCAGCATGAGATCAGCCTGCAGAACGGCTTTGCCGTCGTCTACAGCGAGGGCCGCTCCATCGCCGCCTTCCACATGCCGCAGGCCGCCGGCAGTCCGGTGCAGGCCAAGCCCTGGCTGCCCGACACCACGCCCGAGGAGGAAGACAGTGAGCCCGCGCCCAATCCCAGCGGCCATCGGCCCGGCGACGATCTCCCCATCCCAGGCCCCACCGACGCGGCCATCCTCGCCCTCGCGCAACGCAACGACCAGCCCGTATTCTCGCTCGGCGATAAGGACTACGCCCTCGGCGCTGCCGCCTTGAAGCAGGGCGGGACCGTGGTGGTCGGCCTGCCCATGCCCTACGGGATGGCGGCCGCCATGACCCGCCTGCACAACGCCACCGACCTCTATTGGAGCGTCTACCGGACTCGCCGCCAGGTGCGCAACCTCTACATGATGCTCCTGCTGCTGATGACCACGCTGGCTCTCTTCGCCTGCAGTTGGCTCGCGCTCAACCTCTCCAAGCAGGTGACCAGGCCGGTGGAGGCGCTGGCCGACGCAATGCAGTCCATCGCCGCCGGAGACTACGCCCACCGCGTCACGGAGAGCACCACCGAGGAGCTTGGCGACCTGGTGCGCAGCTTCAACCGCATGGCCTCCGATCTGGAGGACAGCCGCCACGCCGTCGAGCGTTCCACCCTCCAGCTCTCGGCCGCCAACGCCACGCTCGAAGCGCGCCGCGGCGAGCTGGAAACCATGCTGGAGACCATCCCCAACGGCGTCGCCACGCTCGACACCCGCCGCCGCGTTGTGCTGGCCAACCGCGCGCTCACCGAGATGCTCGACCCCGGCGGCCAGACGCCCTTCATCGGCAGCTCCATCGACGCCATCTTCCCCGTCGAGGCCATGGAGACCCTCGACCACCTGCTGCAGCGCAGCCATCGCATGGGTTCCGCCTCGGCCGAGATGGAGATGACGGTCGCCGGCAACGGCGCGCGCGGCGGCGCAACCATGGTCCTGCTGGCCACCGTTGCCCTGCTCGAAACCGGCTCCGGCGCCGACCGCATCCACCACGGTTACGTCCTGGTGCTCGAAGACGCCACCGAGCTGCTGCGCGCGCAGAAGCAGTCCGCCTGGCGCGAGGTCGCCCGCCGCGTCGCCCACGAGATCAAGAATCCGCTCACCCCCATCTCACTCTCCGCCGAACAAATCCATCGCCACATCGACCGGCTCGACGCAACTCTCGCCTCCGCCCAGCTCGAATCGCCCTCCATCGCCGTCATCCGCCGCTCCAGCGAGGTCATCAGCTCCTCGGTCGAGACCATGCGCTCTCTGGTCGACCAGTTCGCCGCGCTCGCCCAGTTTCCCACCGCGCAGCCGCGTCCCGCCGACATCAACACCATCGTCGAAAACTCGCTCGCTCTCTTCGCCGGCCGCCTGCAAGCCATCCGCCTCATCCAGCACCTCGCGCCCGGCCTCCCGCTCGTCCTCGCCGATCCCGAAGCCACCAAGCGCGCCCTGGGCAACCTCATCGACAACGCCGCCGAGGCCATGCAGCACAGCCTGCTGCGCGAGCTGCGCATCGCAACTTTGCTCCTGCCCAGCGGCATGGTCGAGCTCACCGTCTCCGACACCGGCCCCGGCCTCACCGACGAGATGCGCGAGCGCCTCTTCCTGCCCTACTTCTCCACCAAGCAGCGCGGCACCGGCCTTGGCCTCGCCATCGCCGCCAAGATCATCCAGGAGCAGCAGGGAACCATCCGCGCCGAAAAGAACCACCCCGCCGGCGCCAGGTTCATCATCGAACTGCGCCCCGCCTCAAATCTCGATTCCGAAACATCTCCTGAGACCTCAACCGTAGCCACCGTAACCACGAACTCCTAAATCGCAATTCACTTTATGACTCGAACCTCGAACCTTGGACCTCGGACCTAGCCTATGAACCACATCCTCATCGTTGACGACGAAGCAGAAATCCGCGACTCGCTGGAAGGCATCCTCAGCGAAGAGGGCTATCTCGTCACCACTGCCGCCACCGCCGGCGAGGCCCTCACCCTGCTCGCCGACGCGCTCTACGACGTCGTCCTGCTCGACATCTGGCTGCCCGACCGCGACGGCCTCGACGCCCTCGCCGACATCCGCCAGATGGACTCCGCGCACCTGCCCGAGGTCGTCATCATCAGCGGCCACGGAACCATCGAAGCCGCCGTGCGCGCCACCAAGCTAGGCGCATACGACTTCCTGGAGAAGCCGCTCTCGCTCGACCGCACCCTCATCGTGCTCAAGAACGCCATCAACGCGCGCCAACTCCGCGTGGACAACCAGGAGTTCGCGCGCCAGTTCGCCTTCCGCTCCTCGGTCACCGGCGACAGCGTCCCCATGAAGGCCCTGCGGCAGCAAATCAAGCTCATGGCGCCCACCAACGGCCGCGTCCTCATCTACGGCGAATCGGGCACCGGCAAGGAACTCATCGGCCGCGCCATGCACGCCGAGTCCCTGCGCAAGGACCGCGTCTTCGTCGAGCTGAACTGTGCCGCCATCCCCGAGGACCACATCGAGACCGAGCTCTTCGGCTATCGCCGTGGCGCTATGCCCGGCGCTCCAGCCGGTACGCCCGCGGAAAAGCGCGGCACCTTCGAGCGCGCCAACGGTGGAACCCTCTTCCTCGACGAGGTCGGCGACATGAGCCTCAAGACCCAGGCACGCGTCCTGCGCGCGCTGGACGAACAGAGCTTCCTGCCCGTCGGCGCAACCCACCCCATCCACGTCGACGTGCGCGTCATCGCCGCCACCAACAAGGACCTCGAAGAGGAGATCGCCCGCGGCAACTTCCGCGAAGACCTCTTCTATCGCCTCAACGTCATCCCGTTTTTCGTCCCGCCGCTGCGCGACCGCAAGGAGGACATCCCGCTCCTGGTCAGGGAGTTCCTGCAGGAGTTTGGCCAGCAATATGGCCGCCCGCACGTCGAGATGCATCCCGACGCCCTCGACGCCCTGCGCCAGTACCACTGGCCCGGCAACGTCCGCGAGCTGCGCAACCTCGTCGAGCGCGTCCTCATCCTCAACCCCAAGGCCCAGCGCATCGAGCGCAAACACATCCCTCCGCTGGTCTCGCGCGAGGCCGCACGCGACGGCGCCAAGTCCTCCTCCCGCACGGATGAGTTCTCCACTCTGCTCGAAGCCCGCGAGGCCTACGAGCGCGACTACATCCTGAAAAAGCTGGACGAGTGCGGCGGCAATGTAACCCGCGCCGCCGAGGCCCTCGGCCTGGAGCGCTCCCACCTCTACCGCAAGATGAAGGCCCTCGGCGTCAACGTCAAGGAGTAGGTTGCTATCCGTGGTATTTACCCTTTTTGAGTAGAACAGGAATAATTAAATCGTCATTCTGGCGAAGCCAGAATCTCCGTAGGTGTCTTATTGGCTGCGGTATTTCGAATGGAGAACATCTCTACCGCCAATTCAGACATCGGTGCGGCCATTTGACGAATTCAAACAAATGTTTCATACTCATGTTTGAATATGAGCCGAGTCCGCCCATCCGTCGAATTGAAACCCGTCAAACGCAGCCGCCGCCCGGCGGCCTCGGACCCCACGCGCGATAAGTTGCTGGACGCGGCCGGGCGCATCTTCGCCGACCGCGGCTATCGCGCCGCCACCATTCGCCAGATCAGTGTTGCCGCCGGGGCCAACGTTGCCGCCGTCAACTATCACTTCGGCGACAAGCTGGGCCTCTACACCGAGGTGGTGCGACAGTCCGCGCGCATCGCCGAATTTCAGGCGGCGCAGACCGTGATCGACCGGGATGCGGCCCCGGAAGAGGTCCTGCGGGCCCTGGGCCGCGCCCGTCTGCACAGCCTGTTTCGAGGCGACCGGCCAGACTGGCACTTCCGCATCATGGCGCATGAGCTGGCGCAGCCGACACCGGCGCTCCGGCGGCTGATGAATAGGGTGGGCCAGCCGATCTTTCACCGCCTGCTGGAACTGATCGGGGGAATGATCGGCTTGCCCGCCGACGACGAGAGCACGCGTCTGTGTGCGATCAGCCTGTTGGGGCAGATCATGGTTTACGCGCTGGCCGGCCCTCTGGTGACTGCAATCTGGCCGGAGTTCGAGCCGACACCCAAACAAGTGGAGCGCATCGCCGACCACATCGCGGACTTCTCGCTCTCCTATATCCAAAACTTTCGCTCAACAAATACCGTACGAAGCATCAAACGAAGCAAACGATCCGTAAAACCGAGGGCAGGTAAATGACCGAATCCATACCTCCAGGCCTGTCGCAGCAGGCCGAATCGAAACCGCAGCCGGACGCCGCGCCAGTCGCCGCCGACAGCGCAACGCCGGACGCACTCGATGCCGCCGCAATCCAACGTCGCCGAAGAGTGAGAATCGCCGCCGGCGCGGTGCTGCTGATTGTTGTCGGCCTCGTCATCTGGCGCGTCTTCTTTGCCACGCCCGCGCTG
>Ga0326727_10018346_pt1 | contig 14306 bp, 6 predicted proteins | sample MB2enrmetagenome_FD_207643 | JGI IMG/M metagenome (GOLD analysis project Ga0326727, IMG submission 207643) | Lab enriched peat soil microbial communities from McLean, Ithaca, NY, United States - MB29MY | ecosystem: Environmental > Terrestrial > Soil > Wetlands > Peat | place: USA: New York...
CCATCTCCGAGAGCTGATTGGCCTGCCCGTTCATCATGGCCACGTGGAAGTACATCCCGTGGCCGGCCGCCACTTTGCCGCCGTCCTGCATGTCGCCGTAGCCCGTGTCGGCCCACACCAGCGACACCTCTGGAGGAATCTTCAGGTAGCCCTCCTGCATCAGCCGCGCGCCCTCCTGCCACAGATCGGTCACGAACTGCGCATGCGGATACTTGGCGCGCACAATCTTCATCTGGTCGGCGATGGCCTCGCTGATGCGTTGCCCGAGTAGCGGATCGTTGTTCTGCACGCTCGGATCAAGGGAGCTGTAACTCGAGTCGGACAAACCGCGCAATCCTACGCTCCAGAGAATCTCCTGGTCCGGCTTGTACTCGTTCACCGCATTGGTCCATGCGCGCTCCAGAATCTCGGGATGCGTCGAATAGTTGTAGGGCACATCCTGCGGCCAGCGCGCCACATTCACGCCCAGCGGAATGGCATGATGCTGATTCACGATCAGCCCGCGCTCCGTGGCCGCATGCACCTGCGCGTCGTCGGGGAAGATCCACGTCCCCGGCACCACCATGTTCCCTTTGAGTCGCAGGATGGTCTCAAACACCATGTCCCAGGTGGAGAGTGCAATGCCCGTCTCCTCGCCGTTCTTCGGCGTCACCCATCCGGTCAGTAGATCTTCGTCGTTGGGAAAGAAGCCGCGGTATTTGAAGACGGGGCTGGGATAGGTATGTGCGAAATCAGCGGGGAGCGTGATGGAAGCGCGCTTCGCGGGCTGCTTGTCGGTCCACAGGTACATCGGGTCGACACCGAGCACTTTTTGCGAGAACTCGTAGATCGCATAGATGGTTCCGCGCATGTCCGCCCCCACCAGGCAGACGATATTCGCGCCGCCGGCCTTCGTGGTCGAAAATGCAAAGGACTCCATGCCTGTTGGCTTGGTGCACTCCAAGCCGGTGGGCACGTGATCGCTCTGCGCAATGAGAATTGCAGCCGGACCGGTGTCTTGAAGACCGTCCACGATCCCTGGCGCTCGCCCAAAGACCTTGGTGAAATCGCTCTGTAGGTCTTTCGCAGCGCGGAGCACTGGCCCTGGTTCCTGCGGGACCACAATGATTCTGGACACGGAATCGCTGATCACCACACGCGGCGCCTGGGCGGGAGCGCCGCTCATCGCCATCGTCAAAACGCTAACCGCTGCGAGAAAGGTCAGGGGCGGGAAGAGTTTTTGCACAAAACGCGGCAGTAGCATGAAGGGCCTCCTTGGGCAGAATGCGTCGCAAGAATGAATTTTTTCGCGACACAAATTATACATACCCTGGCGCGCAGATGCCCCTTCAACCCGGCACTTATCTCCAGGTGGTAAATTGGTCTGTTCTTCAGTCTCTCATCTGAGGAATTCGCCTCTTGCCAGGTCGTCGCACGTTGCTTCTGCTGATTTTCTTGGCTTACAGCGCTGGCCGCGCTGCCGCGCAGGTCCAGGCCGCACCTGTGCCACCTGAAATGCGAACAGGCTTCTTCGCGGTCACGGTCGCGAACCAGCGGGTCGACGTCGCTCATGCCGCCTCCAACTACGAGTTCGTAAACTTCGACTTGACCGGACCGGCCGACATTTCCATTACTGCTGCCGACCCGCATTTTTGGGATGCGGGCGTGGATATCCAGCCCTGGCGGCTGGGCCTGCGTGCCACGCATCCTCGCGGAGAACCCCAGACCATCCGCTTTCGCCTGCCGGGTCCCGCTAAGCTTTCCATCTCGCGGCCCGGCGATTTTCTCAATCAGGCCCGCATGCTCTTCCTCTTTGCCGGCTCGCCGCCTCCGCCTCCGCCAAGCGGGCCCAACGTCACCATCGTGCCGCCGGGCCTGCATCGCGAGAGCCTCAATCCCAAGAGCGGCGACACCATTTACCTCGCGCCGGGCGCATTCGTCTTCGGCAGCTTGAATTTATGGCAAGTGGCGAACGTCAAGGTGCTCGGCCGCGGAACCATAGTCTACGACGGCCCGCAGGATGCGAAAAGCGATCAAGGTTGGATGCAGAGGCCCGACTGGCACTGCATTGGCGCGATGCAAGCGCGCAATGTCGAGATCGACGGCCTCACCTGCATCATTCGTTCGCGCACCTGGTCCATCCAGATGAAGGACTCCACTGGCTTTCGCTTCGACGATCTGCGCGTCATCGGCGGCAACCCTTTGAACGCGAACCAGGATGGCATGGACTGGCTTGGCGGCGGCGACACTGTCGTGAGGAACGCGTTTCTGCGCTCCTCGGACGATGATCTGGCCATGGAGGGCAACTGGGATGGCTACGACGACACCGACATGCTGCGCCCCGGTGCCGATGTCAACAACGTCTTTGTCGAGAACAGCGAGCTTTCCACCAGCATCTCCAATGTGGTGCGCATCGGGTGGCCCCAGAAAATCTTCAACTCGAGCCACTTCACCCTCCGCGACTCTGATATTCTCCACGCCGGCATCGGCGCCTGCGGCCAGACCTTTGGCCTGCTCGGCTTTTGGGGTGCGAACGACGCCCAAGGGGACCACTCCGCCGTCACATTTGAAAATCTCCTCCTCGACAACTGGTATTCGCTGGTGCAGATGGAGCAGGAGCAGCCCGCTTTACACGGATTCACCTTCCGCAACATCTGGGCGCTCGATCAGCCGCCGTTGGCCGAGTCCACGATCACGGGCGACGTGAAGGATGTGACAATCGACAACGTGAAGTACGGGCAGACGCGCGTGACGAGCGATGCGCAGATGCCGCTCGAGGTTTCGGGCGGGGCCGAGCAGCCGCATTTCGCGCCCGCACCCGCACTCACGGCTGCTTTTCGTGTCGATCCGCCGGTTTTCGCGCCGGGACAGAGAGTCACTCTGGTTGCAACGGCTGTGCCCGGCGCCCATTACACGTGGCTCTTCGGCGACGGGCGCGAGGCTCACCACAGCAGGGTTCACCATCAATTTCCCGACTCATTGGGAACCGAGCTGGATGGCAAAAATGGCGCGGGCCGCTTTCGCGTCCTGCTGCACGTCACGGATGAGGCCGGTCATCAGGATTGGGCCGCGCAGGACCTGGTTGCCGTCGAGCACTGGCATGATGCGATGAAAGCTCCGGGGCCGGCCGCGCCGGGCCTTGCATGGAAGATCTATGCCGGCGCCTGGACCGAGCTGCCCGATTTTTCCCCACTGCAGCCTGTGCTCAATGGCGAGTCGCCAGATCTGGCGGCCGATGCGCAAGGGTTAACGAGCTACGCCACGGCCTGGGACGGCTTCATTGCGATTCCCGCGGATGGCGGCTACACCTTTCACCTCATCGATCGCGACGGCGCACGGCTCGTCATCGACGGCATGGAAGTGGCCAGAACCGGACCGCCCTTCGCTCAGGTCTGCGGTTCGCCCGGCAATGCGCTGCGCTACGATGCCGGAGCGATCGGCCTACGCGCCGGTTGGCATACGATTCACGTGGAGGCGCTGAACACGGCCAGCGAAGGCGCGCCGCGCCTGCTGTGGGAAGACACAACGACGCGGCTCACCGACGTACCGGCATCAGCCTTTTCTCACAGCGCCCCATAGGATCATCGCAGGATCAGACGAGCGCCTGCTGGCTACTCCCTGTCCTTACGGCAGTTGCGTGACGTCCCAGCCGCCGCCCAGGGCGCGAACCAGGCTCACGCTGGCCGCAAACTGCCGGCTCTCGATATCGATGGCGGTCCGCTGGTCCTGCAAAAGCGTCTGCTCGGCGGTCAGGACCTCGAGATAGCCAGTCACGCCGCCCTTGTAGCGCGCGTTCGATAAATCAAAGGAATGCCGCGCCGAGTCCACCGCGCCCTGCTCCACCTGGGCTTCCTGTTCGAGAATGCGCAAGCTCGCGAGCTGGTCCTCCACGTCCTCGAAGGCCTGAAAGACCGTGTTGCGATAGCCGTCCGCCTGAGCTTCGTAGGTGTGCCGCGCCGCATCGGTCAGCGCGTGGCGCTGCCCGGCATCGAACAGGAGTTCGGTGGCCTGTGCGCCCAGGGTCCAGATCGTGCTCGGCCCCTGGATCCAGGTGCCGGGATTGGAGCTTTGAAAACCACCGGTTGCACCGAGAGTGATCGTCGGATAGAAAGCGCTGATGGCGATGCCGATTTGCGCATTGGCTGCGTCGGCCAGCCGTTCCGCCTCGGCAATATCGGGACGGCGCTGGAGCAATTGCGAGGGCACGCCGAGAGGAATCTTGGGCAGCGCCAGGTCGAGCGGCGAGGGCGGAATGCTGAAGCCGGAGAGATCGTAGTTGGCGATGGTGCCGACGGCGTGTTCGTATTGCGCACGCGCCACACCCAGGTCCACAAGCTGGGCGCGCACGGTTTCCAGCTGGGTGCGCGCCTGGGCCACATCCACGGCCGTGGCCACGCCGCCGGTAAATCGCCGCTGGGTCAGATCGAGCTGATGCTCGAGGTCCGCGACTGTCGCCGTCAACAGCTTGATTTCGGAATCGAGGCCGCGCAAAGCAAAGTAGTCGGTCGCAAGCTCGGCGTGCAGGGTGAGGTCCAGGTTCGCCGCGTCGGCCGCGCTGGCCTGCGCGTTGGCTCGCGCCTGCTCCACCGTGCGCCGGATGCGGCCCCAGAAGTCCGGTTCCCAACTGGCCTGCCCCGCTATGGTCAGGTCGGCGTAAGTAGTGGAACTGGTCTTATTCCAATTCGGCGAATTCACCGAATTCTTTACGCCTTCAGGGGTCACGCCCGCCGAAAGCGTGGGATAGAGGTTGGCGCGCGCCGCGCTCACCTGGTCGCGCGCCGCAAGGTACGTCTCGAGCGCCTGCTTGAGTTCGACATTGTTGGCCGCAACGCGCTCTTCGAGCTGGTTGAGTTGCGGATCCTGGTAAATCTCCCACCATTTGCCCTTCAACATGCCGTCGGAGGGATTGGCCGGTTGCCATGCGCCGCCAGATGGGTTCGGCGGCGGCATCACCGTTGATGCGCCCGCCTCCTTATATACCGAAGGCGCGTTGTAGCCCGGGCGATTGTAATCGGGACCAACGGGTTTGCAGCCGGTGAGGAACAGGGAGCAAGTGAGCAAGCCACCCCAGCAAGCAAAGACCGCTCGCTGGGGACCCCGGCAGGGAGTGAGGGAGCAAGCGACCAAGGGACCGAGGGAACGAGTGAGTTTGCGCAACCCTCGGGTCCGCTTTGCCGGCTTTTGCAACCTTTCTAGCATGATTACAATTCTCCCGCAGGGGTGGGCATGCTCCCCGGTTGCACCACATTCACTCGTTCGCCGTCGACCAGCGAGTCAGGCGGATCCTGGATAATCTGGTCGCCCGGGTTCACGCCGCTGACGATCTGCACCGTGGCGCCATCGTCCTCGCCGATCCTCACGTGCACCAGGTGTGCCGTGTCGCCATCCACTACGGTGGCCAGTTCCATGTCGTCGCGGCGGAAGATCAAGGCCGACGTGGGCACGATCAAGGTGGGGACTGCGATCGGCGTCTTGAAGTGAACCTGGGCCAGCGAACCGGGCAGCAGTTCGCCGGAGCGGTTATTCACGTCGATCTCGGCCAGCAGCGTGCGGCTCGCGGGATCGATGGCGTCGGCCGTCCGCACCAGCGTTCCGGCAAAGATCTTTCCGGGATGCTCGGGAAAAGTGAGATCGATCTTCATGCCGCGCTTGAGTGTCTGCGCGTAAACCTGCGGCACATTGGCATACACGCGCAAGGTTTCGATGGCCTGCATGTGAAAGAGCTCGGCGCCGGAACCCTGGCTGATCAACTGGCCGGTGTCTACCGCGCGCGCGGTTACCACGCCGTCGAACGGCGCATAGACCTTTTCAAAGGATTGCAGTTCCTTGAGCCGTTGCACGTTGGCCTGCGCGGAGTGAACCGTGGCAGCGGTTGCCGCGGCCTGGTTCACATAGGTATCCGCGTCCTGCTGTGAAACTGCGTCCGATTTGACCAGTCCCGAGTAACGCTCCGCCTGAATGCGTGCGATGTTGGCGTTGGCTTGCGCAGTGGCCAGGTCCGATTCGGCCTGCGCCACCTGTTTGTCCAGTTCGGGGGTGTCGATGGTGGCCAGCAACGCGCCCTTCTTCACCTTCGAGCCGATGTCGTAGTACCAGCGAACCAGGTAGCCGTCGGTGCGCGCGTAGATCGGCGCGTCCGTGTAGGCGGTCACATTGCCGGGCAGCACGAAGGTATCCACGGGCGCTCCGGGCCGTGCCGGAGCCACGCTCACGGTGGGCGCGGCCAGGTCGTGGGTGCGTTCGGCCAGGACCGTATGGGCGTGCATGCGGCGCAGGATGCCAGCCACGGCCAACACGGCCAGGATGAGCAGGATCACGACTGCGCCGGTGAGGATTTTCTTGGGCGAGCTCGAGCTCGACTCGGGTGCGCTCTCGTAGCTTTCTACGCCAGGTTGAGGATTCGGATTGGGTTCGTGGTTCATAAGCACCTACTCCGGGGTCTCGTCGAATTCATCGAATTCGATGGAAGAGCGGCCGGTGGAACCGCGAAGCGACTCGCGCTTGCGTCCGCGCTCGATGCGGCCGTGGATGAAGGAAAAGAATGCAGGCACAAAGAAGAGGGTCGCGATGGTGGCCAGCAGCAGGCCCCCGATTACGGCGCGTCCCAGCGGGGCATTCTGCTCTCCGCCGTCTCCCAGGCCGAGCGCCATCGGCACCATGCCGATGATCATGGCCAGGGCGGTCATCAGCACCGGGCGCAGACGGACGAAGCCGGCATTCAAGGCAGCGCGCCGCGCGTCTCCCACCAGCACTTCCATCTGCTCGCGCGCAAAACTCACCACCAGGATGGAGTTGGCCGTGGCCACGCCCATGCACATGATGGCGCCGGTGAGCGCCGGCACGCTGAGCCGCGTGTTGGTCAGGAACAGGAACCAGACAATTCCGGCCAGCGCCGCCGGCAGCGCGGAGATGATCAGGAACGGGTCGAGCCAGGACTGGAAGTTGACCACGATGAGCAGGTAAACCAGCACGATGGAGAAAACCAGGCCGCTCAGCAGGCCAATGTAGGACCGGTACATGGTCTCGCTCTGCCCGCGGAAGATGAAACTTGAACCGCGGGGCAGGTCTTTCTCGTGACGGGCGACGATTCTTTCCATGGCGCGCGTGACGCTGCCCAAGTCGGTTCCTTCCACGTTGGAATAAATATCAATGACCGGCTGCACGTTGTAGTGACTGATCTCACCCTGCTCCGCACCGGGCACCACCGAAGCCAAGTTGCCGAGTATCTGCTCCGGCGCGGGCGCTCCGGGCGCGGCCGTGGGCGCGGCTCCCGGCGCGGCCGCTGCATCCGACCCCGGCGCTGCGGTGGAGGGCGCGGTGCCGGCCACATGGCTTGCCGCGGTCCCGGTGATGGGCAGGCTTTTCAGTTGCGCCATCGAGTTCATGCGGTACTGCGGCGCCTGGATGGCGATGTTGTACGAAACACCGTTGCGCGGGTCGAGATAGAAGTTCGGGCTGGTCTGGAAGCTTCCGCTCAGCGCCACCAGCAGGCTCTGCGCCACGTTTTGCTGCGTCAGCCCGGTGGCCGCGGCGCGGGTGCGATCCACATTCACGGTCAGATTGGGATCGTTGAAGGGCTGCTGGATGCGCGCGTCGGTCGCGCCGGGAACGTAGCGCACCTCGTTCAACATGCGCTCGGCAAGGGCGCGGTTGGCATACAAATTGGGCCCGACGACCTGGATATCGATGGGAGCGGCCAGCCCAAAGTTGAGGATCTGAGTCACGATGTCCACCGGCACCACATAAAACGTCACGCCGGGATACTCGTGGGCCAGCACGGCGCGCAACCGCTCGACATATTGCGCGCTGGGATGATGATCGTGCGTCAACTGCACCTGGATATCGGCGTCGGAGGGACCCACGGGCGCGGAGGTTGAGTAGGAGAGATTCAGTCGAGAGTTAGGCAGGCCGATGTTGTCGAGAATCGCCACCACTTCATTGGCTGGAATCTGCCCGCGGATGGTCTGTTCCACGTGATCGCAAAGCGCAGCCGTCTCCTCAATGCGCGTGCCCGTATGGGCGCGCACGTGAATGATGAACTGGCCGGAGTCGACCGACGGGAAGAAGTCCTGTCCCAGCCACGGAGTAAGCCCGAGCGAGACCAGGGCGAAGGCAAGAAACACGATCAGGAACGCGCCCGCATGATCGACGCAGAAGGTGAGCAGGCCCAGGTAACCATGGCGGAACCGCTCGAATCCGCTTTCAAAAGCGGCCTGGAAACGGGTCAGCGGATTCCGGCTCACGCGTTTTCTTGCTGCTGCCGCGTCGTCATGTTCGTGCAGCAGATACTTGGCCATGGTGGGCACGAGCGTGCGCGAGAGAAAGTAGCTGGCGAGCATGGCAAAAACCACCGCCTCGGCCATGGGCACAAACAGGTAGCGCGCTACCCCGCTCAGGAAGAACATGGGCACAAACACGATGCAGATGGCGAACGTGGAAACCAGGGCGGGCGTGGCAATCTGTGCCGAGCCTTCGAGAATGGCCTGCTCCAGCTCCCGGCCAGTCTCGAGGTAGCGGTTGATGTTCTCGATGGCCACGGTGGCGTCGTCGACGAGAATGCCCACGGCCAGCGCCATGCCGCCCAGGGTCATGATGTTGATGGTCTCGTGCAGCGCGTAGAGCAGAATCAGCGAGCAGAGAATCGAAAGCGGGATAGAGACGGCGATGATGATGGTGGAACGCCAACTGCCCAGGAAGATCAGGATCATGGTGGCCGTAAGGCAGGCCGCAATGATGCATTCGCGGACCACGCCGCTGATGGCGCTGCGCACAAAGATCGACTGATCGGCAAGCGCCACGATCTTCAGCTGCGGAGGCACCTGGCCTTTGAGACTGGGACTGGAAAGGATGTCGTGGACGCCCTTGATAATGTCCAGGGTGGAGGTAGAGCCGGTCTTGAAGATGCTCATCATGACGGCGCGGCGGCCGTCGACGCGGACGATGTTGGTCTGCGGGGGATTGCCGTCGCGCACGTGCGCCACGTCGTGGATATAAACAATCGTGCCGTTGACGGTCTTGACCGGTAAATTGTTCAGCGCATCCACCAGGGTGGGGGTGGAGTTGGTCTCCACCTGGTACTCAAAGCGGTCGAGCTTGATGGTGCCCGAGGGCGCGATGACGTTCTGCGCGGTAATGGCATTCACGACGTCGGTGGGCGAAAGGCCGCGCGCCTGAAGTGCGTTGAGATCGAGATCAACCTCGATCTGGCGCTGTTTTCCGCCGTAGGGGAACGGCGCCTGCGCGCCTTCGACGGTGGCCATTTGCAGGCGGATGGTATTGGTGGCGATGTCGTTGAGTTGCTGCTCGTTCAGGCCCTGTCCGGAGATCCCCAACTGCAGTACGGGCACGCTGGAGGCGTTGTACTGAATGATGAAGGGTGGGGTCGTGCCCGGCGGCAGCGAGCGCAATTGCACCTGGCTGATGGCCGAAATCTCGGCCACGGCCTGGGCGATGTTCACATTGGGATGGAAGAAGACCTTGATAAGCCCGACGCCGACCAGAGATTGCGATTCGATGTGGTCGATGTCGTTGACCGTGGTGGTCATGCCCCGCTCGGCATTGGTCACGATGCGGTTGGCAATCTGATCCGCCGACAGGCCCTCGTAGTTCCACACCACCGTCACCACCGGGATGTCGATGTTGGGAAAGATGTCCGTGGGCATCGATTCGATGCTGAACACGCCAAGGATCAAAATCAGGAGCGCAAAGACGACAAAAGTGTAGGGCCGCCTAAGCGCAAGCCGGACAATCCACATCATAGGGCTGGTTCTCGCTCCTCGGCCGGCGTTCTAATGGTGTTAGTTCCCGCAACCGGACGGCACATCTTCCCGGCTCTTTGCTGGGTTAGATGCAGTTTTTGTCCGGTTCGCGCCGGCTCCTCGGGTTCCGGCCGGTGCGCACAACAGCGCAGCCCGGCCCATGTTCCACTTAAAAATAATATGGTAGCTGAAAGCCGCAGACGATGATGGCGGATACAGGCAAAAGCGCCGGCCAAACTTCGTTCCCTTATAAGGATGGTCTGAAAGGCGAAAAGGATGGTCCGAAAGGCGAAAGGATTCGGCTTGCCTGCCCACCCGCTGCCCTGTGCCGCGGCGGCGCGTCTAACCGGCATGATTGCCGGGCATGAGGGTTCCCCTGGGGATGCACAGCTGCCGCAACCCGTTTGAGTCCGGTAGACTGGGACATGGATTCCAACAAGGGATTCGGCCCTGCTTCCAGCGCCTGGCGCGGCAGGGATGTTGTGGGAAGGACACGGTTCAAAAACCGAAATCCAGCCCGGGGAGTTTTCGCCTCTGCGGCCGCGACCTGCCGGCTGGGGCCGCGAAGTTTGGGCGGGGTGGCTGCGGTCTTGTAGAATCAATCTTTCCTTAAGGCAAGACCAGATTTTCAGCAATGAGGGTGTGCAAATTCTTCCTGTGAAGCAGAACGATTGTACGAAAGAGTATTTGTGCTCGCCGCAGGGCTCAAACCCGGTGAAGATCAAGCACGCTTCCATCTCACGCGCCGTCTCCCATGCCGTCTTTATTGCCCGGCGCGTTCTGCGCTTTGCGGTGGTTCTGGCTTTGGTGTCAGCGGCCTTCACGGCCGTGGCCCAGACCCCGACCCAAACATCGGACACCATTGACCAGATCAGAGTCATCGGCAACCGGCGCATCCCCAGGGAGACCATCCTGGCCCGGATGTTCACGCATCCCGGCGACACCTACGATCCCATCTCCATCGAGCGCGACTTCCATTCGCTTTGGAACACGGGCTATTTCGAGGATCTGCGCATTGAGCGCGAGGACTCCGAGAAGGGCATTATTCTTAACGTCTTTGTCCGCGAGAAGCCCTCGATCCGCGAGATCAATTACAAGGGCCTGAACAGCGTTTCCGTTTCCGACGTGCTCGACCGCTTCAAGAAGGAGAAGGTTCCTCTTTCGGTGGAAAGCCAGTACGACGCCACCAAGGTCACGCAGGCTGAAACCGTCATCAAGCAACTGCTCGCCGAACACGGCCACCAGTTCGCCACCATCAAGACCGACGTAAAGACCATTCCGCCGGCCTCGGTGCAGATCAACTTCAACATCAAGGAAGGCCCGGTGGTGAAGGTGGGCAAAATCCAGTTCGTGGGCAACCGGCACATCAGCTCTCTTGACCTGCGCCGGTCCATGAAGAACCTGAAGCCCATCGGTATTCCCTACTCCATCATCTTTGAGGACCTTTTCGCCCAGACCTACGACTCCTCCAAGCTCGAGGAAGACACCGAGCGCGTGCGCCAGGCTTATCGCGACAAGGGCTATGCCAATGCTGCCGTGGAGGAGCCGAAGACGCAGATTCGCGACGAGGGCGGCCTCAACTGGTTCACCTTCCGGCCGCGCAAGGGCAAGCGCATCGACATCCAGTTGACCATCGAAGAAGGCGGCCGCTACCGGCTGGGCTCCATCACCTTTACGGGCAACAAGCAGATCACCAATATCAAGGCCCTGCGCGCCACCTTCGCCATCAAGGACGGCGACTGGTTCAACGCCACGGCCATCGGCAAGGGCCTCGACAACCTGAAGAAGGCCTACGGAAGCCTGGGCTACATCAACTTTGGCGCCGTGCCCAAGCTGGTGACCGACGAGCAGAAGAAAACCGTGTCCATGACCATCGATATCGACGAGGGCAAGCAGTTCTTCGTCTCGCGCATCGAGTTCCAGGGCAACACCATCACCCGCGACCGCGTCATCCGCCGCGAACTGATGCTCGATGAAGGTTCGGTCTACAATTCTCAGCTCTGGGAGTACAGCCTGCTGCGCCTGAACCAGTTGGAATACTTCGATCCCCTCAAGGTCGACCAGGACTCCGAGGCCCACCAGGATCCGGATGCGGGCACCGTCGATCTGCTGCTCAAGGTCAAGGAAAAGGGAAAGAACTCGATCGGCATGAATGGCGGCGTGAGCGGCTATTCCGGCGCCTTCCTCGGCGTCAACTACCAGACCAACAACTTCCTGGGATTGGGCGAGACCCTGAGCGTGCAGGCCAACCTGGGCTCGATCAGCCGCACCTTCCTGTTCGGCTTTACCCAGCCCTATATCCGCAACCGCCCCATCAATGTGGGCTTCCAGATCTTCAACAACAAGCAGGATTACAACGCCGCCAAGAACTATCAGGCCACCACCGGCGCGTCGCTCAACCTGTCCACCGCGGAGAAGTCGCTGACGCAGAACTACAACGTCGGCTCCGACGGCATGAACTTCTCCGTCAGCTATCCGCTGAAGCGGCACGCCTTCCAGCGCGTGGGCGTCACCTATTCTTGGACCAAGTCGTCGATCACGGCCTTCAGCACGGCTTCGCAGACCTTCTTCCAGACCATCGCGTTCCGCTCCGGTGTGCAGGGCTCGAATCCGCTGGCTGGCATTATCAACAGCTCCGTGGGCCTCAGCTACTCCTACAACACGGTCTCGAACCCGATACGCCCGCACGATGGCAAGGAGTACACCGCTTACCTGCAGTTTGCCGGCCTGTGGGGCGACGTGCGCTATGTCAACCCGGTGGTTGCCTACAAGCGCTTCATCCCCATGCACTACCTGATCCCCATGAGTTCGGGGCGAAATGTACTGGCGGTTCGCGCGCAATTGGGTTACATCCAGGGCATCTCCGGCGACGTGGCGCCGCCCAACAACCGTTTCTACTCGGGCGGCGAACTGGAGCTGCGCGGCTTCGATGTGCGCAGCGCTACTCCGTATGGCTACGTGCCCACGCGCGTCAACTTCCAGCTCACCAATCCTGACGGCCAGTGCGTGCCGCGCGACCCGACCAACCCGCAGGACAACCAGTGCATTCAGGTGCCGCTGCCGGTTTACGGCATCGCCTCCATCGGCGGCGACGCTCAATTCACCGGCAATCTGGAATACCGCATTCCCGTGGTCGGGCCCTTTGACTTCCACCTCTTCGACGACTTCGGCATCGATTCGGCGGTCAACCACAACCAGTTGAAGCAGAGCCCCGAGGGCTTTGCCTCGCTGACCGCGCCGCTCTACGGCTGCCCGGTGTATAACAACGGCTCCTGCCAGGGCGGCATTCCCGGTTCCCAGGTCGGATTCAGGCAAAACATCCGGCCGGTCTCCGGCACCAACTTCGTGCCCCGCATGTCCACGGGCGCGGAGCTTTCGGTGCTCATGCCCATCATCAACGCGCCCTTCCGGCTCTATTACGCGTATAACCCGCTGCGCCTCTACGAGCGGCCCTATTGCAACGACGTCATCCTGGGGCAAAAGCAGCAAAGCTGCTCCGCCGAGCTGATCACCCGCGACATGTTCCCGTCGGGCGGCGCGGGCGATTACACCTACCAGGAAGCCATCCAGTCCTATGGCTCGCAATACGTCTTCCGCGAGCCGCGCAAGACCTTCCGCCTCACGATCTCCACGACCTTCTAAGGAGCAGGTTTCAGTTTTCAGCAAAAGGGCCGCTCTCCGGAGCGGCCTTTTCCGTTTCGGCGCGATTGCAAGAAAAAAGAAACGCAAACGGCTTGACGCCCAAGGCCCTGCGCGCCAAACTGGCCTGCATGCAAACTCTGGGATTGTCAGGCGAGAGCAAACGCTCTGACGGCTGGCTGAAGAGCATCTTCTGGCCGACCGTCGAGAACGCCTGGGATGTGAATTACCTGGGCCAGCAAGGATTCTGGATTTGCCTGATCATTGCCGTGCTGCAGGCGCTGGTCGGCGTGTTTTCCGGCAAGCCCATTTTTCTGGTGGTCTACACCACCATGGCGCTGGTTTTCGTGTTCGGCGGCATGGGCGTCCGCGAAGCCAACTGGCCGGCGGCGGCCATGGTCTTCGCCATCTTCTTTACCGACATCCTCTATCCCCTGGCCTTGGGCCGGTTTCCCGGCATCCTGAGCATTCTTGCTGCCGGCATCCTGCTGTCGAACGTGCGCGCGGCCTTCCTGGCCTCGGAGTGGAGGCCCGCCAGGGAAGGCGAAGACCGGCCCACGCGGTTCAACGAGAGCTTCTGGGACAAGTTCGTCGATCAATGGCCGGCGAAGGTCTGGCCGGTTGTGTAGGCGCCGTTCTTCGCGTTGGCGGCGATCATGCTGCTGCTGAGCCTGGTGGGCGTGGGAAACGTATTCTGGCACCGCCTGGGCGCGCTCAGCGGCCCACTACAGCCGTGACCGCGGCATCGGGGCAGTTTGCTCCCTCGCTCCCTGCTTCTCGTCGTTTGACGCTCCGTACCCCGGAACCTATAATCCCCTCTAGTTCCCGGCGATGCCTCGGCGCGCACAGTTTTTTCAGAGCTGCCGCGCGCGATGGATCCTCTTCAAGAGCGTCCAAAGGGTATTGTGGAACGGATGGCCGAACTCACGG
>Ga0326727_10018347_pt1 | contig 14304 bp, 8 predicted proteins | sample MB2enrmetagenome_FD_207643 | JGI IMG/M metagenome (GOLD analysis project Ga0326727, IMG submission 207643) | Lab enriched peat soil microbial communities from McLean, Ithaca, NY, United States - MB29MY | ecosystem: Environmental > Terrestrial > Soil > Wetlands > Peat | place: USA: New York...
CGTGCAAGGTCTATCCCAAGCCCTCCTGGCAGCCCGGAAACGACGGCGTTCGCGACATTCCCGACGTTTCCCTGTTCGCCAGCAATGGAATTTGGGGCCACTATTATGTGATCTGCTATTCCGATACCCGCAACGGAGGCGCCAGTTGCTCGGGCGCTCCCAGCACGTGGGCGGGCGCGGGCGGGACCTCGTTCGCTTCTCCCATCATGGCGGGGATCCAGGCTCTGGTGAACCAGAGCAAAGGTCTGACCAAGGTAGGAAACCCGGCGCCGATCTATTACGGTCTGGCGGCGAGCGGGGTCTTCAACGCCGCGACCGCAGGCGACATGGTGGTCAACTGCTCGGGTACGGTGGATTGCTTTGGGGCCACCACCTCCGGGAGCGGCCGGAGATCGTCCCGTACCGCTAACGGCGCGCTTTCCACTTCGAGCAGTTCATTCTCACCGGCATATGCCGCCGGCAGCGGGTATAATTTCGCCGTCGGACTCGGCAGCGTAGACGTCGGCAAGCTCCTCGGCAGCTGGCCCAAGTAGATAAATCCGGAGGGCGCTGCGGGCGAGAGCGAGCTGCGCTCGCTTGGACAAGCTGAAGCATGTCCCACGTGGGGTATGAAAAGCACCGCTCCCTCGCGGTTGCGGCTCGGTAAGGGCTCCTGTTTCAACGCGGGAATAATGAGCCGCGCGCGCAAACAAGCGGTTTGCGGGATTTTGCAAGTACCTCTTTAGCTCGCCCGCCGGCAGCCCGGCCGGTTCCTCCAGTTCTCTACCCACCAAAGTTAATATTCGCATCGCCCGCCGAACAACCGTATACTTAGACCTCAAGAGCCGGATATATTTGTCCGATTTACGCCCCGGGGGTCTTTATGCTTTTCAAGAAGCACCTCATACTCAGTCCTCTTCTGCTTTCCGTGGCGGCGGGCGCTCAACTGCAAATCACCACTACCAGCGTACCGGTAGCGACACAATATCAAAGCTACAACACCACCCTGACGGCGACCGGCGGCACACAGCCGTATGCCTGGTCGGTTGTGCAATCCACGGGGGTCAGCCTGCCCGAAGGAATGAGCCTGACTTCCGCCACGGGCGTGGTGAGCGCTTCCCAGGTGAACGGACAAGGCGGATACGCCGTCACCATTCAGGTGACCGATAGCGCCTCCCCTACCCCAAATGTGGCGACCGCTACTCTGAATTTCGGAGTCTATAGCGATACCAGCCTGGCCGGATGCCAGATCTTCCCCGCCGATTCCATTTACAACCAAAGGATCGACCGATTGCCGGTGGATACCAACGCCGCGCACCAGATTCCCGCCAGCTACCTGAACAACCCGCTGCATCCCGATTTCGGCCACGGATTCTATCCCGGACCGGGCGGGATCCCGTGGATGCGCGTGCCGGCGAATCAATCGACCACCAACGTCAATCTGGCGTACAGCGGCCAGATCGACGCCGCGGGAACTTATGCCTGGCCTTTTCCGGCCTGGCCCAATGCGGTAATCGAAGGCACGTCGTACGGCGCCGATGGCAACGATCATCACGTGCTGATTCTCCAATCCAGCGTCAATAACATTACCGGCCCGCAGACCGGAGCCTGCACGCTCTACGAAACCTACCAGAGCACCGCCGTGCCCTCGATGTTCAATGCGGGCGCCAACACGTGGTCGATGTCCGCCGGTCTTCATTACGTGCTGAACAGCGATGAAATCGCCGCCTCGGACTCGACGCTGGACAACGGAGCGCAGGATTCGCCGGGCATTCCCATCATGCCGCTGCTGCTCCGCTACAGCGACGTTCCGCAACTCGCCCAACATCCTCTGCGCATCACCTTTCCTTCGCCCACCGACAGTTGGGTTTGGCCCGGCACGGGCTGCTGCGGCGGCAGCGGACCGCCGCAGGGACTGTTGTACCGGCTGAAGAGCAGCGTGAACTGGCAGGCCACTTGTCCCCCGAGCAGCAATCCGCAGGCGGCGACGCTGCTCGAGACCCTCCAGCAGTACGGCGCTTACATGAGCGACCACGGGAGCGCCGGGTACGTGCAGGGCGTGCCGGACATCCGCTGGAACGACGACGATTTGGCGTGCTTCAAGAAGTTCACCGTGAGCGATCTGGAAGTGGTAGACAACTCCATGCTGGAGGTCTCTCCCATCAGCGGGCAAACCAAACCTTACGTGGTTCCGATCGCCCTGGTCGGCGGCACCGCGGGCAATCCGTACACTTTTGCGCTTTCGGCTGTGGGCGGGAATCCGGCGGCTTTGAGCTGGTCGGTTTCTTCGGGAGCGCTGCCTCCAGGTCTGTTACTGAACGCCTCTACGGGGATGATCAACGGCTCCATCGACTCTTCGGCCACCGGCACGTACAGCTTCGGCATCACCGCCACGGACACGGCTTCCGGATACGTTTCGGCTGCGCAGGCTTTTTCGATCGACGTTACGCCATTTGTGGTAACCACTCAAAACGTGGCTGTTAGTGTGACGTCCCTGCCGGCAGGACTCCTGGTGACCGTCGACGGGACATCTTATGTAACACCTCAGAAGTTCACCTGGGTCCAGGGTTCCACCCACACATTGGCCACAGGTTCTCCGCAGGGCACGGGGACCCGCAATATTTTCGTTAGCTGGAGCGACGGCGGCGCGCAGTCCCATCCGGTTGTGGCGCCGTCCGTGGCGATGACCTACACAGCCGTCTTCAACGTGCAGTATCTCCTCAGCACCAGCGTTTCCCCTTCGGGTTACGGGGCCATCGCCGAAAGTCCGAGCTCGACGGATGGGTATTACAACTCGGGCACGCCGGTGCAAATTGCCGCAACGGCCACGCCAGGGCACGATTTCTCGGGGTTCAGCGGCGACCTCACGGGAACCGCCAATCCGCAGACCCTGGCGATGTCCGCCCCTCACTCCGTGACGGCGAACTTTATGGCTCCGCCGAAATTCAGTCTGACGGTGCGGCCCAATGGCCCGTTCACCAGGGGCGAGCAGAACGCCACTTATACCGTCACGGTGTCGAATACCTCTTCAACCGCGACAACCGGGGCAATCACCGTCAGCGAGACGCTCTCGTCAGGGATGACGTTGGTCTCCATGGCGGGTACGGGTTGGACGTGCGCCTCGCATAGTTGCACTCGCAGCGATTCGTTGGCAGGCGGCAGCGCCTATGCTCCCATCACCGTCACGGTAAACATCGCCAACAACGCAGGTTCCCCATTGGTGAACTCGGTAACGGTCTCGGGCGGCGGCGCCGCCTCGGTCACCACGACATCGCCGGCGCCGATGAGGAGGTAAACGCTCTGGACAAGCTGAAGCATGTCCCACGTCAGATGTGGGGCATGCTTCAGCTTGCCATGGCGAGCGGAGCTCGCCCTCCTCTCGCTAATGCCGCGGGTCGGGCTTTACGATGAGCGGCTGGGTGTAGCTCTGGCCGCCTACCGTCAGCTTCACGGTGTACGGCCCGGCGGGCATCCAGGGGCCTTGGTTCAGGGGCGTGTCCATGTAGACGGCCGAGATCGGCGGCCCGCCGCGTCCTCCACGACCGGCCGGTGAGCCGTGCAAATCCCAAACGAAACGATGCATTCCCGCGCCCGTCGCCAGCACCTGGAACGGGCGCAGCCAATAAACCGGCACGTCGAGTTGGGGATTGACGGGCGGAGCCTTATCGTCGCTGGAAAAATGGGCGACCACTTTACTCGAGCTGTCGAGCACATCGAGCGTCATCGGTCCCGCCGCGGCCGATTTCAGATAGTAATAAAGGATGGCGCCATCGGGCGGATTCTTCCCCGCCGGCTCCTCCGGCGGCAGCGGGGTGTCGGTATTGGTATCGCGGGGAAAGCGGTAAGTGGGGCGCGGCGCGAACAGGTGCGCGTCGGCCGACGCGATGGCCTCCGACATCTCGCGCAAAGGCGAAATGTCGTCGAGAATCCAGAATCCGCGGCCATGCGTACCGACCACGAGGTCCTCCTCGTGAATCACCAGATCGCGGATCGACGTGGCCGGCATATTCGAGCGCAACGGCTGCCAATCGTCGCCATCGTTGAAAGAGACGAAGACGGCGAGTTCGCTGCCGGCAAACAAAAGCCCCTTGCGGACCGGGTCTTCGCGCACCACATTGATGGGGCCGTCCGGCAGTCCGCGCACGGTTTCCGTCCAGGTAGCGCCGTTATCGTGGGTGCGGAAGATGTGCGGCTTGAGATCGTCGAGACGGATGCTGTTGATGGCGGCATACACGCTGCGGTCGTCGAAATGCGACGCGTCGAGCTGCGATACCTTGCTCCAGGGCTTAAGAGCGGGCGGCGTGACGTTGTTCCAATTCTTGCCGCCATCGCGCGTGAGGTGAATGAGGCCATCGTCGGTCCCCGCCCAAAGCACGTTGACGTCGAGCGGCGAGGGCCCGAGCGCGTAGACCACACCGCGGCGGGTGGCCTGCGACTTGGCGGCATCGGGATAAGCGGCGACGCTCGCGGGCAGATCGTACTGCTCGCGCGAAAGATCGGGGCTGATGGTCTCCCACGTCTTGCCGCCGTCGGCCGTCTTCACTACCGACTGAAATCCCACGTAGAGAATGTGCGGATCCTTGGGCGAGAACAGCACCGGGAAGGTGCGCAGATGCCGAAAGCTCCCCTTTGGGCCGAATTCCTCCACTTCGCCGGTGACGCGGTCCCAACGGGAAATGTTGTTGCCGCCCATGCCTCCGCCGTAGACGTAGCGCGCATTCAGCGGGTCGGGCGCCACGTAGGCATACTCCGCCGCACCCACGGGATGCCATTCGCGGAACGTGATCTCACCATCGTTGCCGCGGCTCGCCACACCGGCCGATCCGCTTTCCTGCTGGCCGCCGTACACCCAGTAGGGCACCTGGTTATCGGTGCTCACATGGTAGAACTGCGCCGTCGGCTGGTTGTACCACGAACTCCACGTGCGGCCATGAGTCACGCTGATAGTCGCGCCCTGATCGAGCGCCAGCAGGATGATATCGGGATTCTTGGGATTGATCCAGATGGTGTGGTAGTCGTCGCCGCCGGGCGCGCCCTTGATTGCGGTGAAGCTCGCGCCGGCATCGTCCGAGCGGTAGGTGGAAGTGTTGGCGACGTAGATGACGTCCTTGTTCTTCGGATCGACGCGCACGCAGGCGAAGTCCGACCCGCGGCCGTAGATACGATTCTCGTTGTTGACGCGCTTCCAGGTGGCGCCGGCATCGTCGGAGCGGTAGAGCCCGCCCAGTCCACCGCGGGCTTCCACCAGGGCGTAGATGCGAGTGCCGTCGCTGGGCGCGATGCCGATGCCGATGCGGCCGAGTCCTTGCTGGAACGTCGGCAGTCCGCCGGTGAGCTGGGTCCAGTTGTCGCCGCCATCGGTCGATTTGAAGAGTCCGCTATTCGGTCCGGTAAACGCGCCGTTTTCCCACGGGCCCTGCTGCGCCTGCCAGAGCACCGCGTAGACGGTGCGCGGATCGATGGGGTCGAAGGCCAGGTCGATGGCGCCGGTGCGGTCATCCTTATATAAGACCTTCTGGAAGCTCTGTCCGCCGTCGGTAGAACGGAAGACGCCGCGCTCGGCATTCGGCCCGTAGGGATGGCCGAGAACGGCGACGAAGAGGCGGTTGGGATTGGCGGGGTCGACCAGGATCGCGGGAATCTGCTGCCCGTCGCGCAGTCCGAGATGGCGCCAGGTCTTGCCGCCGTCGGTCGATTTGTACATGCCGTCGCCCACCGAGAGGTCGGGGCGCTGCAATCCTTCGCCGCTGCCCACGTAGAGGATGTTGGGATTCGACGGCGCCACGGCGACGGCGCCGATCGAGCCGGTCGGTTGGTCGTCGAAGATGGGATTCCAGGTGCGGCCGGCGTCGTCGGTCTTCCACACGCCCCCGTTATTCACGCCGACGAAGAAGACATTGGGCTGGTCGGCGATTCCCGCGGCGCCGACGGTGCGGCCGCCGCGATACGGTCCGATGCTGCGCCACTGCAGCGCGGAGTAGAATTTAGGATCGAAATTCTGCGCGGAGAGGATGGGGAGCAGGCCGGCGCACAAAAGGAGCAAGGATCGCATAGATGTTAAAGCATAACAGGCCAGGACAAGCTACGTGGGGCATGCTTTAGCTTGCCCGTCGAGCGAAGCTCGACTCTGGACTTTGGCCATTCATGGCAATTGGGGCCAACCCGGTGAGCAGACATGACGGGTCTGCGGCAGGTTCAGCCCGCCTCCGAACAAGCCAGTCGACGCAGGCGGGGGAGTTTTCTTCGGCGTCGTGCCCGAAGGCACGCCGCAGCGAACCTGGAGAAATTGGTTGGGCGGCGTGGAGGCCGGTAAGGGCGAGCTCTGCTCGCCTGACAAGCTAAAGCATGTCCCACGAAAAAGGGCCAAACTCCACTCGGCGAGTGAAGCTCGACTACTCCTGCCGAAGCGCCTTGAGCGGATCGATACGGCTGGCGCGGCGGGCCGGCAGAAAGCTCGCAATGAGCGCGGCCGCCGCCAGCACGGCGATCATGGCGGCGAACGTCGCCGGCTCGATACTGCGCACTCCCTCCACCAGGCGGACCAACGACCGCGTGGCGAACCACGATCCGGCCGCGCCCAGCATGACGCCGGCGAGAATCATCGCCAGGCTCTGCCGAAGCACCATCCACATCACTCGCGGACGTGTGGCGCCGAGGGCCATCCGCACGCCGATCTCGGGCACTCGTTGGCTGGTGAGGTACGCCAGCACGCCGTAAATCCCGATGCAGGCCAGCAAGAGCGCCAGGCCCGCAAAGATCCCGAAGAGCAGCAGCAGAAAGCGTTGCCGCGCCAACGATGCGCTGGCGAGTTGTTCGAGTGTGTTCACTTCGTAAAGCACCTGATCGCCGGTGGCGCCGCGCACCGCCCGGCTCAACGGCTCGACCAGGCTGGTGGGGCTCACCGACGTCCGCACCGCGATCGACATCAGCTCCGACCAACGCCGCACCAGCTTATCGGGAACTTGGTCGAACGGATAGTACAATTGCGCGCGCCACTTCGATTGATCGTCGGCCGCCAGTCCCCATTGGCGCACATGACCCACCACTCCGACCACGATGGCGGGATCGGGCGCGATGGCAATCCACAGCGGCTTACCGATCGGGTCTTGGCCGGGAAAGGCCTGTTGCGCCATCACATCGTCGATGACCACCACGGATTGCGTGCCTTTGCGGTCATCGTCAGTCAGAAAGCGCCCGCGGCGCAGCGGAATGCCGGTGACTTTCAGGTAGTCGGGCGTGGTGCAGTTGGCCAGGACGGTGGGGTACTCCTGACCTGCTTCGAAATCCGTGCGGATCGTAGAGTAGTTGATGGGATTGCTGCCGCTTCGCATGGGTACGGTATCGACGGTGGCCGCTGCCTCGACGCCGGGAACGCGCCAGACTTGATCGAGCAGGTACTTCCAGGCCGCTCGCGTCCGCTCGGGGTCGGCCAGCGTGGCAGGCGAAAGCGCCGTACGGGCCGTCAGCACGTTGTGGATATCAACGCCGGGATCGAGCGCGGAGAGGCGAATCATCGTTCGGCCGAGCAATCCCGCGGAAACCAGGAGGACCATGGCAATTGCGATTTCGGAGGCGACGAAGGCGTCGTGTAAGCGATGGGTGCTTCGGCCGACTGTCCGCGCTCCCGACCGCAGGGTCTGCTCCAGATGGCGTGCCGGGGCCCGCAGGGCGGGAGCCAGGCCGAAGAGTAGACCGCTCAGCAGCGAGACGGCGAGCGCAAATAGCAACACGCGCCAGTTCAGCTGCACTTCTTGGGCGCGCGGCAATCCGCCGGGCCAGAAGAGGGCGAAGGGCCGGATTCCAATCGCCGCGAGGGTCACACCGAGAGCGCCTCCCATGACGGCGAGCACACCACTTTCGGTGAGGCATTGGCGCGCCAGGCGTCCGCGGCCAGCCCCGAGTGCGGCGCGCATGGCAAGTTCACGCCCGCGCGAAACCGCGCGCGCCAGCAGCAGACTCGCGATATTGGCACAGGCAATCAACAGCACCAGAACCACGGCGCCGAGCAGAAGATAAAGGGTCTGCTTAGTGTCGCCCAGGTCCGGTTTCAGCGGTTGCGCGACGAAAGTGCGGCCCTTATTGGTATCGGGATATTGGTTGGCGAGCCTTTGCCCCACCAGGGTAAGTTCGGTTTGCACCTGCCCCAGGCGTGCTCCCGGGCGCGGCCGCGCCCATACCCTGAAGGCGTGCGCTCCGCGATTTTGCATTGCCGGTGAAGTATCCTGGCCGGCCGGGGTGAACACATCGAACCGATCGTCCTCCAATCGGAATGCGGCGGGCAGAACCCCGACCACCGTGTAAGAATGGCCGTCGAAGATCAATTGCGCGCCCAAGGCTTCCCTGCTCCCGCCGAAATGGCGTTGCCAGACGCTGTGGCTGATGAGGGCCACCGGCTCAGCCCCTGGCTTGTCTTCTTCCGGAAGGAACACGCGGCCCAATTCGACATTCACGCCCAGCAGCGGAAACAGCTCGTGCGAGGCCTCGATACCATCCAAAAACTCGGCCGCACCCGGCTCGCTCAAAGTGCCGCGATTCACCTCCCAGACGGCCATTTCGAGAGAGCTCACCGCCCGCCGGCAATCGAGATAATTCGGATACGTGAACGCCCACAGGCTGCCGAACTGGGTGCTCCAGTCCGTCTGTTCCCAGAGCCGGACCAGATGGCGGGAGTCTCGATAGGCGAACGGCTGGAGCATCACGCCGTCGATCAGCGAGAACATGACGGTGGTCGCGCCCGTGCCGAGTGCGAGGCTCAACAGGGCGACGGCCGCGAATCCCGGCCTCTGCCGCAGCGTGCGGATTGCGTAACGCACGTCCTGGAAGAAATCCTCCACCCAGCGCGTGCCGCGGGCGTCGCGGCATTCTTCTTTGACTTGCTCGGGGCCTCCCAGTTCGAGCCTGGCCAGGCGGCGTGCCTCCGCCGCGCTGTGCCCGCGCGCCGTGAGATCGGCGGTGAGTTGTTCTACGTGGAACGCGAGCTCATTGGCGAGCTGGTCCTCCATTTTCTGGCGATGCGTAAGACGATGCCACCAGGTCATTCGGCGCCTCCTTCCGACAGGGCGAGGATCAAGCTCACGGCCTCAGTCAGCTTCTGCCAACCGGCCGATTCGGTTTCCAGCTGTGCCCTGCCCTTGCGCGTCAAGCGGTAGAATTTCGCCTCCCGGCCCGTCTCGGTTTGTTTCCAATCGGCGGCCAGCAAACCGCGGTTCTCCAGCCGGTGCAGCGCCGGATAGAGCGTGCCTTGCGGCGCCTGCACGACATCGCGCGAGACCTGGTGCAGGCGCTGTGCGATGGCATACCCATGCACCGGCCCCAAGGCCACCACTTTCAAAATCAGCAGATCCAGAGTGCCTTGCGGCAGGTCGAATTTGACTGGCATGCTCAATACCTCGATCTTCTATACGTCATACCACATAGACGTGTAGAAGCTCAAGGTGTCACGTCCACATGTTACATTTAGAAAATCCCACCCATGGAAATCGACTCCAGCGCCGGCGAAAAGTTCCAGAAGCTCGTCGAGACGATGGCCCGCCTGCGCGCGCCCGGCGGCTGTCCGTGGGACCGCGAACAGACCTTCGACTCCATCAAGCCCTACACGCTGGAAGAAACTTACGAGGTGCTCGACGCCATCGACCGCCGCCAATGGAGCGAACTGGCCGAAGAGCTCGGCGATTTCATGCTGCAGGCCGTCTTCTACGCGCAGATGGCGTCGGAAGAGAAGCTTTTCGATATCGGCGACGCGCTCGACGCCATCAACGGCAAGCTGATCCGCCGCCATCCCCATGTTTTCGGCGAACAATCGGCGGAGACCGCGGGCGACGTCAAACGCATTTGGGGCGAGGTGAAGGCCGCGGAGAAAAAGGACAAGGGCAGAGAGGACGGACTGCTCGCGCCTGTTCCGCGCACCCTGCCGGCGCTGGTGGAAGCGCAGCAGATTTCGTCGCGCGCCGCCGGCGCGGGGTTCGATTGGGAAAATCCCGAGCAGGTGCTCGACAAACTGCACGAAGAGCTCGCCGAGTTCGCCGAAGCGCGCCGCAACGCGTCGCACGACAAGCTCGAAGATGAAATGGGCGACCTGCTCTTCGTGCTGGTGAATCTCGCGCGCTTCGTGAAGGTCGACCCCGAGCAGGCGCTGCGCCGCACCAACGCCAAGTTTCGCCGGCGATTCGCCTACATCGAGCAAAAACTGGCCGAACGCGGGCGCAAGCTGGAAGATTCCAACATCGGGGAAATGGAGGCTCTGTGGCAGGAAGCCAAGCGGTAGTCGAGATCCGCCAGCTCTTCCATCTTGCCGACTTCGAAGAGGTACTGCGCCTGCAGCAGGCCATCTGGGGGTTTCCCGATATCGAATTGCTGCCGCTGCGATTCCTGGTGGTGGTGAACAGCGTCGGCGGCCACGTCTTCGGCGCTTACGACGGCGACATGATGGTGGGATTCTGCTTCGCCATCCCCGGGGTCAAGTCCGGCGGACAGCCTTACCTGCACAGTCATATGCTGGGCGTGCTGCCGGCCTATCGCGACGCGCACGTGGGGCGCAATCTCAAACTGAAACAGCGCGAGGAAGCGCTGGCGCGCGGCATCCAGCTCATCGAATGGACGTTCGACCCGCTGGAATTGAAGAACGCCTTCTTCAACATCGAGAGGCTGGGCGCCATCGTGCGCCGCTACCACGAGAATCAGTACGGCATCACCTTCAGCCCGCTGCACGGCGGATTGCCCACCGACCGCTGCTACGCGGAATGGTGGATCGCCAGCCCGCGGGTGGAAGCCGTCGTGGGAGGGACGGCGACGTCCCCGCCGGACCCCCTGGGCCGTACTTCCGAAGCTATCACGCACCCGTCCGATATCGGGCGGACGCCCTCGGGGTGCCCTCCGGGCCCGCCGGACCCCGTGGTCCGGCCTTCTCAAGCCATCACCTACCCCGCCGATATCGCCCGCATTCGCACCGAAGATCCCCGCCGCGCCCGCCTGATCCAGAAGGAAAACGGCGAGAAATTCCGGCAGGCCTTCGAGCAGGGACTGGCGGTCACCCACTTCCAGCGGGGCGAGCACCAAAGCAGCTATCTCCTGGAGCCCTGGAAATGAAAATCGATCGCGTTACCCTCCGCCAGATCGGCATGCCGCTGTTGCATTTCTTCGAGACCAGTTTCAGCCGCACCACCGAGCGCCACATGATCCTGGTGGAAGTGCATGGGGACGGCCTCTCGGGCTGGGGTGAAGTGACGGCCGGGGAAAATCCCTTTTACAACGAGGAGTGGACCGGCTCCGCCTGGCCCCTGCTGCGCGATTACGCCATTCCACGCGTGCTCGGCCGCGAGCTCGCGAGCGCCGCGGATGTCTATCCGCTCACCGCCCACATCCGCGGCCACAACATGGCGCGCGGTGGACTGGAAACGGCCATTTGGGACCTGGAAGCGCGGCAGAAAGGAATCCCACTGTGGCAGGCGATTGGCGGCGGCGCCCGCCGCGAGATTCCCTGCGGCGTCTCCATCGGCATTCAGGATTCCATCCCGCAGCTGCTCGCCAAGATCGAAAAGGAACTGGCCGCCGGCTATCAACGCATCAAAATGAAGATCAAACCCGGCCACGACGTCGAGTCCGTGCGCCAGGTGCGCGAGCATTTCCCCGCCATCAAGCTGATGGTCGACGCCAATTCCGCCTATACGCTGGCCGATATCGACCACCTGCGCAAGCTCGACGACTATTACCTCATGATGATCGAACAGCCCCTGGCGCACGACGACATCATCGATCACGCGCAGCTGCAATCCAAGCTGCAAACGCCCATCTGCCTCGATGAGTGCATCCGCACCGCGCATCACGCCGAACAGGCGATCCACATGCGCGCCTGCGGCATCGTCAATATCAAGCTCGGGCGCGTGGGCGGCTTCGCGGAGGCCAAGCGCGTGCACGACGTGGCGCAGGCGGCTGGCATTCCGGTGTGGTGCGGCGGCATGCTCGAAGCCGGCATCGGGCGGGCGCACAATATCGCCCTGGCCACGTTCCCGAATTTCGTGCTGCCGGGCGATGTCTCGGCGAGCCAACGCTACTGGAAACGCGACATCATCCAACCGCAAGTGGAGACCACGGTGCACGGCACCATCGCCATCCGCGACGAGCCCGGCTTCGGCTACGGCCTCGACCTCGACTACATCCGGTCGCTGACGCTGCGCGAGGAGACCATCTGTTGACAGACCGGCCATCGACGGCCGGGCGGTTGACGATGACGAGCGCGCCAGTTCTCTACGCGTTGCTCTCGTTGATGATCCTCGGCTGGGCGGGCAACTACATCGCCGCCAAAATTGCCCTGCAATCTCTTCCGCCAGTATTTCTGTTCGGCATCCGCATCTCCATGGCCGGCGTGCTCATGGCGCCCGTCTATATCTGGTATCGCCGCCGCAACCCGCCCACGTGGACCCTCCGCGATCTGCCGCTCATGACGGCGATCGGAGTTTTCGGCGTCTCGCTCAATCAATTCCTCTTCGTGGCGGGGATCAGCCGCACCAGCGTGGCGCATGCCGCCATCTTCGCGAATTTGAGTCCGTTCCTGGTGCTGCTGCTCGCCTGCGCGGCCGGGCTGGAGAAGCTCACCGCGCGCAAACTCGCGGGTGTTGCAATCGCCCTCGCCGGAGTGATTCTCCTGCGCGTGGCTGACGCCCACCCCCACGGCGCTGCCACTTTCGTCGGCGATTTCCTTACGTTCCTGGGCTCGCTGGCCTTCGCCATTTTCACCGTGCTCGGCAAACCGACTGCGAAACGGCACGGCAGCATCGCGGTCAACACTGTCGCCTACATTGGCGGCGCGCTCTTCATGGCGCCCGTGACCATCTGGCAGGCAGCTCACTCGCCCGTGGCAAAAGTGCCGTGGTCGGCATGGCTCTCGGTTTTCTACATGGCGCTCGGACCGTCGGTGGTCTGCTACCTGATCTACTATTACGCGCTGGCTCACATGGAGGCCTCGCGCCTCTCGGCGTACAATTACGTGCTGCCCGTAATGGCCACGCTGCTCGGGGTCTGGACGCTCGGCGAACAGGTCACCCTGTGGAGCTTGGTCGCCGGAATCGTGATCTTCGGCGGCGTTTACATGGTGGAGCGGGCGCGGTGACGAAGTTTCTCTCGCTGCTCCGCGACAATCGCAACTATCGATACACCTGGATGGGGCAGGTGGTCAGCGAAATCGGCGACCATTTCAACAATATCGCGGTCTTCAGCCTGGCCGTCCAGACCACTCACTCCGGCATGGTGGTCAGCGGAGTATTGCTGGCGCGCGCCATTCCCGCCATTCTCGCCGGCCCGCTCGCCGGAGTCACGCTCGATCGCCTCAACCGCAAACAAGTCATGATCGCGAGCGATCTCATCCGCGCCGTCGTCGCGCTGGCGTTCATCTTGACGGTGAAGGGCCACTCCACGGCGATGCTGTACGGCTTGAGCGCGCTCCTGATGCTGGCCTCGCCATTTTTCACTAGCGGCCGAGCCGCGATTCTGCCGTCCATCGCGACCGACGAGGAGTTGCACACCGCCAACTCGCTCACCCAGACCACGCAGTGGACCACGCTCGCGGTGGGCGCCTTCCTCGGCGGCGCCAGCGTGATGCAATTCGGCTACAACTGGGCCTTCGTCGGCAACTCCCTGTCGTTCGTCTTTTCCGCGCTCTGCATTTCGCGCCTGTTTCTGCCGGGCCGCGGATTCCGCCCGCCCCGCCGCGATCTCAACGAGACGGACGTGGTGCGGCCATGGCACGAGTATGTCGAGGGCCTGCGCTACATGCGTTCGGTGCCGCTCATTCTGGGGCTGGTAATGGTCAATGTGGGTTGGGCCACGGGTGGCGGCGCGGCGCAAATCCTGTTCACGGTCTTCGGCGAGATGGTTTTCAATCGCGGCCCTTATGGTCTGGGTTTGATTTGGGGATGCGCCGGGGTCGGATTGGTAACCGGCGGCGGACTGGCGTATGCCTTCAGCCGAAGGCTCAGCTTCGCGCAGTATAAGCGCGCCGTGGTGGTCTGCTATATCGTTCACGGCGGCGCTTACGTTCTCTTCAGCCAGGTGAAGAGTTTTCATTGGGCGCTGGTCTTTATCTGGCTCTCCCGCGCGGGAGTGGGCGTCAGTTCGGTGATGAACATGGCGCAGCTCCTCCGCCACGTGCCCGACCAGTTTCGCGGCCGCGTGTTCGCCACCATGGAAACCACCGTCTGGTCGGTGATGATGATTTCCATGCTCCTGGCCGGCATCGCCTCGCAGTATTGGGACCCGCGGACCATCGGCACCATCGCCGGCGTGCTCAGCTCCATGACTGCGATCTATTGGGGGTGGGCCGACCTCGCCGGC
>Ga0326727_10018348_pt1 | contig 14303 bp, 10 predicted proteins | sample MB2enrmetagenome_FD_207643 | JGI IMG/M metagenome (GOLD analysis project Ga0326727, IMG submission 207643) | Lab enriched peat soil microbial communities from McLean, Ithaca, NY, United States - MB29MY | ecosystem: Environmental > Terrestrial > Soil > Wetlands > Peat | place: USA: New York...
TGGCAGAAATAACCCTGGAAGCAGCAGATGCACGAGACGATCGCGCCAAAAATGAGGGCCTTTATAAAGCCCCCCCTCACATCTACTATGTCGAGAGAGGATTGCACGCGGTAGAAGTATGTGCCCGCGTTTGTTCCTAACAGCAGCACGCCGGTCAGGTATCCTCCGATGATGCCGATGAGATCAAAAAAGGCGGTAAGCAAGGGAAAGCTGATGATCGAGGCGGCGATCCTCGGGCTGATAAGATACCGGACGGGATCGATCCGCATCGTATACAGGGCGTCGATCTGCTCCGAGATACGGAGGATACCGATCTCCGCGGTGATGCCGGAGCCCGCCCGCGCTGTGATCATGATGGCGGTGAGGACCGGCCCCAGTTCCCTCACAAGGGAAAGCGAGATGGCAGACCCGAGGGCCCCTACGGAGCCAAACTTTACCAGGGTGTAGAAAAGCTGCAATCCGATCACCATGCCGGTGAAAAGACCCACCAGCATGACGATGAGGGACGACCTCGCCCCGATATAGAATACCTGGTTTATGATCTCCCGGAGCTGCTTACTTCGGAAGATGTTGATAAAGGCAATGGAAAAGAAAATGGCCATTGCGCCCAGGTTGCCCACGAGGCGGAGGGTCCCCCGGCCGATGAGCCTGAGCACGGTTATCAGAGGGTTCGAGCCGGGCATCTGCATAAGCGGGCCCCCTGTAGTACGAGCGGATTTGTATATTCCTTCTCGTCGATGTCGAGTTGTTTCTGTAGGCACTCCAGCATGAACTCGAACCTTTCTCCCTCAGACCTCTTTGCTGCCATTATCTTCATCCAGCCGTTCGCTTCTGCTCAGCGCCCCGGCTTTCCCCGGCCTTTTCTTCCCAACAACGTATCGACTTTCAAAATGAGCTCATCAGTACAGGAACTCTTGACGACGAAACCATCGGCGAGATCAAAGTGGGGATCGTTGTCATCCATGATAAAAACAGTACAGAGCACAACACAAAGATGTGCATTTCTCTCCTTAATGCCGCTCAATATATCCCATCTATATTTTCCTCCGATATAGGGGTCAACCAGAACCAAATCAGGTTCTAACGAGGCAATCATCTCCTCGACGGCGGAGACATCGCCCGTGGTTATGACCTCGTATCCCCTCTCGGCGAACTCTATCGCATGAAGTTCCCTAATCCCCGTGTTCTCGTCGATAATCATTACCAACGGTCTCCGAATGCTCATCGCGGATCCCCTCGGCGCGCATCAGCCTGACGTGATCACTTCTTCCTCTCTCGTCTTTTCCCGAGCCATTCCTGCAAGCCCTTACCGACAATCACCGCGAAAAGCGCAACGTACACGCCTATCCATAGAATGGTTGCAAGCACATGCATATACCCTCACACCTTCGTCGGGCCCCTCTATCTTCACTGTCCACCTCCCCCACCCAGCACCTTATAAAGCGTCACCACGTTATTGAGCCTGGCCAGGCGGAGGGTGATGAGGCCCTGCTGCGCTGCATAGAGGGAGCGCTGTGCATCGAGAACGGCCAGGTAGCTGTCAATTCCCCGCATATAACGGGCATTGGAGAGGGTATAGGTTTCCTGTGAGGCCTGGACAAGGGATTCTTGTGCCGCTATCTGATCGTTCACGGTTCCCCGTTGGGCAAGGGCGTCCGCCGCTTCCCTGAAGGCCGTCTGAATAGCCTTCTCATACTGGGCGAGGTATATGTCGCGATCAGCCTTTGCCACCTTAAGACTTGCCCACCTTGAACCGGCGTCGAAGATCGGCAGGGTGATATCCGGTGCGAAGTTCCAGACGCCGGAACCGGCCTTGAACAGGCCGGACAGATCCATGCTGCTTGTTCCGAAGCCGGTGGTGAGGGCGATGCGGGGGAAGAAGGCTGCCCGTGCAGCGCCGATGTTGGCGTTGGCGGCCTTGAGCTGGTTCTCGGCCTGGAGGATATCAGGCCGTCGGAGGAGCAGCCCCGAGGACAGACCGGGTGAAATATCCTTTGGCGGCATCACCGCATTCAGCTCCGCAGGCAGTAGCTCGGGAGGCACCGGTGCGCCGACCAGAAGGTTGAGCGCGTTTTCGTCCAGGGCTACGAGACGGGTATATCCTGCAACGTCCACCCGCGCCGCCTCCACGGTAGTTTGGGCCTGGCGCAGGTCCAGCGCGGATGAGGCGCCGACGTCAAAACGACGCTGAATCAGGTTGTAGGTGGCCAGCCGGGCTTCCAGCGTCGATTGCGCGAGCTTCAGGTTCTCACCGTCGGCGGCGTAGGTCAGATACATGGAGGCAACTTCGGCCATCAACGATATCTGCGCACTGCGGAGGGCCCGCCCGGTCGCAAGGTACTGCTCCAGCGCGCTCTTCTTAAGGCTTCGAATGCGACCGAAAAAGTCGACCTCCCAGGCGGTGATCCCCAGGCCGGCCTCGTATTCCCTGAGGGTTATGGCTTTTTGTGTCAGAGGTGGATAGGCCGGGTACTTCTGGTCGTTTATATCGCCGGAGGCATTGACGGCGGGGAAAAGCCCGGCCCGCTGGATCCGGTAGAAACCCCTGGCCTTTTCGATGTTTAATGCCGCTATCCGTAGATCGCGGTTGTTGGCAAGGGCAAGACCGATAACCTTCTGCAACCGCTCATCAAGATAGAACTCGCGCCACCCGACGTCCGCCGCGAGCGGAGCAGCACCGGCGCCATACGAGCCGGGTACCCGCGAAGCGGGTGGCGAGGTTGAGGGGCGAGGCTCCGTCGGCTTTGCCGATGGAGGGGGCGCTGAGCCCCCATAATTGTAGGCCGGACCCGTCGGCCACCCGGCCGGGATGGGCGGCGCCGGGCGTGAATACGTGGGAGCCATGGTGCACCCGGCCAGGCAGATAATTGTAAGGACGATTGGCAGCAGGTTCCGTATCATATCTGGTGTTCCTCCGAAGAGGCGGTAGAATCAGGGACGGGCTCAGGCGTTCGATCCGGTTGCTTCCTCTTGAACGTGCGGGATATAAGGACAAAGAAAAGCGGGATGTAAAAGAGGTCGATGAATGTGGCGGAGAGCATCCCACCGGTAACGGCGGTGCCGATGGCCTTCATCGCGCCCGCGCCCGCGCCTGTTGCAATGGCCAGCGGCAGGACGCCGAAGAAAAAAGCGAGCGAGGTCATAATGACCGGCCGCAGTCGCAGCCGCGCCGCCTCGAGGGTCGCCTCGACCAGCTCGGCGCCGTGGGCCATCCGCTCGCGCGCGAACTGGATGATAAGGATGGCGTTCTTCGTCGTCAGCCCGAGGGTGGTGAGGAAGCCGATCTGGAAGTAGACGTCATTGTGGAGACCCCGCGACCAGGTGGCCAGGGTCGCACCGAATACGCCCAGGGGCAACATCAGCATATTGGCGAGCGGGATCGGCCAGCTCTCGTACAGGGCCGCCACGCAAAGGAAGATTACGATAATGGAAAAGGCGTACAGCATGGGCGCCTGGGAGCTTGCCATCCGCTCCTGATAGGAAAGCCCGTTCCATTCATAGCCGATCCCGGAGGGCAGTTTCGCGACCATTTCTTCCATGGCCCGCATCGCCTCACCGGAACTCCTTCCCGGCGCCGGCTCGCCCCAGATGTTCATCGAAGGGAAACCGTTGTATCGCTCCAGCCTCGGGGAGCCTGACGTCCAGCGGGTGGAAGTAAAAGCGGAAAAGGGGACCATCTTCCCCGCGGTATTCCGTACGTAGAGCCCTTCCACGTCCCTGGGCAGCATCCGGTAGGGCGCGTCCGCTTGAGCGAACACTCTTTTCACGCGGCCCGCCTGAATGAAATTGTTGACATAGGCGCTGCCGAAGGCCCCCGATATAGTGTTGTGTATGGAGGTAATGGGGACCCCGAGGGCACCCGCCTTTCCCCAGTCCACGTCGACCCGGTACTGGGGCACGTCCTCCATGCCGTTCGGCCGAACGGCGGAGAGCCTCGGGTCCTTGGCGGCCATGCCGAGAAGCTGGTTGCGGGCCGCCATCAGCTTCTCGTGGCCGAGTCCGCCCCGGTCCAGCAACTCGAAGTCGAACCCGGTGGCGTTACCCAGCTCGACCACGGGGGGTGGCGGGAAGATGAACACCATGCCGGTGCGGATCTTCGAGAAGACTTTCATGGCCCGTCCTACGATGGCCTTCGCCCTCAGCTCCGGCCGGTTGCGGAGCTTCCAGTCCTTAAGCATTATAAATACCAGGCCGTTTGTCTGGCCCGTTCCGGAAAAGCCGATACCGGAAATCGTCATACACGATTCCACCGCCTCTTTTTCGTTCTCTTCGAAATAGCGCTGGATTTTCCCCACGGCCTCCCGGGTCTGCTCCATGGTGGCGCCCGTCGGCATTATCACTTGAGAGAGTAAAACCCCCTGGTCTTCATCGGGGAGGTAGCCCGTCGGCATATGAAGGAAGAGGATTCCCACCGCCGCCACAATCAAGATATAAATAGCAAAATAGCGTAGTTTCCTCGAAAAGGAGCGTTCGACCTGTCTCACATACAGGTCCCTGGTGCGGAAAAAGAGGCGATCGAACCGCGAAAAAAAGGGGCGGAGGAAAAAGATCGCGTTTTGAGCCGGCTCATGTCCCGCCGGCACCGGCTTGAGGAGAGAGGCGCAGAGAACCGGCGTCAGGATCAGGGCCACAAGCACGGACAGGAGCATGGCGGCGATGATGGTCACGGAAAACTGGCGATAGATGACGCCGGTCGAGCCGCTGAAAAAGGCCATGGGACCGAAGACTGCCGAGAGCACGAGCCCGATGCCGATCAGGGCGCTCGTGATCTGCCCCATGGACTTGGCGGTGGCTTCTCTGGGCGAAAGCCCTTCCTCGCTCATGATACGCTCGACGTTCTCCACGACGACGATCGCGTCGTCCACCAGAAGGCCGATAGCCAGCACCATGGCGAACATGGTCAGCATGTTGATGGAGAACCCGAAAAGCCCCAGCACTGCGAAGGTCCCCAGGAGCACCACGGGCACCGCGATGGTCGGGATCAGGGTGGCCCGGATGTTTCCCATGAAAAGCCACATGATGAAGAAAACGAGCAGGATTGCCTCGAAGAGGGTCTTGACTACCTCGTGGATGGCTACCTTGACAAAAGGGGTGGTATCGTAGGGATAGACAACCTTCATCCCCGGAGGGAAATACCGGCTCATCTCTTTCAGTTTTGCTCTGATTGCATCGGCCGTATCGAGCGCGTTCGCGCCCGCGATCTGCCGGATGGCCATGCCGGCGGTGGGTTTGCCGTTGTAAAAGCCCTCGACATCGTAGCTCTCGGTTCCCAGCTCCGTCCGCCCCACGTCCCTGATCCGCACGATTGAGCCGTCCGGATTGACGCGGATGGGGATGGCGGCGAACTCGGAAGGAGTCTTCAGCAGGCTCTGGACAAGGATGGAGACGTTCAGGCGCTGGCCCGCGACGGCCGGTGTCCCGCCGAACTGGCCGGCAGAGACCTCCACGTTGTAAGAGCTAAGCGCTGTGACGATATCGTCGACCGTCAGGGAGTAGTTGGTCAGCTTGTCGGGGTTAAGCCAGACACGCATGGCGTACTGGGTTCCGAACTCCTCCACTTCGCCCACACCGGGTACCCGGGCGATCACCTTCTCGAGGTTCGATTGTGCGTAGTCCCGGAGGTCGTTGCCGTCCATGCTGCCATCTTCCGAGATCAGGCCCACGACCATCAGATAGTTTCTGGTGGCCTTGCCGACGCTGACGCCCTGGCGCTGGACCACGTCGGGCAGGCTCGCCATGGCGAGCTGGAGCTTGTTCTGCACCTTGGCCCAGGCGAGGTCCGGGTCCATCCCCGGGGCAAAGGTCAGTTCCGTGCGGGAAGTTCCGGCCGAATCGCTGGCGGCGGACAGATAGAGCATCTTGTCGAGGCCGGTCATTTTCTGCTCGATGATCTGGGTTACGGTGTTTTCCACCGTCTCCGCCGAGGCCCCGGGATAAATGGCCTGAATGTAGATCGAAGGGGGTGCGACCGGGGGATATTGTGATATGGGCAGATTATATATGGCGAGGCTGCCCGCCAGCATGATGATGACGGCGATGACCCACGCGAAGACGGGGCGCTCCAGAAAGAATCTCGATAACATCAGGCGCCTCCGCTCAATTCGCTCTTGCCGGCGGCTGGGCAGGCTGTGCGGCCCCCGGACCCTCTTTCCGGCCGGCATCGAAGGGGACAACCTTTACGGAAGCTCCCGGCTGCACTTTTTGGATACCCTCGACGATCACCCGATCGCCGGGCATAAGGCCGGAGGAGACGAGCCATTTGTCGCCGATGGCGCGATCGACCGTAATCATTCGCTGCTCAACCTTGCCCGAGCCATCCACGATCAGCGTCATGGGATTCCCTTTCCGGTCCCGGGAGACCCCCTGCTGGGGGGCAAGGATTGCACGATCGACCACCCCTTCCTGGACCACTGCGCGCACATACATGCCCGGCAGGAGAGTATGCTTTGGGTTCGGAAAGACAATCCGGAGAATGAATGATCCGGTGCTGGGATCAACGGTGACATCGGAAAATTTCAGGCTTCCTTCCATTGGGTACGGCGTGCCGTCTTCAAGGAGCAGCTTCACCCGCGCTTGAGCAGGACCGCCGTCCTTGATCCGACCGGCTGCCATGTTGCGTTTAAGCTGCAGCAGGCTGGTGCTTGACTGGGTCACGTCCACATAAATCGGATCGAGCTGTTGAATGGTCGCGAAAGGGGAGCCCTGACTTGCCGTTGCAAGGGCGCCTACGGTCACACTCGATTTGCCGATACGCCCGGTAATCGGCGCGGTGACGCGGGAATATGCCAGATTGATGCGGGCGGTCTCCAGGGCTGCCTTGTTTGCGTCAATATCGGCCCTGGCCTGCTGGAGTGCCGCGGAGGCGTCATCGTAGTCCTGCCGGCTGACCGCATTGATGGTCACCAGCTCCTTGTAGCGCTCCATTCTGGCCCGGATGGAGGTCACATTCGCTTCGGCCCTGGAAAGGCCCGCCCCGGCACTGGCATAGGCAGCCTCGTACATGGCCGGATCGATCTGATAGAGCACGTCGCCTGCCAAGACATCAGAGCCTTCAGTGAACAGGCGCTGCTTAATGATGCCGCCCACCTGGGGCCGCACCTCGGCAACGAGGAAGGCTGACGTGCGTCCGGGCAATTCAGTGGTGATCGCCACACGCTCCGGTTGCACGACCACGACACTCACTTCAGGGGCGATACCCTGCGACGGACGTGCGCCTTCCCTCGATTTTCCGCAACCGGTCAGCGCCAGCGCGACAATGGAAATCCCGGCTATGACAATGAGTCCGGTTCTGCAAGTGCTTCGCATACAACACCTCTTTAAGGTCTCTTATATTCCCGTAGCGCTTTATCCAGAATGGCGCGGATACCACCCAGCGAGAATTGCACTACATGTTCGGCATAGGCATCAACATCGTCGATCTTTGGTGGAAAGGCTTTGTTATCGTTCCCGCCCGGCCTCTCTGAGTTCCTTGCGAAAATCGCACTCACGCATTGGTTTATAATGCTTATGGTGCAAAACTGAACCTGTGTGCGCGAGGAGCGCGGACCAAGGAGTTCATGAACCACGGTCTCCATTCTTTGGTGCATGGGCAGTAATTCCGTCTCCATGACTTCATCGAGGAGCCCGGTCGGACTCGCAAGTTCCCTGAGTACAATGAAAAACTCTTTGTTGCTCTCATCGGTGATCCGGCCCAGAACAGCCACTACCATTCCGCGAAGGCGTTCTTCAGGGGGTGCGTTGTCGCTTACACCGCCATCCGCCGGGCGAGCCTGCACAGACGTACGAAAAGCGTTGCGCCATGCCTCCCGGTAAAGTGTCTCTTTATCGCCGAAGTGATAGTTCACTGCTGCGACGTTAGCCTCGGCCCGTTCACAGATTTCTGCAATGGTGGCTATACTGTAGTCCTTCTCTGCGAAAACCTCACTTGCCGCCGCAATCAGGCGTTCGCGGGTTCTTGCGGAGTCTTCTCTCCGGATTTTCATCCCCCTCTCCTTGAACCGATATGGCTATCAGCAGTTTAAAATAACAATTTGAAATAGTAAATAGCGATAGGGGCGGAGGTTTCGTCTCAATGGTTCCCGTTTATGTAGATTTCCCTTAAAGGTTAGAAATAGCATCCAATCCTCACAATGTTTGAGTTTACCGATCTATTCGGTTTTGCCAGCCCTCCATTGGAGTAATGAAAAAACCTGTTCTCTACGAAAAGTCGGCCCCGGCGATACCCAAGCCCGCCCTGCAGAATAAAAAGCTCATGCGTACCCTGCTCTTGAAACTTGAGGCTCGTATATGCCCCTCCGGCCCCCGTCATGAGATAAAGCCCGGAAGCTGTCGCGGTTAAGTAAGATTTGAGATAGACGCTTGATCCTATGTCCAATCCCCTGTCGGGCCTATTGTCGATAGTGACAATAGGCTCAATTCCGAGGCTAATCCTTTCTGTAAACACTTTCTCGTAGACGTAGGAAAGCTGAAAAAAATCATAATGAAGGCCGTTTTCAATTCGTTCCATCTTTGATCCGTTCGCTAGCCCGAACCCATACCCGACGGTAAAAGCGCTCTCGCCGCTGACGGCGTCGGTAAGAGCACACCACAATAAAGAGACCAGGAGAACGACGCCAATCGTGACAGTTCGCATGCAGTACCCCCGGACTGGCGATAAACCCACCCCTTAGCCCATAGGCATATCCCTGTCGGCCACTCATACTATACAGGACATACTGTACTCTAAACAATAAAAACTTGTCAATGCATAAAGTTACCGGAGCCCGACAAACCGGCGGGAAAATGCACAACCGCTATTTTTTCAGGAAGCGGAGCAACTCCTCATGGTAGCGCACAGGGAACTCGAAGCGCGGGATATGACCCGCGTTCGGTATCTCCAGCAGGGTCGCGTCAGGGATCAGCGTGGCGGTTTTCCTTCCCAGTTCCGGATAGTTCCCCGCCAGTGGCAAAAGCTCTTTCTTCATGCGCGCCTTGCCGACCACCGTCCGGTCGGACTGCCCGATGATGAGGAGGGTTCTGACCTTGATGTTCCGGAACTCATGGCAGACCGGCTGTTCATAGATCATCTGATAGGTCAGGGCAGACGAGAGAGCTTGCCGGGCATACTCGCCGCTTCCCCGCATGCGTATGGCCACGCTTGCGTATTCGTCGTACTCCGGCTTCCAGGTGACGAAGTAACTCTTGATATAGTTCCTGATCCCTTCCTCGGTGGCCTTCAATTCGTTCTGATAGGCCTCCTCGAGGGAGATGTAGGGCACCAGTTCCCGGTAATCTTCCAGCCCGATGGGGTTCTCCAACACCAGCGCACTGACCGCGTCGGGGTAGAGGAGCGCCAGTCGGGCGGCAACCATCCCTCCCATGGAGTGCCCCACGACCACCACCTGCCCGATGCCGAGGGTGTCAAGGAGCTTCTTCGTGTTTGCGGCAAAGAGGTGGAAGCTGTAATGGATGTTAGGTCGGGACGACTTGCCGAAGCCAAGCTGGTCAGGCACGACAACCCGGTAACCGTTTCTTGACAGCACGTCGATGGTTTCCTTCCAGTAGGCGCCGAAAAAGTTCTTCCCGTGCAGAAGCACGACGCTTCTGCCGTTTGGCGGCCCCGCCGGCGCCACGTCCATGTAGGCCATCCGTAAGTCCTGCCCCTCGATAGTAAGGGGAAAAAAATTGACGGGATAGGGATAGGGGTAACCTTCCATGGAGATGGAAAGCGGGGTGAGTTCGGTGCGGCCGGCCGCTGGGATGAACAGCAGCGCGGCGGTGAGAAGAGACGTGACGAACGTTTTGGGGCACATCGGATTCTTCCTCCTTTCTCTGCGTGTGTGATCGTACTATCGCACTCAAAAAGCCCGGGAGAGTATAGTAATAATAATACAGGAGGCGCCGGCTGACCAGGTCGGTTGCTGCAAGGCATTTATTGCTATGAGAAAGCCAGGGAAAGCGAGCATGCCGGTGAAAGCCGGGAGGAGGGTGTGCTGAAATACGATATCGGAGAGCGCTAAACGGATCAAAACCTTTGATACCACAATTTGACACGAAGAACCTTCTGTAGTACGTTCTTTCCAGATGCGTCTTTTTGAGAAGGAGGTGAAAACATGAGCGAACGCCCAACCCCTTTTTCGCTTTTATGAGAGGCCGGGTACGGCCGGCAGGGACCTAGGTTAGGTCTCCAATTCCGTAGAAGAGGCGAGAGAAAAAGGGTGTTCCTCATCGATTCGCACCAACTCAAGCCCCGATGATCCTCCTCATTTTCTCCCTTCTTCGCATGGCTAAGGCCACGTAGCAAATCGACACACTCTCCCCGGCTCGGTCGCCGCTATCGCAAAACAGTGGCGGCTGTTCGTGCCGGAGCGTGTCGACGGGTAAAGACAAGCCAGAAGGAGAACAGTATGTCAGAAAATTATCAGGAAATGTGGGCTTCCCTCGGCCTCAATCTTGAAGCACACCGGGGATTGCTCTCAGTGTTATCGGATGCCTACCAGAGTATATACCTCTCTCAAAAGAACAGACCGGCGGGAATGGGGTATTTCGATTTCGTCGTGTCAGAAGTGCACGGTCTCAGGATTGTCGAGCTCCTGAAGGACAAAGCCGCAGGCAAGCTCATAGTAGGTACCTTTTGCGTGTACGTTCCGGAGGAACTCATCCTTGCCCTGGACGGTGTTTCCATCGGACTGTGCGCCGGGGCGGACGTCGGCACGGAGGAGGCAGAGAAATTTATACCCCGCAACACCTGTGCCCTGATTAAGGGGTTCATGGGGTTCAAGCTGGCCGGGCTCTGCCCGTACGTTGAGTCAGCCGATCTCATCATAGGCGAGACAACCTGCGACGGCAAGAAGAAGGCCTACGAGATCTTCGACGAGATTACCAAGAAAGTGTACGTCATGGAACTTCCGAACAAGAAGAGCGATGAGGGGAGAGCGCTCTGGACGAACGAAATAAGAAGGCTGGCTCAGAAACTCATCGAGGTCACGGGCAGGGAGATCACCCTCGACAAACTGAGGGAGGCGGCCCGGGTCGTCAATGCTAAACGGCGGGCCTTACAGAGGCTTTCCGACGCGCGGGCCAGTGACCCGGCCCCCATCTCGGGGCTTGACGCCCTCCTGATAAACCAGATTTCTTTCTATGACGATCCGGTCAGGTTTACCTCCAAGCTGAACGAGCTTTGCGATGAGTTGGATGAGCGGGTGGCGCACGGGACCGGCATTGCACCGAAGGGCGCCGTAAGAGTGCTCGTTTCCGGGTCGCCCATGGCTATCCCCAACTGGAAACTCCACTCGATAATCGAGAGCAGCGGAGGCATCGTGGTGGGCGAGGAGGCGTGCGTGGGGGAGCGCAACTTCCGAGATCTTCTTGACGCGTTTTCCACCGTCGATGAAGCCCTCCAGAAGATGGCCGACCGGTCCATGGGAATCAATTGTGCCTGTTTCACCCCAAATGACGAAAGGCTGGCCGACATACACAACATGTCATCAAAGCTGCATGCTCAGGGTGTAATCCATTATGCCCTCCAATTCTGCACCCCATACCTGGTTGAAGCGTACCGGGCAAAGAACTCGGTCGAGGCCGCGGGTTTGCCTTATCTCAGGATCGAGACTGACTACAGCCTTGAGGATGCGGGTCAACTCAAGACCAGAGTAGAGGCTTTTATAGAAATGATCCGGGACGTGAAACGATCTTGATTATCGCCGGTATCGATATAGGTTCCCGCTACATTAAGTACGCGGTGCTCCACAAGGGAGCGGCGCGCTTTTTGCGAGAGGAAACGGGTTATGACCCTCTGGCCGTTTGCAGGCGGCTGATCGAGGGTACTGCTCCCGACCGTGTACTCGCGACTGGATACGGCAGGCATCTTCTGGCGGCCGATAGGCACATGGATACGATAACCGAAATAAAGGCGGTGGCGAGGGGGGCACGGGAAGTGTTCCCCTCGTGCCGCACGATCATCGATATCGGAGGCCAGGACACGAAGGTAGTGCTCCTCAAGGCCGACGGGGCCGTCGGGAACTTCGAGATGAATGACAGGTGTGCGGCCGGTACGGGAAAATTCCTGGAGATCATGGCCCGGGCCCTCGGTTTTTCCATAACGGATTTCGGACTTCGCTGCGAGACGAGTCAGCAGGTGAATATCAGCAGTCTGTGCGCGGTCTTTGCCGAGTCAGAAGTAATCACGCTCATCGGGAAAGGAGTAAGGAGGGAGGTGATCGCGACAGCCCTCCACAACTCGATAGTCACACGCATTCTTCCCCTTGTGAAGAGGGTCGGTATCGTTGAAGAAATTGTGTTTGCGGGCGGATGTGCCCGCGATGTCTGTTTACAAAAAATGCTGACGGAACGATTGAACAAAAGCGTCCTCGTATACGACCAGCCCGACATGCTGAGTGCATATGGTGCCGCCCTGTGCGCTCTCGATTACATAAAGTCACCTATCCGGAAAGTCTCACTCTCTCCTTAACCGGTGGCCGGAAGACTGACGATGACCCTGGTCCCTTCTCCTTTTTCGCCGTAAATCGCCAGCGTCCCATGGTGTTTTTTTGCCGTCAGCCTCGCGATGGGAAGACCGAAACCCGTGCCCTCGGTCTTTGTTGAAAAAAACGGGGTGAATAACCTCTCGCTCTCGTCGAGGGGAGGCTCGCCTGAATTGAATAACTCGATTCGGATGTTGCACGGCGGGGTATCTTCGAGAAGAGATGAAATTGTCACACACGCCTTTTCCTTGCCTGCTGCTTCCATGCTGTTCTCAACGAGATAGTAAAAGAGATACTCCATCCATTTCTGATCACCTTTCACATAACGCGCCTGCTCCTGCACCTCGACGTGAACGGCGACGTGTGAATACATGCCCCCGTCTTTGACCTTTTCAAGCGCAGAAGCGACAACGCCCTCAATATCAACCACGTGAAAGTCGGGCTCCCCCTGGAAGATATCCATGTAGACCTTGATATCCCTGACCATGTTTTCGAGCCTCTGGTTTTCACCCATCAACATTTGGAAAACGTCATATTCCCTGGTTCCTTTCTCGACCCTTCCCTGCATCCTTCTTATATTCCACCCGATTACCATAGCAGGATTTCTGACCCTGTCCGCGACCTCCCTCATCACCTCTATATCGCAGCTTATCGTATTCTCGATATAGGCACTCGTTTCAGCCAGAAGACAGAGATCGAGTTTTTTGTTTATGGCGGAGAGGGCCAGGTTTCTCTGTTCCGGGAGGACCTCTGTTGTCACGATTTTGTGGCAGAACTGTCGTATCATGGCGAAACCGAGGTTCGAAAATCTTTGATCGAGGCTTACTTCGACGTGCCTCACTCCGACGCCCCAGAGGTAAGCGAGGAATTCATCGTCGGGCCTTGACCGGAAAAACGATGCGAACCAGCCCGCCCATATACGTTTCATATGGCCGGGCTGCTTTTCTTCGTCCAGGAATGGCCTGGTATCCGCCAGGCCATGGAAGAAGTCGTAGAAATAATCAGCAAAAGCATCTTTCTTGCCGACGAAAAGTTGCGTCAGCTCTTCGAGGAGATCGCCTTCGTTCTCATGGATCCCGATCATATCGAGAAGAAGGCGAAGTTTTTGATGAGGGGATGTAGATGGCGCCATTCCTGTCCTGGATATAGTATAAGCATGCCGGACTTAAGATATTGTCTCCGGCTCGCCCTTGAGGCCGATGCTTTCAGCGACGTTTTGCATGCCTCTTATGGTCCCTGCGATGACGACATCCAGCTCCATGCCCAGGCTCCTTGCCCCCTCCTCGATGACGCCCCTGTTGACCCCCGCCGCGAATGCTTTATCCTTCCATTTCTTTTTGACGGATTTTACCGTCAGGTCCAGTATGCTTTTGCTTGGCCGGAGAATGGCAACCGCCGTTATCAACCCCGTCAGCTCATCGATGGTGTAGAGCACCTTTTCCATTGGCTCTCTCGGCTCCACATCCGTACAGAGCTTCCATCCATGGCTCTCTATCGCACGAACGTACTCTTCCGGCCAACCTCTCTCCGTCAGGATCTCCCGCACCTTTCTGCAATGGCTTTCAGGATATTTTTCGTAGTCAAGATCGTGTATCAAGCCTATCACTCCCCACTTTTCTTTGTCTGCTTCTCCACGTATTTCGGCAAAATAGAGCATGACGGATTCAACGGCGAGGGCGTGTCTGATCAAACTCGCATTCGACGTGTAGTCTTTCAACAACTCGAAAGCCGAAAGACGGGTCGGGATAATTGTCTCCATGGCTGTGGACGCTCCTTCTTTTAACCACTTATCGTCCGGCGGGATTTCACCTGCCCTTTCCTCTTCATCTTTCTCCCCCATCG
>Ga0326727_10018349_pt1 | contig 14303 bp, 9 predicted proteins | sample MB2enrmetagenome_FD_207643 | JGI IMG/M metagenome (GOLD analysis project Ga0326727, IMG submission 207643) | Lab enriched peat soil microbial communities from McLean, Ithaca, NY, United States - MB29MY | ecosystem: Environmental > Terrestrial > Soil > Wetlands > Peat | place: USA: New York...
CTCCCCTAGCATATCACCGGCCCGCCAACCGCTTCAGGGGGCAGGGTATAATGTCCGTCGGACTCGCCCTACTCACTTATTTACCCAAAACGCAGGCGGGCGGTTGCGCCGTAAGTTCCAGCCTGCCAGTGCTTTCCCTGCGACTTATGGGCAAGGGGGTTCTTTGAGACCGGACACGAGCATAGCCGCCGGCGAAGCGAATGGAATCTCCGCGCGTGGTCCCTGGGGCGCGGATGGCGCCGCCTTCCAAGGGGAGCGCAGGATTGACCGATTTCTGGCGCTGGTCATTCTGGCTTGCGGTTTGCTCAGCATGGTCGCGGGAGCCTACCTGATCCTATCTTCGTACTCTCCGGTTCCGAGTTGGGACGAGTGGGCGGCAGTCGACGCCATCGCCAGAGTCCATCCGTTGCCGGTTTCCTGGCTCTGGGCGCAGCATAACGAACATCGCGTGCTCTTCTATCGATTGCTGTTTTTGGCGGACGTCTCCTGGTTGAGCGGCCGGCATTGGATTGAGTTTGCCGCTATCCTCGCGGCGCAGGGATTTTCCCTCGCTCTGCTGGCCGGGATGCTGAGAGGCATCGGCAGGCTCCGGGGCAGCTTGTGGCGTGCGAGCTTTGGCCTCGCCGCCTTTTGCCTGTTTTGCCTTTCGCAGCGCGAGAACTTCGATTGGGCATTCCAGATTTCATTTCTGTTGCCCAACCTCTTCCTGATCTTGGCATTGACGGGATTGCTGCGCAGCCAATCCGCTGCGGCATCGGCGGGCAGGTGGGGCTATCTGGGTTTGGCGATTGTCGCGGCTGCGGCGGCCACTTACGCGAATGGCAATGGGGTGATTGTCTGGCCGGTACTGATTCTGGCAGCCATATTGCTGCGAGCGAGACCTTCCATGGCTGCCCTGCTGGCGCTAGCCGGCGGCCTCCTGCTCGTCGCCTATCTTCACGGCTACGTTTCCCCGTCTTACCACGCCTCCCCACTGCTGTCCCTTCACCATCCGGTAAGTTTGCTGGTTTATGTCGGCAGGTATTTTGGCGTCAAGGTCGCCCGCGGAACTGCGGGGACAACGGCCGGCGCGGTCACGGGGCTGGGCTCATTGCTGGTGGGGTTCGCGCTGGCCTTACGCCTGGCCCGGCGCGGGGAGTTACAACGGCCCCTCCCCGCAGCCTTATTGGCCTTGATGGTGTTTCCGGTGTCTACCGCTTTTCTTACCTCGCTGGGGCGGATGAATTTCGGGGTGGATCAGGCCGCCGCTTCGCGCTATCAGACCTTCGTACTGCTCTACTACTTCGCCCTGGTGTTGCTGGGCCTGCTCTCCCTGGCACAGACCACAAAACCGGCGTTGCGGACCGCCTTGTTGGCGGCGGTCACCCTGCTCATGTTGCTCTATGTTTCTCAGTACCCGCGCCGGATCCGGGTCTCTCGTGCGCGCGTCTTGGAGTATAAGGCTGCCGCTCTAGCCATGCTCACCGGGGTGCCGGACCCGAAGGCGCTGACCCTGCTCTATCCCGACCCGGAAGTGCCTTGGCGGGACCTAGGGTACATTCGGGAACACCGCTGGTTCATGTTCTCCGGCGCACGCTACGCGCAGCTTGACCAAGCGCTCACGTCGCTCTACCGTCTCGGGCCACCGGATCAATGCGTCGGGAAGGTCGAGGAAGTGCAGCCCGTCGGAAGCGGATCGGAGGGTCTGAGAATTTCCGGGTGGGCATTGGACCGGCGCTCCGCTCTCCCCTTACCGGAACTCGTAGCCGCGGTCGACGGCCAGATTGAAGGCTTCGCGCTGGAGGGCTTCCCGCGAAGCGACGTCCAAGCCGCGCTCCATTCCTCGCGTGCGCAAAAAAGCGGCTGGCAGGGGTACGTTCGGCTGCCGGAACTGCACCACCGGCTGGACGTTTACGGCGTAGTTAAGGCGAAGCACGGCGAGCTTTGTCCGATCGGGAGCACTGAGCTCCAACCTTGAACCGAAACCATATGACACCCGACCTGTCCATCGTAATTCCCGTGTACAACGAAGGGGCCGCGTTTCCCCAGTTGTGGTCGGCGCTCGCGGCGAACATTCACTCCCCTTTCCAGGCTATGGCGGTATACGACTTCGACGAAGACAACACCGTCCCGGCGGCGCGAGCCTTGATTGAAAGCGGCGAATCCCGTCTTCGATTACAGAAGAATGAGATCCGGCGAGGCGTGGTGGGCGCCATCCTGACCGGCTTCCGCCAGGTCCGGAGCGGACCGGTCCTGGTGGTCATGGCCGATCTCTCGGACGACCTGTCGCAGGTGGACCGCATGCTGGAGGTCTATCGCCAGGGCTTCCATTTAGTGGCCGGAAGCCGCTACATGAAGGACGGACGCCTGGAAGGCGGCCCGTTTTTCAAGCAGGCTCTCTCGCGCATGGCGGGAGTGAGCTTGCACTGGCTGCGCGGACTTCCCACCCATGACGCCACCAATGCGTTCAAGATCTATGACAGCGCGATGCTGAAGGCTTTCACGATCGAGAGCCGGCACGGCTTCGAATTGAATCTGGAGCTCACCGTCAAAGCCTTTCTGGCGGGATATCGCATAGCCGAAGTGCCTGCGGTGTGGCGCGACCGCACCAGCGGTGAATCCCATTTCCGCCTGTGGGCATGGCTGCCGCATTACCTGAAGTGGTACGTGCACGCGTTTCGCAGAAGACAGGCTGTGGCGCACCCATGAGAGTTCTGTTGGTCACCAACGATCCGCTCAGCGAACGGCGTTCGGGACCGGCGATACGCTGCCTGGAACTGGCGCGGGTGCTGGCGAACGAACATGAAGTTACGGTAGCTTCGGCGCAACCGGGCAACCTGGCCGATCCAGTTCTATCGTTCCTCTACGACGCCGGCCGGCAGGCGGCAGCCCTGAGGCAAGCCGCAGCCCAAGCGGATATCGTGGTAGCCCAGGGCCTGGTTCTGGCGCGTTTTCCTTTCCTGCGCCGGGCGAAGTTCCTGGTCGTCGATCTCTACGATCCGTATCTGTTTGAGTATCTGGCCCATCCGCATCCTCGCTGGCCCGAATGGGGGTATTTGCGGCAATGGCATCTGCTGAACCGGCAATTGCTGGCCGGCGACTTCTTCCTGTGCGCCAACGAACGGCAATGGGATTATTGGCTGGGCCGGCTGTGTGCCTTGGGAAGAGTGCTGCCCGAAACTTATCTTCAGGACGCCGGCTGCCGCAAGCTGCTGGAGGTGGTGCCCTTCGGGCTCTCTGCGGTTCCTCCTCGGCACGGCCCGGCGCCGGTTCTCAAAGGAATCGTGCCCGGTATCGGCCGCGAGGACGTCGTACTGCTTTGGGCCGGCGGAATCTGGCAGTGGTTCGATCCGCTTACCGTTATCCGCGCCATGAGTGCAGTCAGCCAGACCAACCCAAGGGTAAAACTGGTATTCCTGGGTACCGCCGATCCCAACCCCAATAACCGGCCCATGCCTATGGCACAAGAGGCTCAGGAAGAAGCGCGGCGCCTTGCCCTGCTGGACCGCGCGGTGTTTTTCCTTCCCGGCTGGGTGCCGTTCGAGCAACGACAGGATTACTTGCTGGAAGCGGACCTGGGGGTGTCGGCGCACCCGGCCACGGTGGAGACGCGGTTCGCTTTCCGTACCCGGGTGCTGGACTACCTCTGGGCCGGCCTGCCGATGGTGCTTACCTCAGGAGATTACTTTTCCGAACTGGCGGAGCGTGCCGGGCTGGGGTTGAGCGTGCCTCCGGGCGATGTCGAAGCCTGGGTGAGGGCTATTCTCCACCTCACCGGAAATACGGAGTTGCGGCGCCAGATAAAGGCACGGCTGGCAGACGTGGCTTCCCAGTTTACCTGGAATCAAGCCGCCCAACCCTTGCTGAAGTACTGCAACAATCCCTATCGCGCTCCCCGCATGCCCAAAACAAGAGCGGCCATCAGCACGCTTTCCACCCCGATCTTTGAATGGTGGATGTCGAGAAAACAATACTTCCAGTAATCCGGAGTTATCAACCGCAGAATACACGGAAAGCACGGAAGAGGCCCGCTGCAGGAACATCAACCAGCCGTCATCAAGCAGCGCTTGCATTCTTCTTTGCATTTTCCGTGGATTCGGTGTCTTCCGTGGTTAAATCTCCTCGGGTCAAGGCTGACTCTTTCCACGTGCCTAGGACAGCAGCAGTTCCAGGTCTTCGCGGGCCAGGTTGCGAATGAGGCTATTGTCCTCGCCAATGATGGCGGCGGCCAGATCGCGCTTGCCCTTCTGCAGCTCGAGGACCTTCTCTTCCACCGTGTCCCGCGCGATCAACCGGTAAGCAAATACCTGCCGGGTCTGCCCGATGCGGTGAGCCCGGTCCATCGCCTGCGCTTCCACCGCAGGATTCCACCAGGGATCGAGCAGGAAAACGTATTCGGCAGCGGTCAGGTTCAGGCCCAGCCCGCCCGCCTTGAGGCTGATCAGGAAAAGCCGGCAAGTGGGATCGTTTTGAAAACGTTCCACCGGCGCCTGGCGGTCGTGGGTAGAGCCGTCCAGGTATTCGTAGGCAATCCCTTCGGCTTGCAGCCGCTCCCGCACGATGGTGAGCAAGCTGACGAACTGCGAAAACACCAGCGCTTTGTGCCCCTCGTCCGTGACTTCCCGCAATTGCTCCAGCAGCACATCCAGCTTGGCGCTCGGTTCGCGGGAGCGTTTCACGTCGATCAGGCCCGGATGGCAAGAAGCCTGGCGCAGGCGCAACAGCGCTTCCAAGACCTGGATCTTGGACTTCTCCAGACCTTCGAGATCGATGCGCTTCAACAGAACATCGCGATAATGCTGCCGCAATTCGTTATACAGCCGGCGTTGCGCCGCCTCCATTTCGCAATAGATGGTCTGCTCCACCTTGGGCGGAAGCTCGCGGGCCACCTGCTCTTTGGTGCGGCGCAGGATGAAAGGACGCAAAGCATGGGCGAGAAGCTGACGCGTATCTTCGTCCGGGTTGCGCGCCACTCCTCCGGCCAGTTTGAAGACGCTGGCGGCCCCCAGCATGCCGGGGTTGAGGAATTCGAACAGCGACCAAAGTTCGCCCAAGTGGTTCTCCACCGGCGTGCCGCTCAGCGCCAGGCGGTAACTGCCGCGCAGCAGCCGCACCGCCTTGGCCGCTTCCGTGCCGGCGTTCTTGATGGCTTGGGCTTCGTCCAGCACGATATAGTCGAACTCGGTGTCCTTGAGCCGTACGGCGTCGCGGCGCAGGGTGCCGTAAGTGGTGAGAACCACGTCGCACCCCTCGAAAGCAGCGTCGGCGCGCGTCACTCCCGTGTAGTCCAGCACCTGGAGCTGCGGGGTGAAGCGTTCCGCTTCCTGTTTCCAGTTGAAGATCAGCGACTTGGGAACCACCACCAGAGAGGGTTTCAGCGGCTGACCCGAGGCCCGGGCCGCGCGGCGGGTTTCCAGCAGCGCCAGAACTTGCGCGGTCTTGCCCACTCCCATGTCGTCGGCCAGGCATCCGCCAAAGCAGAAACGCCGGAGAAACTCCATCCAGCCCAGGCCTTCGCGCTGGTAATCGCGCAGCACTCCCACGAAGCCTTCGGGCTGCAGGGCCGCGCCGACGCCCTGAAACGAGTGCAGCTCTTCCCGCAGGCGGTTGAAGGCCTCATCGCAAGTGAACTGCGGCTGCGTAGCCAGCAGGGCGTCGAGCAGCCCGGCCTGGGTGGGCCGAAAACGAACATGACCGTCGGCCGGAGTGCCCAGACGGGCGAGGACGCCGTACCGCCGTAACCACTCTTCCGGCAGCACGCCGTAGGTGCCATCGTCCAGCCGCACCATGTTGTCGCCCCGGCGGAGCGCTTCGAGCAACTCCGGAAGTTTGGCGCTGGTTTCGCCGTATTCCACCCCGCCATGGAGCTCGAACCAGTCCACCCCGGTGGAGACTTCCATGCGAAACGCGCCCGGGCGCCGGAAGATCTTGCCTTCGGCTTCGATGTGCCAGCCCGCTTCCACCAGGGCACGCACCATCCGGGGCAGCTTAGTAGGAGCCAGTTCCCAAACCGACGGCGGCTGACAAGTCCCGTAAGCGAGCTTGAGGCCAAGTTCTTGAAGAAGGTCGCGAGCGGACTGTTCCGCGGCGGCGTCCCGCCGCAGAAAACGGCGCGCCTCCGAATCGTAGAATCCCCCGCTGAGTTCGGCTGCGGGGATCAGTCTCCCGTCATAATCAAACGACAATTCAGCTTGGAGTCTTCCGTTGCCTGCTGGGGTGGAGGGCGCGTGTTCCTGAGCGTGGATGTGCAGGTGCGGGCGCGGCAGGAAAGCAATCTCCTCATAACGGAGTTCTTCGGGCACGGCCAGAGGTGGCGCGCCGGCAGCACAAAGTAAGGTGGCGAGCAAATCTTCCCTGTCTTTATCGGGCGCCGCGATTTCGCCGTGGGTGCGAAAGTGAGCCAGCCACTCCCCGGGCGTATCTGCCGCCAGGGGCGCCACGCGATTGCCCATGATTACCAACGACGAGGCAATCAGCTCGGGCACGTCCAGATCCAGGTCTTCTGCTTCCCGGTGCAATACGCCGGCGACCACCCACTTTCCCCGCTCCCCTCGGCGCATCTCCAGGCGAAAACGCCAGGGAGTGCCGCAGTCCCAGACCAGCGGAGTGTACTCGCCTGCCAGGGTCTTTTGCAGCAGGTAGCAGCGTCCGGTAGCGAGCACGCGTGGCATGATCTGGGCGGCCAAAGGTTCGGACAAAGTGTAAGACTCGGAAAGCTGGTCTCCGACCGTGTAGCCCCCCCATTCGTAGTAGTGGACCCCGCCCCCAACGGCTGCCAGAATCTCGCGGTCGTCCGGCAAGGGTAAGTGGGAAATCTGGCTCCTTTTCAGAATCGGAGAGGTGGTGCGTCCGTAGCTCCCGTCCAGCTTGCGTTCGCGGACGCCGAAACTCAACACCAGTTGATTCTCGGGGTTGGAAGCTCTCACCAGGTAGACGAGCTGCCGTTTGGCGGGCCAGACTTCTCCCGATCGAGCCTGCGACTGGCGACTGCCAATGGTGCTTATCCGTTGCTTCCAGGCCGGGGGCGAAGGCGGCGGGTTCAGCACGGCGCCAGGCAGGCTCACCAGGAACGGACGCGCTCGCTCCGGCAGAAGCCTGGCAGCTGGCCCGGCTGACCCAGAATCGAAAGGTCCTTCGTAGCCAAGTCCATCATCGAGGTCGGCGCACTCTACCGTGAATTCCCCGTGAGACGTGGCCGCAGACAGATAGCCCCGCGCGTCGGCTGCCAGAACCGTGGCCCACAGATGCTTGCAGGGCCCGGTGGAATCGAAATAGGAGCAGTTGCACCAGAGCGTCAGCACGCCCTTTACCCAGCCTATCCGCACCCGCGACCGGTCGATTCCCCCGACCCGGGCTTCGACCCTATCGTCGCTCCCGCGTTGGATATGAACCTGCCGTTGCCAATAACAGATTTGGCCGCGGGTTTGGGCCGTGAGGCCGAACTCCCTGCTCAGTCTGGCCGCCAGCTTCATCGGTGTCTGGTTCTGCAGCAAGGGATCATTGTAGGTTGAAAATCTGGGGTGAGTAATAGATTTTTGGCTATCCTGAACAACGGCGGTCCGACTTATTTGGGTCATCCGGAGCGAAGCGAAGGAGCTGCTTTTTTCTCCCATGCGGCCGAGGGTGCAAGAGAAACGGCCAGGCGCCCCGCGGGTGCCGCGCACAACCTTCGCTTGAATGTGCGGCGACCGGGAGCGTAGTATGCTGTTAGTCTGAAATGGGGCAGGGGCGAAATCGGTTTTTCTGCCGGGTATTATGCCACGGAACTACGTACCTATCTTCATCATCGTCATTCTGGCAGCCGCGGTTCCCGTGGTGACGCTTGCCTTGGCAAAACTGTTCCGCCCCGCTAAAGCCGATCCTGAGAAGCTGATGCCGTACGAATGCGGGGTGACTCCGCTGGATACCGCCCGCGGGCGTTACACGGTACGCTTCTATCTCGTGGCTATCCTTTTCGTGGTGTTCGATGTGGAAACGGTGTTCCTGTTCCCCTGGGCGGTGCAATACAAAGCCTTGCATTTTTTCGGCTTGATCGAAATGCTGGTCTTCCTGGGAATTCTGATTGTGGGTTACGTGTGGATTTGGAAAAAAGGCGCGCTGGACTGGATTTGACGAGCTGCGCTTCCGCATCCCTCGCTGGTACCGCCAAGCTGGCAAATGGGAGGTTTTAGGCCGAGAACAATGTCTGACGACCTCAAAGGAGATTCGGCGGTTCCGCCTTCGGAGGAGACCGCAAACCAAGCCATTCCGTCCCCCACCCCTCCAAAACCAGCGGCCCAGGTTGCCCAGCCGGAGGGGCGCGCCGGTACCCCCCCCGCCAAACCGGCGGTCCCTGCCGCGCCGCCCAAGCCGGTCGTGGCCCCAGCACCGGCGCCGGAGCCTTGGAGCGCGGCGTTGCCGGACGGACTGAAGCAGCGTTTCGGTTCGGCGATCGCCGAAGCCGCCAAGTATCGCGGGCAAGACTATCTCGTCGTCGATCGGGCGGTGGTTGCCAAAGTGTTGCAGGTCCTGCGGGACGAAGAGGAGTTCGACTACTGCGTGGACGTAACCGTAGTCCACTACCCCAAGAAGGATCGTCCTTTCGAAGTCGTGTGGATTTTATATTCGTTTCCCCGAAACCAGCGTTTGCGCGTAAAAGTGCAGTTTAGAGAAGGCGAAGCAGTACCCAGTGCCGTTGCCCTCTGGCCTACCGCCAACTGGCTGGAGCGCGAGTGCTACGACATGTTTGGCTTGGTCTTCGAAGGACATCCCGATCTGCGGCGCATTCTCCTTCCCGATGGGTGGAAAGGATATCCCTTGCGCAAGGATTACAGCATTCTGCAACAGGATCGCGAATGGGTGCAGGAAAACCTTGGAATTGAGAGCGGCCAATGAAGCCTTCTTCCGGGGATGGCGCCGGCCGCACTTTTCTGGACTCCAGCGAACTGGTTCTGAACATGGGACCGCAGCATCCCTCCACCCATGGCGTGTTGCGCGTCATCCTGAAATTGGACGGCGAGAAAGTCCTGGGCACGGAATGCATCATCGGCTATCTCCATCGCGGGGTGGAGAAGATCGCCGAAAACCGCACCTACGCCCAGTTCAATCCCTACGTGGACCGCATGGACTATGTGGCCGCGGTGTCCAATGGACTGGGTTACTGCCTGGCGGTAGAGAAACTGCTGAACGTGGAGGCCCCCCCGCGCGCACAGCATCTCCGGGTAATTCTGGCGGAACTCAATCGCATTGCCAGCCACGTGTTGTGGTTGGGAACGCACGCGCTGGACATTGGCGCGATGACGCCGCTGTTCTACACCTTCCGCGACCGGGAGGAAATCCTCAAGATTTTCGAAAAGTACTGCGGCGCCCGCCTCACCACCCATGCCTTCCGCATCGGCGGCTGTATTTACGAGGCTTACGAGGGCATGGAGCAGGAAGTCCTGCAGTTCTGCGATTTTGTCCTACCCAAGATCGATGAGTATGAACAACTGCTCACCACCAATCGCATCTGGCTGGATCGCACCCGGGGCGTTGGCCCGCTCAACGGCCGCGACTGCATTGCCTTGGGGGTTACCGGTCCGGTGCTGCGGGCCAGCGGCGTGAAGTGGGATCTGCGCAAGGCTCAGCCTTATTCCGGCTACGAGCAGTTCGATTTTGAGGTCCCGATCGGGGAGAACGGCGACACGTACGACCGCTACCTGGTGCGGATCGCGGAAATGCGTCAGTCGGTTCGCATCGTTCGCCAAGCGGTAGCCAGCTTGCCCCAAGGCCCCATCATGGCCAAGGTACCCAAAGTGATCAAGCCGCCGGCGGGCGAGGTTTACGTCTCGGTGGAGGCCCCTAAGGGCGAGCTGGGGTACTTCGTGGTGAGCGACGGCTCGACTCAACCTTATCGAGTGCGGGTGCGGCCGCCTTCCTTCGTGAACTTGCAGGCGCTGGACACGATGGTAAAAGGGCAAATGGTGGCCGACGTGGTGGCGGTCATCGGCACTTTGGACATTGTATTGGGCGAGGTTGACCGCTAAATGCTCCAATATTTCCAAAGCTATCTCCGTCAACCGGTAACCCCCGGCGAAGCCGGCAACTATCTTTGGGCCACGATTTACGTTCTGGCCGTGATTATCGGCGTGTCGCTGGTGGTGCTGACGATGAATTGGGGCGAGCGCAAGGCGCTGGCCCACATGCAGATTCGTCTGGGTCCCATGCGGGTAGGTCCGCACGGTCTGCTGCAGCCCATCGCCGACGCCATCAAGCTGCTCATCAAGGAAGACATCGTGCCCGCCGGGGCCGACAAGCCGGTCTTCTGGCTGGCGCCGGTGGCGGTAGTCATCACCGCTTGGACCACCCTGCTGGTGGTGCCTTTCGGCCGCACCCATGCCATCACCGACATGAACATCGGAATTCTGTTCATGCTGGGGACTTCCTCGCTGGGCGTCATGGGGATCGTGATGGCCGGCTGGTCGTCCAATTCGCATTACCCCTTGCTCGGGTCCTTGCGTTCCAGCGCCCAGATGGTCTCCTACGAAGTGGCTATGGGGTTGACCGTGGTTTCGGCCATCCTCATGACCGCTATGAACGATAGCGGGATGTACCTCCGTCATGCGGAATCGGCCAATGGCTTGGCTGGCACCTTGAGCATGATTGGCATCGTGCAGGCCCAGGCTACCCAGGGAACATGGTTCGTTTTTAAGTTTTTCCCGCTGGGCTTGATCGCCTTCGGCATTTTTGCCGTAGCTATGGTGGCCGAGACGAACCGCGCTCCGTTCGACTTGCCGGAAGCGGAGTCGGAACTGGTGGCCGGCTTTCACACCGAGTACAGCGGATTTCGCTGGTCGCTGTTCATGCTGGCGGAGTACTCGGGCATGGTGGCCGTCTCCTCGATCGCGGTGACCTTGTGGCTGGGGGGCTGGCTGCGGCCCTTCGCCACGGTGCACGGCCGCCGGATTGAGATCCCGCACTATTGGCAGGGCGGGGCCCTGGACTTCGCCTCGGCTTTGCTCCCGGCTCTGCTTTTCTTCGGCCTCGCGCTGGCCTGCTTCCTCGCCGTCGCCCGCATGCCCAAATTGTCCGTCTTCCGCCTTCAGACCGTCGGCCTGGCCTTGTTCGGAGCGTTGCTCGGCTTCGTCGGCGTGGTGCTATTGGCGCCTCCGGTGCGGGACCGGGTGCAGGACGTTTTCTGGTTTGGCGCCAAGGTCGCCGTCTTCATGTACCTCTACATCTGGTACCGCGCGACGTTTCCGCGCTATCGTTTCGATCAATTGATGAGGGTCGGCTGGAAGGTACTGCTGCCCGCCGGCCTGGCGGTGCTGATCGCCACCGCCGTGGTGGGGGTGGTGCTATGAGTATGGCAGTCGCGCTTCTGGCCGCCGAGGCTGGCGCCGGCCAGACCATGACGCCGGTGGCGACCGGTTTCTTCTTCTACTTGTTGTCTGCCCTCGCCATTATCAGCGCCATTCTGGTGATTACCCGCCGCAATCCGGTGCACTGCGCTTTATCCCTGATTGTTACTTTGTTGTCGCTGGCGAGCTTGTTCCTGATGCTGTACGCCCCGTTCGTCGCCGGAGTGCAGATCATGGTTTACGCGGGCGGCATTATGGTCCTGTTCCTGTTCGTCATCATGCTGGTCAATCTGGAACGGGCCCTCAAAGAAGAGCAATTCAACAAGCAGTGGCTGGCGGGCGTGGCCGTCGCCCTCGGGCTGGGAGCATTGTTCTTTGTGGTCTATCGGAACGGCCAAAACCTCTTTCCGGGCACCCCGTTGGAATTGCCGGAGGCCCAGAACACGCAGCAGATCGGGTTGGGCCTTTACCAGAATTACCTGTTGCCCTTCGAAATCGCATCCCTGCTGCTGCTGGTCGCGATTGTGGGGGCAGTCGTCATGGCCAAGAAGCGAAGCTGAGAGAGACGGCATATGGAACTCACAACCCTGCACTACCTGGTAGTCGCCGCCGCCCTGTTCATCATCGGCACCATCGGCGTGCTCACGCGGCGCAACGTGGTGGTCATTCTGATGTCTATCGAGCTGATCCTGAACGCCGTCAACCTGAATCTGGTGGCCTTCTCGCGGCTGTACAACGGCCTGCACGGCCAGATTTTCGCCCTCTTTATCGTCGTGGACGCGGCGGCCGAGGCGGCGATAGGTTTGGGCATCCTGATTGCCTTCTTTCGCAATCGCGAAACCGTCAATGCCGATGAGATCGATTTGTTGCGCTGGTAAAGGCAAGACTGGTACTTATGCTCAGCACCGGGTACCTGGGAATTTGTCATCCCGAGCATAGCGAGGAATCTGCTGTTTTCGTGTTCCTCACATATCATTGAGGGTGCACGCGAAAGCAGATCCCTCGCTACGCTCGGGATGACAAAACTCAACCGCAGAAGTGCAAATAGCTTATGTTCTTTTTAGAACACATTTGGATCATTCCCTTGCTCCCGGCGGCGGGCGCGGCCGGTATGTTTTTCTTCGGGCGGCGACTGTCTAAGTCCGCGGTGAGCGGCATTTGCGTGGGAACCGTGGTGCTGGCTTTTGCGCTCTCGGCCGGCGCCGTTTGGGACTATACCCATGCCTGGACGGCCGCGCATCCCGGCCAACCCTTTGAAAAAGCCGTCTACACCTGGATGGGCGCTGGGGCCCACGGGTTGGCTTTTGTCACCGCCAGCGGCGCCCCGGCACATTTCCAGGCCGAAGCGGGATTTCTACTCGATCCCCTGTCTTCCATCTGGCTGCTGTTTGTGACTGGGGTCGGCATGCTGATCCATATCTATTCGATCGGCTACATGGGCCATGAGGGAGGCTACTACCGCTTCTTTGGCTACCTGAATCTGTTCATGTTCTCCATGCTGACCCTGATTCTGGGCAGCAATTACGTAATGATGTTCGTCGGCTGGGAGGGCGTGGGCCTGTGTTCTTACCTGCTGATCGGATTCTATTTCCAACGCCACTCCGCCTCCACGGCGGCCAACAAAGCCTTCATCACCAATCGCATCGGCGACGCCGGCATGCTGCTGGGAACTTTTGCCATTTTCTGGCTATTCGGCACGGCTAATTTCCACCGGGTTACCGAGGCGGCGCGCAGCGGCTTTTTGCCGGTCGAGCACGGATGGGGATTGGGGCCGGGACACTGGGTCACCTTTGCGACGCTGATGCTCTTCGTGGGCGCTTGCGGCAAGTCCGCGCAGCTCCCGCTGTACGTGTGGCTTCCCGACGCCATGGAAGGTCCTACCCCGGTGAGCGCCTTGATCCACGCGGCAACCATGGTCACCGCTGGGGTTTACATGGTGGCGCGCTCCAATGCGCTGTTTACCTTGGCGCCGGAAACCATGAAGGTGGTGGCCATAGTCGGCTGCCTGACAGCCATCTTCGCCGCCAGCATCGGCCTGGTGCAGAACGACATTAAGCGCGTGCTGGCCTATTCCACCGTCTCCCAACTGGGTTACATGTTCCTGGCCCTGGGAGTTGGGGCGTTCGCCGCCGGCGTTTTCCACGTTTTCACTCACGCCTTCTTTAAAGCCCTGCTGTTTCTCGGTTCCGGTTCGGTGATTCATGCCATGAGCGGCGAGCAGGACATGCGCCATATGGGAGCGCTGTGGCACAAGATCCCGGCCACCGCCAAGACGATGCTGGTGGGCACGCTGGCCATTGCCGGGGCTCCGGGGTTGGCGGGGTTCTTCTCCAAGGACGAAATTCTCTGGCAGACCTTCACCCGGGAGAATCATGCCTACGTGGTTCTCTGGGTACTGGCCTTTATCACGGCCATGATGACCTCGTTCTACATGTTCCGGCTGATCTATCTCACCTTTGGCAGCCAGCCGCGCATGAGCCACGAGGTGGCGCACCACGTCCATGAGTCTCCCAAGTCGATGACGGTGCCTTTGATCATCCTGGCGCTCTGTTCGATCGGCGCCGGATGGCTGGGGATTCCACACTCGCTGGGTGGCGCCAATCGGTTCGAGGCGTTTCTGGCGCCGGTCTTTACCGACGAGGCTCGCCAGTTCCGCGCGGAAGGCGAAACCCGTCAGCTTATCGCGGGCGAAAAGGCCAAGGAAGAGCCCACCCCGGCTCTGGAATACATTTTGATGGCGGCTTCGGTGGGTGCGGCCATACTGGGTTGGGGATTGGCGAAGCGAGCCTACAGCAAGGCCTCCGAAGGCTTTACCGAGCCGATCAATAACGCGGCTCCCTTCGTCTACCGCACCCTGTATAACAAATGGTACGTCGATGAAGCCTACGACTACTTGTTTACCGGCCGCCGGGAGATCAGCCCCCACGTGCGTTTGGGCGTGATGGGATTGGGCGACGCTTTGCGAGTATTCGATGCCAACGTGATCGATGGCGGCGTCAATGGCGC
>Ga0326727_10018351_pt1 | contig 14300 bp, 10 predicted proteins | sample MB2enrmetagenome_FD_207643 | JGI IMG/M metagenome (GOLD analysis project Ga0326727, IMG submission 207643) | Lab enriched peat soil microbial communities from McLean, Ithaca, NY, United States - MB29MY | ecosystem: Environmental > Terrestrial > Soil > Wetlands > Peat | place: USA: New York...
TCATGATCGAATGCGCTCGCGCCTTCCTGATCCGAGTAGCCGAAAGCGCCCATCCAATCGAAAGCAGCCTCTTTCACGAAGCCGCAGAGTTCGTTGAATTCTCTCTCGGTTTCGCCCGGGACGCCGACAATGAACGAAGTCCGCAAAGTGACGCCGGGAATTACCCGGCGCATCTTCTCGATTGACCGCAAGAACAGATCGGCACCACCTCCTCGCTTCATGCGCTTGAGCACAGTTGCCGAGGCGTGTTGCAGAGGCACGTCGATGTACGAACAAATATTGTCGTGGGCCGCGATCGTTGCCAGCAGTCGTCCCGTAATCTTGTTGGGATAAGCGTAAAGAAAGCGAATCCACCGCAGTCCTTCGACGCTCGCGAGCTTTTCCAGCAGCAGAGCCAAGCCGTCTTTTAGGCCAAGGTCTTCGCCGTAGCAGGTCGTATCCTGACCGATGAGCGTGATTTCGCGCACGCCGGATTGCGCCAGCCGCTCGGCTTCGGCGATGACCGATGCGAAACGCCGCGATCGAAACTGTCCGCGAAGCTGCGGAATGATGCAGAAGCTGCAAGGATGATCGCAGCCTTCGGCGATTTTGATATAGGCCGAGGATCTAGGCGTGGTCAGCACGCGAGGCGTGTGGTCGTCGTAAAGGTAGTTGGGCAGGTCGGCGACGGCGCCGTCCCAGGCATCGCGCGCGAAGCGGCCCTGCCCGCGGCGATGATCGCCCTCGGGCCGCGAGGTGATGATGTTCGAAGTAAGGATGTTAAACGGACTCGGCGCGCGGGGCGTTTCCGCCACTCCGGCCGCAGCCAGAATCTTCTCCAATTCACCGGTGCCGACGACCGCGTCCACTTCCGGAATGTTCCTTCGGATCTCATCGCGAAAACGCTCGACCAGGCAACCGGCAACCACCAACCGCTTCGCCTTTCCGCCTGTTTTGTGCCGGGCCATTTCGAGGATCGTGTCGATGGACTCCTGCTGCGCGCTGCCGATAAATGAGCAGGTATTCACCACGATGACGTCGGCGTCCTCCGCGTTAGGAGTCAGCTCGGCGCCAGCCTGGGCCAACATGCCCATCATTACCTCGCTATCGACGAGGTTCTTGGGGCAGCCGAGGCTCACAAAACCTACCTTGGCCGGGACTTTCGGCCCCGAAGTCGCGGATATGATTTTCTTTGCGGGCAATGGGAAATGATCAGTAGGAAAAAGATCTAACCGATTTTAGCATCCTGCGTGGCCGCATCCCCCGCGCGGGGTGGCGGAAACCGAGCACCAAGGAGGGTACCTAGGTTTTCCGCCGAATCGCGCGGCCCGTGCTAAGCTTATGGAAATAAAAACTACATCCCTCAATACTCCGGAGGAGAGATGTCGGCTAAACGTCTCGCGGTTCTAGTTGCGCCAGTTTTAATTCTCGTGTCCGGCGCTTTCGCGCAAGTCAACGAGCTTGCTGTCACGGCGGGGCTGACTTTCGTCAGCACGCAGACCGTGCCGAGCACCGGTCTCCCGATTCACTTCGGAGATGCGTCGGGAAGCGTCACGGCCAATTATGCTCGTCTGCTCAAGACGCACAAGATTTTCGGGCTATACGCGGAGTTGCCCGTAACCTATGTTCCGGGGATGAACCTGAACTATCGCTACGACGTGATTCCGGCGAACGTTCGAGCCCTGTTCTTGACTCCATCCGTTCGTTTAAATATCTTTTCTCGCGATTCAGTCACCCCTTGGGTTAGCGCGGGCGGCGGCTACGGCCGTTGGTTCCAATCCTCTAATCTCATTTGGTACGGCACGAACCCTGGGCCAGCCGGAACCAATACCGGCGTGGTCCAATTCGGAGCTGGGCTGGATGCGTGGTTTTGGCATGGATGGGGCTTTCGGTTCGAAGCCCGTGACTTCTACAGTGGAGTTCCGACCCTGAACGTTGATACCGGGAGGAGCCGTCAACACAACTACAACGTGGCGGTGGGAGTGATGCGCCGCTTCTAGCTGGCGGCGGCGCGGTTCGATGCCTTCCCGGAGTCTGCTGTGTCGCCGGCAGTAATGTCCTGGAAAAGTTCAGGCAAGCTTTGGGCGTCGTCCACGGACTTGCCGAAACGTGCGGATTCGTAAGCGCGCGTAAACCTCGCCACCTTCTTCTGCAATGCCGTCTCCTGAATGGCCGCGACGAAATCCAGCGGCGTTTGCGACGGCGCCTTGCGCCAGCCCAGCCGGGCCATGCGGCGTAACATACGGTCATACCAAAGAGAAGCCGATTCGCGCGGGGCACGCTCCGGATGCTCCCGCAGACTGCGATCACGCAAGCCGCCGATCATCCGCGGGAGATTCAGCAGGGTGGTCAGGACTGCTGTGAGTGCAAGGAGCCCGGCCAACCAGCGCAAAGGAAAAGTGGTGAAGTGGTCGTGTGCGCGCCGCGCCGACCGCAGCACGGCGTCGTGCTGCCGCCCAATCCAGCGGCGAACCTCGTCAACGAGTTGCCGGCTGCCGGTAGCCGCATCCTTCCCCAACGTGCGCTGGTGGCTGACATCGTAGTTGATAATCCACTCACGCCAGAACGATGCGGCTGCATCGACATAAAGCTGCAGCCGCGACCAGCCGGTTCGCGCCGGCACGCTTCCCGCTGGAGTCGGATCAAAGCTGATCCAGCCGAATCCGGGGAAGTAGGCCTCGACCCAGGAATGCGCGTCGCTGGCGCGCACCACATACTCGCCGGTCAGGTCGTTGAATTCGCCTCCGCGGAAGCCGGTCACGATTCGCGACGGGATGCGCAAAGAGCGCAACATCACCGCCATCGAACTGGCGAAATACTCGCAGTGACCGTGTTTCCTCTCGAACAGAAAATTGGCCAGTGGATCCTCCGGCAGAGTGCGGGGCAACTCCAGCGTGTATCCGAAGTGGGTGGACAGGTACTGCTCCAGCGCGACCGCCTTCTCATAGTTGCTTGGAGCCCTTGCGGTGATTTCCTCCGCCAGCTTCGAAATGCGAATATCAAGCGGCGGCAATTTCAGGTACTGGTCCATGCTTCCGGGCGCGGTGTTTGCCGCCAGGCGCAGTTCGTCGCTGTCGATCTCGGGCAATTGCGACACGGCTTCGTAGCGATTGATCGGATGTTCGCTGTCGAGGTCGTAGACAGCTCCGCCCGCGTCCGTACTTACCTGCCGGAAACTTCCCGTGAGACTCTGCGGCCTCTCCGCCAGAAAGAAAACGCTGGTGCCAATCGGCTCCATCAGGACGCGATAATGAATCGATCGCCCCGCAACTGCGGCGTCCTGTGAGTCCATCAACGGTGCCAGCCGATAGTTTCCATCTCCTCCTGGCCGCAACGGCACTTGCTCATACGAATTCGACCAGACCCTGCCGTCAAAATTGGTGAGCGCAATGCCGCGCCATTTCAAATCGTAAGCGCCTTGCAGATCGTTCTGGATCTCGATGTGCATGACGGCCGCGCTGGATTGCTGAATCTGTCCGATGCGGCCCAGTTGCACGCGATCCGAGAAGCCGGTGGAGACATCGCTGGTGGGAGAGTAGGCGCTCAGATAGCGCGACGAAATGCGGGGAAGAAAGAAGAAGATCAGAAAACTCCCGGCCATGATCATCAGCATGAGCGCCGGAGCGATCGCCAGCAGTGCGTGAGCCATGGGCCGCGCCGGAGAGGCAACGCGTGGATCTTGCGCGTGCGTTGCTTCGGTGGTGCACGAGTGCCGCATCTCCATGAGAACGAAAGTGATGACGGCAATCAGCAGGAAGCCCGCAAAAGTTAGCACGAACACACTGCCGACCGTAAGCACGGCGGCCGCCAGTACCATCAGGAACGAAAGCACCGCGAGCATGTAGTGGTCGCGCGTCCGCTGCAACGAGAACAGGCGAACGACCATCACGAAGAGCACAAGGTGGACGCTTGCGGTTAGAAAGCTGCGCGAAACAAAGAAGTAGTCGGCGAGGTAGACCAGGATGTAAACCAGGGTCAGGAAGGTGGTCCAGCGTTCCGGGATGACAAACTCGCGCCGCGTAAGAAGTTGGTGTCCGCGAAGTACAAACGCAAGCCCCACCAGAATGACTGCCGGCAGATCCAGTCCTCCGGTTGAAGCCAGAGCGCAGAAGCCGCTGAGCACGAGCAGATAAAGCGCCACATTGAAGTAGCGCTCGATGGCCTTCACCACGGTGATCTCGCCCGGGTTGATGGAACCTTCAGTCACAATAGACTTCTATTGTTGGCGAAAGCAGCCCGAAAGGGAAGTCTCTACAGTAACAAGATAATCTCTATAATCTTTGGACCGAAGCAGCTGTTCCGGTCGGTCGCAATAACAGAAGATGCGGGGTCTTCTCGTTTCTCGGCGGCGGGCTGAGTCTAGGTGTAGAATGCCGTCTTCGGCGGGTCGTAAAGCGCAGACTCATCCGAAAAGCGCACTGTTTTTTCGCGGGAGGATTACGGAGATCCCAATGAAATGCCCAAGGATTGTTCTGCTATTGGTGGTTTTGATGGTAGCGTCCGCCGTGTCTTCGGCGCAGAATGCAACCGGAAGAATTATCGGAACGGTCTACGACCAGCAGGGAGCGGTGATCCCAGCGGTAAAGATCATCGTGACCAACACGGCAACCCATGACGAGCGCACTGTAACCACGGACAAAGAGGGATATTTCCAGGTGCTGTCATTGCCTATAGGAAATTATAAGGTGACCGCCGAATTCACTGGGTTTCGCAAGATGATCAGCGCCGAGCAGAAACTACTCATCAATCAGGCACTGCGCGTCGACGTCAAGATGGAAGTGGGCGCGGCGAATGAGATCGTCGAGGTCGGGGCCGAAGCGGCGGCGGTGGAGACCGTCAACGCAACTCTGGGACAATCAATCACCGGACGAACCCTCACGAATATGCCGCTGAACGGACGGGACATGCTCGATCTCGCCTTGCTTCAGCCCGGGGTCACGGAAAGTAACGACGACAATGGCGGTGCGGGCAATTACAGCATCGCCGGCGGACGGACCGACTCGGTGACGTTCCTGCTGGATGGTGGATCGAACAACGATCTGCTGGATAACAGCAACCTGCTCGATCCCAATCCCGATGCGGTCGCCGAGTTCCGGCTTCTGACCAGCGATTACACGGCTGAGTACGGACGCAACGGCGGCGGAGTGATCAGTGTGGTAACCAAATCCGGCACCAATCAGATCCATGGCAGCTTGTTCGAATTTTTCAGGAACCGGGTGCTTGACGCCAACGACTACTTCAACAATCAACTAGGAATTCCGCGGCTTGACCTTAAGCGCAACCAGTACGGTGCGACGCTTGGCGGGCCGATCCACAAAGACAAGGCTTTTTTCTTTCTCGCCTATCAGGGGCAGCGGCAGGTTCAGGCGGAGCCAGACAACGACATTCCGGTGTTTACACCGCAGCAATTGCAGGGAGACTTTTCTAATGCTTCTACCGGCGGCTCTCCCGACCCGGGCGTTGCGTGTTTCCTGACGGGGTTCTTCCCAGACGGAACAGGGTGTGCGACGGACTCTAATGGGAACCCGATCCAGGGACCCGCAAACACTTATTTTCAAGCAAACCAGGCGCTGGGACTGCAAGCGATAATTGATCCCACGAAGTTCGATCCCGTGGCCAAGAACTACATCAGTCATAACCTGATCCCTAGCACTCCGAGCGGCTTGCTTTCCCAGTCGCTCGACGCGGTGGACGATCGCGATGAATTGACTTCGAAGTTTGATCTCAACCTGAACCCGAAAGACAAGCTTTCCGCCACGATTGGCGTCAACCGAACTTCCTCCGTGAACCCTCTGCCCTACGCCACCGTCCCGGGGTTTCCCAGCGGCACGGTGGCCAATTACTACTTCGGCAATCTGGCGTACACACGGATCTTCTCGCCCACATTGCTCAATGAATTTCATTTCGTAGCCCACCGCAGCAATTACCTGGCAGATAAGGTGCTCAGCCACCTGCCCACAGGAGCTTCTCTTGGCGTCGGCATCACTCCCGACCTGGCCACCGGACCGACCAATATCTTCTTCGACAACGGTTTTCAGATCGGACCTAGCGAAAACGGTCCCACGCGCTACGTCGAAAATACGTTCTCCTGGACTGACGGCCTCACCTGGACGCGGGGAAAGCACAACTGGAAGTTTGGCGCGGGATTCTCGCCCTATCAGGAGAACCTGAGCTACGACTATTTCACGAATGGTGAATTTGATTTCGACAGCGGCGCGGGGACGGGAAATGATTATGCCGATTTTCTGCTCGGCATTCCGGATTATTACCTCCAGGGGCCACTGGCCCCCACCAACATTCGCAGCAAGAGCACCTACGTGTTCGGCCAGGACGAGTGGCACGCAACCAAGAACCTGGTGCTAACTCTGGGGCTCCGCTACGAGTACAACACACCGAAGTCCGATACCCAGGGACGCACTTTTTCGGTCATCCCGGGATTGCAGTCCCAACGATTTGTCAACGCGCCGCTGGGGATGGTATTTCCCGGCGACCCCGGCGCCCCCAAAGGCACGAACTTTCCCGACAAGAAGAACTTTGCTCCGCGCTTCGGCTTTGCCTGGGATCCAACCGGAAGTGGCAAGACCAGCCTGCGCGGCGGTTTCGGCGTCTTTTACGACATTCTGAAAGGGGAAGATAACCTTCAATTCAACGGCCAACCCCCGTTCTTTAGCGACGCTGGCTTTCCCTTCAGCAGCCCTGCGCAGCCGGTGAGCGGACCGATCGGTTACCTCAGCCAGCCGTTTCAGTCGGCCGGCTATACAAATACATTTCCCTCGACGCCGCCGGCCTCTAACATCGATTTCGGCCCACTCTTGCCGATCAACAGCTCGGGCTTCGTCTACCTGGTCGACCCGCACCTGCGCACGCCCTACGTCTACCAGTACAACCTGAGCCTGCAGCGCAATCTTTTCGCCGACACCGTTCTGGAAGCCAATTACGTAGGCAGTTCGGCGCACGGACTAACGTCGCTGAAAGACATCAATCCCATGGTGCTGGGGAGTACCAACCGTCAATTGGACAGCAGTTGTTTCGAGTGTTTCGGCCAGCTCCCGGAATTCCAGAACGTGGCCAACGCGAACTATAACGCCTTCGAAGCGAGCCTGACGCGGCAGCCCAGAGATTCTCGCCTGGGCACGGTTTATTACACCCTTGCCTACACCTACGCCCACAACCTCGATAATGCTTCCGGATTCCGGCAGCGCAATTCCGTTGTGCCCGTCTACAGCCCGGATCTTTACTACGCGTCCAGCGACAGCGATGTCCGCCACCGCATCAGCTTCAGTGGGGGATGGGATTTGCCTTTTGATCGTATGTGGGGCACGGGACCGAAGCGCCTCACCAAGGGTTGGAGTCTCTATCCCATCGTTACCTGGCGGACCGGATTCCCGTTCGATATCTCGGCCGGATTGCCCGCGGGTTCGGACCCGGCCAACCCAGGTTCTTCGGGCGCAGGCGATCCCTATATTTCGAACGCCGCAGTGGTGGCCCCAATAAGAATGTTCGATCCTCACAAGGTGCGGACGATTATTCCGATCACCTACGGCGTTGACTCAAACGGCAACTGCTTGATCACCCAGGACCCCAGCACAGCGATCACCGGCAACTTTCTCTTCGATCCCAACAGCTTTTCCAACGTGCCGTTGGAGAACAATTCTTACTTTGAGGGCCTCAGCAATAGTCCGCCCAATCCTTGTTTCCCGCAACTCGACCCGGTGAATAACCCGGGAGACCGAACCTACGGCCTGCATCGCAATTCGCTTCGTGCTGTCGGGCTGACGAATCTCGACATCGCACTGGCCAAGACCACTGCCATCACCGAGCGTTTCAAGCTGGAGTTTCGCGCCGAGTTCTTCAACGCCCTGAACCACACTGAATTTGCGCAGCCGACGCTGAGCAACAATGCGACTAACATCAACAGCACGGTATTCGGTCAGATTACGACCACGGGAACTTTCCGCACCTCTGGGCCGCGCATCGGGCAGTTGGCATTGAGGCTGACGTTCTAGAGTTTTCGTTGCTGGACAATGGACTAACGACTACGGTACGGCTGAGGCTTCCCCATGCCCGGATTCCGCCTATGTGTTCGCTATCTGCCCGCTGGACTGTTGATCCAGGTCCTGCTATTGGTGTGCCCTGCAATTGCCGCCGGCCCTCACTATAAATATTTTCGCGTGGGCAATCCCACGGACGCGCAAACGAAGACCCAGGGCGGCTTCGCGCTGCTGGGCGGCGGCGATGATCTCGATCGCGCCTTCAAGTGGATGTGCGAGCGTTCCGGCGGCGGAGATTTTCTCATCCTTCGGGCCAGCGGAGACGATGACTATAACCCCTATATTCAGGGTCTTTGCAAGGTTAACTCGGTGGCGACGCTCATCCTTCCGGACCGCACCGCCGCCGAAGATACATTTGCGGCTGCGGCCATACGCAACGCCGAAGCGGTGTTCATTGCCGGCGGCGACCAGGCGAACTACATCAATTTCTGGATGGGAACCCCCGTGCAACAGGCTCTGAGTGAGGCCGTCGCGCGGAACGTTCCCATCGGTGGAACCAGCGCTGGGCTGGCCGTTCTGGGCGAATTTGTCTACTCGGCTCAGGGCGACGCTCCGGATGGACCCGCCCTCAGCTCGCCCGAAGCGTTGTCCAATCCCTTCAGTCCGCGCGTCACTATCGTCCATCAGTTCCTCGACAATCCGCTGTTGAAGGAAGTGATTACCGACACGCATTTTTCCGCGCGTGATCGCTTGGGGCGGACGCTGGTGTTCATGGCACGAATTCTGCAAGATGGCAAAGCTCGTCACATTCGAGATATCGCGGTCGATGAGCGCACCGCAGTCCTTCTCGAACCGGGCGGGATGGCGACGGTCATAGGCGCCGGCTCGGCGTATTTTCTGCAAGCGACTCAGAATCCAGAAGTCTGCAGGGCCAATACTCCCCTGACCTTTCGCGGAGTAACGGTGCGAAGCTTACATGCGGACGAGCGATTCAACGTGCTGCAATGGTCGAGCAGAGAAGGCACCTTGTATACCCTCTCGGTGGAATCGGGCGCGATTCATTCGACTTTGCCCGGCGGCGCCGTGTACACGAACGCGACCAAGTAAGCCTGCCCTGAGCGCAGTCGAACGGTCCAACCGGGCGGGGAGGCCGGTTCTCCACTGCCTCCGATTTCTTTCTTCCGCAGTTCTTTTCTGGTTACAATAACTGCCCATGGACTACCTTCTGAAAACTGAACCGACTGTGTATTCGTTCACGGATCTTGAGCGCGAGAAGACCACGATTTGGGATGGCGTGACGAATCCAGCGGCGGTCAAGCATCTTCGCGAGATGAAGCCATCGGAGCGGCTAGTGATTTACCACACAGGGGAAGAGAAGAGCGCGGTGGGAACGGCGTCGGTAGTGGCGGTGGATGCCAGCGATCCGAAAATTCCAAGAGTGAAGATCAAGGTTGGGAAGGCGATCGCGAAACCGAAAACGCTGGCGGAAATCAAGGCGCGAGCGATTTTTGCGGAGTCTCCGCTGGTGAAGCAGGGACGATTGAGCGTGGTGCCGCTGACCTCGGCGCAGTACGCATGGCTGGTGGGCGAGTAAGACGGATCGCGGAGGTCAGTTTTTACGGACAGGAGTGTCCACGCCACACGAGTTATGTCCGCACCACCCGCTCTGTGCAATCGGGCTCGGGGCACGCGTAGGTCACGCGATTGTGCTGGCGGTCGAGGCTGATGATAAACATGGGGCGTCCGTGGCGCTCGCACGTCGGCTGGTTGGGGGTGAGGGCCGGTGCGTCTCCGCGCTTGGGCGTGGTGTAGCCCAACCGCTCGCCGAAGCAGCGGTGGCAGAACTTGTCGGTGCAGCGAAAGAACTCGATGGAAAAGTCGGCATTGTAGGGAGCTATTAAGGGCTCCATGGTGCGGTAGTGCTGGTCGCAAAGGGGCAGGATGTCCGTCCGCATGCCGAAGCGAGTTTAGCACTTAAATCATTGAACCATTGAATCATTGAATCATTTAACAATTGACTCATTCAGTCACGAAGTCGATGAGTCAAAGCTCCAGCGTCCTAATGACTCAATCGGTCGCTGAAAGCTGCTTCACGAAAAAACCTTGCGCAGTTCGCGCCGCAGGATTTTGCCCGACGATGTCCTCGGGACAACTTCCACAAAGCGAATCTCGCGGGGCTGCTTGTGGTGCGCGAGCCGATCGGCAACGAAGTCGCGGAGTTCTTTTTCGAGCGCGTCCGAAGGCCTGAAACCTTCGCGCAAGACGACAAAGGCGCAGGGGATTTCTCCGGCGTCGAGGTCTGGTTTGGCGACTACGCCGCAGTCGCGGACGGCGGGATGTTCGAGCAGAACGGATTCGACCTCGGCGGGCGCGACGGGGAATCCTTTGTACTTGATCATCTCTTTGCTGCGGTCGAGGACGTAGTAGAATCCGTCGGCATCCGAGCGCACGATGTCGCCGGAGAAGTACCAGCCGTCGCGAAGAACGGCGGCAGTGGCTTGCGGATCCTTCCAATATCCCAGCATGATCTGCGGGCCGCGCAGGACAAGTTCGCCGGGCTGGCCAGTCGCGACTTCCTCTCCATTAAGGTCCAGGATGCGGCAGTCGGTGAGGGCCAGCGGCTGTCCGATGGAAGCGGGGCGGTTCATTTCAGGCGGAGCGATGAAGCCGACGTGGGTGACTGGTGAGGCTTCGGTCATGCCGTATCCCTGATTGACCAGGATGCCGGTGAGTTCGGTCATTCGGCGGGCGAGTTCGGGAGCGAGCGGCGCGGCGCCACATTTGATCCAGCGGACTTTGTGGTTTTTCGGGAAGATGCCTGCTTCCGCTGCCTGGCACAAAGCGTTGATGGCGGGAGGGACCACGGGCATCATGGTGACGCCTTCCTGAATCAGAAGAGCGCACAGCTTTTGCACTTCGAAGCGCGGCATAAGAACCAGCGTGGAGCCGAGTATCAGGGAAAGATTCAGCGCCACCGTGAGTCCGAAGATGTGATAGAGGGGCAGAAAGCAGAGCATGACGTCATCGGGTGCGAGCGCCGCGGCATTCGGGCCGAGGATCTGATAGACATTCGTGACCAGGTTGTAGTGCGAGAGCATGACGCCCTTGGGCAGTCCGGTGGTGCCGCTGGAGTAGGGAAGGGCGGCGATAGTCTCTTGCGAACTCTGGGCGGCTTCCGGGAATCTGACGGACGTGGGCCGCAGCAGAGTTGCGAAATCTTCACAGCCTGTGCTCGGATCTTGCTGGGTGAATCTGCGCGTGGTGAAGACGCGACGCAGTGCGGGAAGCCCCGCAAGGCTCACGTTTTCCAGAAGCGGCGCGTCGGCGACGAGGAAAGCGGCGCCGGAGTTTTCCAGTTGATAACGAATCTCGCGTTCGCGGTAAGAGGGATTCAGAAGTGTGGGGATGCCTCCCGCAAGCGTGGCCGCGTGATAGGCGATGGCGAATTCCCAGCAGTTGGGGAGGAAGATGGCAATCACTTCTCCGGGAGCGAGTCCGGCGGAAATGAGGCCGTGGGCAAGGGATTCGACAAGGCTGCCATATTCGGCGAAAGTGAAACGGCGATCGCAGGACGTATCAACCAGCGCGGTCTTGGCTGGGTTCTGGCGGCAACTCTGGAGAACAACATCGTGGACGAAGCGGCCGGTGGGATCGGCAAAGAGCTGGCTGCGGAGCATCGGGGTGATTGTAGTGGCAGAGCGCGGAAGTTGATAGTCAGGATGCGGGGAACTTGTCCCGATACGAGCGCATTTAAGCGCTCAGCTTGCGGAGGAATTCCTGTTCGTCCATGCGGTACTTAAAAGCCTTGCGGCCGTTGATGAAGACTACGGGGACTTCGTCGTTATAGAGTCGTCGAGCCTCGGCGTCGGAATCTACGTCGATTTCACGCCAGGTGAAGCCGCCGCGCCTGTGGAGCTTAACGATGCTCTCTTTAACGACTTCGCAGAGATGACATCCCTTGCGGGAATAAACGATGACTTCACGAGGCTGCGACATTCGAGGGAGTGTAGCAGTTTGCCTGCGGGGTTTCCAAGACACGGATGGGCATAGAAAGTGGGCGTAGAATCTCCGGATGACGATGAACGAACGAGCACTATCGGGCAAGACGATCCTGGTGACGGGCGCCGCGAAACGACTGGGGCGCGCGATTGCTCTGGCCGCGGCCGAAAACGGCGCGGACGTAGCGATTACTTATCGCAAGTCGGCGAGCGAGGCGCGGACGGTGGTCGCGGAACTGGCGCACCATGGAGTCGAGGCCCTGGCGGTTCGGTGCGATGTTACCGATGAGATGAGTGTAAGGGAGATGGTCAAGGAGGTGGCGGCAGAACTGGGCGGCATCGACGTGCTGGTGAATAATGCCGCGAATTACGAGACCGTCGAGTTTGAGAAGATTACGGTCGCGCAGTGGGATGCAATTTTTGCTTCGAACACCCGCGGACCGTTTCTCGTATCGCGGGAGGCGCTGCCGTATTTGAGAAAACGCAAAGGACGCATCGTCAATATGGGTTCGCTGGGCGGGCTGCGTCCGTGGGCGACGCATGCCCACTATTGTTCGTCGAAGGCAGCGCTGCACATGCTGACCAAGGTGATGGCGAGGGCGCTGGCGCCGGAGATTGCGGTGAATGCGGTCGCTCCGGGGATGATCGATCTGGGAGAAAAATCGGCGGCGGCGTTCATGAAAAAGATGGCGAAACAGACGCCGATGCGGCGCAACGGGACGGCAGGGGACATTGCCGCGGCCGTGATGTTCTTTGCCGCGGCTCCGCAGTTTATAACCGGGCAAGTGCTGGCCGTGGATGGCGGGCTGGGGCTGTAGGGGCGAGTTTGTTTCTGGCATGGGTTCACGTATCGTTCATTTTCGCGTATCGTTTCATTTCGACCTTGACCATCCTTATGACACGATCCATTCGGGGCGCGAGCTCTCTCTTTCGATTACTCGTCTTCACATTGTTATTCGCAACTTCGCTGACGTTCGCTCAGGGTCGCCCGGAATACGGCGGTCGAGAGCTTCAGGTGTGGACTGGCGGCGGGCACTCGGTTCCCGGCGGTACCAAGGATACTAACGTGTGGAACGCCGGATTTCGCTATGGATGGATATTGACTCAACCGCACTTGCCGGGTTTTCTCAGCGGACGATTCGAGCTTGCGGTGGACGCGGTGCCGGCGTTTGTTGTCTTCCAGCCAGCGAACACTGCCTACGGGGCCGGAGTGAATCCGGTGGGGCTGAAATGGATTTTTGCCACGCGCGGACATATTGCTCCCTTCCTCGAGTTGAATGGAGGCACGCTGTTTACGACGCATGAAGTGCCGCGGGGAACTTCGACGGTGAATTTCACGCCGGGTGCGGCGTTCGGTTTTTATTTTTTCGGAGAACACGCATGGTCACTGGATGTCCGTTATCTGCACATTTCAAATGCCGGACTGACCGTGCCGAATCCCGGAGTAAATACGGTGCAGGTGCGGCTGGGATTCGGAAAGTTCTTTGGGAGGAAGTGAAGACTGAAGAAGTGACGGGTGGAGTTTTGCCCGGGTTTGCCGCAATTCAGCGCTGCCAGAAAAGCAGATCCTTCGCTTCGCTCAGGATGACAGATTCAAAACCGATGACAATTCAAAAGTGATGACAATTCAAAACTGACGACAATCCAAAAGTAAATGCGGAAGACAATATGCGGCCCATCGGGCCTTTGCAGCGATCCCTCACTCGACCAGCGTCGAAAGAAGCTGGTTGACCGCGAACGCCGCAGCGTAGGCAACGATGGTCATGTAAACAAACTGGACAACGGGCCACTTCCAGCTGTTGGTCTCGCGGCGTACCACTGCCAGGGTTGACGTGCACTGCATGGCAAAGGCAAAGAAGACCAGCAGCGCCATCGCCCCGGCAAAAGTGAGATCTTGCCTTAGCGCATTCTGCAGTGTCATCGAGTGCGTCGCCGGGTCGGTTCCATAAATCGTGCCCAGGGTGCCGACGATCACTTCGCGCGCGATCACCGACGTCAGCAGGCCGACCCCGATTTTCCAATTGAAGCCGAGCGGCCGGATCAGCGGCTCAATTCCATGCCCGAGATAAGCGATGGCGCTCTGCTCCAGTTGTGGAGCGTGGCCCTGGTGCAGTGGAACGTGAGTCAGGACCCAAATCAACAGAGAGACTCCCAAAATGTACGTGCCCGCCTGCCGCAGGAAGACGCGCGCGCGGTCAAACAGGCGAAGGCCAATCGACTGCCAGGTAGGCCACCGGTACTCGGGAAGCTCCAGCACGAACGGAGCGGCAGAAGACTTGAGCACGGACGACTTGAGGATTTTCGCCGTCGCGATGGCTGCAACAAAACCGAG
>Ga0326727_10018352_pt1 | contig 14300 bp, 18 predicted proteins | sample MB2enrmetagenome_FD_207643 | JGI IMG/M metagenome (GOLD analysis project Ga0326727, IMG submission 207643) | Lab enriched peat soil microbial communities from McLean, Ithaca, NY, United States - MB29MY | ecosystem: Environmental > Terrestrial > Soil > Wetlands > Peat | place: USA: New York...
CCCCGACCCGCCACTCAACTTCCTCGACGGGCCCCTGATTGTGCCGACCTGCCTTCGGCGACTTCCCTACCCACGCAGAGCGACCCACGGTCTGGTCGGAACAATCACCAGGTCGGAACAATCGGCGTTGTTCCGACGTCGGAACAACGCCGAGTAGGGCGCGCCAGTCCATTTGACCCACGACCCACGACGATCGCTCGGTACGTCCATTTCTGGCGCGCAACACCGAGCAGTCCCCGGTGGGACAACCTATCCTCCCAGCCTTCTCGACAACGGGAAGCGCGGTTCGACCCGCTGAGCTAGACGCCAGCGAGGCCCCGGTACCGCCGAAGGGCGACCCCGGTCCAGATGACCTCCACGACCCCGAACGGCCACGCCCCAGAGAGGAAACCGTAAGCGCTTGACAGCAAGCAGCCGAAAGCGAAGGCGAGGACGAAACGCCGGCCGCGGCGCTCGAGGGCGTACATCGCCATCATGAAGCTGACGGCGCACACCCCGTAGACAGTGACGGCGCTCATGCGGCTGCCCCGTGGCGGGAGATGCCAGCGCACTCGCGGCCGGCGTAGTAGACCAGGACGAAGCCGGCCGCCGGGTCTGCCCACCACCAGTTGAGGGCTGCGTTCAGTGCCAAGCCGGTCAGCACGGCGGTGGCGAGGGCCCCGTCGACGAACGTCACCCGGCCCTCGGTACGCAGCACCAAGTTGCCCAGGGCGGCCCCGGTGCGCGCCTTGCCCCAGGCCAGCAAGAACATGGCCACGGAGCTGAGGGATGTCCAGACGATGCCGGGAATGCTGTGGCCGGCATGGTGGCGAGCGACGAGGACGACGGCCCCCTGGACGAGCAGGTAGATGGCCAGCAGGGCGAACGCGCCGCCGATCAAGCGCAAGGCCCGGTGCTGGCGGCTCTCACCAGTCCCGGTCAGTTCCCACACCACGACCACCGATGCGCCGATCTCGATCAGGCTGTCGAGCCCGAAGCCGGCCAGGGCCACCGAACGGGCGCTGATGGCGGACCAGGCGAGCACCCCAACCCCTATGACGTTCCAGCTCAGGGTCGTGTACTCAAGTGCCAAACCGCGCCGGAGCAGGCGGGAGCGCGGTGGGGACGCCACAGGGACGATCCTGGCAGAGGTCAGCCGCTTAGCGGTCAGGCAGTGCCTGGCCAGTAGCCGGCCCCTGGCACCTATGTTTACCTACGTGCCTACGCAGGTAACTAGGGAACCCAGCGACGCCCAGGTCTGGCTGGCCGTCGACATGTTCAAGCTCCTGGCCGATAGCACCCGGCTCCGTATCATCTGGGCGCTGCTCCACGGCGAGTACTCGGTGAACGAGCTGGCCGGCCACCTCGGGGCCAACCCCGCCGGTGTCTCCCAGCACCTGGCCAAGTTGCGCCTGGCCCGGCTCGTGAGCGTGCGCCGGGAGGCCAACCGCGCCTTCTACGCCGCCCAGGACCCCCATGTGCGCCGGCTCGCCGAAGAGGCCCTGTTCCATGCCGGCCACGTGGTAGGGGCGACGGCAGACCACGACGACGAGAGCGTCGCCCCCGGGGCTCCGGCCGAGGAAGAGAGCATGAGCCCGCTGCGGCGCCCCGCGGAGGGGAGGGGGTGCCACCCGTGCACCTGGTAGGTGAGCAGGCCACCTGGGACCCGTTCCCGCCCACGCGGTACCTGGGCGAGCGCGCCGACCGCACCGACGCCCACCGGGCCATCGCCGTCTCTGCTGTAGGGCTCGCGCTAACAGGTTTCTTCGAGCTCGCCATGGCGCTGTTTAGCGGCTCGGTCGGCCTGCTCGGCGACGCCTTGCACAACCTCTCCGACGTGAGCACCTCGCTGGTCCTCTTCGTCGGCCTCCGCATTTCCAAGCGCCCGGCCGACGCGAGCCACCCTTACGGCTGGGAGCGGGCAGAAGACGTGGCCGGGCTCGGCGTGGCCCTGGTCATCTGGCTGAGCGCCGTGTTCGCGGCGGTGGTCAGCGTCCGCAAGCTGGTGGAGCACGGCACGACTGGCCACGTCGGCTACGGCATGGCGGCAGCTGCCATCGGCATCGTGGGCAACCAGGTCGTGGCCCGCTACAAGCTCAGGGTCGGCAGGCGTATCCGCTCGGCGACCCTGGTCGCTGATGCCCAGCATTCCTGGCTCGACGCCCTCTCCTCGGCGGGCGCCCTGCTCGGCCTGGTCGGGGTCGCTGCCGGCCTGCGCTGGGCCGACGCCGTCGCCGGGCTACTAGTGACCGGGTTCATATGCCACGTGGGCTTCGAGGTGACTAGGGACCTCCTGCGTCACCTGGTCGACGGCGTGGAACCGGAGGTGGTCAGTGCGTCTGCCCGTGCCGCCACTGCCGTGCCTGGAGTGGAGCACGCCCACGTGCGGGCGCGCTGGATGGGCCGCTGCCTGGTTGTCGAAGTCGAGGGCTTCGTCGCCCCGACGATGACGCTGCAAGCCGCTGAGGTGATCGGCCAGGCCGTGGAGGCGGCCGTGGCCTCGGCCGTCCCCCAAGTCCGAGCAGTGCTGTGGTCAGCGAGGGCGATGACAACCTGACCTCCGCTCACAGCCGTGCTTCCCGTCCGTGCGCGGCTGAGGATTTTCCCGCGACGCAGCCCGCTCCCGGCCGGGTACGAGCCGCCTCCCACAGTGAGCAAGCTCGTCGGGCCAGGATCCTCACCCGCCCGGGGACCCGGCGGTTGTCTGGGTAGTAGTGAGCCGGTCGAACCGTTTGTGGGCAGTCCTGCTCCTCAACCTGGCCCTGGTGGCGGGCCTCGTCGTGGTGGGCCGCTCGGCGCATTCCCTGGGGGTCCTGGCTGAGGGCGTCGACTACATGGCTGACGCGGCCGCGATAGCAGTGTCGCTGCTCGCCGTATGGCTCTCAGGGCGCCCGCCGACCCCGGCCCGGCCTCTGGGCCACCCCAGGGCGACCACCTTTGCCGCCCTGGTCAACGGCACTTGGCTGCTCGTGTTGTGCTTGCTCGTCGCCTCTGGCGCGATCGACCGGCTCGCTACCGGCGCCCGCACTGTCCACGGCCTGCCCGTCCTCATCGTCAGCGGGGCCGCCGCCGCCGCCATGTTCTTCGGCGCTTTGCTGCTTGGCGGTGACTCAGGCGGAGTTGACGACGACGAGGGGGACGGCCTCAACGTGCGCGCCGTCTTGCTCGACACGGCAGCGGACGCCGCGGCCGCAGCAGGGGTCGCGATGACGGGCGCCGTCATCCTGGTCACCGGCGGGCTCTACTGGCTCGACCCTGCCGTCGCGCTGGTGGTCTCCTGCCTGGTGGCCTTCCACGCCGTCCGGCTGCTGCGCCGCGTCATGGGGGCCCTCCGGCCCGCCCCTGCTGGCACACCGGCGCGCGCCGGCAGCGAGGCAACTTCGCCGAGGGCCACCACCGGGACGGACGGCAACGAGCACTGCTGACAGAGCGCGGGCTTAGGGGGGCCGGGCAAATTGCCCATGCCCCGGGCCACCGGCTGGAGCGCGGACGGACCACGTGTGGGGAGGTCGATGCCGGTGATCTCACAGGTGACCGAGCCTTTGGCGAACCCGATCTGGCTGGTGTTGACGCACCTGTCCCCGATCGATGCGAAGCCGTCTCCCTGTCGGTGTCCTTCTACGACGCCGTTCTGCCACTCGGAGAAGTGGCCGGGGCTGGTGACGTAGGCGAACACTTCGGACGCTGGTCGGTCGACCTCGACGCTGGTCGATGTCGCCGTCACTGGCCCTGACCATCGAGTAGTTCTGAGTACCGGTGCAGGTAGAGCGGCCAGCCCTGGTCTGCGTCCACACCGTCTCGGACACCTTCCCAGCCCGGCCCGTGACGGTCAAGGTGGCGGTGCTCCAGTTCCACTCTGGTCTGGGTGGGCGACTCGGCGTGGAAGCGGACTTCTACCTCGCTGGTCTTGTCCGGGTCGGTTTCGAGCTGCCAGTTCGGGCTTATGTCCCAGCTGATGACCACCCGGTCGGGCGCTTCATAGGCCAGTACTCGGGCCCAGCGGCAGACACTGCCGTCGACGCCACGGTCGAACACGTCGCCGCCCACCCGGGTCTCGAAGACCGTTCCGGCAATCTCCACGCCGAGCATGTTGTGCTCGGGCGGCTTGAACCGGCCGAAATCCTCCGTGAAGGCACGGAACGCCTCCTTTATGGGCGCCTGCACCACGATGGAATGGCGGACTGCGGTAGCCGCCGACTGTTGGGTCATTGGTCCTCCTCGGCTTCTTCGACGGTCGACTTGAAACTGGCCAAGGCCTGGCTCCAGAACCGGTCGAGCTGGTCCCGCAAGACCGCCAGTGCGTCGGGGTCGACGCGGTAGATGCGACGGTTGCCCACAGCCTGGTCGATGACCAGCCCGGCGTCTTTGAGCACCCGCAGATGCTGGGACACGGCCGGGCGGCTGACCGGTAGCTCCCGGGCCAGGTCGACCACGGCACGGGGTCGGTCTGCCAGCCGCTCGAATATTGCCAGCCGGGTCGGATCGCCCAGCGCCAACAACCCGGCAGCTTGGTAAGCCATTACGAACCGTCAGTCTACACTTACTATGCTGGATGTCAACCGCCCGACCGGTCGAACGCCGAGGAGGCATGATGGTCCCATGCCAGACAGGGCGCGTCACTGGGACGACGCCTACCGGAACAAGGGCAGCGAAGGCGCTAGCTGGTATCAGCCCGAGCCGGTCACATCCCTGGAGCTGATCCGCCTGCTCGACGTCCCACCGTCCGAGGCGGTGATCGATATTGGCGGTGGCACCTCGTTCTTGGTGGACCGCCTGGTCGAGTCCGGGTTGAGCGACCTCAGCGTGCTCGACGTGTCAGAGGTAGCTCTCGAAGAGGCCCGAGGCAGGCTGAAAAACCAACCGAACGTCACGTTCATACAACACGACGTCCTGACCTGGCGGCCGTCACGTCGCTTCGGGGTGTGGCACGACCGGGCCGTGTTCCACTTCCTCACCGACGAGGAAGACCAAAGCCGCTACCTGGCCACGATGTCGGAGTCCCTCGAACCAGACGGAGGTGTTGTCCTCGGCACCTTCGCCGAGGACGGACCGGAGCGCTGCTCCGGCCTCCCAGTCGCCCGTTACAGCCTGACAGAACTGGCCGGACTCCTCGGCCCTGGCTTCGCTGCGGTCACCACCCGGAGGGAGATCCACTACACCCCGAGCGGAGCGACGCAACCGTTCAGCTGGGTCGCAGCCAAGCGCAGCCGCTCTCCGGAGTAGAGGGAGCATGGTCGCCGGACCACGCCGCCATCCTGCACCCAGCCCAGGCCAAGCGACCAGAACAGGCACGCAGAACCACGTCAGCCCCAGCCTGCCGTTACGCCAGACGGCTGCGGGCGCCAACGGGCGACCACTGGCCGTGGTTGCTCCTTTGGCCCTCACCGGTCTCCCGGTGACCGCACCGCACGCCGAGTCTGGCGTCGTGGCGCTACCGCCCCCAGCGCTACAAAGAACCTGCATAATAGCCGTTACTGGGTGCGCTAGCCCCTGCTTAGTCAGGTCGAAGGACTACGGCGAACGGCTGTGCTCGTTCTGCAGGCGACAGCGGATGCGCAGCGCCACGAGATGGCGCGCTTGGTGCGGCGTCGTAGCCACTGCTGCGAGATTGTGAAGCGCGACGTCGAGATCCTCACCATCCTGATCCGAGCCGGCGAACACAGGTTCGCGACGGAGCCCAACGGGTCCGGGAGCCGCGGTCACGGCTGGGTCGTTCCGTCGAGACAACGGTGGAGCGTAGGCGCTGTTGGGACTTCGCTTCGCACGAGCTCTACCTCACGGCCCAGCACAGGAGGAAGCCCTGTCGAGGGAGGTAGTTACAGGAACCGCACGACACCCGGCGCACGGCAGCGGAGCAGGACATCACAACTCTGGGCCTCCATCGTCGTGCGTCACTGAGGTGCAAGTTCGCCATAAAAGTAGGACGCGGTGACTCCGCCGTCCATTAGGAAGTCGCTGCCGGTAATGAACGCGCCGTCTGCGCCCATGAGGAGCGCTCCCACGGTCCCGACCTCGTCTGGGGTGCCGCCACGCCCGGCAGGGCATAGCTCGATCATGCGGCGGTACCCTTCGCCGCGAGGCCCGGTCAGTTCGTCGCGGGCGAGCGGCGTGAAGATGATGCCGGGGCTGATCGTGTTGACCCGGGCGCCCCGCTTGCCCCACCGGACGGCCTCGGCCATCACCCGAAGCGAGTTCCCTCGCTTGGCGAGCTGGTAGGCGCTAAGGGGGTCTGTCACCTGGTCGGGCTGGAGCATGGGGAGCTTCAACAGGTCCTCGGTCGGGGTCGTTGCCAATGCGGCGTCCTGTTCCGCCGTCAGGGCGCCGAGGCGGTGCCCGGACTGCGAGGCGATGACCACCCCGGCCCCACCGCGGCAGATGACGTTACCGAACTCCTCGAGCACAAGCGCAGTCCCGTACAAGTCGACGGCAAGGATGGTGGCCGGGGAGGCCTGGCTGGGTGAGACACCTGCGGCATGGATGAGGCCGGTGACGTCGCCGAAGCTCGTTGCGGTCTCAACGAGCTCTTGCACTGATCGGCGCGAGGACACGTCGACGGTCGCCGTGCTCACGTCGAAGCCGGCGTCGAGCATCACCTCGGCCACGGCGGCGGCGTTCTCGTCGTGCAGGTCCGCCAACACGACATGTTTGCCTGCGCTGACGCGGCGGGCGACGGCCTGGCCTATCGATCCTGCTCCGGTAACGACTACAACCTCGCTCATAGCTAACTCCTTGCTCGTGGGGTTCGGGGGGTAACGGGGTGCTTTTTGCCCTGGGACGATATGCAGAGTTGGCGAAAGAACCGATGCCTCTCGCCTCTTGCCCAGACCCTCTTTTATGTTGCGACTTGACCGACCGCTTTCCTTGCGGGCGACCCCTAGTGCTCGACCGCCGGAGCATCGTTCGCGGGGTGCTCACTCTCGGCCGCCTCGTTGACGGCGGCCAGGGCGTTGAGGGACCGGGGGTAGCCGATGAAAGGCACCAGGACGGTGATGACATCGAGCAGCTGCTGGCGGGTGTTGCCGACGTTGAGGTTGGCCGCCACGTGGCCTTTGGCTTGCGGGTCGGCGCCCCCGAGGGAGATGAGCATGGCAAAGGTGAGCAGCTCCCGGGTCGAGATGTCGATCCCGGCACGGGCCAGGTAGTCGCCGAAGCAGTTGGCGGACAGGAACTGCTGGAAGTGCAGCGCATCTTCGGTGGCGCCGTCGTACATGGTCTGGACCCGTTCAATGCCGACGATATGTTCCTGGACGGCCCGGCCTTTCTCGGCCCGGTCCTCGGGGACGGTGGTGGCCTGGCCCTCCAGGGGGAGCTCGACGCCTCGGTCGGTGAGGACCTGGTTGGTGGCGTGGATGAAGTCGAACACCCGGGCCATGCCGACATAGGCCACGGCTTGGTAGACGATCTCCTTCGCCTCGACCGGGGTCACGCCGATGGTGAGGGCGGCGCCGAGCATGGCCCGGTACTCGGCGAGCGCGCCGCAGGCGATAAGAGAAGCGAGCTGCACCATTAGCCGCGCGCGGGTGTCGAGGCGGCTGTGGGCGAGGACTTCGTCGAAGGCGAAGTTGTCGAAGATCTCGATCAGCTCGGGGTCGGTGATGGCGAGGGTGGAAACGTGGTCGGGGAACAGCTGGTCGTGGTTCTTGCGGGCGGCTTGGCTGATGGCCATGGGCGGCTCTCCTTAGCTCGGCTCGGGTCGCGTCGGCACCAGTCGGATGGTGACGTTGTGGGCGTCGGGCCCGACTACGTGCCCGACGATGTGGGCACCGTAGCGGTCGTACTTGCCGTGGTAGGCGGCGTCGATGTCGGCCTCGGCGGTTCCGTCGGACCGGGCGAAGCCGACATGGGCTTCGGTCCCGCCGGCTCGGATGCGGCCGGTCTCGCTGGCCAGGGCGTGGCGGTACCAGGGCCGGCCCGGCCCGCCGGCTGAGCGGACGTAGAGGTGGTCGCCGAGGCGGACGACCCACATCGTCACATAGGGGCGGAAGGTGCCATCGGGCCGGCGCGATGCCAGTTCGAGCTCGTCGGCGGCGCCGATGCGGTCAAGTTCAGCAGCGTCCCAGGCGTGGCCGCCGGGGGTGGGGGCGTCAGGCACCGTCGGGCCTCAGCTCGGGCGCTCCTGCGTTGGCGTACTCGTCGTCGCTGACGTGGTCCCCCCAGCGCGCCGCCCCTTCGGTGATCGAGAGATGAGCCATGAAATGGTCTGGCGCTGCGCCGTGCCAGTGCTCCTCTCCGTCGGGGGCGAAGACCGCGTCTCCCGCATTGAGCTCGACGGCCTCCTGGCCCCGAGGTTGGACCAGGCCCCGGCCTTCGGTGACGTAGAGGGTCTGGCCGCCCTCATGGGAGTGCCAGGCGCTCCGCGCGCCCGGGCTGAAATGCACCAGCGCAACGTTCAAGGCAGAGGGGGGCAGGCCCCTGGTGACCGGGTCGACCCAGACGTCGCCGGTAAAAGTCTCGGCCGGCCCTTTTGCGGTCGGCAGCTTGGGAGAGATCTCCATGGTTGTTGGTTCCTTCCGGGATGTCAGCGCCGGCGGGCGGCAGGCGCTAGGGCGGGGGGTACCCAGCCGTCGTCGGCCGGGTTGAGGGTGACGCCGGGTGCCACGATGGCGTCGATGGCGTCGAGGACGTCGTCGGTGAGCTGGACCTCGGTGGCGCTGAGCTGCGACTCGAGGTGGCCCATGGTGCGGGGGCCGATGATCGCCGAGCTGATGGCCGGGTGGCGGAGCACGAAGGCGATGGCCAGCTCGATGAGGCTGGTCCCGGCCTGCTCGGCCAGCGCGGCCAAGGCTTCGGCGGCGTCGAGCTTGCGCTGGTTCTCCGGGGTGGAGATATCGAAGCGTTCCGGCAGGCGCCCGGCTCGCGTAGAGGACTGCTGGCCAGCGTCCTTGCGCCAGCGACCGGAGAGCCAGCCGCCGGCGAGGGGGCTGTAGGACAGGACGCCGTAGCCGTAACGGGCCAGGGTGGGCAGCACGTCTCGTTCGATGCCCCGGGTGAGGACCGAGTAGGTGGGTTGCTCGGTCCAGGGCCGCTCCAGCGCTCGGCGCTCGGCGGTCCACTGGGCCTCGACGATGGCCGAGGCCGGCCAGGTGGAGTGGCCGAAGTAGCGGATCTTCCCAGCGTGGACGAGGTCGGTGAGGGCGCCGAGGGTGACGTCGAGGTCGACGGCAGGGTCGTAGCGGTGGACCTGGTAAACGTCGATCCAGTCTGTGCCGAGGCGGCGCAAGGAGTTTTCCACCTCCGCGACTATCCAACGCCGGCTGTTGCCCCGGCGGTTGGGACCGTCGCCCATGGGCATATGCACCTTGGTGGCCAGCACGATGTCCTCGCGCCGCCCGGCGATGGCCTTGCCGACGATCTCTTCTGATTCACCGGCGAAGTACACGTCCGCGGTGTCGATGAAGTTGATCCCGGCGTCGAGTGCCCGGTGAATGATGCGCGTGCTCTCGTCGTGGTCCTTGTTGCCCCACTCGCCGAACATCATGGCGCCGAGGCACAGGGGCGAGACCTGGACGCCGGTGCGCCCGAGCGGTCGAAGTTCCATGGCCATTTCCTTTCTCGTCTTGGTTATTAGCGGGTCTTGTCGTGGCTTTCGCTGACAGATCTCATCAGGGCTTGACGAGCACCTTGAGGGCGGTGCGGTCGGCCATTGCCCGGTAGCCGTCGGCGACGTCCTCCAGGCCGACCGTCAGGTCGAAGACCTTGCCCGGCTGCACGCGGCCCTCGAGCACGTCAGGGAGCAGCCTGTCGATATATGCCCGGGCCGGGGCGACCCCGCCGGTGAGGGTGACATTGCGCAGGAACACCGGGAACGGCATGGGCACGTCGCTGTACTGGGGGGCGCCGACCCGGCTGACCGTGCCACCATCTCGGACGACGCCGAAGGCGGTCTCGATGGCTTCGACCAGGCCGACGCACTCGAGCACGGTGTGGGTGCCGTCGCCGCCGGTCAGCTCGCGGACGCGCTCAACACCTCCCTCGCCGCGCTCGCTGACGATGTCGGTGGCGCCGAACTCGATGCCAAGGTCGGTGCGGTCCTTGTGGTGCCCCATCAAGATGATGCGCTCGGCGCCGAGCCGCTTGGCCGACAGCACGGCAGAGAGGCCAACCGCGCCGTCGCCGATGACGGTGACGGTGGTGCGGGGGCCCACGCCGGCGGTGCGGGCGCAGTGGTAGCCCGTAGGCAAGACGTCCGACAGGGTGAGCAACGACGGCAGGAGTGCCGAGTCCTCGCCGACCGGCAGCTTCACCAGGGTACCGGCCGCTTGAGGGACCCGGACTGCTTCGCCCTGGCCGCCGTCGATGCCGTCGCGGCCCCACAGGCCGCCGTGGCGGCATGAGGTCTGCAGCCCTTCGTGGCAGAAGTCGCACGTGCCGTCGGACCATACGAACGGGGCGACGACCAGGTCGCCGGCGGCGAACCCGGCTACGTCGGCACCGACGTCTTCGACGACGCCCAGGAACTCGTGGCCAATACGGGCCCCCGCCTCGGAGGCGGGCATGGACCGGTAGGGCCACAGGTCGCTCCCGCAGATGCAAGCGGCGGTGACCCGCACCAAGGCGTCGGTCGGCTCGACGATCCTGGGGTCGGGGACGGTCTCGACACGGACGTCGCCGGTGCCGTGGATGACGGTGGCTCGCATGGTCTTGCTCCCTTTCCTGAGGTTCGGGGGCGCGCCGGGAGAGACCCGTGCACGTGGGTGGTACTACGCAGCGGGCGTTGGGATGGCTATGTGTTCGAGGGCCGGAGCAGGGGCGGGGCCATGAGGCCCTTTTCTTGGTCGAGGGTGGCGGCCCAGCTGGCCAGCAGGTCGAGGGCCTCCTGGGAGCGGGAACCGGGCTCGGCGGTATAGACGAGCATGGTCAGGTCTTCGCCGGGGAGTTCCATGGCCTCGAAGGACAGGTCCAGGTCGCCGACGACGGGATGGTGCAGGCGTTTGCGTCCGGTGCGGTGGAAGCGAACGTTGTGGGCCGCCCACCGCTGGCGGAACGTCTCGCTGCGGGTCGACAGCTCGCCGATCAGGTCGCTGAGCGCTTTGTCGTAGGGGTCGCGGCCCGCCTCGGAACGCAACATGGCGACGATGTCGTCCGCGGCGCGTTCCCAGTCGACGAAGAACTCCTGCGACCGGGGGTTCAAGAAGACGTAGCGGGCGTTGTTGGGAGGGCTGACGGGGTCGGTCAGCAGCTCGGAGTAGAGGGCGTAACCGAGCCGGTTGGCGGCCAGCAGGTCGTGGCGGGCGTTGCGGACCCACGCCGGGGCGGCCACCACGTCGAGGATGCGCTGCACGCTCGGGCGCACCCGCGGGCTGGCGACCCGTCCACGACCGGAGGGCGCAGCGTTGGCGGCCCGGGCCAGGTCGAACAGGTGGGCCCGCTCGGCCTCGTCGAGCTGCAGGGCGCGGGCGAGAGCGTCGAGCACTTGCTCGGACACTCCGTGCAGGTTCCCCCGCTCGAGCCGGATGTAGTAGTCCGCTGAGACGCCGGCGAGGTAGGCAACCTCTTCCCGGCGCAGGCCCTTCACCCGGCGGTTCCCGCCGTACACGGGAAGGCCGGCCTGCTCGGGCGTGACCTGGGCCCGGCGCGACGCCAGGAACTCCTTGACCTCGCTGCGGCTGTCCATGGGATCCACCATAAGGGCCGCTCCGCCGACGAGGGAGGGTCTGTCATTACCTGTCTCACCAAGCCCCCCCACTTTGGTGAGCCAAGGTTCAACACCTGGTTCCGGCCCAACGGGCAGTTGACAAGAGGTGCCGCCGTCCGCCCGGGCGGCTGGTTGGACGGCGACGTCACCCGCCGTAGGAGAGCGACGCGGACAACTCGTAGTTCGCTTCGATCTGCCGCTGGATGGTGGCGAGGTTCTGCGTGACGCCCTCCATGGCGTCGGCACCGGCGACGAACCGCAGCGGGAGGCTCTCGGAGTCGGACAGGGTGACGAGTGCTTGGGCGAGCTTCTTAGGGTCGCCCCCCTGTTGGCCGTTCATGCTCTTCCATGCCTCGATGGTCTTCGCAGTGCGCTCGGCGTAGTCCTCGATCTGAAGCTCTGGCCAGATGGTCGAGGCGCCTTCGACCAGGAGCTCGGTGCGGAAGAAACCGGGCTCGACGGCCATGGTGGAGATGCCATAGGGGGCGACGTCGAAGCGGAGGGACTCCATCCAACCCTCCAGAGCGAACTTCGAGGCGGCGTAGGCAGCGCAGAATTCTTGTCCGATCAGGCCAGCGGTGGAGGTGACCGTGATGACCTGGCCGGAGCGCTGCTTGCGCATGACCGGCAGGACCGCTCGTGTCACGTTGAGAGGGCCGAAGAAGTTCGTCTCCATCTGCGCCCGGAACTGCTCGGGGCTTATGTTCTCGAAGTAGCCGGCGTAGAAGTTGCCCGCGTTGTTCACCAACACGTCGATGCGGCCGAAGCGCTCTACCGCGGCCCTCACGGCCACCCCGGCCGCGTCGATGTCGGTGATGTCGAGCGCGACGGGAAGCAGGTTCTCGTGCTCCCCGATCGCCGCGAGCACCCGGTCGGCGTTACGACCGGTCGCTACGACCGAGTGGCCGCCGGCGAGCGCCGACTGGGCGATGTCGATGCCCAGGCCCCGCCCGGCTCCGGTGATGACCCAAACGTGCTTCTCACTCATGAGGGCGTCCTCCTGTCAGGCGACGCGGCCTCGGTGGCCCGTCCAGCTTGTTGTATATCCCAATGAACCGCCGTTCGCCCACGCGAGGTGAGGAAGACCCTGTCTATAGGGTCAATGCCAGTACCGCCCTAGAAGCAGGCCAGCGCCCCAGTTCCAAGGGACGGACACTCGGAGCGGTATTCGCACCGAACGTCCCGACAGATCGCGCGGACGATCCCGGCACGGACGGACCCACGGAGCTGGCTGGCGCCCCGGCGGTTGCTGGACTGGGAGCCGTTATGGTCTCCAGCGGAGACGGAAGGTGTAGTGGCGGATGCGGACGTAGCGATTGCCGAACCAGGTCTTGGCCCCTGGCCCTAGGGTGTTGAACCACAGCTGGAACAGGAACCTCCTGTTCCGTAGGCGTCTGGCAACCCAAGAACGGTGCATCGCGTCGATGTCGTGTAGGTGCAGACGGTCCATGGACTTCCTGAGCCGATCTTCGAACCGTCTCAGCCAGTAGGCCTTCAGAGCTTCGAGTTGTTGAGGCGACAGGGCCTCCCGGACCGCAAGCCGGTCTAAGTGGTCGAGTTCTACAGCCCGAAGTGCCCAGTAGTCCGCCAAGCCGTGCACTCTGCTGAAGGGCGCTCGAGCGAAGCGGTCGTCCAAGCTCTGCATGACCGTTCCGGTCCGGTCGCCTAGGTCAGGGACCGGCAGAGGAGGGGGTTCCCCGCTGGCCAGGCGTTCCAGGCTGACCGCACTTATCGGCACCTGCCGGCTGTCGATGGTGATAATTGCAGCCGGTACCCGCCCAGCGGCGGCCCAGTAGCCGTCCCCGAGGTCGCACAGCTCGAACGGTGTGCCCTGGCCATCCACCATGATCGTGACCGGCGCCCATTCCGCCTCCTCCGGGCGAGGGACGCGGCCGGCGCTGTGCCCCGCGGCGCGAGCCGCCCGACCGCTCGGCGAGGCGAGGAACGGGTTGGTCGGAGCCCATTCGCGGAGGTGCTTGAACTGGTCGTCATCGCCAGGGCGGTGCGACGTGACCGTGATCGACCCACATTCGGGACCGGCGAAGGTGAGGCTTGCCGACGTCCGGACCGCCCGCGTCCGGCGTCCGTCGCGGACCAACGCCACCGTGCCGCCTTGCGCGCCGCCTTGGCCACGCTGCAGGCCCACCACGCCGTACAGGACGAGCTCTTCGTCGTCCGAGGCTTCAGGCTCTTCCACGAACGACCCCGTTCCTCCTACGGCACCATCAGGCCAGCACCCAGCCGGGTGACCAAGCCATAATGCCCGGTTCTGAGGCAGGCGGTCCCGTCTCCTCACCACCTGCCAGGCGCGACAGTACGACGTACCTGAAGAAGCGCTCCCCGTCAAGAGGGTCTTCGGCGGAGCCGAAGGCGATTGTCCAGCCATAATGCGAGAGATTTGGAGACGCGGAAGCGCGCTGAAAGAAGCCCTGGCTCTTGCGGGCGGGCTAACGAGGAGCTGTCAAGGCCGGGCCGGCAGGCCCGCCCGGAGGGGCAGCCTTGACGGCCCCGGTGATGGAATTCTCGCCAGCGACAATGGGGACCGGCCGCCACCGGCGGCCATGTCTGCAAAGTGCTGGGCACAGCGGGCCACACCATTGCTCAGCAAGAACTGAGCGGGCACCCGGTCCGGGTGCGCAGGCATACCTTCGTTCCGCTCCAAAGACTGGCCGGCCAGAACGGGCCG
>Ga0326727_10018353_pt1 | contig 14300 bp, 12 predicted proteins | sample MB2enrmetagenome_FD_207643 | JGI IMG/M metagenome (GOLD analysis project Ga0326727, IMG submission 207643) | Lab enriched peat soil microbial communities from McLean, Ithaca, NY, United States - MB29MY | ecosystem: Environmental > Terrestrial > Soil > Wetlands > Peat | place: USA: New York...
GCGCGGGGGGGCGACCGACGATATGAAGCGCTTCGGCTATACCTTCAAGTTTCAATCCACGCCCCCCGCGCGGGGGGGCGACGACTTTTGCGCCAGCCGAATCTCGACCGCGTCGTAGTTTCAATCCACGCCCCCCGCGCGGGGGGGCGACGGCGCATCGCGTAACAGATTCCATGCGCTAAACATATCTTGCCACAACTGCGGATTGACCGTGCGCGGATTCTCATGAAGACGGTTGGCCACCGAAACAACGGGTATCTCTTTGAAAAAAAGCCGGTTCGGGGCGGCGCGGACGTCCTTGAGAATCGATGCTCGCTTGAGGTCCGCGCAAGAAAGGCTTCGCTCTCCCCGCAGAGGCGTCACAGAATGAGCGGACCTTCCGGATCGTAAGCAACCTTTGCACCTACGTGCTCGACCCGCCGCCTCCATTCGGTCCCAAGAAAGTAGAAGCGCAGACTGTCCTGCGCGGGATCGGCTTCCGCGACAAGACCCGCCCGAAGGACCACCCATTGGGCTGAATCCACGACGCATTCAAAGACCGAATTCTGCACCCGCTGGCCGTGATTTTCGCATAAGCGGGCCACTCGGCGCAGTCTGCGACGACCGGCTTCATCGCGGGTGCTCACATCGTAACTCACGAGGACCATCATGATTAGGTTATCTCCAGAAGAAAGCCGGATACGCGTCGAGTCCGCCGCGAACGTAACGCGCCAGCAGCAGAGCCTGCGTATAGGGCACGAGCCCTACTGGAATGCGCTCCTTCAGGTAGGGGTGCTCGATTTCATCCTGCTTCCGCAATTGCCACGCGGAGACAACCTCCTTGCGCGTCGCATCGTCCATCTGAATGCCGCCACCATCCTGCTCGGTAAAGCCTGAGCCCTGCACCTGCCGCCTGTTAATGAGCGTCAGAACCAGGCGATCCGCTAGAACAGAGCGCAGCTCCTCCATCAGATCGAGGGCGAGACTCGGGCGTCCAGGCCGGTCGGTGTGAAGAAAACCGACTGCCGGATCTAGCCCAACGCTTTCTAGCGCGGATTCGATGTCGTGGCGCAGCAGCGCATAGACGAACGACAACAGCGCATTGACGCGGTCCAGCGGCGGCCGGCGTGTGCGGCTTTCGAAGTGGAATGCCTCACGGTCGCCTGCAATCATGTGGTCGAAGACCGAAAAGTACGTCTGTCCGGCCGATCCTTCATGGCCGCGGACCTCATCGATGGAGGGAGCGCGCGCGGCCTCAAGCCCTGCCCAGGAGAGCCGGTTCGCTGCCTCGCGCAGTTCCTTCTCACCCGCCTCATCGGCAACCTCGCGAGCTGCGCGGAGCAGCACCACCCGGCTGTTGGCAATCTTTGCAGCTACGATTGTCTGGACGGTGGACAGCGCAAGGTCCGCGCCATCGGCCATCCGATACTGCTGACGCCGCAACAGTACGTTGCCCGAGACGGGTCCGGTTACACGCGCAAGAAACTTACCCTGCTCGGTCAAGAAAGATATGCCAATGCCCCGCTCACAGCACAGCCCAAGCAGCGGTGGACTGCACGCAACCTGCCCCCAGCACACCAGCCCTTCCAGAGTGTGCACCGGGACGCGCATCTTCAGATCCTGCCCCACCTTGATGGCAATGGTCTCGCCATCGCGGTGCAGGTAGGCGCCCTGCGTCATAACGTGCAACGTGTTGAGCAGCTTTCGCATAGCGGGCGGAACTAGACCTCCTGTTCGAGAGAACGCACTTGGCGCTCCACCCAGCGCGCCGCACCATCTTGCTGCGCGGTGGCCTGAGGAAGACACACGTGAACCAAAGAGCAACTGCTACAGTAAGCACCGGGATTTGCCGCCGGCGTCTCCCGGTTGCGGTACAGGCTGTGCATTGTGGCGGCAAGCTCTTCGGTCCGCGCGCGAAGCTCTGGCGTAAAGACGACCTCCTGCCGGCGGCGTGGATTGCCGTAGAAGATCGCGCCGCGCGCTATGACCGTCGCGAGCATCTCCTCCAGACAAAGCGCCTGCGCGCACAACTGCACAGTATCGCAGTCAGTCGGCTTGCTCTTGCCCCGCTTGTACTCCACCGGATAAGGCTCTGGACGAAACTCTACAATGTCGGCTCGTCCGGTCAGCCGCAGTCTCTCCGACCGCAGCAACATTCCGCGCACGGTTCGAAGGTCGCCACGTCGGCTCTCTCCGGGCAGGTCGGCGCGCTCGTGCAGCAACCGCCCTTCGGCAGTGCGCCCGTTCTCTACCCAGGCCTGTTCCAGATGGATCAGCGCCCACTGGCGTGGACAGAATGCCAGATGCTGCAACCCGCTGAGCGGCAGCGCGTCGTCGTCTTCAGAACCGGAATCCGCCATGCGGCACTCCCGTCTAGTTTCGGCGTTAGAAGCCGGGAATCTCCTCGGGGGTCAGTCCTTCGAGTTGTCCAAGCGTGTAGCCTCCGCTGCCATCCTCGTTCATTTGAAGCGAGGCATGCACCTTGGCTGATGAGTACTTCCCAGCCCTTGAGTCATGCTTCCACCACAACACCTTGAGCACCTCCATGCTGCCTTCGGGGCGGGCAGAGGAAGCGTCGTTTTCAAAGAGCTTTGGCAGCACAGCCTTGATCGCTTCGGCATCCTCATCGCTAAAGCCGGTCCGCTCGGCTAATTGCGGGTTCATGCTTCCGTAGAAGACATAGACGGCAGCGTCAACGCGGTGTTTCATGCCCATCGTATCGGAGCCGCGTCTGCTGCCGTCGCCCTCGCCGCTGACGCTCTTGGTGATCTGCGTGCTCGTCACATCAACTGGCTTCAGACTGAAGGCGGACTGCACCGTCACCGGTCCACGGATCGGAATGGAGATACCCGTGTCGCCCTCTTCTTCGGCCCCTTTGCTCTTGCTCTTCTTCGGCAGAGCGAAGAGTTGGCCAAAGGCGCGCACGTCGAACCAGGTCTCGTTCGCCAATCTGGCCGTATCGGCAGAACCGAACTTTCCGCCGAGCGCTTTCTCTGCGCGATCACGCAGGCTCTTCGCGTCGTCGTCCTTTCTGTCGTCCGACTGCACGAATATCTTCTGCCCTGCCTCCATCAGGCGGTCACGCAGCTTACGCTTCAGGCAGACATCCGAAATCTCCCCGTTGCCGTTGTAATCGGTGCGTGGCCGATTCCCATTCAACGGGTCCCCGTTCGGGTTGGCGTGCTTCACGCGAAGCACCACGGCAAAATCGATCTTGTGTTGAAGCGAGCTCACTGATTCCTCCTTATGCGTTCAATGCGAGTCATGATTGTGCGAAAACTTCAGCTTCGATGGGTTCATCCGCCGGTTCATCCTTGCGGAATGCGGCCCGCTGGCAGTGATAGCCGAGCAGGAACTCAGCGTCGAGGCGTCCTGCCCTAGTGAAATCATCGTTCTGGAAGCGGCTGATTACATCGTCGAGCAAACGCTTCCAGATGTATAGTGCGGCGGGACGGCTGCTTTGTAGACGCTGCATATAGGGCCGGAGTGCAAGCTCAATTGTGCGCCAGGTAGAAGCCGGGTGGTCGGAGAAGCGCTGCATCAGCCGTTCGGCCGTCGTGTCACGGCCCTCCTTGGCAAGGTAAAGCGCATAGCTCTCTATTTTCTCTGCGATTGCAAGCAACCGACCGAACAGATAGCCTCGAGAGCTGCGATTCTCTTCAAGCGACATGGAATAGTTCTCCTTTCTTCTGCTGCTGCGCACCAAGGCACAGGCGATACCGAGACAGCGTTCCCACTCCCAGTGGTTCTTACCCGCTGGATTTGCGGCCTGCTGGGCGCAGGCGGTGACTAAATCGCATGGAATAGGGCGGCCATCTACAATACACGGCAGCAGTCGTTCGACGGTGGCCTTCTTGAGCTTCTCGTCCACTCGCCGTCCGTAGGCAGCCTCGGCTATGTCTCCGGGAGCAGGCGCTCCGAAAAACTTGCGATCTTTTCCCATATTCTGCGGCCAGGCGGTGTACTCGTGCCAGCTTTTGATGCGCTCCAGAAACTCCGATGCCAGCAACTCGCGGTAGTAGGTAATTGCCATGCGGCCCGGCGTGGCGGAGTCCAGAGCCATAATCACGATGTCCTCGCGGTCTGTCAGCTTCGCGGCATACCCTCGAATCAGGTTGTTCAATTGCTTGGCAAATAGCTGGCCGGCATCGCCCTTATACCGCTCAGGCGCTACAAGAGGTTGTGGATCGTCTGCGGATACCGGCGGAGCCTCCACACGAGCCTCCTCCTCGATTTCATGCGAATCTGCAATCACCTTTGGAATCGGTTTGCCGCTCACCGCCCAAGCTACAATGGCTTGGTCTCCATTCTTGTATCCCTGCCGCGCAATCAGCCAACGCAGCGCACTGTGCGCCTTTTGAGTAGTTGAACTTCCAATTCCATATGCCTGCTCTGGAAATTCAAAGCGTCCACGAAAGGTAAATCCGCTGTTGTCGTTGGAAGAGATCAGCTTCGCGCCATCCGCTCCATGCCTGAGCCGCTTGGGATGATTGACAGCGGGCGGAAGTTGTTTTCCCGTCACCATGCATAATTGTGATTTCTTCGCTTGCTTTGCAACGAACTTCTGCCAGGAATGCTGTACATCGGGATTAAGCCAAAGGCGCGCATCTCCCTGCGGGTCACTTAGTTCCACGCGCCAACGAACGACAGCGGCACGCTGATTGCGCTGACCTGCAGTTGCCGTGAGAATCTTGAATAGTGGCGGCGGATTCCCCGTTCCTGTCCATTGTGTCAGCAGATGGTCCGAGGCATCGGCATGGAGAATCTTTTGCTCCAGCAGGTCCTTCAGGATGGTTCCGCCCTCCACATATCGCAGCACTGCTTCCACATGAGGATCTGGTTCTGAAGCCACCCAGCGGCGAAGCTGATTGAGATAAAGAGTGTGCGGTGGCTCCTTCTCCTTTTTCGCCTTTGGTTGTCGTTCGGCGTTCGTTGAAACATCTGGCTCCGCGCTCTCCTCCCCGTTCTGAAGAGTCGAGCCGTCTACATCCGGAGCAATATATTCGAGCTTGTCCGCCAATCCGTGCGGTACAGGCGCCGAGGTGCGGCCGGCCGATTCCTCCGTGGCTGGAATAAACGTCGTCTCCTTGGAGATAACCGCTGCGCTGCGAAACTCTCCGGACCCACCCAACGTGATCTCGATGTGAACCTGCTGCTCGGCATGGTCGATGGGCATCAGTGGCGCAGATACAAACTGCGGCTGCCCGGAGCAGCGATCAAACGTCTCTTGTAGCTTCTGAATCCAGCTCACACCGTGCCTCCAACGCCTGCGGCGTACTGCTGTGCCTCGGTCTCAACATACTGGAGGTTTTCTTCCAAGCCAAAGCGCTTGACAGCCATTGCCCGAATATCCTTCTTGTGTTCCGCCGGAATTTGGTTGGGACGCGGAAAGGTGAGTATGCCATTCACCAGTTTCGGTCGCCAGAAGTTGCTGGCGAGCCGGTTTTCGCCCGTCTCGTCCGGGTAGTCGAAGCTATGGAACATCAAGCCGTACTGCAACTCGCCCGCATCGTCGAGTTCTCCCTTTCCAGAGCCGAAGTCACACGGCTCGACATACCCCTGGCACTCGCGTGTCCCAAGAAAGATGTCCTGCCGACCACCGCGCTCCAGGCTTCGCTTCGCGATCTCGAAGTGTTTGCCATCGTTCTGGTCGCGCTCAAGTTCGGGCCGGTGCGGGTTCCACTCGAAGTGGGCGCTAACTTGGTACTCGATACGCGGTTCACGTGTCGCAGGGTCGGGAACGCCGGTCAGATATGTGTAGATCGCCAGTGTGTTGCCACCGCCGTAGTCAAGCGGCTTGATGCCCTTGGTCTGGGTGAGGATACGCTTCATTACCCGGACGCAGTCGATATACCAGATAAAGGTAGGCTTCCAATAGATGGATTTGGCAATCCCCTTCAATGCCTCATAGGTTGGCAGGTGGTAAGAACACTTTTCCCCGCCCACGCGGGTCAGCGGATCGGTAAACATGGCATACCGTCCCCAGACGCGAAACTCAATCGTGTTCTTCGGTGTGCTATGCAATGAGGCTCTCCATTCTTTCGCTGCCATCGAGTGCCAGACCGAACTCGTCCGAGTAAAAACCTTCGCGCAGACATAATACACCCGTACCCGGCTGCGGCTCATGCACAGCTCCCTTTTGGCGAAGATGTTCCATCTCATGCGGAAACACATTCACGGTGAACTGTTGCGCTTTTCTCAAGAGGCGAAACTCCGATGCAAGATCGTGCGCCGCGCTCAACTCCGCAATGAAATCTATCCCTTCTTTCCGAAAAGGAACGACAACTCCATGCGTTTGGCAATCGATCGCACGAAATGCCTGCGCCGCGGTGTAAAACGACTGCATCAGCCCGCTTCGCGTGACGCCTGCGATTCTTGCATCCTCAACCGCCATGCTGTTCTCACCAAGCATTTGCAACAGGGTGTCGTCACGTTGCGCGAACGACGCCTTTACCGGATAATCCATCTGATTTGCACGCGCAAAGAAGTGATGCTTGAAGAATCTTTCCATCTCCCGTGGGTCCGACAACTCGAATGGCTGGACTCCATTCTGTTTCCGCCAGTCGTTCAAAACCCGGAGCGCATTCCTTTGTGCGCAGGCGATCTCTTCCAACTGCTTTGGAAGTGCTTGCGCCATCTTTACGATATGTACACGCCCGATAGCCCGCTCGCCGTTGCGATTGCAGCGTCCCGCAGCCTGCGCGATCGAGTCTAACCCAGCCAGATCGCGCACCACCGTGGCGAAGTCGATGTCCACACCGGCTTCGATCAACTGTGTGCTGACGCAGAGCACCCGTTTTCCTGCCAGGGGCGTGAGCGCAGCCTTCATCCGACCCAGCGCTTCAAGCCTGTGCGCCGGGCACATATGCGTGCTCAGGTGAACGAGGCACCCCTCCCCCATCGGCTCTTCGAGTGTTTTGAGCTGTTCCTTCCACTGCGCGTAGATCGCCAAGGCGTCGCGCTTGGTGTTCACAATCACCAAGCAACTGCCATGCTCTCGCATTTCGTCAATGGCTAGCGCACTGACCTCCGCCGCGCTCCACCCGCCGGTTTTGTTCGTCTTGTCGAAGGTCTCATACCGCCTTAGATCGCGAAAGAGCTGAGGCGGATTTGGCATCAGCTCGGTACCTTGTTTCATGGCCCCCTTACTCTTGTCTACCTGATGCAACAGAGGCTGTGTCGCCGTACATAGCACGACACTCGCCCCGCACTGCTCCACGAGAAAATTCACCGCATTGTTAAAGAGGTGTATCGTGCGTATCGGAAGCGTCTGCACTTCGTCGAAGACAATTACTGCCTTTGCAAGCGCATGCATCCTCCGCACAGAGCGTGTTCCGCCGCCAAAGAGCGCATCGAGCACCTGCACAGCAGTCGTGAAGACCACCGGAGCGTCCCAGTTTTCGGCCAACACCGAACCTCGCCAACTCTCCTTCTCTTCCGTCAGATTGGAGTGGTGTTCGAGCACAATTGAAGCGAAATCGCATTCTCTCGGTTCCAGCACCTCGCGCACCACCTGCGCATTTTGGTCTGCAATCGAAATGTACGGACTGACATAGATCACGCGTTCCATGCTCCAGCGCTGCGCATGGTGCAATGCGAAACGCAGGCTTGCCAGCGTTTTACCCCCACCCGTCGGCACGGTCAGGGTGAAGATTCCTTTAGGCCGTTCCGCTCCTGCGAGGCAATGACCGGAAATCTCGCGGCGGCATTGATCCACCCAACGTTCGTTCTGGAATGTCGCCAACTTACGTTCCAGCCGGTCAATCAAGTTCGGCCACGCAATATGATCGCCATGCTGCCGAAAGCTCGCGCCCTTGGGCTTGTCGAAGTCCGCTGTATCCGTGCGGTCGCCGTCGATTAGGCAACTGAAGAGCACTCTCAGCAGTAATCCCTGTTTGAATGGCTGAACGACATCATCGCTGTCTGTCGCCCGAATGCGATCAATTGCAGCGGTAATCTCAGCGGCGACTTCAGGATCGTTAAGAAGGATTTCCAACGGAGCGCGGATAGCTGCCTCGACGCTGCCCCATACCTCGCTGCGGTGGCTCAAGGCATCATCTTTGTTGAGCCTTCGCAGCAGACCGTCTTCTCCGTTAGGAAGGATGCAGTCGATTAGACCCGAGTGATGCGAAGCTACGCATAGACCAAGGGCCTCAGACGCAAACCTGCCTACCTCCTCCTCGTCCCTGATAAGGCCATGCGCAATGATCTGTGCCCCTGCCGTTGAGTGATCGACGCTGCCCTTCAGCGAAAGGTTTGGCTCCATAACCATGGAGGCATCGCTCGCAACTCTGCGAAGGTACCGCTGAAAGGCGGTGGAGTATTTGCCAAGATCGTGTGCAAGGCCGATTAGTGCGCCGACACGGGGCATGCCGGTCTTTGCGGCCAGCCGCGATGTGATCGCAGAGACCCTGAGGAGGTGGTCCCTGAGAAGCTGTTCCTCTCCGAGAGACCTCAAATGCGCGAGAAAAGAACTGGCAGCCGGCATACGCATGAGCAAATCGTTCTGCATCGAGCACACGATTAATCAGTTCTCCGGAGCACTTTCCTGGAATTTCGCCTGAGTTCCTACAGGCGGCAACTTGTTTGCCTTCCCTTGGGCCGTCCAGCGCCGTTTGACGGCTTCTACAATGCGGGCGCGGAGGTCTGGTGTCAGATTGCGCTTCATTTTGCCCTTTGGGACCCTCGGAGATGCGGGTTGCACTTTTGGCGGTCGGCCAGCCTTCCCTGGAGCGACGGTGACCGTTGATCCAGCCGCAAGGAGTGCGCGAGCTTGCTTGAGTCTCGCAATCTCCGCATCGAGAAGTGAAAGAACGTCATTCAGTGCCATGCCGGGATTATAGCTCTGACACGCTACGCGGTTTCTGGGCGGTTCTCTTTTCTCCATCCCCTTCACGGTTCGACTTGTTGGGGTTCATTCTGGTTCCCCACTTCCATGCAATGAATCCACTACTCTCCCGGCTTCCCTTCAAGTAAGCTCCTTTGGTTACTATCGGTTAGCGCATGGTCTTCCACACTCATATATGTATGCTGTAAGATACATCACAACAAGGAGACCATATGCCCACGGCGAAGAAGGCCACAGCCCGACCGAAGCGCAGAGTCGTTTCTCCGGCAGAGACGCGCACTCAACTCCGGCTCACCGTCGATTCCAAGTTCACCAAGAACCACTTCAGCCAGCTCTTCGCTGCGCTCAAAATCCGTAGAAAGAACGCCCTTGCTGAGCACATTATCATGAGTTTCAAGAGCAAAGCCGCACAGACGCAGCTTCTTGCCTTCTACAACAACCAGTGGCTGAACATTCCATTTCAGAGTATTGACACCGCTTTTGTCTTTCCTTTGACCTTCGAGATTGCTGATGAGTTGGAAAGAGTTGGCGGTGAGGTTCTCGGCGGAGTGAATCGGTCCAAGGCATTTCGTGTGATGGTGGCCTATTTCGCCTTCGTCCATAAGCTGAAAACTCCAACACTGACGGTTGGTGCATAGACTCTACAGGATTCTAGACCGCAAGGGCTTAGATCGAGTCAAGGTGAAAACTGCTCCGACTTTTCTGCGGCGGAGACTCCGCGTCCACGATAAGAGTAACCCTCTCTGGTTTCCATAGGCCAACCTATGTGGATTCCCTGTGCGGCAAATCTCGGACAGATTCACAACTGGTTAGCTCGCGAAGGTGGATGACCAAGTCAGAAGGCGTTCCAGCGCGGCGTCTGTTGCCCTGCCTGTGGTGTCTAGAAATACGTCGGGAACTCCGCCACCGTAAAAGCGAACTTTGTCTACGCCAAATATATCGACCGCAGCTTTCACAGGGTGATCCTTCGGAAAGTTCAGGGCCCTTAGTTCGGTCGGTCCATACCAGTTAGGATGTTCTTCCTTCTTGTCGACGACCGTGCAATGCACTTCCTGGTCACTCGACCCTCTGTGGCGTTTGCAACTGGCGGAGAAAAACGCACGATAGCTCACATCGTCCAGCGGCAAAGAATATCCCATAAGAATGATGTGGTTCGCCTGCATCGTGGTGGCCCGCAGGTCGCGCTGGATTTCCTCGATGAAAGATGGCGACCGGGACTTAAACGAGCTTTGCATCAATGCCTGCGTGTGATATGCGTAGGTCAACGTGCCGCAATGGAGACACCCCCGAGCATCTATCGCGCCTCTTTCTCGCTGGACACGTTCTTCGCCACTTATCCGGTCTGGGCATCCCCGTGTATCAAAGGCTCGGAGAGGCGGCAGCGGAAATAACTTAGGAGCATAAAGATCCCATTTATCGCCGTGATAAGCGGAAAGCTTGCCGCAATTCGGGCATTCCCGCCAGCATAGGCTGCCGTGCGGAAACAGGAATTTAGTCAGCCTGACCTTACAATCGCCACCGGCCTGTTCGTTGAGCCTCTGGGTGGCCCCTTCATTCAATGGATGCCAGGGCCAGTTGGCCTCGCCTCGTTGGCTTATACTTCGCGCGGGGATCAGATGGCCAAAATCATGAAAGAGGTGAAGTGGTACCGCAGGCGATCCGATATGGGGGACGCTGGCGCTTTTATTCAGTTCACGGTTGGCAATGAACTGCACCCAAAGGGCGATCGGATCGTAATTCATGCTCACGAAGCAGACATCGCCTTGATAGAACCCGGGCTCGTCGAGCGGGTATTGATGGGCAAGATCCAAGCCTTGGCGCTGCATGCGTCGCCCCAGCAGGATCGTAAAATCGTAGTATCTCTGAAGAATATCGCGCTTCGAGCTAATGCAGACCTGGTGGTCAATGTAAAATAACGCGACTAGAATCATAAGAAGCGCGTTCTTCGCGCCGATGAGCCGCCGGGCATCGAAGAATTGCTCTTCATACTTTCTCTCCCCGCTCGATACCCCGTGCCGGGTTGGTGCGTCAACTCCGAACCCTGCCGGAATGTGCATATCCAGAATGTTGAACAAGTCATTGAGCTTGAACTCGTCGGTCGAACTGCCAGGACAGATGCGAACCACGGATTTCAAGGCAGGCCAATCGTAAATCAGACGGAGGGCGATGATCCTGCGGCGAAGCTCATCATCGGACGCACCCTCGCGCCAGTTACGGCGCATGGCATCGAGATGCTTATTATCGATAAAGTCGATGCTGCCATAGGCTTTATCGCTATCGCCGAGAATAGTGATCAGATCAAGCAGGGCGGAATGCCAAGGCTCGATGTCGCTCGGATCGAGCGCCTCGGCGACGCGTTCCCCAAGGGGCTTGTCAGCGCCGGTGATACACCTGATGAATTGCGCCTGGCCGTCAGTCGTTCGTAATCCAAGCGCCGCCGTAGCACCTGCACCCCAAAATATGACGTTCTGTGGTTGCGCCATCCTTTGTCCGATCAAGGCATCGCCGGGATTTTGAGAGCCGTTATCTTCGGAGGGTCTTCCTTCGGAGGGTCGTCAATTGTGATTGTGATTTCTATGCAAGTCTTTTTGAATGCGGCCTTGATAAGCATTTCTATAAGATATACTTCTGCTGTGAAGTGCTGCGTCTTCTTGTCGAATAATCGTGATTGAGGTTTTAATTCCGCATTCAGTTGTGTTGATTCCGCATCCGGCTGTGATGATTTCGCTTCCACAAAGACAACGTAATCCTTTTCGTTATGCTTTACAGCATAGTTTGGTGTAGAACTGATAAAAATAACCGCCTCAGTCTCAGTCTTGCGTTCAATCTGAACCGTTCCTTGCGTTACATACGACATGAGTTTGTCCGCATTCTCCAGAATTGTCAATCGTTCTGGCCAAAGTCACTCTGTAAACCGGGGAACTCCATTTTGGCAGCCAAGACTGTCACACAGTATACACTCAATCACCATGATACGTCGCAAAGTCCGCACGCCTCGTGCACAACATCAACTCGGTAATCGAGAAAGCTTCCTGCCAATGGTCCATGACGCAATCGTACAGAAACTTCGATGGCGCTGACGGAGAGATTCAGTCATGCGCTACCTGCCGCCTCTTTCCTGCTGGCGTTGGCGCGGATTCGCCAGACGCTGTAGAAGACGCAGGGCGTATTGCATCTCCGGGTCTGTGAATTGGACGGAGATGCCGTGTTGTGCCGCAGCCTTCGTGACCATCCTCTTCCACTCCACGCTGCCGTCACACGCGATTCGCGATCCGTATTTCTGGACGGCCATCTCCAATCCGAAGAGGACGGCGGCTTTATCCTGGTTGAGAACGGTGACAATGCGTCCGCGGTCGATGACGGAAACTTGCCCGTTGAGTGCGTAGGACACGTCGCCGGTCTTGCGGTTGATTGTCCAGATACGCGGCGCGGCGATCTGGTTGGCAAGGGCCTGTTGCTTTTGTTGGGCCACAAGGCGTTGTTGCGCAAGGTCGGCCCAGTCTGTGCTGCTGTCATGATCGGGCAGTGGACCGATGTGCAGTGCATTGGGTTCGAGCGTGGCGTTCAGCCGGCGCTGGTTTCGTTGATCTGCATAGCGCCATCCGCGCAATTGTGCCGCTGCACGCGCATCGCCCTCGGCGGCGCGTTCGGCAACCCATGTGCGCAGGTTTTTGGGAAATGCTTCTTGCCGCCGCTGTTGAACGGCCAGCTTCAGGGCGCGTACTTCGAGAACGGATTGGGCCGCTGCCTGGGAGAGCAAGATTTTCTTGTCCAGCCACGGCACAGCCAACGCGCGAATCTCCTTCTTCTTCTGTCTGAGCGACACCATGAGATGTTGGCGCGCTTCTCTTCCCTCTGCTGTGATGCCCTTGCATACAGCCCGTTGCTGGTTCCGGTACTGGTTATAGTCGGCCATCAGAGAGCTACGTTCGGCGTGTCGTTGTGCTTTCCGTTCTTCCCTCAGTGCGCTATTACGAGCACTATGTTGAACGCTATGTTGTGCGACCTGTTGATCGGCCTCATAGCCGGATGATGAGGGCAGTGTCCACGGACCAAGAGCGGTTTCAGTAGCCTGCCGGTTGATCTTTCCTGCAAAGTTGTTGCGGAAAACATCGGATGCCTTCACCCGGATGTTGTGGTCAATGGCAAGGACCGTATATCCGCCCGACTCACCTTTCTCAAGCCGGAGATGAGCCTTCGATAGGAGGCGATGAAGGTCATCCCACGTGACATTCTGTCGGGTAAGAAGCGTGCAAACGCGCGGAGCAATCTCCCGCCGCACATAGGTTTGGAATGATTCCTGATCCTGGTAATGTTCAAATTGTGCAGCGGCTCCAGTCGGATGTTGTTGGGCAGATCGAAGCGCAATGCGTTCGGATCGCGACATTGGCACGGCCTGTTTAGATTCCTCATCCCACCGTGTCATGCCGGGCGTGTGAGACCAACCATGCTTCGCTTCGAGGAAACGTGCAGCGGCATCGAGAGCGAGCCAGTTGCGATATGGCGTGTGTGCCCTGAGAGTCTCCGGGTGAACCTTGTTGAGCATAATGTGTATATGAAAATGCTTTTTGTCGTCGTGCGCGACGATCATATATTGGTGGTCTCTGTATCCGAGTGCTTTCAGTGTGTGCAACGCTGCGTCTGTCCATTGTGGTCGAGTCGGACGTTCTCCCGGCGGCCATGCCAGTTCATAGTGGCATAGCGCATCCTTGCAACGATCGTTGAGAGACGCAACACCTTGCATCTCTCCTGCTGCCGTGTCGAAGCTCAGAAGATTCTCCGACATGACAACATCTCCTCGCAAAAGAAGTTCTCCGGTGTCGGCGTCACGCTCTTGCGTAAGGTATTCACGAAGCCGCTTGAAGCTGCTGGAGTGTTTGCGAGATGGTTGCATCTTGACGATCATGTTGACTTCACCTCGACGGTGTTGAGCGTCTTCACTGCGCTTAGAACAGCGGACAACGTTGAATTCAGTCCCTTCCGCAGTCCTTCCTCATCCGGGAGACCTTTGATCTGCTTGAGCAGGTGCTTTTGAAGTCCACCGAGTCTTGCAAGCTCTCCTAAAGCCTTCTGGTCCATCTTTGAAACGATTCGCTTGTGGAGAGATGTCCGTCGCATATACTCGCTCATGGTCAGGCCTGCTCTCTTGGCCTGGTCCTTGATGATGGCTTTCTCTCCATCGGTGATTCTGATGAAGAGCCGACGTGTGGCGCCTTCAGTTCCCTTGAATCCTGCCATTGCCCTCTCCTGTTCTGTGGGGTCTCGGGGCATAGCCCTGAGCAAGATGCGCAACCATTTCTCCGAGTAGCCGCAGGCGGATTGGGGAAATGGTGGTGGGCGCGCGGAACCCCGAAGGGGTTTCGTACGCACAGCGCATTTCTTGCCATTCACCGCTTAGCCATCCAGTTATCTCCGTTTAACCACCCGGCCATTCACCGTTTAGCCAACCGTTTTTTCACCATCCAGGGTTCGT
>Ga0326727_10018355_pt1 | contig 14300 bp, 11 predicted proteins | sample MB2enrmetagenome_FD_207643 | JGI IMG/M metagenome (GOLD analysis project Ga0326727, IMG submission 207643) | Lab enriched peat soil microbial communities from McLean, Ithaca, NY, United States - MB29MY | ecosystem: Environmental > Terrestrial > Soil > Wetlands > Peat | place: USA: New York...
CCACGCCTCCCGCCATCGATCGCGACAGGAATTTGCGTCGTTGCATAGCGCTTTGTACTATAATCGGCGCGGGGCGGGAGATGCAAGTTGAAGCGGGGGTTGGGCTCGCTGCGCTCGCCGAGGGTTGGGGGTTAGGGGTTGGGGTTGTGTGGCTGACCCGCAAAAACAGCGGGTACCCCTTGCTCGCCAGGGACCGGGGGCCAGCGGCCGGGGGTCGGGGAAAGGAGCAGCACCTATGGCAGGCTACTTGACGAACCGGAGAACGTTTCTGAAAGCCGGGGGTGCGGCGGCCTTGTTGCCGTGGACCGGCGCGGCGCAGAGCGCGGCCGAGGGCGTCGGCCCAATGAAGATCACCAAGGTGGAGGCGGTCCGCTTCCGTGACGACCTTCGGATCCAGGGCATCGCTCCCAACTGGATGTGGGTGCGGCTTCATACCGATAAGGGCATCGTCGGCACCGGCGAATCGTACCCCGGATACGATGCCCACCGCGGCTCGCTGAAAGAACTTGCGCCCCTCATTCTGGGCAAGGACCCCACCCGCATCGAGCGCCTCTGGCAGGACATCTTTTATCACATCTCCTACCAGCCCTGGGGCGGCGCCGATTTTCGCATGCTGACCGCCATCAATATCGCTCAGTGGGACATCCTGGGCAAAGCCGCGGGTCTTCCCGTGTACAAGCTGCTGGGCGGCAAAGCGCAGGAGCGGCTCATGGTGTACAACACCATGAACGGGTGGCCGATTAATGGCATGCGCGAGCACACCCACCCGGAGAAGCTCGCCGAATTCCTGCTCGGGCGCGGCATCCGCGGAATCAAGATCTACCCTTACGATCGCGGTCCCGTCAACGCCCTGGCCCAGCACGGCGGCACCTTCATCACGCAGGCCGAGTTGAAGAATTCGCTCGACCCGATCCAACGCATCCGAAAAGCCGCCGGCGATCAAATCGAAATCGCGCTGGACCTCAGCAGCCGCTGGAACCTGACGTGCTCCATGCAGATCGCCCATTCGCTCGAACCGTACGGGATCATGTGGATCGAAGATCCCATGCTGGCGGACAACCTGGCCGCCTATGCGTCGCTGGCGCGGGCGACGTCGATCCCCATCTGCATCAGCGAGCGGCTGGCCACGCGCTATCGATTCCGCGAGATGTTCGAGCAGCATGCCGTAGGGGTGGTGATGTACGACGTGACGTGGTGCGGCGGAATTTCGGAGGCCAAGAAGATTTCCGACATGGCGGACACTTACAAAATTCCCACCGCGCCGCACACCGGCGGCGGCCCCATTCTGTGGTACGCCTCGATTCACACCGCCACGTCGCTGACGAACTTCTATATCATGGAGAGCGTGTACCACCTGTACAACGACGTCTATCCGCACTTTCTCAACAACGTCCCGGTGCCGGTAAACGGCTATGTGAGCGCTCCCGAGACGCCCGGCCTGGGCCTGGAGATCCGCGAGGAGGCTTTCCGCAACGGCGACGCGGTGGTCGAGACCATCGCCGCGCTATAACAGACTTCGCCGCGTTGTAATATGCTCTTCGTCATGAAATGCCTGGCTTTCCTGGCGATCTCGGGCGCCCTTCTCGGCCAGACCCCGCCGCCCACGGTGACCGCTCCTCCGCACAAGCTGCCTCCTTCGGTTGCCGAGCGGCTCAGCCCCTCCGACCGCGTGCTCTTCGGCAAGCTGATGCAGGTGGGGCTGGAAGCGGCTTGGGCAGTGGTGACCAGCGAGGGCTACCCGCAGTGCTTCATCAACGAACTGCACCCGCTGAATACCGGGCGACGCATGGTGGGCCGCGCCCGCACCATCCGCTACCTGCCTAACCGCAAAGACCTGCGCGACCAGATCTACGCCAAGGGACCGCAGCTCAACTATCGCTCGGCCGAAGAAGCGCAGCCCGGCGACGTGCTGGTATTCGATGCCGGAGGCGAGATGCATTCCACCGTATCGGGCGCCATCACTACCACGCGCCTGGTGATGCGCGGCGGCTCCGGCATCCTGGTGGACGGGTGCATGCGCGATGTTCCCGACCTGACGGCGATGCCCATCGGCATCTATCTCCGGTGCGGCCACGCTTCCAGCGTCAGCCCGATCCTGATGAGCGTGGATTACCAGGTGCCGGTGCGCATCGGCAGTGTCACGGTGATCCCGGGCGACATCCTGATCGGCGAGGATCACGGGGTGCTGGTGATTCCGCAATCCATCGTGGACAAGGTGCTGGAGCGGGCCATGGCGCACGACGAACAGGAGGAGTTCCAGCGCTACCTGCTCTTGCACGGCGAGCCCATCTACGGGGTCTACCCGGAACTGAACGAGACCAACCGCAAGAAGTTCGAAGAGTGGAAGAAGGACAGGAAGTAAGGAGCCGGGCGATGAATCGCAGGGAGTTCGTTTCGTCTTCAGGAGCCGCGGCCGCGGCGCTGGCGGGCATTTCCTCGCGGCCCGCCGGCGCGGCGCCTCCGCAGCGCGCACGCATGCGCCTGGGGTGCCAGAGCGCGCCCACCAACGAACAGCACCTTCGTTACCTGGCGCGCTACGGCGTCCAAGGCATCTGCGGGTACCCGGAAATTGCGGGCGATCGTCTTTACGCCACGGTGGATGAGCTGCGCCGCATGCGCGACCTGGCCGAAAAATATCGCATCACGGTGGATCTCATCGCGCCTCCTTTCCTGGCTTCGAGCCAGATCGATCGTGAGAGGCACCCTGCCATCATGCTGGCCGAGAGCCCGCAGCGCGACCGCGACATCGAGGACCTGGCAACCCTGATCCGCAACTGCGCCGCTGCCGGTATTCCGGCCATCAAGTACAACCTCTCGATTGTGGGCGACTTGCGCACCGGCCGCTCTCCGGGACGCGGCGATGCCACGTATAGCACCTGGCGTCTCCAGGATTCTCACCCGGCGCCGCTGACGCGCGCCAGCCGCGTGGATGCCGATGCGTACTGGGAGCGCATCACTTACTTTCTGGACCGCGTGATTCCCGTGGCTACGGAGTACAAGGTGCGGATGGCGCTCCACCCGCAGGATCCGGGCGTGCCGCCGGGTTACCAGGGAGTGGATAGCGAGCTGGGAACGGTGGGCGGCATGAAGAAATTCCTGGCCATCCGGGAGAGCCCGTATCATGGTTTGAACTTCTGCCAGGGGACCGTCTCGGAGATGCTCGCCGACCCCGGCAGGGAGATCTTCGACGTGATCCGCTATTTCGGATCGCGCCAGAAGATCTTCAACGTGCACTTCCGCAACATCCGCGGGCACCGCGACGATTTCGTGGAGGTCTACCCGGATGAGGGCGATGTCGATTTTGTCAAAGCCATCCAGGTCTACCGGGAAATCGGCTATCCTTATCTGCTGATGCCCGATCACGTACCCCAGGCGCCCAACGATCCGGCCGGCCTGCAATCATTCGCCTATTGCTATGGATACATCCGCGCGCTCATCCAGGCCGTGGACCGGATGGCAGAAGTCAGCAGCGCCACGGGCGGCGCCGGATTGAACAATCTGTGACCTGGGGACTGGGGATTGGGGTTGCGTGGCTGACCCGCAAAACAGCGGGTGCCCCGCGCTCGCCGGGGGCCGGGGCGATGAACAAAGGGCTGAGTCGAAGTCACAGACCAGAATGGCGGCGGCGCCGAGAAACGGCAGACCTTTTCTGAAACGAGAACAAAATTCTAGTTGGGGTCCCTATAACGGTAACCAATCATGGACGACAACACTCATCCCAAACACGAAATGCTGCGTGTCATGCGGCCCATGTACGCCCGCCAATGGCTGCTCGGACCGGCTCCCCGGCACTCGGTTCCCGAGGAGGGAATGCCGCCCTCGACGGCGTACCACCTGATTCACGACGAGCTGATCATGGACGGCAGCTCGCGCTTCAACCTGGCCACCTTTTGCGGCACGTGGATGGAACCGGAAGCGCAGAAGCTGATGTCCGAGACGTTCGACAAGAACATGATCGACAAGGACGAGTATCCGCAGACCGCCGAGCTGGAAATGCGCTGCGTGCACATGCTGGCGGAGTTGTGGCACTCGCCCGGCCCGGAGGGCACGCTGGGAACCTCGACCATCGGATCGAGTGAAGCCTGCATGCTCGGCGGGCTGGCGCTCAAATGGGCCTGGCGGGAGAAGATGGCGAAGGCCGGCAAACCCGCCGGCCGGCCGAACCTCGTCATGGGCACTAACACGCAGGTCTGCTGGCACAAGTTCGTGCGCTACTGGGATGTGGAGGAGCGCGCGGTGCCGCTCGAAGGCGACGGCCTGGTGACCGATCCGGAACGCGCCGCAGCCGCGTGCGACGAGAATACCATCGGCGTGGTGGCGGTGCTGGGCAGCACCTTCACCGGGGACTATGAAGATGTCGAGGCCCTGAGCGCGGCGCTCGACCGTCTCCAGGAGCGGACCGGGCTCGATATCCCGATCCACGTGGATGGCGCGAGCGGCGCTTTTGTGGCGCCGTTCCTCCAGCCGAAGCTGGTCTGGGATTTCCGCCTGCCGCGCGTGAAGTCCATCAACACTTCGGGCCACAAGTACGGCCTGGTGTTTCCGGGCGTGGGCTGGGTCATCTGGAGGCAGGTGTCCGATCTGCACCCCGAGTTGATCTTCAACGTGGATTACCTGGGCGGCAGCATGCCCACGCTGGCCATCAACTTTTCGCGTCCGGCCAGCCAGGTGGTGGCGCAGTATTACAACCTGATCCGGCTGGGCAAGTCGGGCTACCGCGCCATCCATCAGGCGTGCCAGGACGTGGCCCTTCACCTCGCCAAACAGATTGCCGGCATCGGTCCCTTCGAGTTAGTCAGCCAGGGAACGGATCTCCCGGTATTCGCGTGGAGGCTGAAGGAGCCGACTCACTGGTCGCTCTACGACCTCGCCGATCGCCTGCGCGACCGCGGCTGGCAGGTACCGGCGTACCGCATGCCCGCCAACCGGCAGGACCTGGTGGTACAGCGGGTGGTGGTGCGGAACGGCTTCACCTGCGACCTGGCCGACATGCTGGTGCGCGACATCCGCCGGCATCTCGACTGGTTTGGCGGGCAGCCCGGTTTCCGCTCGACGGCGGAGGCCGCGCAGTTTCACCATTAGGTTGTGGTTTCCGGGAGCCGCATATCGTTCCCCTCGCGCCTCAACGCCGGTTTGCCTTGAGTTGCGCGAGATTGCTACGATTGCGACATGGCAACGAACGAAGCCGGATACCAGCCGCGGACCCTTCATCGGCTGACCCGCTGGGCGGCATTCGCAGGCATCGCGCTAATGGTAGTGCGAAGGTTGGTGTACGTGACATTCCCGAACTTCCTTCCTTCAAGTGCGTGGCGGCCCGAGCAATGGTGGGCAGGCGTACTGATAACTGCGGTCTTCGAGTTGATTCTGCTAATCGTTCTGTTAGGAGTCCCCTTTTGCATTTACTTCTTCGGGCGGCGTTACACAGGCGCACGCGATCTGTTGGCCGATTGTGCCGCCGCCGGAAGCCTGTATCTGACGGCCCTATTCCTATTGTGACTCCCGTTATAAGAGAACGCCGTCCCGGAGTGCGGCGGCGCGGTTTTGGAGTTCCGGCTCGCACGTCCGGGTGGTTCGCATCGGGTAGTTTCCACCAAGCCCCACATATCGCCAAATGACCTAACGATTATCGATTTTGAAGGTCTTATTGAAGCCCGGCAATAGCCACATTCTCAACGTTTCAGCCCGACGGACCGTCACTTATTCATGCGCATGCGAACCTCTGGCGCACTGGTCATGGCAGCGATCGGCTGGTCTGCGCTGTTCGGTCAGTCATTTGAGGTCGTGTCCGTCAAGCCGGCCGATCCGACCTCGCATCGAAGCGGAGATTTCCGCGTGCTGCCGGGAGCACGGCTCGAAGTGACCGACCTGACGCTTAGCATCCTGATCCGCGAGGCGTTCGGCGTTAAACGTTATCAGATTTCCGGCGGCCCAAAGTGGCTGGAGACAGACCGCTTCGATATCAACGCCAGGGCAGCGGCCGAATCCAGCCGGGACCAGATCATGCTCATGACGCAAAGGGCCCTAACGGAGCGTTTCAAGCTGGCGGTTCGCCGCGAGACCCGCGAAGGCAATGTATACGTTCTGGTGGCGCCGCCGAGCGGATCGCGAGAAGGGCAATCGGTCGATTGTAGTAAGATCGGGAACGGTATCCAGCGCTACTCCTGCCGCGCGCGCTCGCAGTCGCCGGACAAGTCGGGGCTGGTCACGCTCAAGGCAACCGCACACGATTTCGGGGTTTCCCGAAACAAGTGAAGATGCATACGCCGTCAGATGCCGGCGTACCACGCGTATCCAGCCTCTGGAGACGCTGAACCCAGGCCCTTTCCGAAGCCTTTGAGGCTATCGCTCACGGTCAGGCGGGTGATGTATTTGACGCTCTTGTAGCCGAGTTGCCGGGGAATACGCAGTCGAAGAGGTCCGCCGAACGCGACTGGGAGCTCGCCGCCGTTCATACCGTGTGCGACGAGAGTTTGAGGGTGCAATGCATCGGCCATGTCGATGCTTTCCCACCAGTGCCGTTGGATCGAACGGTAGACCACGTAGCGGGCCTGGGGAAGAGTCCCCGCAACTTCCAGGATGTGCGAGAGAGGCACGCCGATCCATTCGGCTATATAAGACCAGCCCTCCTCGCACGCCAGATGAGTGATCTGGCGGCGCCTGGGAAAACTTTTCAGTTCACCCAGCGAAAAAGACACCGGGCGAGCGACCATTCCATCCACGGTGAGACGCCAATCGCTGAACGTTCCCTCCTGAAGGCGTTTGAACGCGTCGCCCAAGGGAGCGACTGCGTTGGCGAACGGAGGTTTCGAAACCTGGGCGGGACTGAACTCACGCGCCAGGGAGTGGCGAGTCAGTAACCGCTGCGCGGCATAAGTCAGCGTTTCGCCCGGACCGTAAAGCCCGCCGCCATCGGGCGGGATGAGTCCGTAACGCCGCGCGAGTTTCGCGGCCGCCGCCAGAGCCGAAGCGCCCGCGGTGGTGACCAGTCCGGCGGTGATGAGTTTACGTCGTGAGATCCTGTTCATACTCGCTCCCCATTTGGGGCCGACCGCCCCCCGTGATCATCGCTCGCATTCGATTGCGGAATCCGGTAAGACAAACCATAGCGACGTGAACCAAAAGAAAGAGCACCAGCAATACAGAGACGAAAAAGTGTATGGTGCGCGCGGATTGCTGGCCGCCCCAAACAGCGACCGCTGCCGGAAACACGGATGCGATGGCGGGCGACATCGCCAGGCCCGTCCAGATGACCAACGGAAACAAAACGAGAATAACCAGCAAATACGTGAGCCGCTGAAGCGCGTTATAGGACCAGGCTTCTTCCTCACTGGCCGGCCTGAGGCGCAAATGCCGAGCGATTACAGTCGAGAGCGCCCTCCAGGAAAGATCGGCGCGAGCGGGAAGCAAATTCCGCCGGAAATGGCCTTGGAACAATGCGAAGGCGACGTATAGTAAGCCGGTCAATACAGTAACCCAGGCGGATTGGAAATGGAGATAGCGGCTCCAGCCGTTCTGGTCGGGAAGCACGTAGCCGTAGCCGGTGGGGACGGTGGCTCGGGAGGCTGGAATCGGCAGTTTGAATAACGGAGTAGTCAGTACGTTGCCCGTTTCACCCCAATAAAAGCGCGGGTGAGAGATGAGAATTTCCACTCCGCTGACGAGCAGGGCCAGGAAGCACAAGGTAGTGATCCAATGCGTAGCGCGAACGACCGCACTGTGCCGCGGACGAGCCTTGGCCGGCGCGGCGGAAGCAGAAGTCGAGACCCAGACGGAATCGGCCATTTGCGAAATTGTACCAATTTGGGCAAACGCTATGCGGGCGAAGCGCGGGCTCGGCAGCCCGGTCCGCCATGGCCGCTTCTCGGGTGAATGGCGTTGCGGCTGGACGCCCCCCATGGACGCTACCCGTTCAATGCCCTGTCCACCCGATCGATCGCCTCGTCCACTTCCGCCGTGCTCTTGAATCCGATGGTGATCGCGTCCACCGATCCCAACCCCATGACGAAGCGGATGGAAGCCTCGCGCTCTTCCGGCCTGGTGAAGCGGCCCTCGCCGATCAGCTTCATGCCGAGGACTCCGGTTCGCTGGGCGTGGATTTTCCTGGTGTGCGCCACCACCTGCTGGACGTCTCCGAGGAGATCGGGGTCGCTCGTGTCCGGCGTATCCATGTGAACTCCGGAATGGTTGGTGCGGACCAGCGATACCTCCACCCACGAGTTTCCGACTACCGTGCCCAGCGCGGGCAGGCCGTGCGTCGAAACGCCGTGGGCCAGAATTGTTTTCTTGAGCCTGGCCTCGGAGAGCCCGTCCTGCGCCGCTTGGGTGGTCTCGACCCAGCGCGGATTGCGCAGGTAATGGATCAGCAGGATATCGATGTATCCGCTGCGCAGATCGCGGCGGTAGCGGTCCACCCTGGCCGCGGCGTCCTGGTCCCGGCCCACGTCCCACTTGGTCATGAGACGGTAGCTGTCGCGTGGCAGGCCCTGCAAGGCGATGCCCAGCATCTGCGGCGTGCCGGAGTACGATTCGCCGGTGTCGAAAAAGCGGATGCCGCGGTCGTAGGCGTGGCGCACCAGGCGGGTGAAGGCGTCCTGGCCAAGATCGCGCTGCACGCGGCCCGAGAACGTTCCCGTGCCCATCGCCAGGCGCGTGACTTTGACTCCGGAATTGCCCAGCGTCACCCAGTCGGCAGCCGACCTCCGGGGAGCCGCCGAGCCGACGCTCCCGCTCCCGGCCAGCACCGTGGCGGCCAGGCTGGTTTTCAGAAATTCCCGTCTCGTTGCCATAATCACACCTGTACGTCCGATTATAGCGGCTGGCCATGGGGCTATCATTGGAAATCATGTACAAGGCGGGCGGTTTTTTGCTGGCGCTGGCAGTTTCCTCGCTGGGCGCCAACATCGAGCTGGTGAAGAACGGCAAGTCCAGCTACGCGATCGTGGTGGCTCCGGATGCGTCGCCATCGGAGCGGCACGGCGCCGAAGAGCTGCAGAAGTTTCTGGAAGAAATGTCGGGCGCGCGGCTGCCCATCACGGCGGAACCGCAGCCGAAGATGGTGCTGGTGGGCGCCAGCCCTTCGCTCGAAAAGCTGAAACTGAAGATCCCGTTGGCCGATCTCGGCGCGGAAGGGTTCGCGCTCAAAACCGCCGGGCCGCACATTGTCATCGCCGGCGGGCGCCTGCGCGGCAGCATGTATGGCGTCTACACCTTTCTCGAAAAGCTGGGCTGCCGCTGGTTCACGCCCCAGGTGAGCCGCATCCCCAAGGCGCGCACGCTGGCAGTGGCGCCGCTCGATGAAATCCAGAAGCCGGCCTTCGAGTACCGCGAGCCGTTCTTCAGCGAAGCCCTCGACCGCGACTGGGCGGCGCGCAACAAGACCAACGGCTCCTCTCAGAAGCTGGATGCCAGCGTGGGCGGCAAGGTGGCCTATTATCCCTTCGTTCACTCGTTCGACCGCCTGGTGCCGCCGGGCCGCTATTTCAAGGAGCATCCCGAGTACTTCTCGCTGATCGATGGCCAGCGCCGCGAGCGCGGCGGCCAACTCTGCCTCACCAATCCCGACGTGCTGCGCATCGCCATTTCGTCGGTGGAGGAGTGGATCGGCCAGCATCCCGAAGCCACCATCATTTCGGTGTCGCAGAACGACCGCTACGGCTGGTGCGAATGCGACCGCTGCCGGAGGGTGGAAGACGAGGAAGGCGGCGCGCACTCCGGCCCCCTGCTGCGCTTCGTCAATGCCATCGCCGCGGAGATCGAAAAGACCCACCCGGACAAGCTGATCGATACGCTGGCCTACCAGTACACCGAAGACCCGCCGGCCCGGACCCGCCCGCGGCCGAACGTGCGCATCCGCCTCTGCCCCATCGCGGCGTGCGAAGCGCACCCCTACCGAGAGTGCCCGTACGACGCGTACTTCATGAAGAACCTGGAGGCGTGGTCGAAGATCACCAACCAGCTTTACGTGTGGCACTACAACACCAACTTCGCGCATTACCTGCTGCCCTTCCCGGATTTCGACGAGCTGAGCGCCGATATTCCCATGTACCGCCAACATGGGGTGGTGGGACTGTTCATGGAGGGCGGCGTCACCGCGGGCGGCGGCGCCGAGAACGCCGAGTTGCGTTCCTACGTGATGGCCAAGCTGTTGTGGGACGTCAAAGCGGACGCCAACAAGCTGATCGGCGAATTCCTGGATGGCTATTATGGCCGGGCGGCCAAACCCATGCGCGCCTATTTCGACCTGATGCAGCGCCAGGTGCGCGCAGCGCCCGGCGGGCTCGGCAATCACCTGTGGATTTACGACCGCCCCAGCGCGCCCTATCTGAACGACGAGTTTCTGGCCAGCGCGGGAGAGCTTTTCCGCCAGGCCGCCGCGGCCGCCGAAAGCGACGCCGTGCGCGAGCGCATCCGGCGGGCGCGCTTGGGTATCGATTACGTCGCCCTCACGCGCGCCAAGAAGTTCACCGTGGAAAGCGGGTGGTACCGGCCGGCGAACCTCGACGGCCTCAAAGACCGCTGGAACAGTTTCCTCTCCGGCCTGCGACAGCTTGGCATCACCAACATCAGTGAATCGACCAACGCGGCGCGCGACGACCAGGACTTCGCCAAATATGTTCGGCCGTATCGCGTGGTGACGCTGGAAAACAGCCGCCTGCGCGTGCAGCTTGCGCCCGACCTGGGCGGGCGCATCACCCACATCATCGACCTGCGCACCGGCCGGAACCTGCTGCAGGAGCCGGAACCCGGCGCCAAGCAATACCCGGACCTGGGCGGCCTGGTGGTGACGCCTTACGAAGACTATGTCACCCGCATCAACGGCAGCACCACGTGGACTCTGGATGCGGGCGCCTCGCCGGGCGAGGCATCGCTTACCGGAACCTGCGAGAACGGATTGCGCATCAAGCGCCGTCTTCGCCTGGAAGGAGCGGTGCTGCACACCGATACGGCGGTAGAGAACGCCACCGCGCGGCCCCTGCCGGCGGTACTGCAATCGCGCTGGGACGTGGATCCCGGCGATTTGCAGGCGGTCGCGGTCCTGTACCGCAAGCAGGATGGCGGCGCCGTCGAGAAGCCGTTGATCGAGCCGGAGAAAATGCCCGCCGGCTCGGAATCGTACAACGGCGGCGACCAGCCGGACGGCGAATGGCGAGTGGTGAACCGGCGCGGAGGCCCCGTCATGATCAATCGGTTCCCCAAGGATCAGGTGGGCCGCTGCTCCCTCACCTGGACGGCGAAAAGCGAGAACCGTGTCGGGTTGACGGTCTGGTCGGTGAGCCGCGTGCTGCGGCCGGGCGAGCAGGTGAAGCTCGAAGCCGACTACGGCGTCGAGTAACGAGCTTTCAGTAATCGGCGGTCGGCATTCAGCTCTTGTGCGTGTCAGCCCGAGGGCTGGTCGCTGACTGCTGTTCGCTGATAGCTCGGCGAAAAGCGAGAACCGTGTCGGACTGACGGTCTGGCCGGTGAGCCGCGTGCTGCCGCCCGGGGAATAGGTGAAACTCGAAGCCGACTACGGCGTCGAGTAATAAGCTTTCAGCAATCAGCGTTCGGCATTCAGCTCTGTGAGCGTGTCAGCCCGAGGGCTGATCGCTGACCGCTGTTCGCTGATAGCTCTCGTCAGCGCCAGTAGGCTTCCGCCTGCGCTCTGGCCACAAACCTCTTGGCGTTGGCGATATTCACCAGGGCGTTGGCGCGCCAGCCGGCGGCCGCCCGATTGTCCTCCCCATAGGAAAGATCGCGCTCGGCCGAATTCAGCAGTTCCATGGCCCGGCGGAAGCGGTCGCCCCATGCCATGCGGGCATCCACCGGCGGAGTTTCGTTGGGGTTCCGGCCCTCGTCGATGGCGGCTTCCCGCGCCGCGCCAATCGCCCGGTCGATTTCCTCCACGGCGGCGCGCTGGTTGCGCATCACGTCGCGCCAATCGGGACGAAACAACAGGGCTCGCGCGGAGCGCAGGTCGGAGATGGCGTGCAGATATCGCGGCTCGACCGCGGCGCGCGGAGGAGGCGGCGGTGGCGGCACGGCTTCGTCGCGCAGCCGGTCGTAACCGCCCCGGCGCACCAGGTTCATGGCCTGGTCGATCCAGCCAAAGGCGCGGTTGCGCCACTCGGCGGCTCTGGGATTATCCTCCTCCTGGCTGATATCCCGGCGCGCGCTGTCCAGCAGGCGCAGAATTTCGCGGAAGCGGCTGCCCCGCCCCATGCGCGTATCCACCGGCGGGTTGTCGACGATGTCACGACGGTCAAACATCGCGGCAGTATCGATTTCGCGGATGGCGCGCTCCACCGCTCCGGCGGCTTCGTTCATGTCGCGCATGACGTTCGGCTCGTCGGGAATTCGCATCAGGATGACCGCTCGGCGGAGGTCACTGCGCGCGCTGAGATAGTGTGGATGGCGAAACTGGGCGTGGATCGCCACCGGGAGCAACGCGGCGAAGGCCAGTGCCACGCAGGTCGGAACAGTTGGAGCAATTCGCATGAACTCAATTATAAAGAATTGCGCGACAGCGAACACTGGCAATCTATCTCCGCTGGGTGTATTTTCAGAATGATAGACCCTTTTTCCCGGCTGAGCGGAGCGGCAGTTCGACCGGGCGATCCGCGGGCAGCCGGCCGTGGCAGGCAGAAGCCGGAAAGAAAGGAACGGAATGGAACTCACACGACGAGATTTGGGAAAGATAGCGGTGGCGTCGGTGCCACTGTGCAAGGTGCTTGGCGCGAAGACGATCGACTCCAAGTTCGGCGGAGTCCAGGTGGGCGCGATCACCTATAGCTTCAATACCATCGCCGCCCCCGATCCGGAAGCCATCGTCAAGGCTTACGTGGAGATCGGGCTGGGCGAGGCCGAGCTGATGTCCAACCACTGCGAAGCATTGGCGGGCGCGCCCGCCATGCCCACCTTCGGCCGCGGCGCCGGTGGAGGCGCGGGCCGCGCACGCGGCGGCGCGCCGGGACAACCCCCGGCCAAGAAAGGCGGCGGCCGCGCGCCGTTGACGCCCGAGCAGCAGGCCGAGCGGCAGGCGGCCATGGACAAGCTTGCGCAATGGCGCGCCTCGACCAACGCCGCCACGTGGAAGGCCGTCACCAAGAAGTTCAACGATGCCGGCGTGATCGTACCGCTGCTCTGCTACAACATGCAGGACAGCATGAAGGACGAGGATATCGAGTTCGGCTTCACCATGGCCAAAGGCTTGGGCGCGAAGGCCATCACCACCAGCACGACCCTCACCATGGCCAAGCGCATCGCGCCCATCGCCGACAAGCACAAGATGCTGGTGGGCTATCACGGTCACGACGCCACCAGCGACCCCAACCAGACCGCCACGCTCGAAAGCTACGACACGCTGATGGCGTACGGCAAGTACAACGGCATCAACCTGGATATCGGCCACTTCACCGCCGCCGGGTACGACGCCGTGGCCTTCATCAAGCAGCACCACGATAAGATCACCAACCTGCACGTGAAGGATCGCAAGAAGGATCATGGCCCCAACGTGGCAGTGTGGGGCACGGGCGACACCCCCATTAAAGAAGTGATGCAACTCCTCAAGAAGGAGAAGTACGGTTTCCCGGCGAACCTGGAATTGGAATATCCGATTCCGGAAGGTTCGGATATTATTGCCGAGGCCAAGAAATGCCTCGCGTATGTCAAAAGCTGTCTGGTGTAGTCCCGCGGACTACGGATTGGAGAATTTCAAATGGAGATGTCAAGACGCTATTTCTTCTATGGCAGCCTGCTGGCCGGCGCGGTTCCGTCCATGGGCTTCGGCAGTACACCATCGCTCAAATCCGCGGGATACAAATCCCCTAACGAGAAACTGAACTTCGCGTCGATCGGTTCCGGCGGGCAGGGCGCGTCGAACATCTCGGCCGCGGCGCCTACCGAGAACATCGTGGCCCTTTGCGATGTGGACGACCGGCGCGCGGCGGGCACCTTCGAGCGCTTCCCCAATGTGCCGAAATTCCGGGATTTCCGGCAGATGCTCGACAAGGAAGGCAAGAACATCGACGCCGTGATCGTGGCCATCCCCGATCACATGCATGCCACGGCGGCCATGTGGGCCATGGAGCGCGGCAAGCACGTTTACGTGCAGAAGCCGCTGGTGCGCACGGTGTGGGAAGCCCGCCAGTTGCGCGAGGCGGCCGCGAAATACAAGGTCGCCACGCAGATGGGCAACCAGGGCTATTCCAACGAAGGCACGCGGCAGTGCGCCGAGATCGTGTGGAACGGCGATATCGGCAATGTCTCCGAAGTGCATGCCTGGAGCGACCGGCCCATGTGGCCGCAGGGCCTCACCGAAATTC
>Ga0326727_10018356_pt1 | contig 14299 bp, 12 predicted proteins | sample MB2enrmetagenome_FD_207643 | JGI IMG/M metagenome (GOLD analysis project Ga0326727, IMG submission 207643) | Lab enriched peat soil microbial communities from McLean, Ithaca, NY, United States - MB29MY | ecosystem: Environmental > Terrestrial > Soil > Wetlands > Peat | place: USA: New York...
CTGTTTCTCACCCATGCCACGTTCTGGGCCTGCCTGGATCTCGCGTTCGGCGCGTGGTGGCTGGCGCTGCCGTTGCTCGCCCTGCGCATGACCACGGCGATCACGGCGGGCTGGTGGGGCCTGCGCAGTCCGGATGCGAAGCGCCTGTGGCCGCTGATCCCGTTCCGCGATCTGTGGGGAACCGGGGTCTGGCTGGCGGGCATGTTCGGCCACACGGTCCGCTGGCGCGATCAGGAACTGACGCTGGACAACGAGGGGCGGATTGTGGGGGCGGTGAAAAGAACCTGAGGGCGGTGTGAAATATGAAGTGCTCGCGTCGAATCCCTGCCGATCAGGATCGGCACGGACGTAGTACTTTCTGATCGCGCTCTCGGTGAATGGCAGATCGTCACTGAAAAAGATGGACCCGTCCGCGAGACGAAAGATGAAATCCAGGTTAGTGTCACCCCGCTTGAGGTACCGAAACATCGCCTCTTGATCCATGAGTTGGAGGATCAGCTTGGTCTGTTTGTGGGCCGGGAGGGTGACCATGCCGGGATGGACGAGGCCAGCGTCGGAGGCCACAATCTCGTATCTGCCTCCAACACGCGGAGCACCGTCATACATAGCATCGGGGAGCCACAGGACAAGGTCTCCTCGATACGAAATGGCTATGTCCTGATTCCTGGAATTGGTGATGCGCACCTGAATGTTGGGCACAACCACTCCGGGCGGCGGGCGGATCCAGCGAATCAGTGACGACCTGACATCGAGCGACGATAAACTCGCAATCGCACCGGCAACGCCGATCATGAGGCCGATCTTAGTTGGTAGCGCCCACGAGGACCACCGTTTCCAACCTCGCTTGGCCCAGCCCAGCATCTGGTTCTCTCCAAAAGGTAACGCAGGTCGAGCAGAGCTGTCGCGGGCCGGACACGTGCTGCCGCTCTTCCATTACTAAGTGTCTCGCTGTCCGTGGCTCTGCAATTCGTCAGAGTTAAGCTGCCTGTCTGATTAACTCAGCTTGTCCAGGTCGATGCCCGCGTCCCAGGTTTCCTCCGAGCGCACGAGTTCGTCCCAGGTCACCTCGCGGCCGGTGTAGATGGCGGTGCGGCCCAGCATCGCCGTGAGTGACGACTCCACGCCCAGCGCCGCCTGGTTGTGGAACCGGCCCGACGTGATGCTCTCGATGAAGCTCTTATGTTTCTCGGCGTCCGCGTCGGACAGGTTGTCGAAAAACGAGCCCGTCGCCGAGAATTCGGCCGCAGTCTTCTTCTCGCTTCCCGGCCAGATCCAGCTCTCGTCACCGGCGATTCCCAGCGCTCCCGAATACGGCGCCTGCGCCGATCCGCGCGTGCCGAAGAACTGTTCGCACACATCAAACGGACCTTTGCCGAATTGTTTCGAGCTGAAGCTGACCTGAACGTCGCCCGGATACCAGAAGCAAACCGAACAATGGCCCAGGCAATCGTCGTTTGCGCCCGGACGCCCTTTGCGCCCGCCGGCGCCGATCGCTTTCACCGGGTGAGCCTGCAGCGCCCAGTTGCAGATGTCCAGCGCGTGAATGTTCTGCTCCACGATGATGTCGCCGGAAAGCACTCGGTCGTGAAGCCAGTTGCGAAGGCGCATCTGCGTGGGTGGAGCGTCGGGATGACTCGCGTCCATGTACGGGCAATAGTAGTGCGCTTCACCGCAACCGATCTCTCCAAGCGCGCCGGCATGGATTCGCCTCACCAGTTCCGCAAACGGCGGAGCGCTGCGAATCTGAAATCCGACCTCCAGACTCAGCCGGCCTTGCGCTCGCTGGCCCGATTCCAGCACGTGCCGCGTTCCTGGCACGTCCACCGCCACCGGCTTCTCGCAATAAACGTGCTTGCCGGCTTCGACAACGGCGCGCAGGTGCCGCGGATGAAAGTACGGAGGCGTGGCGATCACAATGGCGTCGATCCCGGACGACGCGGACATCTCCTCGAAAGCGTGTGGACCCCGAAACACCAGCGCGGGATTGCCGAAGCGTTGCGCGGCGCGATCAAGCTGGTCCTGAAACAGATCTCCCAGCGCCACCACACGCGCGCCGGCGTTCTTCACCATGCTGTCCGCCACCGCCGTTCCGCGGCCGCCGCATCCCAGCAGCCCAACCCCGATCGCCGAGTTTGCCTCCGTCCCCCGCGCCAGCCGCGACGCGACCATCGTGAATCCCGCTGCAGTGAATCCCGCCGCGCCGATGAAACCCCGCCGGGTGCTGTCCATGTCTCTCCTCCTCAGCCGATCAGTTTTTCCAGGTACGCCTTCGAGGCGCGGATATCTTCGGCCTGCGCCGGTCCTGAAATCTCGCGCTCGATGGTGATGGGCCCGCGGTATCCCACTTCTTTCAGCCGCTGGATGAATCGCGGGAAGTCCACCTTGCCCTTGCCGATGGGCACTTCCTCGCCGAGGCGGTTCGGGTCCGTCGGGTAGAAGCCGTCCTTGGCGTGAACTCCCAGCACAAACGGGCCGAGCAGATCGAGCGCGTCCACCGGGTTGGCTTTGCCATAGAGAATCAGATTGGCGCAATCGAAATTGACGCCGAGGTTGTCGAGGCCGACGGCTTTGATGGCGCGCAGCAGCGTCACCGGCGTCTCCTGACCAGTCTCGCAGCGGAACGTCTGGCCGTTCGCCCGGCAGTAGGCGGCCACCGTACGCAATGCCTCTGTTGTTTCCCGGAACAACGGGTCGGCCGGCCACTCCGGGAAGAATCCGCAATGGCCCTGAATGCCGGGAATGCCCACCATCTTCGCGAAATCCGACGCCTGCTTCATGCGGGCGATGCGCGCGTCGCGGTACTTCGCGGGCACCAGGCCGATGGTCGATGGCCCCTGCAGGAAATCGTATACTTCGGGGCCGGGCCCGGTGACGATCAGCGAGGTGGCTTCGATGTCGTACTTGTCGAGTGCGGCGCGGAGGCGTTTCGCGGACTCGGCGCCAGGCGATCCGAAATAGACCTGGCAATTGGTGAAGCCGAGATCGCGGACTCTGTGAATCGCCGCATCGGAATCCGCTCCGCCGGTAACCACTCCCAGGCGCAACGGCTTTCGCTCTCCGGCGGCCTGCGCTGTAAGAGTCATGGCCGCGCCTGCGGCAAGCTGCACAAAAGCGCGGCGATCGAGCTTGTCCATGGGGTGAGCTTATCACTCGGCTTCAATTGATGCCGCGCACAACGCAGCGGCGCGCGAGCTTCAGGTTTGCCCGCCGGGCCCGCCCCGCGCTCAGGATGTCGATGCCGCGCACAACGCAGCGGGACGCGAGCTTCAGGTTTGCCCGCTGGACCCGCCCTGCGCTGTGCGCTGATCGCAGCGCGCGGCCGAGCCGTGACCGGAGGGAGCGGTCACCCCTGCAGGAATGGATTGCGCTCTTTTTCGCGCCCGATGGTCGTCTGGTCTCCGTGGCCCGGAATCACGATGGTCTCCTCGGGCAGCGCCAGCAGCCTGGTGTGGATCGACCGCAGGATCTGCCGGTAGTCGCCGCCGGGCAGATCCGTTCGGCCGATGCTGTCGCGAAACAGCGTATCGCCGGCCAGCAGTTTGTTCTCCGCCGGAATCCAGACGCTCACGCTGCCCGGCGTGTGACCGGGAGTGTGCAGGAAACGAAACTCGGTGCCGCCCGGCGCGATCGAATCGCCTTCGCGAATGGGCACGTCCACGGTCGTCCGGGAGGGAGTCGCCATGCCCAGCCAGCCTGCCTGCTCGTCCAGACGATCGTAGAGTTCCTGATCGTCCGCGTTCATATAGACCGGCGCGCCCGTGGCCGCCTTCAGACGCGCAGCGCCCCCAATGTGATCGATATGGGCGTGAGTGATAACGATGGCCGTGACACGCAGGCCGTGTTTGGCGAGCCGCGCGAGGATGGCGGCCGTTTCATCTCCGGGATCGACGACCACGGCTTCACGCGTCTGCTCATCGCCGAAGATGGAGCAGTTACACTGCAGGACCCCCACGGGAATGATCTCATGGATCATTTCCCGATTCTATCCGAGTGGGCGCGCGATTTTCTCTGCAAAAGACTTTCAGAAAAATCGTCGCACGTGTCACACTATATGAAGGAAGTATCCGCAATGGCGTGGAATCGTGATGAGAAACCGCAGTCCGCGGCCGAACCCGGTTCACCGGGCAGCGGCAGCGCGGCAGTGCTGGGAAAGAATGTCACCGTTAGAGGCGAGATTCACAGCAACGAGGACCTCGTTATCGACGGCGAGGTCGAGGGAAGCGTCGAAGTAGTTGATCATCGCCTGACTCTGGGCCCCAACAGCAAGCTGAAAGTCAGCGAGGTGAAAGCCCACGACATTATCGTCTACGGCAGCCTCACGGGCAAAGTGGAGGCCGTGGACAAGGTGCACATTCGCAAGGATGCCAGCCTCATTGGCGATATCCGCACCGCCGGCATCGTGATCGAAGACGGCGCTTACTTCCGCGGCGGCATCGACATCACCCGCAAGCACGAAAAATCGTAGCGAACGCGCCTGGCGCCAGCGGTTACGATGGTCTGGAATGCCCCACAACATAGAGACCGTCTGTGTGTACTGCGCCTCCAGCGAGAAAACTCCGGCCTGCTACCACGAGGCGGCCGCGCGCCTGGGCGCCGAACTGGCGCGCCACGGCAAGACGATCGTGTACGGGGGCGGCGGCGTGGGTTCGATGGGCCGTCTGGCGAGCGCGGCCCTGGCCGCGGGCGGGCGGGTCATCGGCGTGCTGCCACGCTTCATGGACCAGCTCGAGTGGGGCCATCGGGGACTCACCGATCTGCGCGTCGCCGATAACATCCACGAACGCAAACGGCTCATGCTCGAACTATCCGACGCGGTGGTCGCGCTGCCCGGAGGTTGCGGAACGCTGGAAGAGCTGTTCGAAGCGATCACCTGGAAGCGGCTGGGGCTTTATCTCAAACCCATCGCCATGGTGAACGTGGACGGCTTCTTCGATCCCTGCCTGCAACTGCTCGCGCGCTGCATCGCCGAGCGTTTCATGGACCAGCGTCACGCCGAAATGTGGTCCGTGGTGTCCACCCCCGAAGCGGCGCTCGACGCGCTCGCTTCCGCCCCGGAATGGTCCATCGCCACCCGAGCCTTCGCCGTGCAGAAATAGAGACGGACCGCGCGGGACGTGGCGGCGTCCATCTAGGAGCAATACTGTTCACCTTGCGCGCGAGGGACACGCGGCGTTTAGCCGCGTTACGCGGTGTCAGCCGCGTGTCCCACTGGTGGAGGAAGTCCAACGTGAACAGTGTTCAGGCTAAACTGAGTCGACCGGTGCCGAAACGCCCACTCACCATTCTGATTCTCGGTTGCGTGTACATCGCGACGGGCGCACTGGGTATTGCCTTTCACCTCGATGACTTCCGGTCGCCGCGTTTGATCACGGACGGTCTCATCTGGATTGCCCTGGTTCGGCTCGCGGCGGTGGTTTGCGGGGCCTTCATGCTGCGCGGCGCCAACTGGGCGCGGTGGCTCGCTTTGGCGTGGATGGCCTTCCACGTCGTGGTGGGCGCTCTCCATTCGGTGCGGGAGGTGGTGGTGCACGTGGTGTTCTTCGTGGCGATCGTGTACCTCCTCTTTCTTCCGGAAGCGCGGGCGTATTTTCGAGGCCGGGAAACGTGACCCGGATCGGCCATGGGCATCGCCATCCTGAGCCTGTGTTCGCTCCAGGCGGCGCAAAGTTGTGGTATGCTGACGCACACCCTGGAGGAACCATGATTCTGCAACACAAACATTTGTCCGTGATTGCCACGACCGGCATTGTGCTCGCCGCTGCCGTCTCTCTTTTTGCCGGGCTGAACTACAACGCCAGCAAGAGCAACACGGGCAACATCATCGTGACTCCGCCGTCGGTCGGCCCCGCGCAGGCCGTTGTCATCCTGCGCGAGATCGACAAGGCCTCGGCTCTGACCGAGGCTGACGTCAGAGGTTATCTGACGAAGGCCGGCGTGAAGCCGGGAGCCATCGCGAAGATTGTGATCGAACAGGTGGACGGCAAGACCACGGTTCTGTTGCTCGAGAAACCCGACGATGAGACCAACGCGAGAAGCGTCGTGAACACCAACACATCGCGCTCGAATACCCAGCACAACTGAGCATCGGCTTTGTCGGGTACGGCATCCGCCCAGCTGCTACAATCGTCTTCGATTCCACCATGGCGAAGACTCCACGCAAGCACCGCGGCTATCGCGAAGACATGACCGAGATGCCGGAATGGCTCCGGAAGAAGAAGTGTCCGAACCGCGACAAATACCTGGCCGGGCGGCGTATTTTGCCGAAGAATCTCACCGGCAAAGAGAAGCTGGCCGACATCATCGACAACACCTTCCTCGCCTATAACGGCGCGCGGCTGCGCGAGGGGGTGCAGCTCTTCGTCGAGAAGATGCTGGAACCGGATGTCACCATCGGGATGAGTTTCTCGGGCGCGCTGACGCCGGCGGGTCTGGGCTGCTCCTCGATTGTGCCGCTCATCAAGGCCGGCTATGTGGACTGGCTGGTGGCCACGGGCGCGATTTTGTATCACGACATGCACTTCGCGCTGAACTATCCGGTGCGCGCGGGCAGCTTCAAGATGGACGACACCGAGCTGCGCGACAACGACATCGTGCGCGTGTACGACGTTCTGCTCGGCTACAGCGACTGCCTGATGGCCACCGACGAAATTCTGCGCGGCATCCTGACGCAGCCGGAATTCCAGAAGGAAATGGGCACGGCCGAGTTGCACTACCTGCTGGGACGGTACTGCGCGGAATGGGAACGCAAGGCCGGGTTGAAGGATGTCTCGGTGCTGGCGGCCGCGTATCGCGCGGGCGTGCCCTGCTACACGTCGTCGCCGGGGGATTCCACCATCGGCATGAACGTGGCCGGCGTGGAGCTGCGCGGGAACAAGCTGCGGCTCAACCCGTCAATCGACGTAAACGAGACCACCGCGTACGTGCTGGCGGCCAAGCGCGCGGGCGGCAAGAGCGGCGTGGTGCTGTGGGGCGGCGGGAGCCCCAAGAATTTCATGCTGCAAACCGAGCCGCAGATCCAGGAAGTGCTGCGCATTAAGGAATACGGGCAGGATTATTTCCTGCAGGTGACCGACGCGCGTCCCGATACCGGTGGCCTGAGCGGGGCGACGCCGAGCGAAGCGGTGAGCTGGGGGAAAGTGGATCCGGACCGGCTGCCCGACGCGGTGGTTTGCTACACGGACACCACCATCGCCATGCCGCTGTTCACGCACTACGCGCTCGCGAAACACAAGCCGCGCAAGCTGCGGCGGCTTTACGATCAGCGTGGGAAGATGATGCAGGCGCTGACGAAGGAATACTTCAAGCACAACGCGGTGAAGATGGTGGATGGGTCCGATCCGGTCTACTGAAAAGTGTCCGCAGGAGTGCGGACACGGCACGCTGAGAGCGTGCGCTACCTATGACGAAGAAGGAACTACAGGCTCTGGCGCGGCGGCACGGCACGCCGATCGTCATCATCGACCACGACGTGATCCGGAAGAATTACGCCGCTTTTCGGCGGCATTTGCCACGCGTGCAGGCGTATTACGCGGTAAAGGCGAACCCGGCGCCGGAGATTATCAGCACCCTGTACACGGCCGGCGCCAGCTTCGACGTGGCCTCCATGCCCGAGTTCCTGATGGTCTACGAGAACATCAGGCGGCTTCCGCCAAAGGAGCGCCAGGATTTCATCTGGGACAAGATCGTCTACGCGAACCCGATCAAGCCGCGCGAGACGCTGCAGGAACTGGATCAATACGAGCCGCTGGTCACCTACGACAATCTCGACGAGCTGCGCAAGATCCGCCGGTATGCGCCGCACGCGGGTCTGGTCCTGCGGCTGCGCGTACCCAACACGGGCTCCATGGTGGAGCTGTCGTCCAAGTTCGGCTGCGACACGGCCGAGGCCGTCGATCTGATCCTGGAAGCTTTTCGCACCGGCCTGGTGGTGGAGGGCATCAGCTTCCATGTCGGCAGCCAGTGCACCAACTTCGAGAACTTCGTGCAGGCGCTGAACATGGCCGCGGCGGTGATGGAGGAGGCGCGCTCGCGCGGGCATGAGATCAGGATTCTGGACATCGGCGGCGGGTTCCCCGTGCCGTACGACCGCCACGTAAAGCCGTTCGGCGCACTGGCGAAGAAGATTAATGCGGAAATCAACCGACTGTTCGCAAAAAACATTGAGATTCTCGCAGAACCCGGCCGATTTCTGGTGGCGACGGCGGCTACCGCGGTGGCGCGTGTCATTGGCAAAGCCGTACGCGATGGAAAGCCCTGCTATTACATCGACGACAGCGTATATCACACGTTCTCGGGCATCATCTTCGACCACTGCGCGTATCACTTCAAGGCGCTGAAGCGCGGCGAGAGCGAAGTGTGCACCGTTTTCGGCCAGACCTGCGACGGAATGGACACCATCTCTCAATCGGAAGTGCTGCCCCGGCTGGACATCGAGGACCTGGTGTATTCGGAAGACATCGGAGCCTACAGCAACGCCTCGGCCACATGGTTCAACGGCTTCGCGCCGGCCAAAGTGGTGCACGTGAACCGGTAGGGCCACCACCCCTCCAGCGCCGAGCGCCAGCAAAGAGTAAACTTTCCTGCAGTGGACTACACTTCAGGCACCAGACAGATCCCCGGGCCGCGTATCGCGTCCCGCGGCTGCATCACTCTCATCGCCTTCGTTATCGTCCTGCTCATTCTGATCAGGATTGCCTCCTCATGGGTCATCGACTACGAGTGGTGGAGCGAAATGGGCCAGTTCGAGACCTGGGTCACCATGATGCTCTACAGCGTGACGCCAGCGGCGCTCGCCACCATCATCGCGTTTCTGGCGTTCTGGATCGCTCACGCACGCGCGCTGCGTTTCGCCGGCACGCGCGTCGGCCGCTATCCGATGTACGCGCGGATCTCGGCGGTGGTCCTCTTCGTCCTGGCGCTGATCATCGCCACCTCCAGCATCGACACCTGGGTGGTGGTTCGATACTTCGGCGGCCGAGCTTTGACGAGCGCGGCGTGGCGCGACCCGGCCTTCGGGAACCCGCTGTCCTTCTACTTCTTCGAGCTGCCGTTTTATATGGTTTTGCTGCGCCTGTTGCTGGCCATCACCATCGTCGCGTTGCTGCTCTATTGGCTTACCGCGCGGGGCTGGCAGATCCGCCACAAGCTGCCACAGGACCTGCGCGAGGCCTCGGTCAGTCTCGACCTGCGTGCGCTGCATTTAAGCGGAGCGCTGGAATCGTTCTTCCTGCGAGCGGTGATTGTGCTGGTGCTGCTCGGCATTGGCGCCAGTTTCCTGTTGCACCGTTACGATCTGCTGCTCAACGAGCACAGCTTCATGTACGGCATGGATTACGTCGATCAGAACATCACGCTGCCGCTCACCTGGGTGCTGGCCATTTCGTGCGTTCTGGGGGCCATTGCCGTATCCATTCGCAGGCCGCGCTACGCGCTGGTGATCGTGGCGGCGTTTCTGCTGCGCATGATCCTGCCGCCCATCGTTTCTTCCGTCTATGTGCGGCCGAATGAGATCTCGCTGGAGAAGCCGTTCATCGTGCGGCACATTGAAGCCACGCGCTCAGCCTTCGGACTCGATCGGCGCACCACCGAGGTGGATTTCCAGGCGAAGCCCGAGCAGCACTTCGATCTTTCGGCGCACCGGGCCCTGCTCGACAACGTGCGCCTGTGGGACTGGCACGCGTTCCACGAGACCGTGTCGCAGATGCAGCCTCTGCGGCCGTACGTCTACTCGGACACCGACGTCGATCGCTACACCATCAACGGAATGCTCCGTCAGGTGCTCGTTTCACCGCGCGAGCTCGATCTGCGCGCGCTGGGCGACGCACAGAATAGCTGGATCGCCACCCACTTCATGTACACGCACGGCTACGGCATTGTGATGGCCGAAGCCAACAAGATCACCCCCACCGGGCTGCCGGTCCTGTTTATCAAGGACGCGCCGCCGGTGGTCTCCGTCCCCGATCTGAAGTTCACGCGCCCGGACATTTACTACGGCGAGGAGGTGCACGATCCGGTTTTCGTGCGCACCGCCCAGGAGGAATTCGACTATCCGTCGGGCTCGGATAATAAGCTGGTCCACTACGACGGACAGGGTGGATTCCCCATCTCCGCGCTGTGGCTGCGCTCGCTGGCTGCCGTTGCGCTCGGCGACTGGAACATCCTGCTCACCAGCAACCTCAAGCCCGAGAGCCGGATGATGATTCATCGCAACATCCGCGAGCGCCTGCACGAGCTGGCCGGCTTCGTCTCCTGGGAGACCGATCCATACCTGGTGCTCACCGATTCCGGCCATCTGGTCTGGATCGTGGACGGCTACATGACTTCCGACGCGCATCCCTACTCGGGCGCGATCAGCACCGACAATCTGGGCACGTTCAACTACATTCGCAACTCGGTGAAGGCCACCATCGATGCTTACGACGGCACGGTGAAGATGTACGTTTTCGACGAACAGGACCCGCTGCTGGCAGCGTATCGCCGGCTTTTCCCGCGGCTTTTCACGCCCGCCGCCGAGATGCCCGCCGACCTGCGCCGCCACGTACGGTTTCCGGAAATGATCTTTTCCGCCGAAGCCGAGGTTTATCGCATGTTCCACATGCGCGATCCGGAGACGTTCTACAACAAGTCCGACGCGTGGGACATCGCCAAGTACACCAGCGGGCAGAGCAGCGAGGCCGTCCCGCTCACGCCCACTTACGTGATTGCGACACTGCCGGGCGAAACGCAGCCCGAGTTCCTGCTGATGATTCCGTTCACGCCGCGGAACCGCCCGAACCTCACCGGTTTGATGATGGCCCGTTGCGACGGCGCCCACCTGGGCGAGAAGGTGATTCTCCTGCTGTCCAAACAGGAGACGATTCTCGGGCCCATGCTGGTGGAAGCGCGCATCAACCAGGACCAGAACATCTCCAAGGACCTGACCTTGTGGAACCAGCAGGGCTCACACGTGCTGCGCGGCCAGATGCTGGTGCTGCCCATCGAGAACACGTTCCTCTATATCGAGCCCATCTACATTCAGGGCCAGTCGGCGGAAGCGAGCATGCCGCAGTTGAAGAAGATCGCGCTGGCCATGGGCAACACGCTGATCTACACGGATACATGGCAGCAGGCTCTCGATCAGCTCGCGGCAGCCATGGGAACCGCGCCGCCACCGGAGCAGCCGATGCAGGCCGGAGCCCCACCCGCTGTGGCCGGAGCGCAGCGAGCGCCGCAAACCGACCCGCGTCTGGAGGAAATCCACCAGCATTTCCGGCGCTATCAGGAATTCGCCGCGCAGGGCAAATGGGCCGAAGCCGGAAAAGAACTGGAAGCGATTCAGGCGATCCTGGGTAAGTAGTCCCGAGACACCGGCGGCCGGGCTCCCACACCCGGCCGTTTCCCCCTGAGGCAATCCAACGTAACCCTCTTACGCCCGGCTTCGCCGCCGGCGGCCGATCCATGCCAGGAGAACGAGTCCGCCGCCCAGCATGGCGTACGTGCCAGGTTCCGGGGCGCTGGAGAATTGCGGCTTCGGGTCGAAGCTGACCGTACCGTAGATGAACTCCTGCGAGGCCTGCAACGGGCTGGGCGTGTAGATCGTGATGCCGGAATAATTCAGGCCACCGGCGCTCACCGCGGCCTGCGCGTTGCCGAGAATCGATTCAATCTGGCTGTGATCCAGCGAAGTGTTGAAAGCCGGGTCGAAGATCGACCAGACCGCGGCGTTGCCGTCCCCGGAAGCGATGGTCCCCTGCGCCACGCCGCTCTCGATGTACGCAGCCATCTCGTAGTCGTTCAGGACGGTGCTGGTCGATCCCATCGATGCGAACTTCAGATCGGGGAGATCCGCCAGGGTCAGCGCATTGGCGGTGGCATCCCAGGAATCGCCAATGCTGATTTCGGTCCGGGCGTCGTCGCACATCATGGGCTCGGCTGGGCCGCCATTCACTGTGATGTAGTACGGAAACGTCGTGATGTCTCCGCCGTAGCTGTTGCCGCCGACGCCGGTGAAGTCCAGAACGGACACCGCCATTGCCGGAACCGCGCCCGCGAAAGAGCTTGCCAACACCGCCAGCGACACCGCCAATCCTCGCATTTTATTGGACATTTTCGTTGTCTCCAGCACTGAGGGAATAGTAAGTGCCGCAATGCGACGTACGAATAGGCGGGTGGTATCAATTCATCTGGTACCACGGTCGTACCAGAACTTTGGCCGAAATGTACCGTCGGGAAGTTGAAAGTACCGGAGCGAAAGTCACGCCTTCGCGGAGTGGAACTGACCGCTCCCTGGCGGTCGCGGCTCGGTCACTAACCGCGATCGCCTGGGAATCGCTTGACTATGCGCGGCTGCGCCGGCGGCGACCCATGACCACCAGGAGAATCAGGCCGCCGCCGATCATTGCGTAAGTCACGGGCTCGGGCGCCGCCGAAGGCTGGTTGCACAACGTGCCGTAGATGAATTCCTGCGAGGAATTCAGCGGATTGGGAGTGTAGACGGTGATGCCGGAGAAATTGAGTTTGCCGGAGTTAACGGCCGTCTGCGCGTTGCCCAGAATCGTCTCGATATCGGCGTGGTCCAGCGAAGTGTTGAAGCCGCTGTCGAAGAGCGACCAGACCGCGGCGTTACCGTCGGCGGGGTTGATGGTCCCCTTGTCCACACCGCTCTCGATCCATGCCGCCTCCTCGTAGTCGGTGAGCATGGTGCTGGCTGACCCTTCGTCGGCGAACTTCAGATCGACAAGGTTCGAAGCGGTCAGGGCGTAACCGGTGGCCGTCCACGACTCGTCGTTACTGACTTCCGTCCGATCGTCGTCGCACATCATGAGAACCGCGGGTCCGCCGTTCACGCTGATAAAGTACGGCGCCGTGTAGATGCCGCCATAGAGGTTGCCGCTCACACCAGTCAGGGTCAGAGTGGCGCCCGTTGCGGGAACGCCGCCGATCATCGCCCCGAGAGCGAGCGCTACCGGCAACACGAACAGTCCATTGAATTTGTTGGTCATTTTGGTTTTGTCCAGCACTGCAGGAATATTAGTCGCCGGCGCGCCGGGCACGAATAGAGGAGTGGGTTCAATTCAACTGGTACAGAGGTGGTACCGGAACTTTGCCCGTGAGGTACCAGGCAGGAACCCGCAGTACCGGAGCGAGGAGGTACCCGATGCGGCCACGCAGCATCACGCTTCGTCCCAACCGGTTGAGCTCCTTTGGACTTTCGGCTGCTAGCATGGAGAAATCGCCGCGGATCTCGGTCGCATGCCCCGTTTGCTTCAGGCTTTCCTGGTTCTGCTATTTGCCGTGTGGGCTCAGGCCGTGCCGCCTCCGGCCTGCTCCGGTTGTCATCCGCGGGAGACTGCCCGCTTCATGCAATCCTGCATGGGGAACTCCATCGCGCCGCCGGCGCCGCGGCCGGATGGCCGTGTCGCGCAGCAGGCTTCGAGCAGCGTGATCACCATCGAGCAGCGCGGCGGACAAATGATTCATCGGCTCGCCGAGGCCGGCTACACGGAAGAGCGTCCGGTGGCCTACCAGATTGGCGCGAACCTGCTGGGGTACAGCTACATCGTGCACATCGGCGATTACTACTTCCAGTCGCCGGTTTCGTGGTACAAGCGCAACGGCTGGGATCTCTCTCCGGGCTTCGAAAAGCTCACCGGCTTCGACTTCAACCGCCCCATCAACGAAGCATGCCTGTATTGCCACACCGGGGCCACCAGGTTCGCGGACCCGGACGGGCGCCGTGTGGTCAGCACGGAACTGATTCCCATCACCTGCGAGCGGTGCCACGGCCCGAGCAAAGAGCATCTGCGCCACCCCTCGGCGGCGACCATGGTCAATCCGGCGAAGCTGGCGGGCCGCGCGCGCTCGAGTGTTTGCGAGCAGTGTCATCTGGAAGGCGAAGCGCGCATCGTGAATCCGGGCAGGTCCATGTGGGACTTCCAGGCTGGTCAGGACCTGGAGGAGACGCTGGCCATCTACGTTGCCAACCGCAATGAGACCGGCGCCAACGTGGTGAATCATGTCGAGCAGCTCGCGGTGAGCCGTTGCGCGCGCGCGAGCGGCGGCCGCATGTGGTGCGGAACCTGTCACGATCCGCACGGCGATGCGGTGGACCGAAAGCAGCAGATGCGCGGTATCTGCACTTCCTGCCACGCGTCGCTGTCGAAGGAAGCGCATCCCACCGCGGACAGCGATTGTGTCTCCTGCCATATGCCGCGCTCGCCCGCGTCGGACATCCAGCACAGTGCGATTACCGATCACCGCATTCTGCGCCGCCCGCAGCCGCTCCAGCAGCCGTCCGCCGAGGCCATCGAGCATCTGGAGG
>Ga0326727_10018358_pt1 | contig 14298 bp, 12 predicted proteins | sample MB2enrmetagenome_FD_207643 | JGI IMG/M metagenome (GOLD analysis project Ga0326727, IMG submission 207643) | Lab enriched peat soil microbial communities from McLean, Ithaca, NY, United States - MB29MY | ecosystem: Environmental > Terrestrial > Soil > Wetlands > Peat | place: USA: New York...
CTGGGCATCGTGCTCTTCGCCCTCATCGCCTACAACCTGTTCACCGTGGCCCATGAGTTCCACAGGGCGCGGGAGGTGACCCCTACGCTCCGGATACCTTTCTACCCGGTGGCCTACGGCGTGGGGGTCTGCTGCGTGATAGAATGCCTCGTCTTTCTGCTCCACATCATAAAAATCTGGAGGGGCCGTTATGAGTGAAGTAGTTGTCGGAATTGTGGCCCTTGCCGTACTTCTGGCCCTTTTTGCGGTGGGTTTCGAGCTGGGGTTCGCCATGGCCCTGGTGGGATTCGCGGGCTTTGCCTACCTCAACAGCTTCCAGTCGGCCATGAACCTCCTTGGCAGGGACGTCTACGACGTAATCACCAACTACGGGTACACGGTTTTCCCCCTCTTCATCCTCATGGGGCAGATCGGCCTTCACGCGGGCATAGCGGTGAGGCTCTACAACTCGGCCCACAAGTTTGTCGGCCACGTCCCCGGGGGCCTCGCCATGGCCACGGTGATGGGGGCAACGGGGTTCAAGGCGATCTGCGGCTCCTCGGCGGCTACGTCGGCCACTTTCGCGAGCGTCGCCATCCCGGAAATGGACCGTTACGGGTATGACCGGAGGTTGTCCACGGGCATCGTCGCCACCGTCGGGACCCTGGGCGTGCTCATCCCGCCCAGCGTAACCCTCATCATATTCGGTATCCTCACCGAACAGTCTATAGGGCAGCTCTTTCTCGCGGGCATCGTCCCCGGGCTCATCATCGCCTTCTTTTTTCTCCTCATCGTGTACGGATGGGCGCGGATCAATCCCGCCATCGCGCCCCGGGCTGAGCGTTCCACATGGAAGGCGAGGCTGGCCTCGTTACCGGAGCTCACGTGGATCCTCCTCGTCTTCATTCTCGTCATCGGCGGCATCATGAGGGGTTACTTCACCCCCACCGAAGCCGGCGCCGTGGGCACCTTCGCCGTCCTTGTCCTCGCAGTTGCCAAGGGGGGCATGAACTACAAGAAGTACGTCCTGTCCCTCACCGAGGCGCTCCGCACCGCGGGCATGGTCCTCGTGCTCATCGCGGGCTCCGCGATTCTCGGCCATTTCATTGCCGTGACCAACATCCCCCAGTACATTGCGGAGTGGCTGGTGGCGCTGCCCCTCAACCGCTATCTGGTCCTCATCCTGATCTGTCTCACCTATGAGATAGGAGGTTCCTTCATCGACGACCTTGCCTTCATGATACTTGCGACGCCTATCTTCTATCCCGCAGTGCTGAAGCTGGGCTTCAATCCCATCTGGTTCGGCATGGTCCTCGGCGTGGTGCTCATGATCGGCGTGGTGATTCCTCCGGTGGCGATTTGCGTCTTTGTGGTGAAGAATATCACCAAAGAGCCTATGGGCCGGATATACCAGGGCGTTACGCCCTTCCTCCTCTCCCTGGTCGTGGTCTGGGGTCTCCTTTTTTTCTTTCCCCAGCTCGCCCTGTGGCTCCCGTCGGTATTCTACAAGTGAGCGCCCCTGAAGCCCCGCATGAAAAAGGAGCGGGAAGGGTCAGGGATCGGGCAGGGGGATCGCGGGTGTCAGTTCGAGGCCGGATCCCCGTAAAGTGTGAATTAGATCGATAGTGCCAAGGAGGTGCGACATGGGAAAGAAGGCTCTAACGTTAGTCCTGTCGGCTGCTTTCATCTGTGCAAGCTGCTTCGGTGCCGGCGCCGCCGAAGTGATCAAGCTGAAGTTTGCCAACTACCTGCCGACCACGCACAAAATGTCGCTTTTGAGTGAAAGGTTCTGCCAGGAGATAAAGAAGCGCACGAACGGCCGCGTGGAAATCGCCTACTATCCGGGCGGCACCCTGCTGTCACCGGCCAAGATGTTCAACGGCATTACGTCGGACATCGCGGACATCGGTGTTTCTCATATCCAGTACACCAGGGGCCGCTTTCCGGTAACCGAGGTCTTCGACCTGCCCCTCGGGTTCCCGAGCGGCTGGGTGGCGACCCAGGTGGTGGCCGAGTTCTACAACAAGTTCAAGCCGGTTGAGTGGGACAGCGTGCACCTGCTCTATATAGATACCTCGGGACCCCTCGTCCTGCAGACCGTGAGCAAGCCCGTGAAGACCCTGGAAGACCTGAAGGGCCTCAAGATCAGGGGCACGGGGCAGATGACCGAGACCTTGAAGGCCCTGGGCGCGATTCCCGTCCCCCTGGAGATGCCCGATGTCTATGACGCCTTGAGAAGGGGCGTCCTTGACGGCATCAGTGTGGACCTCTCCACGCTCAAGTACTGGAAGTTCTCCGAGGTGGTCAACTACGTGACCTCCACGTGGCGGCTCGGGACGGGCATCACCTTCTACTGCGTGATGAACAAGGCCAAATGGAATGCCTTGCCGCCCGATATCCAGAAGATCTTCACCGAGGTCTCCGCCGAGGCGAAGGATTGGCAGGGGGCCCTCTGGAATGAGATGGATATAGAGGGGAGGGACGTGTTCAAGGCGAAGGGCGGACAGATCATCACCCTCTCCGACGCGGAGACGGCGCGTTGGATAAAGGCCGTCGAACCCGTCATAGGGGCCTACAGGAAGGACATGGTCTCCCAAGGGTTCAAGGGGTCAGATGTGGACAGCTGGGTGAGCTTCATCAGGGAACGCACCGAGCACTGGAGGAAAGAGGAGAAGCAGAGAAAGATACCCTCTCCTTTCTAAACAAGGAGATACTTAGTCCATTCCATCCCCTTGGTCCTTCACCGGTTGGGTCACGGGGATCGCACCCATAAGGGCGGCCTCGCAAAGCCCCAAGACGGGGCCCGAGTTGAAGAAACCCTCACCTGGGGCAAATAGAACGAGAGGAGAGGCATCGATGAACGAGACGCTGGTCAATCTCATGGCGGACCTCAAGGAAGAGGAGACCATCTCCATGGTGAAGGAGCTGGTCGGAGCTGGTACTGATCCCGCAGCTGTCTTGGCCGATGCGCGGAAAGCCATGGAGGTCGTGGGAAAGCGCTTCGAGCAGGGCGAGTACTTTATCCCGGACCTGATGATGGCAGGGGAAATCCTGAAGGGGATTTCCGATACGATCAAACCCCTCATGCGGCAGGGACAGAGCGACGCGAAGAAGGGGAGGGTCCTGATCGGTACGGTGGCGGGCGATATCCACGACATCGGAAAGGATATCGTGACCTTCATGCTCGATGCGAGCGGTTACGAGGTGCTCGACGTCGGGATCGACGTGCCCGCGGAGGTCTTCGTGGAAAAGATCAGGGAGTTCGCCCCCCGGGTCGTGGGGCTCTCCGGCTTCCTCACCCTTGCCTTTGACTCCATGAAGCGCACCATTGAGGCCCTGGAAGAGGCAGGCCTCCGGAAGGACCTCAAGATCATGATAGGGGGCGGTCAGATGGATGATGAGGTCCGCAAGTATGTCAGGGCCGATGCCTATGGAAAGGACGCGGTGGCAGCGGTCAGCTTGTGCAGAGAGTGGATCGGGGGCTAGAGATGGGGAAACCGGCCGAAGAGCTCTACCGGGAGCGGGAAAAGAGGGTCCTCGATGCGATGGCGTTGCAGAAGCCGGACAGGGTTCCCCTCATGGTCATGTTCAGCTTTTTCCCTGCCAGGTACTCCGGGATGACCATCAGGGAGGTCATGTACGACCCGGAAAAGCTGTGGGCGGCCCACTGGAAGACCATGACCGAATTCGAGCCGGACATGGACCAGAACCCCTTCGGGCTGCGCTTCCTCGGTCCCCTGCTGGAGACCCTCGACTTCCGGCAGCTCAAGTGGCCGGGACACGGCGTCGGGGACACCTTCAGCTACCAGTTCGTCGAGGGTGAGTATATGCGGGCCGACGAGTATGACCACTTCCTCTTCGACCCCACGGATTTTATGATAAGACGGTACTGGCCCCGCGTGTTCGGTGCGCTCGGCCCCTTCGAGCGCCTCTCTCCACCCCGCAGCATCGTTACTTACTCCATTGGGGCGGCCTTCGGGTTTGCGCCCTTCAGCTCCCCGGAGGTGGTGGTGGCCCTGGAGGCGCTCAAAAAAGCTGGGGAGCGCTCCGCCCAGATTGCGGCCTACGCAATCTCTTTCACCCAGAAGGCACGAGCAGCGGGTTTCCCCCTGCAGTACGGGGGGTTCACGCAGGCCCCCTTCGATACCCTGGGTGATTATTTCAGGGGCACCAAGGGCCTCATGCTCGATATGTACCGCAGGCCCAAGGAGGTCATACAGGCTTGTGAGAAGCTGCTCCCCATCATGCTCGAGATGGCGGTAGGTGCGGGGAAGGCCTCGGGTAACCCGAGGATCTTTATCCCAATCCATAAGGGGCTCGACGGGTTCATGTCCATGGAACAGTTCAACAGGTTCTTCTGGCCCACCCTGAGGGATCTCATGGTTGCCCTCATCAGGGAAGGGCTCAACCCTTGTCCCCTATGGGAGGGGGATTGCACCTCCCGCCTCCCTGTCATTAAGGACATACCTCCGGGCCGGGCCCTCTATGCCTTTGAGGCCACGGATATCTTCGCGGCAAAAGAGATCCTCGGGAAGACCGTCTGCATCAAGGGCAATATCCCCCTCTCCATAATGGCCACGGGCACGCCGGAGGACGTGAGGGCTTACTGCAGAAAGCTGATCGACGTGGTTGGGAGGGACGGGGGCTACATAATGGACTCGGCCGCGGGCCTCGACAACGCGAAAGTCGAGAATGTGAAAGCCATGTTCGAGTTCACGAAGGAGTATGGGGTCTACTAGAGACGAGAGGAAGAAGCGGTCCTGCCTCTGAAGGAGCACAAGCATGGAAACGCGCATGACAAGTCCCCGGGGAAAGATGGCGGCCATCGGGGAAGACCTGCCCCTGGTCCTCATCGGGGAGCGGATAAACCCCTTCGGTAAAGGTCCGATGAAGGCAGACATGGTTTCGGGTGCCATGGAGGTGATCCGCGAGGAGGCCCTCGAACAGGTGGCGGCTGGGGCAGACATGCTGATCGTGAGCGTCGCCGCCTTCGGTATTGACGAGGTCCGGGTGCTGCCGGAGGTGACCGGTGCGGTCCTTGAGGCCGTTGACGTGCCCCTCTGCCTGGAGAGCAGAAGCCCCGAAGCTCTGGAGAAGGCCCTCAAGCTCGGCTGTGGCAGACCGATCATCAGCTCGGTGACGGGGGAGGAGCAGGTGCTCGAGGCCCTGCTGCCCCTGGTGAAGACATACGGGACAGCCCTCGTGGCCCTGGCTTCCGACGGCTCAGGCATCCCCCGGGAGCCGAGGGCGAGGCTCGCGATCGTACGGCGCATCCTGGATCGGGTAGAGAGGTTCGGCATCCCCCGGGAGTCCATCCTCGTGGACTGCGTTGCAGAATCGAGCGCGGTGAACGACAAGGCCGCCATTTCGACCCTCGAGACCATGGGACTGGTGAGGCGCGAGCTGGGACTCAACCTGGTGCTGGGGACGAGCAACGTATCCTTCGGTCTTCCCGGGAGGAGCATCGTCAACGGCGTCTTCCTGTCGCTCGCGGCCCAGGCGGGCCTAACGTGCGCCATCGTCAACGCAGCGCGAATGAAGCCTTACGCCATGGCGGTCGATCTCCTGATGGGCCGCGATCCCGGGGCGAGGCGCTTTACCGCCTACTTTCGAAAGCTGAAAAGTCTCTCCGTAAAATGAGCGCGGAGAGGAGCAGGTCTCTCCTTGGGTGGCAAGGGCGAAGGGGCGGTTTACCGTGGAATTGAGATATGAGAGGAGGTCCACCCATGGCTGAGGACATGAAGAAGCTCTTTGATGAGCGCCTGGGACGGTACCAGGCTGCGATTGCCCTTGAACCCACCGACCGGGTGCCCATAGCTGCGGGCAGCAACTATTTCGCTGAAGTCTATACGGGCAATACGAACCAGGAGACGATCTACGATCCCGAGAAGTGGCTCCAGGCGGAGCTGTCTTTTTGCCGGACCTTTCCCGAGATCGACGTCTTGAGGGACAATCGCATATGGGCCCCCGCCTTCGACGCGGTCGGCCTGAAGAGCTACAAGCTGCCGGGCCGCGACCTGCCGCCCACGGACCAGTTTCAGTTCGTGGAAGAGGAGTATATGAAGGCGGACGAGTACGATCTGCTCATCGCCGATCCCGTGCAGTTCCTCTTCGACCGGTGGCTGCCCAGAATCCTGGGCGAATTGAAGGAACCGGGGTCGGTCCGCTCCTCCATCGCCATCCTCAAGGGCGGAATGGCCCAGGTCATGACGGGCCAGATCATGAGGAACAGGACCATGGTCCTTGAGACCGAGGTCGGCATGCCCCAACCCATGGCCGGCTTCTTCCTGGCGCCCTTCGATGTGCTGGCCGATTCCATGCGGGGATTGAACGGTATCTTCATGGACTGCTTCAGGCAGCCCGAGAAGGTCGTGGCCGCCTGCGAGAAGCTCGTTGAGGAGGTGGCGAACACGGCCCTAGCCCTCGCAGACCCCCTGAAACGGTGGCCTATCTTCGTACCTACCCACAAGGCATGCTTCCTCTCCCCGGAGCAGTTCGATACCTTCTATTGGCCTTCCTTCAAAAAGGTGATGGATATCCTGATCGATGCGGGCTACACCGTCCGCGCCTATCTTGAGGGAGATTGGGGCCTCCACTGGCGCCACATGCTGGAGCTGCCCAAGGGCAAAGTGCTCTGCGACATCGACAACCAGGGCGATATCTTCAAGGCGAAAAAAGATATCGGCCATCACCAGTGTCTGGCAGGGGGTATCAAGGATTCCCAATTCATCCTGGGGACGCCGGAGGAGATGCGGGAGCAGGTCAAGCTCCTGTGCGAGACCGTTGGCCAGGGCGGCGGATACATCATCGGCGGCGGGTGCAACTTTCCCTATACGACCAAGCCTGAGAACTTCAGGGCCATGATCGACGCGGTCCTGGAATACGGCCTCTACGATACGCACGTCAAACCCCGGCCCAAGACTGCCCCGGCAGGGGAGGTCAGGGCCTTCAGGTATCCGAGGATGGTCACCCCCTGGGACAAGAAGCGGGCCGAGCTGGGAGGCGTGACCGGGGACGAAGCATTGATACGCAAACCGTGGGAGATGCTGGAGGCCATGGCCTACGTGTGGCTCTGGCAGTGGGTGCTCTAGAAGCGCGACAGGGAGGGCAAAATGGACGAGCTTGCGCAGGCACTGCGGGACTTGAATGAGAAGAAGGTGTACGACCTCGTCGAAGAGAGGATTACCCGGGGCGTACCGGCCGTTGAGATAATCAAGGCGTGCAACGAAGGCATGGTAGCGGTGGGGGAGCTCTTCTCCACATGCCGGTATTTCATCAGCCAGCTCATCTTCTCCGCCGAGATACTGAAGGCCGTGATGAAGCGCCTCGAGCCCCTGCTCCAGGGCGGCCGGGAAGGGCCGTCGGCGGGCGCGGTGGTGATCGGCACGGTGAAAGGGGATATCCACGACATAGGGAAGAACATCGTCACCACCCTGCTCCGAGGCTCCGGTTTCCAGGTGATAGATCTCGGGGTCGACGTGGCTGCGGAGCGGTTCGTTAGTACCTTGAAGGAGAGCGGGGCCAGGGTCCTCGGCTTGAGCGCGCTCCTCAACTTCACCTATCCCGAGATGAAGAACGTGGTGGAGGCGGTGGCAGCGGCGGGCCTCCGGGACAAGGTGAAGGTGATCATCGGAGGAACGCCGTGCAACGAGCAGGTCCGGCAGTTCACGGGGGCCGACTACTATGCCCAGGACGCCGTGGCAGGGGTGAGTATCTGCAGGGAGATCTATGCCGGAGGGACGCCCCCGGGAGGAACGCAGCAGAAGGAACAGTGATGTTGATCGTAGGGGAAAGGATCAATACCACGAGAAAGGCCATGAGCGAGGCGGTGGCCGGTCGAAGGGCCGAACCCGTGAAGGAGGAGGCGGCGAGGCAGATCGAAGCGGGGGCCGACACCCTCGACGTCAATTGCGGCACCGTACCGGCCGAGACCGAACCCGAGACCCTGGCCTGGCTCGTCGAGATTGTTCAGGCCGCATGCGATCTACCGCTTTGTATTGACAGCCCCAACCCCAAAGCCCTCGCTGCAGGTCTATCAGTCCATCGCGGCAAGGCCATGATCAACTCCATCAGCGGCGAAAAAGCCCGGTACGAGCAGGTGCTGCCCCTGGTCAAGCAGTACGGGGCCTCTGTCGTGGCCCTGGGCGTGGATGACCGGGGCATACCGGAGGGGCGGGACCGAGCGACTGAAGTGGCGAGCGGGCTGGTCAGCGCTCTTTTGGCCGAGGGCGTGGCGGCGGACGATATCTATTTTGATCCGCTGGTTCGGTCGGTGGCGACCAGCCAGACCGCAGCCCTGGAAAGCCTCGCCCTGATGCGCGATCTCGGCGTGCGCTTCCCCGGCCTCCACTTTATCTCAGGTCTCAGCAACGCCTCCTACGGCCTCCCCGAGCGGAGGCATCTCAACCGGGCCTTTGCGGTGCTCAGCATAGCGGCCGGTCTGGACGCGGTGATCATGGATCCCCTCGATGCCACCCTGGTCGCCCTCATCTATGCCACCGAGGTTCTCGCGAACCAGGACCGCTTCTGTATGAGATATATCGATGCCTTTCACCGGGGCAGGCTCAAGGCCTGAGAACGGCGGAGTCCCCGAAAGGGCGGGATCCGCGACCGCGCGCAGCGCGATGCAGTCGCGGAAGAGTTATCCGCCTCCGAGGAGAATCAAAGACAACAGGAGCATGTCGCCGTCACGCAGCGGGGTATCCAGGCCTTGGGGGAGACCGTTATGGGGCACGTTGTTCAGGGCAACCTCAAAAAGCCCCTCCAGTTTCATCTCCCCCGTGCTCCGGTCGATGAGCTCCTTCTCGACGGGTGTTCCGGTAAAGAGCCTGACGAGCAGCTCGCGCAGGGTGCCGCCTTCCGTTTCTATCTCCGCGGGGACCTCAGGCATATGGACTGTGGTTCTCACCCGTATCTTCATCCTGCCATGTCCACCATCGGGGCTCGCGTCGCCCCCTCCGCTGGCAAAGCAGATGGAGCCTCCCCTTCATCAAAAGGAAAGTCTATTAAAAGCCTCAGCGGGGCACCCCGTGCCCGCCCCTATTTGAGCCACTTGCCCTTTTCCTTAAGAGCCTTCACTATTTTTTCCGGAGTTACCGGAAGCTCCTTGAACCAGACGCCGGTCGCATCGCGGAGGGCATTGACCACCGCGGGCGGCGTGCTCACGATGCTGCCCTCGGAGGCTTCCTTTGCGCCGAAAGGACCGTCAGGATCGTCCGTGATGATGTCGGTCACCTTTATGTCGGGCACGTCGGTTGACCGGGGCATCTTGTAGTCGAGGAGCGTCATGTTGTGCGTCCTCCCCTTTTCCATGATGAATTGCTCGTAGATCGTTTGGCTGAGCCCCTGAACGGCCCCGCCCTGGTTCTGCGATTCCACGCTCACGGGGTGCAGGGGTACGCCCGCGTCATGGGCGATGAAGAAGTCGGTCACGTCGACCTTCCCGGTCTCCATGTCGACCCCCAGGCGGACCGTCTGGGCGGTGAAGCTGTACGAGGTCCCCCCGTTGCCGGTACCCGCGTTGAAATCTATGGCCTCCAGCCCGTACGCGGAGTGGCCCCTCCCGAGAACGACCGCCCCGGAGCCCTCGTAGCAGGCTATCTTGGCGAGCTTCTCAAAAGAGACGCGTTTGTCGGGACTCGTCTTCATGGTGACGGAGCCGTTCCTGATTTCTATATCTTCCGGTTTCACCTTCCAGGCCCTTGCCCCTGCCTCGAGGAGCTGGTTCTTCGCGTCGCGGGCGGCCAGCTGCGTCGCTTGGCCGGCCAGCAGGGTGACCCTGCTCCCGTAACTTCCGGGGTCCACAGGCGTGTAAGCGGTGTCGACGCGCTTCACCGAGACATCTTCGTACCTCACCCCGAGCTCTTCCGCCGCGATCATGGAGAGCACCGTGTCGGAGCCCTGGCCGCAGTCGGTGGCTCCCGTGAGGAGATTGACCGTGCCGTCCTCACAGATCCTCACTATGGCGCCGCATGACTGGTGGCCCAATTGACGGGCACCGCCTTGGTAGGAGGTACCCGATATGCCCACCCCGTACGAGACAGGGCCTGCCCGCTTCGGCCCTTTATCCCTGTCTGCCCAGAGCGTATCCTCCGCGGCCGTCTCCATGGCTTCCTTGAGACCGCAGGTTTTGATGCCGATGCCGTTGACGGTGCGGTATTCCTCACCGGGCTTCGGGTTTTCGATGGCATTCCTCATCCTGATCTCCACCGGGTCTATGCCGAGCTCCTCGGCCATCATCCCCATCTGGGTGTCGCAGGCGAACCTGGTGTGGGTGAAGCCGTGACCGCGCATTGCCGCGGAGACGGGGTTGTTCGTGAAGGCCCGCCAGGCGTCGTACTTAAAATTGGGCAGCTTGAAGGGCAGGGTGTTTCCGCTTCCGGCGAGGTACATGGTGAGGGGACCGATGGCGGTGTAGGCGCCGCCGTTGGCGATGACGCGGGTCTCTACGGCGGTAAGGATGCCGTCCTTGGTCATGCCCATCTTGTTGTAGAGGACCATGTTGTGCCTTCTCCGGCACGTGGTAAGCACCTCATCCATGGCGTAGATATACTTGACTGGTTTCCCTGTCTTTTTCGACAGCATCACCACGCAGAAGTCCCCCGCCACGGAGTCATTCTTGGTCCCTCCGAAGCCGCCACCGATGAAAGGCTGGATGACCCTGACCCTATTGAGGGGCAGATTGAAGCAGGCGGCCAAATGGCGGTAATGGAAATAGGGGCTCTGCTTCGCCGGCCAGACCGTGATGGAGCCGGAAGGATCATAGTAGGCGAGCGACGCGGGCGGTTCGAGGAATCCCGTGACCACCTTCCCCGTTTCGAAGCGGTCCTCGCGAACGATGTGGGATCGGGCGAAGGCCTTCTCCACAGCGCCGAAATTCCAGTGGTATTCGACGCTCACGTTGTTGGGACGGTAGGCATGGATGACCGGCGCTCCCTCTTTTATCGCCTCTTCCGGGTCGAAGACACCGGGGAGCTCCTCATAGTCTACTTTGATCAGGTCGGAGGCCTCCTCGGCGATATCTTCATCTATGGCCGCGACTGCCGCGACCGCCTCATAGAGGTAGCGCACCTTGCCCGTGGCCAGGGGAGGCTCATCCCGGGTGGTCGCCATGAAGCCCCATGTCCAGCCTCCGAAGTCCTTCGCGGTGATGACGGCTTTCACGCCGGGCAGCGCTTCCGCGCGGCTCGTATCGATATTGAGTATCCTGGCGTGCGGGAGGGGAGACCGGGCCACCTTGCACCACAGCATGCCGGGGAGGGCATAGTCGGCCGCATACTTTGCTTGGCCCAGAACCTTTTCCTTGCCGTCAATCCTGGGTACACGTTTTCCAATAACCGCGTACTTCTCCATTATCTTACCCCCTCATTTTGTGTGCAGCCGCCTTGACCGACTCGATGATCTTGGTATAACCCGTGCAGCGGCAAAAGTTCCCTTCCAGCCCCTTCCTTATCTCCTCATCGGTGGGATTGGGGGTCTTGTCGAGGAGCGCCTTCGCGGAGAGTATCATCGCCGGGGTACAGAAGCCGCACTGGAGGCCGCCGATCTCGACGAAGGCCTCTTGAATGGGGTTGAGCTGCTGGTTGTCCGCCAGCCCCTCTATGGTGGTAACTTCCTTGTCCCCGGCCTCAGCGGCCAGGATGAGACAGGCATTGACCGCCTGCCCGTCCATGAGCACGGTGCAGGCCCCGCACTCACCGACGCTGCAGCCTTCCTTCGTACCAGTCAGCCCGAGGTCCTCCCGCAGGATTTCAAGAAGCGTGGCTGAGGCTTTAACCTGAAGTTCATAATCCTTGCCGTTCACCGTAATAGAGAGGGGCTTCATACCATATCCTCCTCAGAAAGAAACACGCGGTAGAGGGCACGTCTCGTCATAGCATAGACCATGTCACAGCGATATTCGGCCGAGGCACGGTGGTCGTCTATGGGGCTGCATTGGGTGATGGCATTCGTTGCTGCTTCCTCGATGAGCTCGGCAGTGATCCGCTTCCCCTGAAGTATCTCTTCGGCCGCAACCGCTCGAATGGGCGTCGGCGCAGCCGCACCCAGGGCGATCCTGATCTCTTTGCAGACTCCGTCCTCCAAGGCGCCCCTGGCGGCGACGCCCACGATGGCCAAGTCCATTGAGTGGCGCGGCGAAAGTTTCAGGTACGTGGAGCGACTCTCCGGGGCGGGTGCGGGAACCGCTATCTCGAGGAGTACTTCGTCCGGCCCGATGACGGTCTCGCGGGGGCCGATGAAGAAACGGTCCAAGGGAACCCTTCGCTCCCCCTTCGCTCCCTTCAGCAGGATCGTCGCGTCAAAGACCAGGAGGGCGGGTGCGCTGTCGGCTGAAGGAACGGCGTTGCAGATGTTGCCGGCGAAGGTACCCCTGCTCCGCACCTGAGGGGAAGCCATGCTCGACGCGGCCTGAGCCAGGGCAGGAAAATGCTCGAGGACCACGACGGACTCGGCCATGGTCCTGATCGTCGTGAGGGGCCCGATCCGCAGGCCGGTCCTCTCATCGTACGTCATCCCCTCCAGCTCCCTCAGACACTTCAAGTCGATCACATAGTCGGGTGCGGGGATCTCCCGTCTCCTCATCAGGGGCACCAGGTCGGTGCCTCCGGCGTAGACCTTTGCCGTTTCCCTGTGCTCGGCGAGGAGCGTCAGCACCTCAGCGAGCGATTTGGGCTGGACGAACTCAAATCTCGGTAGCCTACGGTAAAAAGTTGTCATGGTTCTCTCCCTCCGGATTAGGTTCGCGGCGGTTCCCTATCAAATTCGCTTTTCCTAGTGCCCGCAGCCTTTCGCAAGGATGTTTAATATACAGACATGTATATAGTATTTGCTACTGTTGCATAAAATATGAGCACGATCATTCAGAATTTTCAAGAACTTTTTGGCGCCATGGCGATGCGCCTCACCGAACGCCGCGAGCGCGTCCTGGTTAAAAGGAGAGGCCGACCGGGCGGAAGGTCAAAGGTGCACGCCGTGGGCCGGCAATGGGTGCGGCCGGGGCCGGATAGCCTTTGGCTGCGGTGGGTGATATAATGCGAGGAGGAGGGTCTATGTCCGTAGCGTCACAACCGATCCGCACCGCATGTCGCGGTTGCCACGGCGTCTGCCAGGTACTCGTCCATCTGGACGGGGAGCGGCGGGTGGCGCGCGTCACAGGAGACCCTGACAGCCCCACGAGCCGGGGATACCTCTGCCCCAAGGGTGCGGCAGCACCCGAGACCCTCTACCATCCAGACCGGCTCACGAGGCCGCTCCGCCGGACAGGACCGAGGGGCTCCGGCCGGTGGGAGGCCGTGAGCTGGGAAGAGGCCATCTCGGAGATGGCCCGGGTCTTCGACTTGGTCCGCCATGAATCAGGGGCAGAATACGTGGCCATGTGCCAGGGAACGGGCCGTCCCTATACGGAGTTCACCTTCCGCTTTCTCAATGCCTTCGGGTCGCCCAACTTCTCCGGGCCCGGCCATAACTGCTTTCTGCCGCGCAACATCTCCTCCGCCCTGACCGTGGGGCATCTCCCTATTGCGGACATCTACGGCCAGGGAGGGAGGATGCCCGCCTGCATCCTGGTCTTCGGCAACAATGTTTCAGCCACAGGCGCTGCCGACGGTCTCTGCGGCGGCATGATCAAGAGGGCCTTGCAGGGGGCCCGAGAAGTGATCGTGGTCGACCCCCGTCGCACGGCCGCAGCAAGGTCTGCGACCCGCCACCTCCAGCTCAGACCCGGCTCCGAGTGTGCCCTGGTGCTCGCCATGCTCCACGTGATCATCGGGGAGGGACTCTACGAGAGCGCGTTTGTGGAGCGGTACTGTGCGGGCTTCGAGGAGCTGACGGCCCACGTGCGGCAGTTCACGCCGGAATGGGCCGCCCCCGTCACGCGCGTGGATGCCGCCGATATTCGCGAGGCGGCGAGGACTTTCGCCCGCACCTCCCCCGCCTGCATGCTGTGGGGCAACGGCATCGACATGAGCGTCAACTCCTTCCAGACGGGCCGGGCCTTGCTTATCCTCGTCGCCATCACGGGCAACCTGGACATTCCCGGAGGCATGGTGCACTGGGTACCACCCAAAGGGGTGCGCGTCAAGTCGCCCCAGATAGACCTGAGCGTCGCAGGAATAGAGTTCCTCCCGGAGGAGCAGAAGGCGAAGATGATCGGAGCGGGTCGTTTTCCTTTTGCCCCTATGTGCCACCAGCCCACCTTCTGGCATGCATGCGCCACGGGCGAGCCCTACCGTCCGAGGGCCCTGTGGCTCGTGGGCACCAACCCCATCCTCACGGCCACCAGGGGCGACATAGTGGAAGAGGCCCTGCGGAACCACCTGG
>Ga0326727_10018360_pt1 | contig 14297 bp, 16 predicted proteins | sample MB2enrmetagenome_FD_207643 | JGI IMG/M metagenome (GOLD analysis project Ga0326727, IMG submission 207643) | Lab enriched peat soil microbial communities from McLean, Ithaca, NY, United States - MB29MY | ecosystem: Environmental > Terrestrial > Soil > Wetlands > Peat | place: USA: New York...
ATAGTCCATTCGGTCTCCTGAGATTGCTCTTGCTTCGCAACATCAGCATCCCAGTTCTTGACCGAATGGACAACAACCTGTTGAAACTTCACAGCTAAAGCCCACCTTGCTTTTGGATGTTTTATGTACGGGCTAAAGCCCGTACCCTTCAAAGCCTAAAGCCCGTACCCTTCAAACATCGACTTATCCAGAGGTTCCCAAGCTGAATGGGAGCGCGGCGCTGGTTGTTTTTCTCAGACAGCGACGGCAATCAGGAGAAGGCGCCGCTGAGGGCGCAGAGTTCAGCGGCTGGCGCGAGAGCTGGCGCAAGGGCGGATTCTCCCGGCTGAGGCAGATTGCTCCGGTCGCCTGAACCAGAGTCCAGGAAGGCGTCGAAGAGCGTGGCGTAGACGGCCTGGCGGCCGGCCAGCTTCTGATTGCGCGCGCGGACGAAGCTGAAGCGGAAAGAAGAGCAGGGCTCCAACTCGGCCAGGAATGCGGGAGAAAAGAAGGGCTGAGCCTCGGCCACGGCCATCAGGATGAGCATGCGCCAACTGGCGCGCAGCAGGTTCTTCAGGCTGGGCGTGCCGTTGGGCAGGCGATCCATGCGGTTGGCGACCTGCTCGCTGAGATTGAAAAGCTGAATGACGAGGCTGTCCAGAGGCTCGCCCTGGGCGGCCGCGCGCGTGAACAGCGTGACCGAACCGCGACGTAAATCCTCGCGCACGTCCTGCAAATCGTCTCCCAGTTGTAGCAGCACGCCCCAGTCGAAGGCGAAGCGGTTCTCTTCCGCGGTGAGCCAGGGGTGAGCCAGGCAAGCATCGGCGACAACGGAGCTTCCGCCCTTGGCGCAACTGATGCGCAACACCTCGAAGGGATCGCAAGCGCTCTGCAAGACGCAGCCCGCCTGTTGCGCGATGCTATGCTCCTGAGCTTGATGGATGGCCAGGAGGCAGTCGTAAACCTGCGGAAAGAGTGGGCGCGGATATTGCTCTTCGATCAGCTGAACCATGGTCCATACGGCAGCCTCTCGCGGATTGCGAACCGGGAGCCGGTGGCCGAGCAATCGCTGGCGAAAGCGCTCGCTGAAGAGAAGCTTTTCCGCGACCGGCAGCTCCGGCTGGTCGAGATAGTTGTCGCTATAGGGGTAGAGAAGGCTGTAGGCCAGGATCGATGGCGTCAGCTCCATCGGCTGGCCCAGCAAGGCCTGCGAGCCGCAAGCGATCCAGGCATTGCGGCAGGCCTGGATGGTGTCGGCCATGCTCAGGCTGGGGTCGAAGTTGCGGGTCCACCGCGCAAGCTGCGAGCCGACGGGCAAGAAGCTGCCAGTTAGCAGTTGGACAGCTCCGCTCTCCAGACCGAGGGCGCTGGCCGCAAAGTGTGGGAATGCGCCCACGATGCACTGCCGCGCCTGAAGGCGTCCGGAGGGAGTGCGCGGAGCCCGGCGCGCCTCGTGCTCGACGACGCGCAGAGTCTTGTCGTAGGCTTTCTCGCGCCTGCGCTGCTCGTTGAGGGTGTAGCGCGGAAGGGCTGGCAGGGAGCGGGAGGCGCAGGCCGCCCACTGCTCGATGCTCTGGGCAACCTGCTCTGCGACCCACGTCCGGGTGTATGGGGGTTCCATTCTGCTAAAGGGTACGGAAATTATCGCTGAAGGGTTCCGCGCGACGCTGCGAACTCAGGATGATTCCGAGTCACTGGCGCACCAGAGAGCTGGCAACCGGATGGGATAATTCTCTTAAGCCGACGGCGAAGGGAGTTGAGCGCATGGAACTGGATTACTCCGTGGTGGATGTATTTACCGACAGGGCATTGGCGGGCAACCCGCTGGCCGTGGTGATGAACACTTGCGGCCTTGCGACCGAACAGATGCAGGCGATTGCGCGCGAGTTCAACTTGTCTGAAACGTCGTTTATCGAGCGCAGGGCGGCAGCGGTGGAGCAGGCAGAGGGCGTGAGGGTGCGCATCTTCACCACTCAGGAGGAGTTGCCCTTTGCCGGGCATCCGACACTGGGCACGGCCAGCGTGCTGAAGCTGGACGCGCCTGAAGCCGTGCGGGGAGATACGGTGACACTCAAGCTCAACGTGGGCGCGGTGCCGGTGCGCTTCAGCGGCGAGGGGCTTTTTGGCGAGATGACGCAGCGGGACCCGGAGTTTGGCGCGGAGCTGGATCCCAGGGAGGTTGCCCGGCTGACCGGACTGGCCGTGGAGGATCTGGACCCCGGCCTGCCGCCGCAGATCGTTTCCACGGGAACCGCCTTTGCGATTGTGACGCTGCGCTCAGACGAGGCTCTGGCGCGGCTCAGGGTGCTCCAGCAGGAGGCCACGCCATGGCTGCGCGAGCGGGGGGGGCGCTGGTTTTTTGTGCTGGGGCCAACGAGCGAGCAAAAGCAGGGTTATATGCCGCGTTATCGCGCCCGAATGCAGTTCTATAACGGTGAAGATCCGGCCACCGGCTCGGCGTCGGGCTGCGCGATCAGCTATCTGGTTCAGCGCGGCGCCGTGGCCGCGGGGGAGCGCATTCACGTGCGGCAGGGGGTGGAAATCGGCCGGACAAGCGATTTGTACCTTTCCGCGAATCTCGAATCGGCGAGGGTTACCGATGTGCGCGTCGGAGGCAGCACCGTTCTGGTTGCAAAAGGACGGCTTTTCCTGCAGTGATACACACGCTTTCAACAGGTTTTAATAGTCGCAAGTGACGGTATGTGTTCAGCCTAGCGAATTTGCGTTTGTTTCATGTTAATTTTCAGGCCGACTTTCGCCTGTTTTTCCCCCTTTTCAGAAACTCCGAAGCTCCGTAGTCTTGGCATTCGTTGAAGGAATTGAACCGGTGCTGTAGCCGGTTTTGCCCCAGGCCTTATTCATCATTTGACCGCGAGCGAAGACAGCCTCCCGTGTATCGAATGCCGAATGCCGCGTGGTAGACCCGCCGTCCCCTCCAAGACGGCGCGTGCATCCCGCAAGGTGATTCGTGCGCAAGATCAACCGGGGAATGGCCAACGCGTTCCCGGCTGTTGAGCCTTGGAAACCTAGAGCGCCAGCCAGCCACCAGAGCGGGCACAGGCAGAGTGTTCCCAAGCGAAGCTGAAAAAACTGTACGAAGGAGCCAACCCCCAGATCATGCGGCCAAAGAAAATCATTCTCTGCGTAGACGATAACGAACAAGAGCTTTCCGTACTCAAGTTCATGCTCTCAACCAACGGGTATCGAGTGATTGCCGCTAGCAACGGGCAGGAGGCGATCGGCGTCTTTTCGGAGACAGCGGTTGACCTGGTTTTGTGCGACTATGCCATGCCGCAGATGAACGGCAGCCAGCTGGTGGAGCGGCTGAAGCAGATTGCGGGGCACGTGCCCATGATCCTGCTGGGCGACCCGCAGAGGATGGGGGGCGAGATGCACGCTGCCGATGCCTTGCTGGCCAAGAAGAACTGCTCGCCGCAGGAACTGCTGGAGCGCATCAAGGTGATGAGCGCGCGCAAGCGCGGTCCCCGCAAGGGCTCGGTGCGCCAGGCTCCCCAGGTGGAGCTGGCGGTGGCGTCGTAAAAGCGGGGACTAGGAACTAGAAAACAGACGGAAGAGGTTTGTGGCGTCCCACCTTTTCGCGATGAGAATGGGGGATGTGGCTCGGGCGATCTTATCGGGAAACCCGCTCATCATAAGGCCGCGATGAACTGGGCACAGTCCGAGATACTGTGATGAGTGGACTACCTATCGCCGGGGGCCCCGGCAGGGAACGGAAAGCTGGCCGTTGAACTGTCAGCGCGCCGTGGAACTTTGCAGCTCTGGAAGCAGAGAAAGAAGAGGGTGAATGTTGCCCTGCAAGCCTGCAAACGAAGGCTCCTAGTGAGCGGCCGCAGAAGAGCCCGCTCGCACACCCGCCAAAGTATGCGAAAGCTCCGGCTGGAGCCGCACCAAAAGTGCGATAAACGGCTCTTAAGTTGTCGATTTGTGTGCCATATTTCGTCCATTTCACAACATCCTGAGTATCTCCCCCGATGGTTCCCCTTCAAGGAGGATGGGACGATGCAGGGCAATGAGCGGGATGTGGCGCGGAAGAGTGGAACAAGGGAGAATCTTCTGGCTTAACCGTGTTCTCCGGCTTTCCCCTTGACGGCGCCGCGGGCTGGTGGAATACTCGCCAGCTAAGCCTAGTCTGGCGGATTTCTTCCCCTGCCAGCGGGGGTCGGCTTCTTATGGACCTGATTCTGGTTCGTCTTCTTTTTGTGGCTCTTCTTGCCGGAGCCGGTTATTTTCTTCATCCATTCGGCATGACAGGATGGGTGAGCGCGATTGCAGGCGCCGGGGCGGCCGGAGCGTGCATTCTTTTTGAGTTGCGGGTGCGGACGCTCAGCCTGAAGCGGCTGGCGGGCACCGCGGCCGGCGGCGTGCTGGGCATCATTGGCGCGGCGCTGTTTTGCCTGGTGCTGCGCGGCGCACTTCCGCCGGGCGAGACCTCGACCGTGCTGCAGATCTTCGTTCTTCTGCTGATGACCTATGTGGGGCTGTTGGTGGGAGCGAGCAAGGGAGAACTGCTGCACAGGGTGGGACCGGGCACAATCCTGGCGGGCGAGAAGCAGTTGCGCCCCACTACCAAAGTGCTGGACACCAGCGTCATCATCGACGGCCGCATCGCCGACATTGCAGAGGCAGGCTTTGTGGACGGCGTGATGGTGGTGCCGGAGTTCGTGCTGCGGGAGTTGCAGACTGTGGCCGACTCGACCGATGCCTCCAAACGGCAGCGCGGCCGCCGCGGTCTGGACATGCTGCAGCGCATGCAGTCCAGCGCCAATGTTCAGGTGCAAATCGTCCAGGACGACTTTCCCGCCGTCCGCGAGGTGGATCTGAAGCTGCTGGAACTGGCCAAGAAGTTCGAGGCCAAGGTGGTGACCAACGACTTCAACCTGAACAAGGTGGCCCACCTGCACCACGTCGAAGTTCTGAACATCAACGATCTGGCCAACGCCCTGAAGCCGGTGGTGCTGCCCGGCGAGAAAATGAATGTGATCATCCTGAAAGAGGGCAAGGAATTCAACCAGGGGGTGGGCTACCTGGACGACGGGACGATGGTGGTGGTGGATCACGCGCGCAAGCTGATTGGCAAGCCGGTCGAGATCACCGTCACCAGCGTGCTGCAAACCGCCAGCGGCAAGATGATCTTCGGCAAGATGGAGACTGTTTTCCAGGAAATGGCAACAGCCAACAATCACGTGCCCGTGGCCGAATCCTGAGGATGTCCAGCGTTAGCAAGCGGTTTCATTGCACAAGCAGTTCCAGCGCCGCCGGAGCTGCTTGTGCATGGCCGAGGGGCGGGTAGGGAGGCGTGTTATGGCTTGTCCTGCTTTTCCTCCATGACATTGCCGGCGGCGGGATCAGCCGCGGGTTTGGGCGTCCAGAATTCGGGGTCGGTCTTGATCCAGCCATCGGAAACGTAGCTTTGGCGCGGATTGACGGAGAACAACTCCGAATGCGAGGATTCCACCGCCGCCGCGAAGAGTTCATCGAGATTCTTCATGCCATCTTCGCCCAGGGCCTCGCGAAACTTCTTGTCTTCACCGAAGCCAGTGTCGATGTCGGCCATGGACTTGTCTGCGCTGAGGGCAATATAGGTACCGTCCTCGGCTCCATAGGCCACTTCGTACATTGCCCAGTGGGCGCTGGTTCCGGCCTTCTCGTGCGCGTCCTTGATGAGCTTCACCACCTGACGCCAATCCTTGCCGTGGCCGGGGCGAACGCGGAAAGCATAGATCTCGATGAAACGCGCTTGCGAAAGGTCCGAATGTGGCCGGTAACTCAGTTCGTTTTCGAAGGTGAATACCTCAGAGTCGACGGACTCGAGCAGTTCGCCATCGGCCAGGCTGGCGCGCTCCAGTTCGGCGGAGAGAGTTTTGTCATTATCGAAGGCCTTTTCGTCCCTGCCCCAGGCCTCGAACGAGTCATACGCGGTGAGGAACAAGGCCCGCTCCTTGCCTGAAAGGGAATTCAGGGCGAGATAGTGAGTAGGGAACTTGGCGCGCGTCATGGCCTGGACGAAAGCGCTTTCCGTCTTGTCGTGGGCCGCGCCGCCCTTGTAAGGCTTGATGAATTCACGGGTGATTTGCAAGACCTTCGGCGTGGAAGGGGTTGCCATTGGCATTTCCTGCGCCGCGGCCGCCGCATTGCCAGCAACCGCGAGAGACAGTCCCAATAGAAATGGGCTGAGCTTGATCATGAGAAAAACCTCCTGGATTGACTCGGAGATCGAACGCAAGGGGTATAAGAGCCGGGAAGGCGCGCACGCTCGGAGCCAGGCAGAGTATCCCGCCGTGGGCGCAAAGGTGTAAAGAAGATTCTCAGCGGTTGGCGGCGCCGTTTCCGGCTCGCGCCATGTGCTTTTTCATCAACGGATTGCGTCGTCTGCTGATGCTTTTTCCCAGAAGCGCTCGGAGAGATAGTTGCTTGCCGCATCCGGAAGCACGGCGACGATGACAGCCGGCCGTCCGGCTGCGGCTTCTTCCTGAGCAATTTGCACGCTGGCGGCGACGGCCGCGGCTGCCGACGGGCCAACAAGCAGGCCCTCCTCGCGCGCCAATCGCCGGGCCATCGCATAGGCCGCGCTGGTCTCGATCTCCAGGTCGCGGTCGGCGAGGTGGGGGTTGAAGATGGCCGGGATGATGGAGGAGCCCATGTGCCTGAGGCCCCGAATGCCGTGGGAGGGCGAGCTGGGCTGTACGCTGATGGCCTGAAGCGTGGCTTTGAAGCCCTTCAAACGGCGTGCAGCGCCCAGGAAAGTGCCGCTGGTGCCCAGGCCGGCCACAAAATGCGTGATCTGTCCGGCCGTCTGCTCCCAGAGCTCGAGTCCTGTGGTGTGAAAGTGCTCAAGCCAGTTGGCGTCGTTCGAATACTGATCGACAAAACAAAAGCGATTCGGGTCGTTGCCTGCCAGTTCGCGGGCGCGGAGAATGGCCCCGTCGGCGCCCAGGCCGGGGTCGGTCCAGTCAACGGTGGCGCCATAGAGAGCGAGAATTCGCTTGTGTTCGGCGGAAATGTCGGCAGGCATGGCCAGGTGGACCGGAAAGCCGAGAGCGGCGCCCAGCATGGCGAGGGCGATGCCGTGGTTGCCGGTGGAGGAATCGAGCAGAGTTTTGCCGGGCACAAGCAGCTTGCGGGCGACGGCGTCGCGCACCATGGCCGCGGCGGCACGGTCCTTGACGCTGCCGCCGGGGTTGGCCCATTCGGCCTTGCCCAGCAGGGTGATGCCCTGGAGACCGCGGACAGCCTGATCGAGCCGGACGAGCGGCGTTTGGCCGATGCGCTCGGGCAGCGAGGAGCCGAGCTTGGATTGCGAATCTTCGATCTTCATGGGAATTGCGGCCTTTGCACCGGGTATGCGAGATTGGAGGTTCAATAGGATTCTGCCGATACCCGCTGTAATATCGTCGCAGACTGGAAGGCGACCGTGAAACGAAAATCCCGCAATCCGAATTTTGATCAGACATTGGAAACCTTGCGCGCGCACGGCTTTGATCTGGCGATCTCATCCGAGGTTGCAGGCGGCGTGCTGGCGACGAAGCACGGGGCCGGGGCGGTGCTGGTGGCGGCGCGCGCGATGGAAGCGCCGGCGGCCTATGCGGTGCGTCCGGGAGCGATGGTGGGGGGCGAAGTGGGGCGTCTTCTGGACCGCGGCTACCAGAAGTTTATTAAGACTTCTCAATTTGAGATTCCGGCGACGGTCAGCCAATTGCAGGCGATTCACCTGTTCACGGAGGAGTTGAAGCAGCTGACCGGATCGATCGACCTGTACAACGAGTCGCTTGGGACGACCAGCGATTTGCATGAGTATGACCGCCTGAAGGGTCGTGAATCTGCGCAGGCTGAGGGTCGGCGTCCGTGGAAGCCGGCTGGGGAAGAGTGATTTTGGCGAAAAGCAGGCGGTGACGGCGATGGAAGCGTCAGAATGGGAGCAGGCGCGCGTGGCCGGGCGGAAGGACCGCCGGGCCGACCCGCGCTTTGAGGTGAACGAAGATGCGCGTTTGCTGCTGGTGAAGAGCAGTGCCAGCATTCTGTGCAGCATCGCCGATCTGAGCCTGAACGGCTGCCGGGTACGCACCTGGGAGCGGTTTCAAGCCGGATCGATGGAGCGTGTGGAAGTCACATTCAAGGTGCGAGGCTTTTCTTTTCGCTTCAGCGGCGTGACCCAATGGACCGATGGCCATTCTCTGCTTGGCATCCGCTTTATGGATGTGACTGCGCGGCGCAGAGGGGAGCTGGCCGAGGCGCTCTGCGAGATCGAGGCGGCGAACATTGCCAAAGCCGCGAGGCAGGCAGCCGAGAAGCTGGCCGACGAAGAATGGGCCGCGGCGAAGCAGGCCGTCGAGAAAAAAGCTGCCGCATTGAAGGCCGCCGCGCAAGATGCTGCTGAGCTGAAGGCCATCAACGAGCGGGCAGCGGAGGTGGAGCAGGCCAAAGAAGAGGCATTGAGGCCATCTGCGGTTCAGCTTCCGGCCGAGGCCAGCGCTGCGCAAACGCCGGACGCGGCAGGCGCAAAGCCCAGCAAGTGCGAACGGCGCGAGGGTGCCCGGGAAGCGGTGGATACCTCGGCGATTATTCTTCTTGTGAAAGTGGCATCCGAACTGACCGGCCGCATTCTCGATCTGAGCGTGGGCGGCTGCCGTATTCGCACCGACAAGTACTTTCCGGTGGGCATCTACACGCGTGTTGAGACCGAGTTTCGCCTGGAAGGGCTGCCCTTCCGGCTGGGCGGCGTTATCCAGGCCATCCACGACCGGAATACCGTGGGCATCCGGTTTCTGGACGTGAGCAGCCGCAAGCGGGAGCAGGTTGAGCAGTTGATCGAAGAGATACGGGAAATGAGGGAATAGTCCCTGTTCCGCCGCTCTAATTCACCCGCGCCGGCTGGCCCAGCCTCTCGGTCACCATCGCGTAGTAGGCGCGGAGGTCTTCCTCGTCGCCCTCGGTCAGCCGCCGGTAAACCTTTATCAGAGGAAACAGGCGCGAGCCGCGAACATCAATGGCCGGAACCGCCAGGGCGCCGCCGGGGTATTGCGTCATCTCCCAGGTGCCGGCATAACGGCGGCGCAGCACCTCGCCCAGGTAGCTGCCCCAAAGCCGCACCTCGAAATCCAGGTCCAGCTCTGGGCTCTCGCCCACCCGCACCAGGATTTCGTCCAGCCCGTCGATGGATTCCGAGGTGAAGTCGAGCTTCTGCTGGAAGTCGCTTCTGGCCACAGCCGCGGCTGCCCGCGCATAGCCCTCCATCATCGTCCCCAGGTCGCGGAAGGGCAACGATTCCAGCCGTTTGCGCAGATCGGTCGCATCCATCATCCAATCACAAGACTATATGCCTTCGCGCGGGGAAGAAATCATGAAAATGGCGCGCCAATCCCGCTTTATGGCAGACTGGGAGCAGTTGTGGAGGATTCTCTTTGAAGATCATCAAGTTTCTCGCGCTTGCCGCACTGCTGGCCGTCAGCACTGGCCCGGCCCGCGCCGCAGTCCGCGACATCTATCCCGCCCCGGCGCAGGCCAGGGCCGATCTGGCCGCCGCCCTCAAGACCGCTGCCGCCACACACAAGCGCATCCTGCTCGACTTCGGCGGCAACTGGTGCGGCGACTGCCAGATGCTGGACCTCTACTTCCACGACGCCACCAACCGGCCCATTCTGGAAGCGAATTTTGTTGTGGTCCACGTGAACATCGGCAGGATGGACGCCAATCTGGACATCGCCCAGGAGTACGAAGTCCCGCTGAACAAGGGCGTGCCAGCACTGGCCGTTCTCAGCGAAGACGGCAAGCTCCTCTACAGCCAGAAGAGCGGCGAATTCGAAGCCATGCGCCGCATGGAGTCTTCAGCCGTCACCCAGTTTCTGATGCAGTGGAAGCGGCGCTGACACAGTTGCTTGCAACCGGCTGCCAGGGAACGGCCCCAAGGGGCTATCCCCCTCAGCTCAGCGGCGCCAGATGCTTGGTGTTCTGGTAGGTATAGGTAATGCGGTGCGCGACGGTGATGGTCGAGAAGACAGCCAGCACCCACAGCACAGGGGCCATCGCGCCCCAATGGTTGAAGACGGCGCCGATGATCACCAGCACAATCCGCTCCGGCCGCTCCAGGAAGCCTACCTTGCACTTGCCGATAAGAGCCTCGGCGCGGGCGCGCGTATAGCTGACCATCAGGGATGTGACCATCACAAAGGCCACCAGCACCACATAGCGGAAGCGGTTGATGCGGCCGTAGTAAACGAGCAGGCCAAAGAACAGAACCACGTCGGAGTAGCGGTCGATCACCGAATCAAAAAAGGAGCCGAAGACGGTGACCTGATTGGTGCGCCGGGCCACGCGGCCGTCCACCATGTCGAAGAGGCCCGCGCCGAAGATGACCAGCCCGGCGTAAAAGAACATCCAATCGGCATTGGTGGCGTCGGCGTGGCCGAAGAGAAAGGCGGCCACGATGTTGATGACCAGGCCGATGAAGGTGAGCACGTTGGGCGAGATGCGGGTCAGCGCCAGGCCGTGAACAATCTTGTCGAGAAGCCAGCCGCATGCGCGGCCAAAAGCGCTGGTCCAGGTCGTTGCCATCGTCCCTACTTCTGTTCTGCGCCGGCCGTGGCTTCAGCCTCGGCCGCGGCGGCTACATCGTGAATGGTGATCAGTTTCAGCACTTCCAGCGCGCGTTTGCCGTTGGGAGTGACAATGTTGGCGATGTCGCCCACACGCTTGCCCACCAGCCCGCGGCCGATCGGCGAAGTGGTCGAGATCAGCCCCTTCGTTACGTCCGATTCCTCGCTAGTCACCAAGCGGTAGGTAATCTCCTCGTCCTTCGACGAGTCGTAGACCACCACCGTCGAGCCAAAACCGGCCTTGTCCCTGGGAATGTTGGACAAGTTGACCAGGGAGAGCTCGGCCATGCGCCTCTTCAACTGGCCCAGGCGAGCATCCACAAAAGTCTGGCGCTGCTTGGCCATGTGATATTCGGCGTTCTCTGAAAGATCTCCCATGGCCACCGCCTTCTTGATTTCGGCGGGAAGTTCGTGGTTCAGCTCGTGCTCAAGAACTTCAATTTCTGCGAGAAGTTTCTCTTTGATTAGATCCGGCATTCACAGTCCATAGCGGCGAGCGGCGTTTTGCCCTCTCCGCAAAAGATAGAATTCTTAACTTTTCATTATACGCGGGGGCAAAGGACGGCATGGAGAGAGGGCGCCCTCGCGAGCTTTCGAATCGAAGCACTTAAACCACTGCTCCCTGATCCCTATTCCCTGATCCCAGATCTTTGTTCTCTGATCTCTGTTCCATAAACGATTGCAGAATCAGCGTTGCCGCCACCTGGTCCACCACCCTCCGGTGTTCCTGGCGGGGGTGGCCGGCCTCGTAGAGAATCTGGTGAGCCTCGCGCGTGGTCAGCCGCTCGTCCCACAGGTGAATGGGCAAACCGGCCAGCTCGCCCAGTTCCGCGGCAAAGGCCTGCGTCTTGGCGGCCTGAGGACTCAGGTCGCCGGAAAGGTGCACGGGATTGCCCACCACGATGCCTACCACCCCGAACCTGCGGCAGAGCCTCGCCAGCGAGCGCAGATCCTCCCGTCGATTGTGCCTTCTGGTCAGCGTCAGAACCGGCTGCGCCGTCAGCCCCAGCTCGTCCGACACCGCTACGCCGATGCGGTGGTTGCCCACATCGAGGCCAAGATAACGGGGATGGGTGGCAGTTTCCAGCTTTCAGCTCCTGGCTTCAGCTTAACGCCGGCTGCCTGAGCAAAGAAAACGTCCTGTCTCCGGTACAATTATGGGTGCAGGGCATTCTGGCGGATTTTCTCCGTCTCGAGGTTTCAGAAGGGTCGACAGCAACGAATGGCGCGCCGCAGACGTACAACTGGAAGAAGAAAAGGTTTTGGCGTGGCAAGTGTCTTGCGGGCGGCTTTTCTCGTCCTACTATTAGCGGCAGGAGCGGCGGCGTGGCTGGTTTTCATGCCATTTGGGCCGTCGAGTGAGACCTTTGTCGAACTGACGCCCGGTTCCTCGACGCTCCGGATGGGCCAGAAGCTGCAAGCGAAGGGCATTGTCCGCAGCCAGTTTGCCTTTGACCTGGTGCGCTGGTGGAAGCGGGGAACGCTCAAGGCTGGCGAGTATCGCTTCGATCATCCGGCCTCAGTCACTGAAGTATATGCGCGAATCGCTCGGGGCGATGTCTACACCAAGATTGTCATCATTCCGGAGGGCGCGAGCCTCTTTGAGATTGCTGACCGGCTGGAGCAGGCGGGTTTTGGCCCGCGGCAGGATTTTCTTTCCGCCGCATCGAGGCAGGTGGAGCTGGTGGCCGATCTGGACCCCAGAGCAACCAGCCTGGAGGGCTATCTGTTTCCGGACACGTATCATTTTCCCCGCAAGTTCACCCCGAAGCAGATTTGCGCGGCGATGGTGAGGCGCTTCCGTGCGGAGGCCGCGCAGTTGGGATTGAAGGAAAACATGCATCGAGTGGTGACTATGGCTTCGCTGGTGGAAAGGGAGACGGCGGTGGACGCGGAGCGTCCGCTGGTGGCCAGTGTCTTCGAAAACCGCCTGGCCAAGAAGATGCCGCTCATGACCGATCCTGCCGTTATTTACGGCCTTCAGCTGGATGGACGCTGGCGGGGCACCATCTATGCGAGCGACCTGAAGCTCGACACCCCTTACAATACCTATCTGCACGCCGGCCTGCCGCCGGGTCCGGTCGCCAATCCCGGCCTGAAGTCTTTGCGCGCGGCCATGGAGCCGGCGAAGACGGACTACCTCTACTTTGTCGCCGCCGGCGCCAATCCCCAGGGGCGGTCGCTGTTTTCCAGTACCCTTGAGGAACAATCGCGCAACGTGGCCGGCTACCGGCACGCTGTGAAGAAGGCGGGTGGCATGTGAGAGCAAGTGTTCGATGTATGGCCGCCGCATCCCTGATTCTTCCGTCCCTGCTCCTTTCCGGGTGCGGGTTCATGTGGACGACGCGCAAGCTTCCCGTTCCCAAGGCTCCCGCCCTCGTGCAGACGGTCACGCCCGATGAACTGGTTTCACAGGTCAATCAGCGCTGGGCCGCGCTCGACAGTCTCAACGCCACCGTAGAAATCCAGGCCAGCGTGCTCAAGCGTAAAGAGGGTACGGCCAAGGATTACACCACCTTCCGCGGACACATCCTGATGCGCAAGCCGGAGATGCTTCGGGTTCTGGGGCAGGTTCCCGTGCTGGGCACGCGCCTGTTCGACATGGCCGGCGACGGCGAGAGTTTCACGGTGTTCATCCCCTCGAAGAACCTGGCGATCAAGGGACCGGACACGATGAGCAAGAAGTCGGCCAACCAGTTGGAGAATCTTCGGCCGGGATTTTTCCGCGACGCGATGATGGTGCGGGGCCTCAAGCCGGATGACCTGTACAGTGTGGTGGCGGACTCGGAAACGGTGGAGGACACTGCCAGAAAGCACCTGTTTCTCGTTCCGGAATACGTTCTGAGCATCAGCCGCCCCAAGCCGGGCACCAACCAACTGACGCCGGTGCGCGTCATCACCTTCCGCCGCGACGATCTGATGCCGGCGCAACAAGACATCTACGACAGCGAAGGCAACCTGGAAACCATCGTCGACTACGCGAATTATCAGGATTTCGACTCCGTCAAGTATCCTTCCACGATCATCATCAAGCTCCCGCTTCAGGATTATCAGATTGTTCTGACCGTCGAAAGCGTCAAGGAAAACATGGCGCTCACCGACGACCAGTTTCACTTCAAAATTCCCGACGGAACCAAAATCAAGAATCTCGAGTAACGGCCCGCGTGCTAGTATCCCGGAAAGCGCAAACACAGCCTTTCTGGGGAGTCCAAAATGGAAAGCAGCCTCCGCCCGCTCACGCTCGGTGAGATCCTGGACCGCACCGCCCAGCTTTATCGCACCAATTTCCTCCTCTTTGCGGGCATCTTTTCCGTCTATGCCGGCGTTGTGCTGGTGCTGAACCTGTTGCATCTCGGCCTAGTGGAGTTGCTGAAGTCCCTGCACATGACTGGGCCGCTGCTCTGGATCGATCTGAGTACCGGGGGCGTCGCGTTGCTGGTTGCCTTCCTCCTGTTTGGAGCAAGTACGGCCGCCATCAGCCGGGCCGTGGCCTGGGTGAACCTGGGCGAGCCCGCTACCATCCGCAGCGCTTACCAGAGCATTTTGCCCCGCCTGGGCCGCTACCTTTGGCTGATGACCATCACCGCCTTTAGATGTGAAGTTTCAACAGGTTGTTGTCCATTCGGTCAAGAACTGGGATGCTGATGTTGCGAAGCAAGAGCAATCTCAGGAGACCGAATGGACTATCACCATCATGCTCGACTGACG
>Ga0326727_10018361_pt1 | contig 14297 bp, 18 predicted proteins | sample MB2enrmetagenome_FD_207643 | JGI IMG/M metagenome (GOLD analysis project Ga0326727, IMG submission 207643) | Lab enriched peat soil microbial communities from McLean, Ithaca, NY, United States - MB29MY | ecosystem: Environmental > Terrestrial > Soil > Wetlands > Peat | place: USA: New York...
CGAACGGTGCCGCGGCGAGGATGGCGCGAAGCGCCTAAACGAATGGGTTCCAAGGGCCTCTCGGCCCTTGGCGGGTCCAGGGCGGAGCCCTGGCCTTCTGCGAGGAGTCAATCTTTCGGCCGGTTGGTTGATCAGGCGAGCAGTGCGGCAGTGACCGGTTTCGCACTGCCTGCCGACGCGTCGGCAGCAGACTGCCGCGCCTGAGGCGCTGTCCCGCTGACATGGCCGCCGGCAAAGCGATAGGCCTGAAGCTGACGCGCGGTGGGGATGGAAGCCGTGACGTTGCCTCTATCGTTATAGAATTGCATGACGACCAGGCCGAGCGCCGCGTTGATGCAAAGCGATGGATTGATGAATGGCGCCTGCGTGCCAACCGGCCCGGCCACCGCAACAGTGCTGCCGGCGCCGGCACCGATGCCGAGACCGCCCGCGGCGGCCGGTGCAACCGCCGGCAAGGATGCGAGTGGCTGGAGCACGCTGCTCATGGTGTCATCGCCCGGATCGGCGGCCACTACCGCCGTGGCGCCACTCTGCACCAGGCGTGATTGCAGAAAGGTTAAGAAGGCGTCCAGTTGAAGCGGGCCGCGAGCCAGCGCCGCAGTTCCAGCACCGCGGCGGGTTCGGGGCCGAACGCAGCCGTCGCGGCGTTCGCCTCCGTGGCGCCCAGCAGGCGCACGCCGGAGGCCCGCGGCTGCAACGCCTCGGCTGCCTGAATGCCGACACTTCGCCACTGCGCCACCAAGGCAGCAGGCGTCAATGGCGGCAACACCAGGGCGAACTCGATCTCGGTGGCCGCGGCGGCGGAGCGCCATGCCCCGGCCAGGGCCCCGGCCGGCGGCACACCGCGGAGCGCAACCGCCAACTCGAGACCGGTCGGCACCTGCGGCAAGGACGGGTCGCGCCGCAGGCCGTCCTGGGTCGGCTCGCCGAGCGTGAACAAGGGAGCGGCCTGGGCCGCCGCGGCCGCCCCCGCCAGTGCCATGGCGTTGGGCCCACCGACGAACACCGCGTCCACCGCGTGCGCCGTGAGCGCCTGCAGCGAACGCGCCGGTGTGGACAATCCGAACGTCGGCACCGGTTCGACGCCCATCAGGTCAAGCCCGAGCAACGCCGCCATCTCCGGCCCCCCAGGAGTCGAGGCCGCGACGCTGAGCCGGGACCCCGGGCGTAACTTCCCGGGCGGCACACGACTGACCAATACGCCGGAGGTGATCCCCGCCATCACCGGCAGCCACCCCGCGGCATCGAATTGCGCCCGTGGGTCGCCGATCAGCCAGGCCAGCGGCGCTTCGCCCGGCAGCAACAGCACGGTGTGACCGTCTGGGGCGACCCGCGCCCCGAACTGATTGGCTGCGGTCACGCCATCGGCGCCGCCGGCCAGCCTTTCGCGCAGTTGGGTGTCGGGCGGCAGGATGCGGATGAAGGCCGCCTCTATGGCGGCCGCCCAACGGTCCAGCCGCCCGCCCGGCGGCCCGCCGACCAGAATGCCGACAGTGTCGGGAAACGGCTCCGCCGGCGGCACAGCCGCACGTGCGGCGTCAATCGGCGCGGCCACGGCCACCCTGCCAGCGGCTGCCAACCCACCAAGCCCCAGGATAAACGCCCGCCGCCCGGCGCCGTCCCGGGGCGTAGGCCTCGTTCGATTTTTCTGCACCGTCGGCCGGGCGTCGGGCATCGTGACCTCCTCCCTCGCTCGCGCGGGTCCGACCTTCGAGGGCCGGCTGACACTTTCCCTGCACCGGATACGCCCGATTGTCCAGAGGGCGGAGCCCCCTAGTCATACGTAATCAGCGTCTCGCACGGCACATCAAGCCGTTGGCGGCCGGCCAGGAAGCTGAGCTCGATCAGTGCCGCCGCGGCGGGAATGACGGCGCCCACGTTGCGCAACAACTGGATGCTGGCCGCCATCGTGCCGCCGGTGGCCAGCAGGTCATCGACCACCACCACTCGCTGCCCGGGCTCGACGGCGTCCGCCTGGATCTCGATCCGGTCGGTGCCGTACTCCAACGCATAGTCGAGCCTGACGGTCGGGCCCGGCAGCTTGCCCGGCTTGCGGACCATGATGAACCCACAGTTGAGCGCAAGCGCCAGCGGCGCCGCCACCAGGAAGCCCCGCGACTCGATACCGGCCAAAAGGTCGGGCCGGTAGCCCTCGATCGCGTGGGCCATGCGCTCCATCGCCACCTGCCAGGCGCCGCCGTGACGCAGCAGGGTGGAGATGTCATAGAAAAGGATGCCGGGCTTGGGGAAATCCGGAATGCTCCGGATATGGTCCTTGAGATCCATCGCGCGCGTCGTCCTCCTCATGGACTGTCGGCGTGTACGGCGGCCGGCGCAGCGGGGCAAGAGGGCGGTGGCTTCATCGGGCTGTCATGCTAGTGTCGCGCCGACGCACCATCGACCCGATAGCCAAACGATCGTCCCATTCAGGTAAGGAGAAACCCGATGAACCGTCGGACCATGCTGGCTGGCGCGGCCGCCCTGGCCGCCGCACCGATGGTCGTGCCGGGGGCCAGGGCCCAGGCCGCCAAGACGAAGATCGTCTTCTGGCACGCCATGACGGGTGCCAACAACGATGAGATCAACCGCATCGCGCGCGATTTCAACGCCGCCCAGGACGCGGTCGAGCTGGAGCCGGTGTTCAAGGGCTCCTATCCCGAAACGCTGACTGCCGCCATTGCCGCCTGGCGGGCCGGGCAGGCGCCGCATGTGGTGCAGGTTTTCGAGGTCGGCACCGGAACCATGCTGGCCGCCGGGCCGGCGGTGAAACAGGTCTGGCAACTGGTGCAGGAAACCGGCGCGAAGATCGATCCGGCCGCTTACCTGCCGGCCGTGCGCGGCTACTACAGCCTGGCCGACGGGCGCATGGCGTCGATGCCGCTGAACTCTTCCACCCCGGTGATGTGGTACAACCTGGATGCCTTCGAGGCGGCCGGGCTCGATCCCGCGAAGCCGCCGCAGACCTGGCAGGAGTTCGTCACGGTCGCGCGGGCGCTCAAGGACAAGTGGGCCTCGAAGAGCCAGGACCTGATGGCCTCCACCAGTTCGTGGTTCACCTGGGCCCAGCTCGAAACCTACAGCGCCATTCACAACGTGCCGTATGCCACCAAGGCGAACGGCTTCGAGGGGCTGGACACCGAGCTCAAGCTGAACGGCCCGGCGCAGGTGAAGCACATCCAACGCCTGCTCGACATGGCGAAAGAGGGCAGCTTCAAGTACGGCGGCCGTGACGCGACCCCCGACCCGCTGTTCTATACCGCCAAGGCGGCGATCGGCTTCGGCTCTTCGGCCGGGCGCGCCGACATCGTGCGCAACGCCAAGTTCAGGTGGGCGGCCGCCATGCTGCCGTACGACCCGGAGATCATGCGCTCGCCCAACAACAGCATCATCGGCGGCGCCAGCCTGTGGACCATGACGGCGCCGAACCGCACGCCGGCCGAGTACAAGGCGGTAGCCAGCTTCCTGCAGTTCATCGGCCAGCCCGTGCAGGACGCGCTCTACCACCAGCACACCGGCTACGTGCCGGTCACGCTCGCCGGCTACGAACTGTCCCGCCAGCAGGGCTACTACGACAAGAACCCGGGCGCCGACATCGCCATCAAGTCGCTCACCCGCGGCACGGTGACGGAGAACTCCAAGGGGCTGAGACTCGGCGGACTGCCGGAGATCCGCAACATCATCTACGAGGAATTCGAGAAGGCGCTGCAGGGCCAGCAGAACGCGCAGGCGGCGCTGGATAGCGCGGTCGCACGCGGCAACGTCGTGCTGCGTGCGTTCGAAAAGATGGCGAAGGGCTGAGCATGCCGCCACGCGGCCGGGGAGGCGCGTGTGCGGCGCGCGCCTCGCTCCGCGCCGAGTTTTCCTGATGGAACGACGCACGATCTTTCCGGGGTGGCTGTTGCCGGTGGCGCTGGTGCTGCCGCAGCTCGCGTTGACCGTGGTGTTCTTTCTCTGGCCGGCCGGGCAGGCGATCTGGTCCAGTGCCACGCGGACCGATCCGTTCGGCATCCATACCCGATTCGTCGGGGTGGAGAATTTCGCCGATCTGTTCATTGACCCTCTGTACATCGACACGATCTGGCGCTCGGTGCTGTTCTGCGTCTGTGTCGCGGCGCTGGCGATGGGCTCGGCAATGGTGTTCGCGGTGGCCGCGGATCGCGAGATCAGGTTCCGCGGCCTCTATCGGATCCTCTTGATCTGGCCCTACGCCATCGCCCCGGCGATGGCGGCGGTGCTGTGGATCCTGCTGCTGCATCCGCAGATCGGCCTGATCGGGCGCTGGCTGAACCGCATCGGCGTCGCCTGGGATTACAAGCTGAACGGCTTCCAGGCGATGCTGGTGGTGATCCTGGCCAGTGCGTGGAAGGAGGTCAGCTACAATTTCATCTTTCTGCTCGCCGGCCTGCAGTCGATCCCGCGCTCGGTGATCGAGGCGGCGCGGATGGACGGGGCACGCGGCTTCTTCCGCTTTCGCACGGTGGTGCTGCCGCTCCTGATGCCGACCGTGTTCTTCCTGCTGGTGGTGAACCTGGTTTATGCCGCCTTCGATACGTTTGGCACCATCTGGGCGATGACCAGCGGCGGCCCAGGCAAGGCCACCGAGACGCTGGTGGTGAAGGTGTACCGTGACGGCATGGTGAACCAGGACATCGGGTCCTCATCGGCGCAGTCGGTGGTGCTGATGCTCGGCGTGATCGTGCTGACCGCGCTGCAGTTCCGCTTCCTGGGCCGGCGGAGCGGCGGCGCATGAACGGACGGATCGATTGGCCCGCGCACGTCGTTCTGGTGCTTGGCGCGGTGCTGTTTCTGCTGCCGATCTGGCTGGTGGTGACCGGCTCCACGCTCGACCCCGACGCGATCGCGCGCGGCGAACTGTCGCTCGTCCCGCGGCTCGGGGGGCTGGGTGTCTATGCCAGCGTGATGACCGAAGGCTCGCCGGGGGCGGGACCGGTCTGGCGGATGCTGATGGTCAGCGCCGGTATGGCGCTGACCATCGCCTTCGGTAAGATCATCATCTCCGTGCTATCGGCCTATGCGGTGACATTCTTCCGTTTCCCGTTCCGCATGACGGCGTTCTGGATCATCTTCATCACCCTGATGCTGCCGGTGGAGGTGCGCATCATCCCGACCTACTCGGTGATGTCCGATCTCGGCCTGATCAACACGTTCCCGGGCCTGACGGTGCCCCTGATCGCCTCGGCCACTGCAACGCTCCTGTTCCGCCAGACCTTTCTTGCGGTGCCGGACGAGTTAATGGAGGCGGCCCGCATGGACGGCGCGGGGCCGTGGCGGTTCCTGAAGGACATCCTGGTGCCGGTGTCCGCGGCCAACATCGCTGCCCTGTTCGTCATCCTGTTCGTCTACGGCTGGAACCAATATTTGTGGCCGCTGTTGGTGGCGACCGATCCGAAGCTCGACACCATCGTCATCGGCATCGTCAAAATGATCGGAACCGAGACGAAGACCGAGTGGAACCGGGTGATGGCGACGGCGGTGCTGGCGCTGTTGCCGCCGATTGCGGTGGTGATGCTGATGCAACGCTGGTTCGTGAAGGGCCTGACGGAGGGCGATAAATAGCATGGCATCGCTGGTGCTGAAGGATCTGAGCAAGAGCTTCGGCAACGTCGCGGTGCTGCACGGCATCGACCTGACCATGCAGTCGGGCGAGATGCTGGTGATCGTCGGTGCTTCGGGCTGCGGCAAATCCACCTTGCTTCGGCTGGTGGCGGGGCTGGAAGCGCCAACCTCCGGCCGCATCCTGCTGGACGAACGCGACATGGCGCCGCTCGATCCGGCCGAGCGCGACATTGCCATGGTGTTCCAGAACTACGCGCTCTACCCGCACATGACGGTGTTCGACAACATGGCGTACGGGTTGCGCATCCGCGGCCTCGCGAGGGGCGACATCAAGGCCCGGGTCGAGTCGGCGGCGGACATGCTGGGGCTGCTGCCGCTGCTCGGCCGCAAGCCGCGGCAATTGTCCGGCGGGCAGCGCCAGCGGGTGGCGATGGGCCGGGCGATCGTGCGGCAGCCCAAGCTGTTCCTGTTCGACGAGCCGCTCTCCAACCTGGATGCCAAGCTGCGCGTGCAGATGCGGGCGGAGATCCGCCGGCTGCAGCGGCGCATGGGCGTTACCAGCCTGTATGTGACGCACGACCAGGTGGAGGCGATGACGCTGGGCGACCGCCTGCTGGTGTTGCACCAGGGACGGGGGGTGCAGCTGGCCACGCCGATGGAAGTGTTCGACCGGCCGGCCAACACCTATGTCGCCGGCTTCATCGGTGCACCGTCGATGAACATGCTGCCGGCGACCCTGAGCCATGGCGGCACGGCGGCGGTTACTTCCCTCGGGGCGGTCATTCCGTTCGCGGACGGTAGGCGGCCGGGCGAGGATGGCCGGAGGCTGATCCTGGGGATCCGGCCGGAGCACGTGGCCCTCGACCCGGCGGGGGTGGTGCTGCAGATCGACCTGGTCGAACCGCTGGGGTCGGAAACGGTGGTCATCGGGCGGCTTCCGGACGGCGACCTGTTTTCGGTGAAACTGCCCGGGGCATCACCCTCTGCCGAGACCATCGGAGTCTCCATCCCACCGGATGCGCTCCACGTGTTCGACGCCGAAACGGGATTGCGGTTGCCAGGGGGCTCCGCCCCCTGAGCCCCCGCCAAGTCCGGCGTGCGCCTTCGCGTGACGGACCGAGAGGCCCTAGGAACCCATTCTGTTTGGAGGGGAGTTGAGAGGGGGGGGCGAGGAGATGTGGCACCCGCACCTCCAGATAGCCGGGTCCAGGGGTGGAGGCCCTGGCACTGGACCCGACAAGCTCGCGTGCCGTAGGGTGCAATTGTTGCGATGCCGGGAAAGCCGCCGTCCAGGGAGTCAACGATGACGACACGCAGGCAGGTTCTGGGCTACGCGCTGGCCGCTGTCGCCGGGCCGACAGTTGAGGCACTCGCCCAAAGCGTGACCCAGGCCGGCAACTTGCACGCATCCGGTCTGGTCGGCACGCTCGAAAGTGCGACCCAGGTCAGTGCCGTTCCGGCGTCCTTCAAGGAGGCGCCGGCACTGGCCGAACTGGTCAGAGGAGGCAAACTGCCGCCGATACAGGAACGCCTGCCCGTCGAGCCCATGGTGCTCAAGCCCTTGCAGGGCATCGGCCGCTACGGCGGCACCTGGCGGCGCGGCTTCATCGGCCCATCCGACGGCGAGAACGGCAACCGCATCAATGCCTCCGACAAGCTGCTGTTCTGGGATGGGACCGGCAGCAAGATCGTGCCTGGCGTCGCCAAGGGCTGGGAGATGAGCCGGGACGGCAAGACCTTCACGCTGTTCCTGCGCAAGGGCATGAAATGGAGCGACGGCGCGCCGTTCACCGCCGATGATTTCAGTTTCTGGTTCGAGGACATCTACTCGAACAAGGATATCGTGCCGACGCCCATTCCCGACCTTTCCCCGCTTGGCAAGCCTGGGCGGCTGGTGAAGATCGACGAGACCACCGTCGAATTCCGCTTTGACGTTCCCTATTACCTGTTTCTCGACATGCTGGCCGGCGACACGCTGATCGGCGGCGGCCAGTCGGTCCAGCAATCCGCCGGCAACTACTTCGGCGCCTACAGCCCAGGCCACTACCTCAAACAGTTCCTGCCGAAATACTCCTCCGAGGCGGCCGTGAACCGCCTGGCCCGGGAGGCGGGCTTCGACAACTGGGGGCGCCTGCTGGCCTTCAAGAAGGACTGGGAGCTCAATGGGGAGGTGCCGACGCTCGGGCCGTGGCGCACGGTGAAGCCGATCAACACGCCGACCTGGACCATGGAGCGCAACCCCTACTATTGGGTGGTCGATACCGACGGAAACCAGCTTCCTTATATCGACAACATCGTCATGACGCTGGCCCAGAACCTGGAGGTGGTGAATCTGCGCGCCATGGCCGGCGAGTACGACATGCAGGAGCGCCACATCGACCTGCAGAAGCTTCCGATCATTCTCGACAACCGCGAGCGCGGCAACTACGACGTCCACCTCGACCTGTCCGCCAACGGCTCCGACACCGCGATCCAGTTCAACCTCAGCTACAAGGACGATCCGGAGGTGGCGAAATGGCTGCAGACGGCCGATTTCCGACGCGCGCTCTCGCTCGGCATCGACCGTGACCAGCTCAATCAGACCTTCTGGCTCGGCCTCGGCACTCCCGGTTCAGCGGCCCCCGCCGAGATCATGCCGGAGAGCCCAGGGCCGGAGTGGCGCAACAGGTGGTCCACCTACGAACCCGATCGTGCCAACCAGATGCTGGACGCGCTGGGCCTTACCAGGAAGGACAGCGACGGATATCGGCTGCGCACCGACAACGGCCAGCGCCTGGTGATCCAGCTCGACGCGGTGGCCTACGGCTTGGATTATCCGAGACAGATGGAGATGGTGGCGAGCCAGTGGCGCAAGATCGGCATTTATGGCGATGTCAAGACAATGGAACGAAGCCTCTTCTACGAGCGCATGGCCGCCAACCTCTCCCACGCCAACGTCTCGAACAACCTTGGCTCGGAGCTGATGTGCCTGTTCCCGCGCCACTGCCTGCCCGTCGATCCCACGGAAGCCCATCTCGGTATTGAAATCGCCAAGTGGTATGCGTCCAACGGCGCACAGGGCATGGAGCCGACCGATCCGGACCTGAAGCGCGCGCTCGCACTGTTCCGCTCGGCGGCCGGGCAGCAGGAGGAGGAGCGCAACAAGACGGTGCAGGAGATCTGGAAGATCATCATCGAGCAGCAATACTGCATCGGTGTGGTGGGCCAGTCGCCGGCGCAGTTCGGCGTCCGTATCGTCAGCCGGAAGCTGGGCAACATTCCCGGCCGTGCCTGCATCGCCCAGCACTGCCGCACGCCCGGCTCGTCGCACCCGGAGACATGGTTCTTCACGGCATAGGAATGGCGAAGCTGGGCTGGAGCCCCCTGGCGGGTACTATTGTCGCGATTTCGAAATCGCCTTAACCTAAGCTCAAACCGGCCGGATAATGCTGCCCGACTGTTCTTGCGTTGTCGTTTGCGGATCGAGGGGGCCACGTCATGGACATCATCATTGGCCTGCTGGTCGCCGCCTGCGTGTTCCTCGGGGCAGTTGGTGGGATGCAGCTCTATCGCTGGCTGCCGGACAGTCACCTCTCGACGGAGACCAAGGAAGTGGTTCGGCTCGGCATCGGCATGATCTCGATCCTGGCGGCGCTGGTGCTGGGGCTGCTCACCGCCTCGGCAAAGAATGCGTTCGATGGGGCCGATCAACAGATCCGATCCTATGCCGCCGACCTCACCCTGCTCGACCAGAGCTTGCGCCAGTATGGCCCCGAGGCCACGCCGATCCGCAAGGACCTGCTCGACTACACGGAACGGGCCGTGCGCACCACATGGCCCGATCCGGGCGAGGCGACCAATCAGCCGCTGGAGGACAAGGGGGCCGGTGAGTTGCTGGACAAGGTCGCGCAGCAGATCCTGACGCTCAAGCCACACACCGATGAGCAGTCCTGGCTGCGCGGGCAGGCGCTGGACATCTCCGCCCGGCTGGTGCACACGCGCTGGACACTGTTGATGAACCAGCAGGGCAGCGTCAGCCCGATCCTGCTGATCATCGTCGTCGTGTGGATCACGGTCATCTTCGCGAGCTTCGGGCTGAACGCGCCACGCAACGCCACGGTGGTGGCCGCCTTCCTGGTCTGCGCGCTGTCGATCGGCACCTCGATTTTCCTGATTCTGGACATTGACACGCCGTTCGACGGCATCATCAGGATTTCCGGCGTGCCGATGAGGAACGCGCTGGACCACCTGCGCGTGCAGAATCTTCAGGCGCAAGAGTAACGCCATGTAAACCGGAACGGCATATGTGCGGTGCCTGTAAGATGGGTGTCTCGTGACCATATACTGGCAGTCGCCGCGGGCCTCGGCGAAAGGAGAGCAGCGTGTCCACTCCGTCTTCTGGATCGCTTCGAATCGGCATGACTGCGAGCACGACCCGGCTGATCACGTCGGACGATCTGCTTGCCTTCGCGACCGTGACCGGGGACTTCAACCCGTTGCACGTCGATGCGACGGCGGCGGCGGCCGGGCCGTTCGGCGAACCGATCGCGCACGGCATGCTGACCGCCTCGCTCATCAGCAAGGTGCTGGGCACCGAGTTGCCGGGCAGCAATACGATCTACCTCAGCCAGAGCCTTCGCTTCCTGGCGCCGGTCAGGGTTGGCGAGCGGGTGACGGCGAGCGTCGAGGTCACCGCCATCGACAAGCGGCGGGTGACGTTGCGGACGGTTTGCACGGTTGGCGGCAAGCCGGTGCTCGAAGGCGAAGCAGTGGTGCTGGTGCCGGACCCCGTGCAGCTGGCGGCTTGATAAGTCCAGGGGCGCTGCCCCTGGGACCCCGCCAGGGGTCGAGCGACCGCTGGACCCGGCTATCCTAATGAATGGGTTCCAAGGGCCTCTCGGCCCTTGGCGCGGGTCCAGGGGGCAGCGCCCCCTGGCCTTAGCAGATCGCCCCTCCCTGACGCTTGACGTAACGCGGATTGCGGTCGGGCTGCATGGTCGTACCCTCATGCTGCTCGCCTGAGATCGGCGGCGAGGAGCGGCGGATCGGCTGGTGGGAAACGCAAGATCGCGCCGGTTGGGGTCATCACCGGCTGCGCATGGCCGAACCAGACGATCCCGCCGGTTACCGGATCGACCGCCGCGACCCTGGGCGGTATCGGCTGTTTGAGTTTCTTCATGGCGCCCCTCATGCCGCGTTCGGCGGCGTGGAGGGGCGGATGGAGGGGCGCATCGGCCACGGAATGATGGTGGCGGACGGCTTCGACGCCGCGACCGCGGCCTTGAGCTCGGCGTTGCGGCGCTCGAGGGTGGCGAGGGTGACGGCGATAGCGCGCAGGTCGGACGCCATCACGCCGTAGCGATGCTCGATGGCGCCGGCAATCGCGCGCAGGCGCGCGACGGTCAGGCTGGGGAAGGTGGTGCTGGCGCTCATCAGGCGACCTTCGGCAATTCGGTGGGAGGCGTGGCCCGCAAGGGCGCGACCGCAACCGTGTTGTCGGCGGCGTGGCCCCCGGTGGTGTGGGCCGTGACATAGAGATCGATCGCGCCGTCTGCGCCGGACACCATGATGCGGTCGCCGGCGGCGAACATGTCGGCGGCATCGTCGAAGAAACCGGAGCGCATCACATTGACAATGAGCGCATTCCCCGCGCGGTAGTGCCAGAGCGTGAAGCCCTGGGCATAGGCGAGCACGGAGAGGTTGCGGATGGCGAACGGGGCGATCGCCTTGTCGGCGGCGAGCGCCTTGTCGGCGGCGAGCGCCTGGGGCTCGCGCCCGGCGACCTTGTTGATGGGCGGCATGGTGACCTCGGGCTGGTGATCGGGGGTGCCGAGCATGATCCGATTGGCGATGAGAGGGCGGCGGGCTGGCATCGGAGCGTCCTGCGGTTTACGTGCGGATATTTCGCATATTCCGTACGCTTTGGCAAGCGTAAACTTCGCATGAAGGCCAGGCGGTTCCGCCCCCTGGAACCCCGCCAAGGGCCGTGAGGCCCTTGGAACCCAGTCGTTTAGGGGATCTTGGCGAGGGGGGCCGAAGGGGCGCCCGCCCGCCCTGGCCCCGCTCGCAGAGACCGCCAAGTGAAGCGGGTCTAGGGGCCGCGCTCCCGGCTTTTCAAAGGAACAAGTTCCTATTTTTCACTGGACTCCCACTCACGGCCGCGCTATGTTCGTGTTATGTTCTTCGTCGGCCAACCGAGGAGCCGCCCCAAGTGTCATTGTCTCTCCGCCTCTTCGATTCGTGCCTCAATCCAGCGCAGGATCACCCGCCGCTCATCGTCTCGCAGCAGCCGCCAGAAGCGCAACAGCGCGAGTTCAGCCAGATCATCGACAATCTGGCGAGGCGGCTTGCGGCCCTCCGCTGGCGCGGCCAGTTTCAGATAGTCCACGGTGGTCCCGGCCAGCGCCGCCAGCTCCCCGGCGGTGATCGGGGGATGGCCGCGGCCGAGCAGGTAAGGCCCCCAGGCGCGGACCTTCTCGAGCGGGATAAATTCCTTCTTAAAGCGGCCGGATTCGTAGGTCGCATAGGTGGATGAGGGTTCGCCGATCATGCGGGCGAACTCCAGCAGTCCATAGCCGGCGCGGGTGCGCAGGGCGCGCAGTTCTGCTGCTGTTCGATGAGAGTCCATGTCGGTCCGGATATAAGCGCCCCGCCATCTGCTGCCTATGCGAAAATAACGTTTACCAAAGGCATGCGAAACATGCGCAATAGACGCACATTGACACCCCGGAAGGAGGCGGCATGAGACGCATTCCGATTGCCGAGGCGGCCATACGCGACGCGGTGGCGCGCGGGCTGTGCTGCGCCGCGGCGGCGCGGGAACTCGGCCACATGCCGTGCAACCTCTACCGCGCGGCGCAGCGGTTCGGCATCCGCTTTCCGCGCCGGCTCGCCAAGCGCGATGCACAGATCGTGGCGACCGTCGAGGCCGGCGCGACCCAGCAGGCCGTCGCCGTCCGCTTCGGCCTGACGCGCGGGCGCGTCACGCAAATCATGACGGCACACCGGGAGGCGGTCGAGAATCCGGCGGCCGAGCTGGGGCCGGCGTTTGCGGGCCGATGAGATGGGCGCCTTGGCCCGTGCCGGCCGCGAGTTCGGACTTGCGGCGGTGGTGGCCGCGAGCGAGGCGCGAAAGGAGCGGAGGCAGAGGGCGACGCCACTCTCAGCCGAACAACTGGCAACGATCAGACAGACCGGGAAGCCCGGTATCGGAGCACTGGCATGAAGTGGACAGCTCAGGTGTGGGCCAGGGTGGACCGCCTGCGGGCGGCCGGGCGTTCGCGCAAGGAGATCGCGGCAGTGCTCGGGGTCAAAGTGACGGCGTTCTATGAGGCGACGAAGCTGCATCCCGATGTCCGGCGCAAGCGCGGCCCGATCGAGTGGACGGCAGCGCGCGACGCGGCTATCCGGCGGCGCCGGGCAGACGGGCGCGGATACCCGGCAATCGCGGCCGAGCTGGGGCTGAGCAACAACACCGTGGCGGAGCACATAGATTGTGCGCAACAGCGGGCGGGGCTGAGGCAGCCGGGAACCAACCTGGACCGCCCGCCACTGCCGGCGGGCGATCCTGTGTCGTGGGGCCTGCTGCTCGCGCTTACGCCGTCGCTGGGGAACCTCCCGTATCCGCCGTATCGGCCGCTGATCTGCCGCCGGCCAAAACAACACGTCGACGAAATGAGGCTCGCGGCATGATGGAACGGCATGTGGACGATGCGCGCCGGATGGACGATCGGCCGCGCGATACGGCCTACGTGGAATACTGGCTTCGCCGCGCCGGCATGACGTTGCTGAGCCTGCCCGATCGCGGACCGATCCTCGGGTGGCGCCCGCAATCCGAGGAGCTCAGGCGTTCGCTGGCGGAACAGGCGGCGGAGCGCAGGTTGCTGCGGCGCACACCGAGTGCGGTGGACATTTCGGCGATGGACGTGGCGCTGGGATGGCTGCGGCTGGTGCCGGACGATCGGCGCGTTCTCAGGCGGATCGTGGCGGCGCGGATGCTGGTGTCGCCGACGACGGAGCGGCACCTCTACTCGTGGCGGCAGATCGCGCGCCTGGTCGGCGCCGACCATCACGCCGTACAACGCTGGCACGCGCAGGGGATCAACCACATCGTGCGCGGCCTCAAGGCGCTGGAGGACGCCACGCCGGGGATGCGGCGGGCGGCGTAGCCGCCGGGCGGGAATCGGTGGAATGCCAAAGGCAAGCACACTGGAACGCCGATGCGGGAAATGTCGCCCAGGCGCGGATCATGCGCTGCCAGCATGGCGATAGGCGGGGTTTGCATGGCGCGCTCGCTCCCGTGCAACGGTATGGTTACGGTAGTTTCATTTGCTTTGGGAGGTCATGGCAATAATGAGCACCGGGCCCGAATCCGATTATCAGCTTCTGCACGAATTCATCGCCAAGGCACGCATAAATCTCGACCAAAACAACTGGGATTACATTGTCGGCGGCGCTGAGACCGAATCCTCCGTGAAGCGCAATCGCCTGGCACTCGATTCGCTCGCCTTCCGTCCGCGCGTGCTCGTCGATGTTTCCGAGATCGACTGCGGCTGGAGCTTCATGGGCAAGCGCATCCGCCTGCCGGTCGCCTTCGCTCCGGTGGGCTCGCTGACGGTGTTCGAGCCGGGCGGTGGCGCCACGGTCGCCGCGGCCGCCGGCGAGTTCGGCATCCCGACCTTCGTCAGTTCGCGCACCCAGCCCTCGCCGGAGGCGATCGCGCGCGCCGGGAGCGGGCCGAA
>Ga0326727_10018362_pt1 | contig 14296 bp, 10 predicted proteins | sample MB2enrmetagenome_FD_207643 | JGI IMG/M metagenome (GOLD analysis project Ga0326727, IMG submission 207643) | Lab enriched peat soil microbial communities from McLean, Ithaca, NY, United States - MB29MY | ecosystem: Environmental > Terrestrial > Soil > Wetlands > Peat | place: USA: New York...
GCTGGAGATCAGCGATGAAAAGTTCCTCGACGAAGACTACGACGTGGCCGTCGGCGATGGCGCGATTGTTCTCACCAGCTGGAGCGACGGACACACCCACCTCTATCTCTATGGCTACAACCCGTCCGGTCCGCAGGCCGCGGACGCCAAGCTCGAGAAGCAACTCACCCAGGGCGATTTCGAGGTGGGCGACGTGTACGCCGTCGACCCCGCGCGCAAGGTTGTTACGTACGCATCGAACGAAGGCAATCCGCTGGAACAGCAGATCTGGGAGGTCAATTTCAACGGCGAGCGCAAAGCGTTGAGCACCGGCGCCGGATTTCACGACGCCACCTTCGCGCCTGACGGCAAGACCTTTACCGACAAGTACTCCTCGCGGGCTGCCACGCCGGTAATCCGGCTCTGCCATGAGCAGGAAGGCCCTGCAGCTTCAGCCGAGAATTGCCGCGTGTTCTGGGAGACGTATGCGCTCGACTCTTACCAGGTGAAATTGCCGCAGCAGCTTGAGGTCAAAGCCCACGATGGAACCACGCTCTATGCCACGCTGTTGATGCCCTCCGGCTCGTCCAATCCCGCCACCGTTCCGCTTATCGTCAATCCCTACGGCGGACCTCACGCCCAGGAAGTTGTGAACCAGTGGCACGACAACCTGCTCTTCGACAATGTGCTCGCGCAGCACGGCTTTGCTGTACTCCGCGCCGATAATCGCGGCATGGGCTTCCGCAGCCGCGCTTTCGCGCAGGCGGCCTACCGCAACTTCGGTCCGGTGCAGCTTGAAGATCAGTTGACCGTGGTCGATGCGGCGCTCGACCAGGTTCCGCAGCTCGATCCGCGGCGTCTGGGCTGGTGGGGCTGGAGCTGGGGCGGCACCTTCACGCTTTACGCAATGACGCACTCCAACCGCTTCCGCACCGGCGTCTCCGTGGCGCCCGTCACTGACTGGCGAAACTACGACTCCATTTACACCGAGCGCTATCTCGGCACGCCCGCTGATGATGCGGACGGCTACCGCGACTTTTCCGTGGTCAACTCAGCGGCGCAGTTGAAAGGGCGGCTGCTCATCGCGCATGGTACCGGCGACGACAATGTGCATATGGAAAACACCGTGCAGTTTGTACAGAAGCTCATTGAGGCCGGCGATCCGTACGACCTGCAAATCTATCCTCGCAAGACGCACTCCATCAGTGGAGCTGACGTGCGCACCAGTCTCTACAACCGGATTCTGGCGCAATTTGAGATGTATCTGAAGCCGGAGCCACCGGCTGCTGGCGGCAATTAACGTCTAGCTTCCGTGGTGATGGAAAAGGTCGTCTTTGTCGGGGCTATCGCACTTGGTGCACTCCAGGCAGCACACCAGCAGCACCGCTACGCCCACCGTGACCAGCACGGCGAGAACGCTTCCGTTCGCCGTAAGCCAATGCGTGATGGTCTGCATCCTTGGTCACCGTTCCCGGGGCGATCCGGCCCTTTGCGGAGCTTTCAGCTGTTCAACCCTATGATCGGCTGACTCAATTAGACGATACTCGCCCTCCTAAGATTATCTCAAGCAGCATATTCTGTGTCCCAGTAACCAAAGGCACGGGATTTTTCTTGCAAATAAGAGAAGAAAAGGCGAAAATTGTGCGCAGATGGCAACCGTGCCCAATCCGGGCCTTTCTCCCGCTCCCGAGGAGTGGCCTGAAGAGCTTGTGAATCTGGGCCGTGCAGCGGAGAGCCCCGGGCGCAAGCCGGCAGAAGCTGCAGCTGCAGAATCCCCTCAGGATTCGTTGCTCAACTGGCTCTTCGTCGACCTCAACTCCTACTTCGCCTCGTGTGAGCAGGAGGCGCGGCCGGAGCTGCGCGGCCGTCCTGTGGGCGTGGTGCCCATGATGGCCGACACCACCTGCTGCATTGCGGCCAGCTACGAAGCCAAGGCCTTTGGCGTGCGCACCGGAACCATCGTCGCCGACGCCAAACGCCTCTGCCCCGACATCGTTCTCGTCGAGGCGCGCCACGAGCTCTACACCGAATTCCATCACCGCATCGTTGAAGCCGTAGAAAGCTGCGTGCCCGTCACCGCCGTCTGCTCCATCGACGAAATGGCCTGCCGCCTCATCGGCCGCGAGCGGCCCCTCCTCGCCGCCATCGAACTCGGCATGCGCGTCAAGCGGACGATTCGCGAGCGCGTCGGAACCATGCTGCGCAGCTCCGTGGGTCTGGCCACCAATCGCTATCTCGCCAAGATCGCCAGCGACATGGAAAAGCCCGACGGTCTTGTGGCCCTCCCCCTCGACATTCTTCCTGAAGCGCTCCGCCAGCTCACCCTCCGCGATCTGCCCGGCATCGGCGCGCGCACCGAGAAGCGCCTGAACGAAAAAGGCCTCCACACCATGGACCAGCTGCTCGCGCTCGATTGCGAGCAGGCCGGCGAGATCTGGGGATCGGTGTGGGGCCAGCGGCTTTGGCACTGGCTGCGCGGTGAAGACTTCGAGATGGCCGAGCTCGAACATCAAAAGTCCATCAGCCACTCGCATGTGCTCGCGCCGGAGATGCGCACCCCGGAAAAAGCCTGGGCCGTGGCGCACAAATTGCTCCACAAAGCCGCCATGCGCCTGCGTGCGCAGGGACTGTGGGCCAGCAACATCGGCCTTGCGATTGGATTCGCGGTGCCGCGAAGTGAGAACACGCCCGTTTCCCGCTTTGGAGTGCCGGCGCGCGGCTGGCGCAGCGAGATCAAGCTCCACGAGTGCCAGGACAATCAGACGCTCATCGCTGCTCTGCGCAGCCTGTGGGACTCGCAACCCACGGGCGAGCAGTACCAGCACCCTTATTTCATCGGCGTGCAGTTGAACAACCTCGTCCCCGACCGCCTGCACACGCTGGCGCTCTTCGACGGCCTCGAAGAAGAGCAGAGCCGCACGCGCCTTCTCGCCACCATGGACCAGCTCAACGACAAATACGGCATGAGCACGCTCGCCCCCGCCGCCATGCTCACCGCATACAAGGCCGCGCCCACACGCATCGCCTTCCACAGCATTCCGGATCTGTTTTAAGGGCAGGGAACAAGGAACCGAGGCAGCAAGAAGATAGCGGGGTGCCCCATCCTTTCCGCAGCTTCATCGCGGAAAGGGTGGGAAACCACAATCGCTCATTTACTGTCGTTCTGCGCCAGCGCCTTGGGATGCAACTTCCCGATGCGCCCATGCGGCCCCACAACAAACGGCAGAGACAACGCATTCCAATCGCGGTCGGCGTCAGGCGCCTCGTGCATCGCCGCATCGGGATACAGCGCGCGCCAATTCTTCCCGTCGTCGGTCGAAATGTCCGTCCCATTCGGACCCACCGTGATCCAGGCCTTGCTCGCCGCGTCGTAAGCCACAGCGGAGCGGTAGCCGTGGGGCGGGGCTTTGGCTGGCAGCCATCCTTCGAAGTCTCCGTCCAGATAGGCTGCGGAACCGTCTCCCACCTCTGGAGTTGTGTAATCGCCACCAACTACCACCGCCCGGTATCGATGCAGTGCACTTGCCGCTATCGAAAATCCACCGGAAGAATCGGAACCGCCTGTAAGCGCCAACTCCAGGCTCTGGAAACCCAGCAAAGAAACTATGCAAGTCGAGGGTGGTGTGCCTCCTGCGTGCGGCCGGCACAAGTCGTCTCCGGACTTGCCATCGTTCGTGTATTGGTAAAGCCCGCCATAAAAGAAAGCGCCGCCTGGCCCACCCGTTACAAACGACGGCACATTCTCTTCGACCGAGAAGAGCAACGAGGAGTTGCTTGCGGCGAAGATTCCTGACTTAGCATTGGCCGCGTCCAGGGACGCCCCGCGTGCGCGGATCCATTGTTCACCTCCATCGTAAGTTCCCATAAGGACAAATTTCCCGCGGACCGGGTCACCAAGTAAGAATCCATTTTGCCGGTCGGAAAACTTCACCGCATCCCAAAACCCATCCTTGTCCGGATTCGTGAACACCAGCTTCCACGTGTGGCACCCATCCGTCGTCTTATACAGCCGCGACAAATCGCCCTTGCCGCTCGACATCACGATCGCCGTGTTCGCATCGAACGCCTGCACCCCGCGAAAGTCCAGGTGTTCCGCGCCCGGCGGAACAGTGCACGCCTGCCACAAATACCCGCCGTCCTCCGTGCGCAACACCGTCCCATTCGTGCCCGAGGCCCACGCCACGCCTCCGCCCACATTGTCGATGCCGCGCAAATCCGCCGTCGTGCCTGAGCTCTCCATCTCCCACTGCGCGCGGACGGCACCACAAACAGCAAAAATGAGGAATGCGATCAAAAACGCTCGCCGGCTCATACCGAACAGTGTAGGCCCGAAGGCAGGGGTCAGGTTTCAGGTTTCAGAGGTCCGTAAAGCAGGGAGCAAGAGAGCGAGGGAAGAAGCCACTCCAGCGGCAACGCCGCCCCCACTGCGCGACCCCGGCAGGGAGCGACACCAGCCGGCTCGCCGCTTTTCTAGCTCCGCTCTCCCTTCTGAACTTTTCCGTTTCATTTTCGTAACTCTCTGCATCCCATCCCGCGTACCCGTGCGGAATATTAGGTAGCAGCGATTTATGGCCGGAAACTGGCAGCCCGATTTCGAGCAACTCGTCGACGAGCACCAGTCGATGGTCTTTTCGCTGGCGTTACGAATGACCGGCGACTACGGGCTGGCCGAGGAGATTGCGCAGGATGTTTTTCTGGAGCTGGACCGGAATTTGGGCAAGATCGAAACTCCGTTGCATGCGCTGCTGTGGCTGCGGCGCGTGGCCATGAGCCGGTCGGCCGATGCCTTGCGCAGGCGGCGCGTGCGCGGCATCGACCAATGGGTAGAGATCGACGAAACCCATGGTGCGCGGGCGGAAGAGCGAAGCTCGCCGCTGGCTGATCGCGTGGAACGCCTGCTTGCCACCGTGCCCGAGCCGCAACGCGCGGCGCTGATTCTCCGCTACCAGGAGGACCTGACGCCGGAAGAGATTGCAGCCACACTCGGTGCGCCGCTGGCCACTGTGAAGAGCCATTTGCAGCGCGGACTCAAGCTGCTACGGGCCAAGGCCGCAATCCATTTGAAGGAGTATGTGCGTGGAGCCTGAGGAAATGGACCTCGCCCGGATGGACGATTTCGAACGCGAGTTGCAGACGGCTCTGGCTCGCCGGCCCGCGCCACCAGACCTGAAGCACAAGATCGTGGGGCGTCGCGGGCAGCAGACCGGCCGGTCGCGCCGCATGATCTGGATGGAGCGGCTCGCCGCCTCGCTCATTCTCGCTGCCGTCGCGGGCGGGGCCGCGTTCTGGCGGCGCCAGGAGGAGCAGCGCAGGGGCGAAGAGGCCAGGCAGCAGGTCTTCACGGCACTGCGCATCGCCAATCACGCGCTGCAGCAGATGAATGCGCAACTCGCCGAACACAACCGGAACACGCAGTAGCCGTTCACGGACCGCAATGCACGCTGAGCGTAAACGATGAAAAAGGAGAATCGAGCATGAAAGGCAGAATGTTGGTCATGATCCTGGGAGCCGCGGTGCTCGTCTGTCCAGCACTGGCCCAATCCACACCTTCACCCTCTCCGACGCCGTGGCCCTTGCCGGCGCCCGTCGAAAAGGAATTGGCCTCGCGCGCCTCGAACGTCACCGAAGTGACACTTGGCAAAGACACGCTCGCCTTCGCGGCCAAATTTATGGACGGCAAGGACAAGGACCAGGCCGCGGTTAGCCAGCTCGTCGAAGGGCTGGACGGCATTTACGTCCGCGACTACGAGTTCGACAAGGAAGGCCAGTACTCGATGACCGATGTCGAAAAGATGCGCCAGGCCTTCGAAACTCCCGAGTGGACGCCGATCGTGCACACGCGCGAGCACAATGGCACAGAAATCACCGACGTGCTGATGAAGCAGGTAAATGGCGAGACACGCGGCATGTTTATCCTCACCGCCGAGCCGAAGGAACTGACCATTGTGCTCATCCTGGGGCCGATTCGCATGGATCAACTGGGAGAATTGGGCGGGTTGAGCGGGCTGGGAAGCGTGCTGGGACCCACAGGCCCATTGGGCGGAGTGCAACATGCGCCGCACGGCAATCCCAATGGCTCAGCGAAGAAAGGGGGCTCGCAATGAATCGCAGAATCTGGATTCCTCTGGGCTTTGCCGTCCTCTCCGTCGCGGTGTTTGTGCCCTGGGTAGTGCGCGCGGCGGGTGCTGAAGGCGGCTTCGACGGCGTGGTAAGCTCCATCGAGCAGCAGTATCACGTGCGCGCCACGCGCATCCCGTTCATGAGCCTGGCAAGCCTCATCGCGGGCGGGGCCACGCATGGCGGCGTGGGTCAGGTGCACATCGCTGAGTTCGAGCACTTCACCCGGCCCGCGGACGGTGAAGAGCTGAATCGCATCGTCGCAGAGAAGCTGGGCCAGGGATGGCAACGCATCGTTCGCACCACAAGCCGCCAGGGCAACGAGCAGACCCTCATCTTCGCGCGCGGCGAAGGCAATCGCATGGGGCTCTTCATTCTCGATCTCGACCGGAATGAGATGGACGTGGTTCAGGTCTCCGTCGATCCCGAACACTTGAACGAAACCGTCGGGAGGTACGAGCATCACGACACAGACGGGCGCGAATCAAACTGATGCGCTGGTAAGCTACGGCGTCCGCGTCATCAACTCCACAAACATCTTCTGGAAGCGCGGCAAATCCAGATCGAGCTGCGCGTGAACCGGCCGCACGCCGTTCGTGGGCTTCAGATTCTCCGGCCAGGTGAGCGTATCGCCGTAGCTGGGACCGTGGCTCAGGTCCACATCCATGTACACCACCTGCTCCCTGGTGATGATCGAAGGGTCAAGCCACGCGCACGCTTCCAGTTCGTCCCACATGTAGTAGCGCTGCTGGCTCCATGCCGTGATGTACCTGGCCGCCGGCGCCTGCGACTTCGCGATCGCGTCCACCATGGCCTGCGTGAAGGGCGCCTTGACAGAAATATCAACCGTGGTGGCGTCGATGCGCGGCCAGTCGGCGCGCAACACCATGTGCGCCGCCTCAGGATCGAACCAGAAATTGAACTCGTGGCGCGGGTCGGTGGCAAATTCGGGATCGGAAGTCTCGGGCCGGATGCTGGCGCCCATGACGACAATGCCCTTGGTCAGCGGCGCAAACTCCGGATCGAGCGCGACCGCGAGAGCGATATTCGTCAGCGGCCCCGCGGCGTAAATCGTCACCTGATGCGGATGCGCGTGCACCTGGCGGATGAGGAAGTGCGCGGCGTCCTCGTCGATCGGCTTCGTGGTGGGCATGCCCTCGGGCATCGGCGGAATCTCGTACGGGCTATGCGATTCGAGATGCGCCGGCGGCATTCCGGTTCCAGTTTCGGTCAAATTCGTCGCGCCGCGGCCCCACGCGCCCAGCCACGTCACTTTTCCGTCCAGCGCCGACTCCAGCCGTGTCTCTTCCTGGCTGCGGACCAGCGGAAACACCGCGCCGCGCGCCACGGGCACATCCGTGTGGCCGGTCAGCTCCAGCATGCGCAGAGTATGCAGCGTCTCTTCGTCGCGCCACGCGTCGCCCGTCACGATAGTGATGCCCAGCACCTGCACATCGGGCGCCTGCAGCAGCGCCAGCATCGCCATCTGGTCCGATCCTCCGGGGCCGGAGCCATCCTGGTCGATCAGCACCAGCCGCTTTTGCGCCGGCAACAACGCAGCGCAACTCGCCAGCAACAGAATTGCAAGTTGTCTTCTCATAGATGGGTAGTGTGGCATAGCGGTTCGCGCGATTGCCTGGCGCTCGTTACTGACCACTGATCACTGACAACTGACCACTGTATTACCTGCGCCCAAAGTCTCTCGGCCTGAACCGTGGCTTGACCTGCGGCGCCACCGGCAAATCGGTTTTACCCTCGGGATAGATCACCAGAAAGCGGTCGGTCCCTTCGCCCACACTGGCGGTCTCCACGCCCTTCAGGCCCCGGCACGCCATATGCAGCATGCGCCGCTCGCGGCTGTTCATGGGCGGAAAACTGTAGGGCATCCCCGACTGCCGCACCTTCTCCGCGGCGGTTTCCGCAGCCAGTTGCAGCTCCTGGGCGCGGAGGGCCTTGAAGTTTGCGGCGTCAAAACTCACCAGGTGGTGCTCGTGATGATCCAGCCGCAGCATCTGCGCCGCCAGGGTTTCCAAAGCCCTCAGCAGCTCGCCGTTGTGCTGGATAACAAGCGGAACATCCGGGCCGGCCAGCTCCACGTTGATGATTTGGCGCGCTTCGCCGCTTTGCGTATCGCGCTCGCCTTCACTCGCCGAGATGCGGTACTTCAGGCGCATTCCGCCCAGCTTGTTCAGAGTGTTCAAAAATCCGGCAATTCTCTGTGCAGCCTGTTGCAGGTCTTCAATGGGCATAACAGACAAGTATCGCAGAGCCGGGCCGATGGCGCGAGGCAATCCACTGAAAATGCCCGCCATGGCCGCTGGACGCGGTGCAGTTTTGGTTCTCTTCGGCCGCTATGTCGCTTTCGTCATCACCCGCCGGCTGGAGGTCAAGCCGCAGCATCTTGTTTAAGGCAGAACCCGGTTTCGGATTGTATGCTTTTGGGTGTGATCACTTGGAGCGAGTTCCGCATCGGAAAAACGCGCCGGATCGCCCTTTCGTCCTGGCGAATGATCTTGCTTCTGCTACAGGCTGCCGCGCTCGTGGCGTACGGCCAGACGCAGAGTGAAGTTGTCGCAGCCCCCCCCGCCGTCAATCCTCCGAAGGTGATCACACTCGATGATGCCATCCGGTTGGCGCAGGCAAGCGAGCCTTCCTATGCCGCCGCCGCTGCCGCAAATCGCAACGCGGGGCTGGACAAGTCGATTGCCCGCTCCGGCCTGTTGCCCAATGTGACCTATTTCAACCAGGGACTCTACACCGAGCCGAACGGCGCGCACGGTCAGGTGGGGCAACTGTCGGATACCGCGGATTTACCCAAGTTCATTGCCAACAATGGCGTGCGGGAGTATTTCAGCCAGGCCATTGTGAACGAGACCGTGGGCTTGGGGCCGGTAGCGGCAGCGCGCCATGCCGACGCGGCAGCCGCCATGGCCAGCGCAGAGCAGGAGATCGCTCGGCGCGGGCTGGTCGTTGCAGTCACGAGCTTGTTCTTCAGCTCCCTGGCCGCGGAACATAAGCTGGCAGTGGCCGAGCAGGCGCGCCAGGAGGCCGCTGACTTTACCCGGCTCACGACCGAGCGGGAGCAGGCGCGAGAGGTCGCACACGCCGACGTTGTCAAGGCGCAACTCGTGGAGCAGCAGCGAAACCGCGACGCGGAGGACGCGCAGTTGGCTGCTGAGAAATTGCGGCTTGAATTGGGCGTGCTTTTGTTCAGCGATCCGCGCACACCCTACACGCTGAGTGCGCCCGAGGCAGAAGCGCAGCTTGCGTCAAAGGAAGAAGTGGAGCAAGCTGCGGCCAAAAACAATCCGGAACTGAAGAGCGCTCTGGCTAGCCTGGCCATGAATAACGCCGACGTGCAGTCGGCGTGGGGCGCGTTGCTGCCCAATATCGGGATGAACGTAACATACGGAATCGATGCGCCGCAGTTCGCGGCCAACGGCCCCAGCGGCGTGCGCAACCTCGGCTACTCGGCCAGCCTCACTGTGAACATTCCGGTTTGGGACTGGTGGGCGAGCGAGAACAAGGTGAAGCAGAGCGAGATTCGTCGCGACGTTGCAAAGGTCGCGTTGAGCAACACGCAGAGGCGGCTCATCGCACAACTGGATGAGGCCTACTCCGAAGCCCAGGCAGCACATGACCAGTTGAATTCGCTCGATATGAGCGTGGCCGCCGCCGCCGAGAGCTTGCGCCTCACCAAACTGCGCTACGCGAGTGGCGAGGCCACGGTGCTGGAGGTCGTTGACTCTGAGACCACGTACGTTGGCACGGAGGACGCGCGCGAAGATGGGCGCGTGCGCTATGAGACGGCGCGAGCGGAATTGCAAGCCATCACGGGGACGATGTGAGAAGAACAGGGACCGAGGGAACTAGGGAACAGTGGTTAGTGATCTGAGATCGGAAAACAGTGAACCGTGTGAAGAGCGAAACGATGAACGCGAAGACAATTCGAGGGTTGCGCGCGATGTTGCTGGCTGCGCTGGTTCTGCTGGCTCTCTTGCCGGGCTGCAAAAAGGATGTAACACCGCCCATCGTGGTGACGGTGCAAGCCGAGCACCCGGAGCAGGGGCCGATCTCGGAACAAATCAATGCCGATGCCATTCTGGCGCCCGTGGCCCAGGCCGCGATCGCGCCCAAGATCAGCGCTCCCATCAAGAAATTTTATGTGGAGCGCGGGCAGCGGGTGCACGCCGGCGAGCTGTTGGCAACGCTTGAGAATAGCGATCTTGTGGCAGCCGCGATGGACAACAAGGGATCGCTTGAAGCGGCCGAGGCGACCTATGACACCTCCACCAAAGCGCAGGTGCCGGAAGATACGCTCAAGGCGGAGTCGGACCTGGCCCAGGCCAAGGCCAACCTCGATCTCAACAAGAGCATTGTGAACAGCCGCAAGCAGTTATTCGCGGAGGGCGCGATTCCGGGCCGCGATCTCGACACGGCTGAGGCCGCGCTGGTGCAGGCGCAGGCCGCCTACGACGCGGCCGCCAGGCATCTTGAATCGGTACGCAGCGTGAGCCGCGAGTCAGCCCTCAAAGCCGCGCAGGGGCAACTCACTTCGGCTGAAGGCAAATACAAAGGCGCTCAGGCGCAGGTCGACTATTCCGAAATTCGCAGCCCCATCAATGGCGTGGTAACCGATCGGCCCCTGTTCGCCGGTGAAACCGCCCCCGCTGGTACGCCGCTGATCATCGTGATGGACACTTCCGTGCTCCTGGCCAAAACCCATCTCGCCGCGAGTCTGGCGCAGCAGATGAAGCTGGGTGATGCGGTTGCCGTGCATGTGCCGGGAATCGCAGACCCCGTGACGGCGAAGGTTTCCATGATCAGTCCAGCGCTCGACGCCGGAAGCACCACCGTTGAGGTGTGGCTGAAGATCGATAACAAGGCCGGCAAGCTCAAGGCGGGAACCCCGGTGAAAGTCACCATCAGCGGCAAAAGCGTTGCTCAGGTATGGAAGGTGCCCGATTCCGCGATTGTGACGGCGGAAGACGGCACAAAATCCGTGATGGTCGTGGGCAGCGACGGGGCGGCGCATCGCAAGCCCGTCACGCTGGGCATCGATGACGGCACTGACGTTCAGATCCTGAGCGGCATTGCGCCCGGTGACCTGGTGATCACGGGCGGCGCCTACGCACTGGACGAAGGGACGAAAGTGCTGGTGGGTCCGGCAGCGGGTGGCGGCGGAGGTTCCGACTAATGCCCGGCGAAGCGCCTATCGATCTCCCGGGCGATACGCGAAAGCCCTTTTGGTTGGTTCGGTCCACGCGCACCATCTTCTTTTTCGCCGTCATGCTTACCTTGGCCGGCATCTTCCTGTCGTTCAAGGTACCCATCTCCGTTTTCCCTGAGACCAATTTTCCGCGCGTGGTGATCGGCGTTGACAACGGCGTGATGCCGGTTGAACAGATGGAAGTCACCGTGACCCGGCCCATTGAGGACGCGGTGAACACCGTGCCGGGCTTACTCACGGTGCGATCCACCACCAGCCGGGGCTCAGCCGAAGTAAGTCTGTTCTTCGACTGGAACGTCGACATGGTGCAGTCTCTGCAGCTGGTGGATGCGGCGCTGGCCAAGGCGGCGCAGAGCCTGCCGCCGACGGTGCATATCACCACCAACCGGCTCACCTTCGCCACCTTCCCGATTCTTGGTTACAGTCTCACATCCGACACCGTTCCGCAGACCCGGCTGTGGGAGATCGCTACCTACGATCTAAAGCCGCCGCTGAACCGCGTAGCCGGCGTGAGCACGGTGACTGTGCAGGGCGGTCAGGTGCCGGAGTATCACGTGGTGCCCAACCTGGCGCTGCTCCAGGCCTCGGGCGTCACCATCACGGATCTTGTCAACGCCATTCAAGCATCGAACATCGTGGAGTCGCCGGGCCTCTACGAAGCCAACCATCAGCTGATCCTGGGCCTTGTGGGAGCGCAGGTGCACGACGCCGCCGGGTTGCGGCAACTGGTGATCAAAACCACTCCCGCCGGCGCGCCTGTGCGTGTGGCCGATGTCGCCACGGTGGAGCAATCCACTATGCCCGTCTACACCACGGTCACCGCCAACGGCAAGAACGCGGTGCTGCTCAACATCGCGCGCCAACCCTCCTCGAATACCGTGGCCGTTGCCGATGCGGTCGCTGCCAATGTCGCGCAACTCCAGCCCAGGCTGCCGCCCGATGTGAAGCTTCAGGTCTTTTACGATCAGTCGCAACTCGTGCGCGACTCCATCTCCAGCGTGCGCGATGCCATTTTCATCGGCCTGGTGCTGGCCTGCGTGATTCTTTTCCTCTTCTTGCGCGACTGGACCTCGTCGTTGATCGCCGGCCTCGTCATTCCGGTAACGGTCGCCGTCACCATTGCGGCCCTGTGGCTCATCGGCGAGAGCTTCAATCTCATGACTCTCGGCGGCATGGCAGCGGCCATCGGCCTGGTCATTGACGACGCCATTGTCGTAGTCGAAAACATCTTCCTGCATCGCGACGCAGGCGAACATCGCGTCGAAGCGGTACGCAATGCCCTCAAAGAGATCACGACGCCGCTCATCGGGTCCACCATCACCCCCGTTGTCGTCTTTTTGCCGCTGGTCGCCGTCAGCGGCGTCACCGGCATCTTTTTCCGCGCACTCGCCATCACCATGACCGCGGCATTGCTCACCTCGCTCGCCCTGGCGCTCACCTGGACGCCGGGCCTGAGTTATGTGCTGATGCGCGAGCACGGACCCGAAGGCAAGAGCGATGCCGCTCAAGAGGATTCCGAGGACGACGGCGGCAGCTCTTCGCCACCGGGGCACGATCTCGCCGCCGGCCGCATACTCGAGCGCGTTCTTCACATTCACGCCCGGGTTTTAGAGTGGGCCCTGGCCAAACCGTTGTGGGTCGGTGGCATCTGCGTCTTGCTGGTGCTAGGCACATGGGGCGGCTATCAGTTACTGGGCTCCGACCTGCTACCGGAGATGGACGAAGGCGGCTTCATCCTCGACTACATCATGCCGGCGGGAAGTTCGCTGAGCGAGACCAATCGCGTCCTCCAACACGTCGAACGCATTCTTGAGGCCACGCCCGAAGTGGAGATCATTTCGCGCCGCACCGGCCTGCAGATGGGACTGGCCGCCGTGACCGAAGCCAATACCGGCGATTTCACGGTCAAGCTCAAGTCCAGCCGCAGCCGTTCCATCGACGATGTGATGGAGGACGTTCGTCAGCAGATCAAGTCCACCGAGCCGGAGCTCGATGTCGAATTCACCCAGGTTCTGCAGGACATGATCGGCGACCTGTCGAACGCTCCCGAGCCGATCCAGATCAAGATCTTTTCGAGCGACCCCAATCTCCTCGCGCAGCTGGGGCCGCGCGTAGGGGACGCCATCGGCAAGATTCCCGGTGTTGTCGATGTCGAAAACGGAATCGATAACACCGTCAGCGGTCCGGCCACCAACTTCGATGTCGATCCGCAAGTGGCCGCCCGCTTCGGCTTTACTCCGAGCGAAGTTTCCCTCGACGCTACGGCGATTCTCGACGGTGTCGCCACCACCAATCCGCTCATCGCCAACGGCCGCCCCTACACCATCCGCGTGCGTCTGGATGAAGTACACCGCGGTTCGCTGAACGCGATTGAGGACACAGTCTTCAACAGCTCTTCGGGTCACACGGCCAGTCTCGGCTCGCTGGCTGCCGTCGAGCAATTGCCGCCACAGAACGAAATTCTGCGCGAAAACCTGCAGCAGATGATCACCGTCACCGGCCGCCTGGAGGGCTCCGATTTAGGCACCGCCATGGCGCGTGTACAGCAAACCGTTGCCGGCCTTCACTTGCCCCCATCGGTGGGCGTGGTCTACGGAGGCACCTACCAGGAGCAGCAACAATCCTTCCGCGACCTCTTGCAGGTGCTGGTGCTCGCTCTCGCGCTGGTCTTCGGCATTCTCCTCGCCGAGTTCCGCAACTTCCCCGCGCCCATCGCCATTCTCGCCTCGTCCGTGCTCTCTGTCTCCGGCGTCATTCTGGCGCTGCTCATCACGCACACCACGTTCAACGTGGCATCGTTCATGGGGCTCATCATGGTGATTGGCATCGTGGCCAAGAACGGCATTTTACTGCTCGACGCCGACGAGCGCTTCCGCGCCCACGGCGCTTCAGCCCGCGAAGCCATGCTGTGGGCGGCGCAACGGCGCCTGCGGCCTATTGTGATGACTGCGCTCGCCGCAATCTGCGGCA
>Ga0326727_10018364_pt1 | contig 14296 bp, 11 predicted proteins | sample MB2enrmetagenome_FD_207643 | JGI IMG/M metagenome (GOLD analysis project Ga0326727, IMG submission 207643) | Lab enriched peat soil microbial communities from McLean, Ithaca, NY, United States - MB29MY | ecosystem: Environmental > Terrestrial > Soil > Wetlands > Peat | place: USA: New York...
TCCCGAACGAGTCGACGAACATGTATATCGAGTTGTATATCGTTGCGGTAGTGCTTGTGTGCACTGTGTGCCAACTACCCAGTCCAGCGGGTGCTCCGCCTGTGTACTCGTAGATTACCCCGAAGCCAGCGCCATTAGTTCCTGCGGCGTATGCGTCCCCGGCACCGAGCCCGGTAGAGCATCCCTTTCCATTGGGGTCATTATCCACATGGCATGTTTCAAAGACCGACGTCAGGTAACCACCGAGTGGCAAACCCGAAACGTCAGGAGTGACGGCTGAAGAACTTGTCACGTAGAGGGCAATAGGAGCTGTACTGTTTCCTCCGACAATCCATCCATCCGAACCGTCACCGTTCGGGCTGCAAAGGCCGACGCTTGGCGCCCCAGGTGATGTGCAGAAGTTTACTCCGGTGTAGAATGAGTGCTCCGTGCTAAATGGAGCAAATGGACCTTGAATAGTCCATGAGAACCCATCGTAGTGGGTAACCGTACCCCCGCCCTCAGGTGAGGCGCAACCCGCCAGAGAGAACGGGAAGAATGGGGCCGATGCTGTGGTTGGTCCACATCCCCCTACTGCCCATGCGTCCCCTGCTCCTACAGCTCCGAATCCCGCAGTTCGTACGTATATTCCGTTTAATGGAACGTTGGGGCCAGGAACGAAGCCGTCCCCGGCGGATGAGTACTGAGTTGGGTTGATATCACGCCACGGCCCGGCGGTTATTCCACCTCCGGCTGACACGGGTACTAGTGCTAGCGCTGCGAACGACATGATCACAATCAAGGTCACTATGAAGACTCTGTTCAATCGGCCGTTCATTTTTCTAGCTCCTTAAGATATCTCCTAACAGCTTCACGAATCACGAAAGAGCGTGAGGGAACCTTGTCCTTGTCGATCAGGTCGTCCATTTTGTCGAGCAGTTGTATGGGGAGTGTTGCGGTTATGTTTGCCATCCTTGACCTGCGGTTAGATAGGGAGAGTTGCTCGGTCATTGCACTCGCCTCCGGCGAAGCAGCACTAACGTACCGATGCCAACCACGATCCCCGCCAAGATAGATTCGATGGGGAAGCCGGGTATCATTCCGCCAGGGCTGACGTTGAGGGTTACCGTAAACATCTGTCCTGAGCTCGATACCGTGATCGACTGAGTTGACGTGACCCCACTCTTGGTAAGAGTTACTGTGTACGTTCCCGGTGGAACTGTGAGGCTTACAAGCCCTTGCGAGTCCGTAACACCCTGAACCGGCCCAGATAGACATGTCGTGAAAGCCGGTGGAGTTAGAACCACAGTGACACCGGAGAGCGGGTTACCTTGGCTGTCCACAACTTTGATGGTCACGGTTGCGTTGGGCGGGCACACGGGAGTCGTGGTTGATGATATCGTTGTCGTCAGTGCTGTAGTGGAAGTCGAAACGGTTGATACAACGAGCGAAGTTGACGTTGTCGAGAATACGCCGCCAAATGGTGCGAACCTCAACATGGTCGAAAGCGGAGTCTTATAGCCAAACGTTCCGCGCGGCGCTGCTTGGTTGAAGTAGCAAGTGGGCACAGACGCGTCACAGAACTTGAAGTCAGGACTTCCACCGACAATCCAACCGTCCGTCTCACTCGTCATGTAGATCGAGGTTAGGATTGGCGGAATTTGGCCCAGTAGGGCCGGTGAGAGCGAGACATGTTCCCACGATACACCGTCCCAGTGTAAGGTCGTTGTGAAGTTCTTGCCCGGAAATCCGACTGCCCACCCGTCGTTAGGAGCTGCAAAGAATACCGACTTCAGCGTTGCACTGGTATGGCCTGTGGGTGTGATTCCACCAGGGATGCTTGGCACGGCGACCGGTTCCCATTTGGTTCCGTCCCAGTAGATTATCACGGGCCCAGCTGAAAATGATGGAGGACTGCCTTCCTGAACGCCGCCTACAGCCCAGCCGCTGGTGGGGGAGAGCATGAAGATCGATGTCAAATTCGCGTCCAAAGATAGAGAAGGAGAGCCACTCACCGTAACTAAGTTCCATGTCCCGACTCCACCGCTAACGGTGTAGTGCAGGATGGTTGCATTGTCACCAACCGCCCAACCTTCATTCTGATTTAACATGAACACGGAATTCAAACCGTGGACAGGAGCGGGGCTTGAGGGTGCCGGAAAGGTCGCCCACGTTCCCACTCCACCACTGACAGTGTAGTGCAGAATAATTCCGGTTGGATAGCATGTACTAGATGCAGGGCCGCAGGGAGAGCCTTGTTCTCCAACCGCCCACCCTTCATTCGAGCTGACCATGAAGATTGATTTCAGAGTATAGTTTCCGGGCGGTGGGGTTAGCGTATTCCACGCGCCGCCTGTAAATTGGAGTATGACGGGGCACAACCCCACGCTACACGAAGTCGTTGGGTGGGGCCCGCCACCAACTGTCCACACATCACCGCTGTTGACCATAAACACCGAATTGAGATTATTCGTTGTACCTATCGACACGCCTTTCGTCCATGCGAATCCGTTCCAATGGTAAATTGTTGGCTCGTATGGCGCGGTGACTGATGCATTGCCAACAGCCCAGCCGTCGTTCGGATCAATCGGGCCGGTCAGAGGAGGACCGAATGATATCGAGGTAAAGTTGTTGATCGTCGGGCTTGTCACGGTCCCGTAATTCACTCCATCGAAATGCATGACCACTCCGTCCGTTCCAACAACCCAGCCGTCGTTGGCTCCGTTGAAGAAACCAGAGTTGAAGTTTAGCAGAGAAACTGGGGCCGTAGGGACTAAGCTTGTTGGAAGAGCGGTCCAGCTTCCACCCGAGTAGTGGATAACTGTTCCCTTGGCACCAAATGCCCATCCCTCCGTCGAACTAACCATGAAGACGGAAAATAGATTGTTCGAGATTGCTCCGGGACTTACAGGGCCCGACCATGTGCCACTTGAGTAGTGAATTATGATTCCACCGTCGCCAACTGCCCACCCTTCCGTCGGTGAGATCATGAAAACCGATCTCAGTGCCGTACTGACGGGGGAGTTGAACGTATTCCATTCTCCACCAAAATAGTGATAGATAGCTCCGCCTGCACCAACGGCCCATCCTTCCGTCGAACTAACCATGAAGACCGAGTACAAGGGCGTCTTGGGAGCTGGTCCTTGAGGAGTGTTCCATCCTCCTCCGAGTCCCGCTATACCTGTCCAATGCCAGAACACACCGTTTGCTGGGCTGGCTGAATCCTGTCCAACAGCCCATACGTCCGTGCTGCTTACCATGAAAGCAGACCATAACTGTGCAGAGTACGAGCCGCTCAATCCAGCAGTCTCTAGCCTCCATGTTACACCGTCCCAATGAAGTGCCTGAGCACATGTGGCGGGCGACCCTAGCGTCCCGCTGCCGCAACCAGCTCCTACTGCGCCCGAGGTTGTCACGTTGTATCCTACTGCCCATCCGTCATCCACGCTGATTGGGTTACCCGGTGTGCCGAAGGTGACGGAGGTCAGATTGTAGGCCGACTGTGTGGATGGAAAATCCGGAACCTTTGGTGCGGGAACGAGGTTCCATGTTGAACCGTCGTAGTGGAAGATCGCAGGCAATGCTGTAGTCGTATTAGTGGTAGGTAGGGAGTCTCCGACGGCCCACCCCTCGTTGGGGGAGAACATGAAGACGGAATTGAGCTGTGGGTTGGCGGGGGGGCTGATGTATGCGTCTGGGTTGATGTCGCGCCAGACCCCCATTTGGGCGGTTGCTGGAACGGCGGAGGCGGCTAAGGCAATTAGAGAAATACCAATAATCATGGCCCAGACTCTTGTCTTTCGCATCGGGAACCAACTTCACAGTGATAGGGACCGACTTTCCTGCACAATTAATAACATTAAGTAAGCATTACATGTTAAACCGCTGCATGTCTTTGACCTAATTCTTGTCGCAAAGATGATTTCACAATGCAGAGCAACCCTCGGACCCTCATTCTTCTCTCAAGAGCCGACTTAACGAAATCACGCACCACCCTTTGGTTTCGACTGGAAGTTTGAAGAGTTTTGATAGTTCCCGTCAGACTTTACGGGGTGTTTAGATCAGCCGCCGGGGCGGATAGGGTTGACGTCAATATTCCGATTGATCAACCAACTGTGCGAGCGGCTATAGCGGAAATGACATCACGATCAAATCTTAGAGAGCTGAAGCGATTGGTCTTCGATGGAGAAACATTGGACCCGCGCCCTAACTCGTTGATAATGGTGTCGGGACGTGAGATAGGCACGCTGGAGGGCTTGGATACGAAGCTGAAGGCTAGTGACGAGTTATCCTTGCTTCCGATCGCGCACGGAGGATGAGACTCCGTTCATACTTCCAGAGCGATAACCCGTCATATCTAATGCCACATACACGTATCCTAGGTCGCGAAGGGTTTCCGAGATTTTGTCGAGAAGCTGCTCATCAAAGAACAAGGTTCTCTCACGTGCTCCTACCTCGATCCTGGCGACAGTTCCGTGGTCTCGCACCCGAAGTTCCTTCACGCCGGTCAGCGATCGAATCATGGTCTCTGCTCTTTCGATTCGCAGTAGTCTCTCGGGTGTAATTATCTCTCCATAGGCCACTCGCGAGGATAGGCAAGGCATTGAGGGCTTATCATGATTGGGCAATCCGAGAAACTTCGCTAACTGCCTGACTTCGTCTTTCATTATTCCTGCCTCTGCAAGGGGTTTTCGCATTCCCTTCTCGGCCAACGCCGCCGCTCCCGGCCTGTGGCCTTTCAGATCTTCCGCGTTAGTGCCGTCTACGATTGTGTACTCTCCGAGTTCTTTCGCCAAGTCCATGAGTTTCTCTCCTAACTCTTTCTTGCAGAAATAACAACGGTTCGCGGGATTAGCTACGTAGTTAGGATCCTGGAGTTCATCCGTCTTGACGATCATGTGTTTGATCCCGATTTGTTGAGCGAGCTCCTTCGCTTCCCGAAGCTCTGAAGCGGGTAGGCTTGGCGAATCTGCTGTGACAGCGATCGCTCCGTCGCGCAATGCCATATGGGCAAGAAGCGTTACGAGGGTGCTGTCTACTCCCCCTGAGAACGCAACCATGATCGCTCCGTAGGTTTTCAATTCATCTAGAATGCGCGTTGCTTTAGCGTAGAGCGCTGGCGCTATTTCCGAGCCTTCGAGTGGGGGGAGCCCTCTTGAGCTCTCTTCTGTTAACATTTTATGAGACGTCACGTTGCTCATGGTACTTAGGTATTTCCTAGCCGGCGAAAATTCTTGCGTGAAATTCTCGAAAAGCTTGCCCAGGGCAAGATCTCGGTTGATGAAGCAGAGAAAGCCTTGAAGATAAACGTCATAGAAAACGTAGCGAACGTGGCGAAGCTTGATGTCGGAAGAGAAACGAGACGCAACGTTCCAGAAATGATCTTCGCGGAAGGAAAAACTAACGAAGACCTTCTTGCTATCTGTAAGAGAATGCTTGAAGAGAACGACCGGGTAATCACCACCCGGCTCAGCGAACAACAACTCGACGAATTACGAAACCAGTTCAGCTCTCACCATGTTCAAGTGTTCCCACATGCGAAGTCTATGGTAATTCGGAAGCAGAATTATAGAGGCATGCAAACCGGCGGCCGGGTTGGCGTACTAACCGCCGGTACGGTGGACTTGGCTGTCGCCGAAGAGGCTGTAATGGTTGCACAGGAGATGGGATGTCAAACGTTCTTGGAGGCTGACGCTGGGGTGGCTGGAATACACCGACTGGTGGAACCGTTGAAGAGGATGCTGGAGAGTGATGTGGATTGTTTGGTTGTTGTGGCGGGCCGCGAAGGTGCGCTGCCCACCGTCGTCGCGGGCCTAGTCGATCTGCCGCTGATCGCGGTCCCTGCCTCTTCGGGCTACGGCTATGGTGGCCGAGGCGAGGGAGCATTGATGGCAATGTTGCAGGCTTGCTCTTTGGGGCTCGCAGTGGTCAACATTGACTCAGGCGTAGCTGCGGGTGTTGTTGCGGCACAGATAGCGAATCGGGTTGCGAGAACAAGGACCGCTCATTAATCAGGATACGGTGACGGTCTTTAGGTGGCTGCAGGCCGCTTTCACAACGTCAACCGATTTCATGAAAGCCGCTCTCTCCTCATTATTCAATTTCAATTCAATCACGCGCTCAACGCCTCGCGCTCCAAGAACTACCGGAACGTCCACGTAGACATCCTTCAGCCCATACTCGCCATTCAAGTGCGCCGTAACGCAGAGAACCATCTTCTTGTCTTTGATAACACTCTCAACCATTCTTGTAATGCCATGTGCTGGGGCGAAAATCGTTGCCCCCTTGAGCGCTATAACCTCTGCCGCGATTTTCCTTGTCCGTTCGATAGCCTCGTTGACCTGTGCCTGCGAAAGCAATTCAGTAATGGGCGCACCGTTGACGGTTGAGAATCGAGGAAGGGGAACCATTGAGTCTCCATGTTCACCGATAACAACAGCATGAATTGAACTGGTGGATACTCCCAAAGCTTTCGCGATGAAATACTTGAAGCGCATCGTATCAAGCATGCCACTCTGCCCGAAGACACGTGCGGGTTCGAACTCCGTAACCTTCCACGCCAAGTATGTCATAACGTCAAGCGGATTCGTAACCATCAACACAAGCGTCTTCGGGGCATACTCGCGAATCTTCTCGCAAATGTCTCGAATTATGCTTTCATTCTTCTCCTGCAAATCGAGGCGCGTCATGCCCGGTTTCCTACCAAGGCCGCCGATCACGACGATGATATCCGAACCTGCGATGTCCTTGTAATCGTTCGACCCGACAATGTCGAGATCGGTTCCCTGCTCCGCCACCATTTGCCCCAAGTCGAGGGCTTCACCCTGTGGAAGCCCCTGAATTATGTCGACGAGCCTAAGGTCGCCAAGTTCTCTCTGAGCTACCTGCAGCGCTACAGCGCTTCCTAACTTGCCCGTACCAATAATCGAGATCAATTTACGCGAAGACAAACATTACACCCAAACACCACTAGCCTTCTCTCCCATATGGTCTAATCGTTTCTTGTGATCTTGCCTCTGGCCAGTCGCTTCGATCTGCTCATCACCCTGGTCGCCTCGGAACTGTGTACCAAACAACACGGGGCGGACGCCTTCGTCGACTGAGTAGAAGCAGGATCACGGCGAGCACTGTTGCAACCACAGCCATCAACAGGATGATCAGAGGTATTGTAATGTTGGTCGGTGGTAGCTTTGTTACCTGGGTTGTGTTCGCACTGATGGTCGCCACGGTTGAATTGATGGGCGCAACAGTCGTTAATGGAACAATCGAAGTGCTTGTGACTGTGGTTACGGCAAGTGGAGGCTGATTGCATTGTAGTATTGTCGATAGAGATTTGGAGCTTGGAGTGGGAAAGGAGGGCAGAACGGATGTTAGGAAGCCGGGATTCCCGCCTACGATCCATCCAGTATCTGGTAATGGGGGCTGAGAAATTATGTATACTGAACTCAAAATGGGTGGGATTTGTCCGATTAGAGCCGGCGTCGTTACGACATAGTTCCAGACGTATCCGTCCCAGTGCATGAGGTCGGCGACGAGTTTGCCAGGCAACCCGACTGCCCAGCAATTATCCTGCCGAGAACAGTAGACGGACTTCAAGGTGCCGCTTGTGATGCCCGTCGGGGAGATTCCTCCGGGTATCGTGGGCGTGGGAACTGGGCTCCACTTGAGTCCGTCCCAATTCAAAATGACCGGCCCAGCTGAGTAGGATCCTTTAGCTTGGATACCTCCCACGATCCAGCCGCTGGTTGGGCTGGTCATGAAAATGGACGTCAGATTGGTTGAAGGAGAGATTCCGGGAAGGCCGCTGACCGCAATTGGATTCCAGTTTCCAACTCCACTACTCACGGTGTAGTGTAAAATTGTTGCATTGTCGCCGACCGCCCATCCTTCATTGGGTCCGAGCATGAAGATCGAGTTCAGTGATGGTACTGGTATTGAGTATCCGTTGGTTGGAGGAACGGGGAAGATACCCCAGGAACCAACCCCTCCAGAAATAGTGTAATGTAAGATTATTCCCGAGTCGCCTGCGGCTTGTCCCACGGCCCAACCTTCGGACGAAGAGACCATGAAGACGGATTTCAATATGTAAGAGCCCGGAGGAGAAGTTATCGTGCTCCACGAGCCGCCGTTGAAATTAAGTATGATAGGGCAGAGTGATGCGGTACAGGTTGCTGTAGGCCGCGGTCCTCCTCCAACGGTCCACACGTCACTTGTATTCAACACGAATACGGAGTTCAGGTTGTTTGTAGCGCCTATGACTACACCCTTCGTCCAAACGAATCCATTCCAATGGAAGACCGTTGGCTCGAATGGAGCTAACGCAGAGGCGTTTCCAACGGCCCATCCATCGTTTGGATTGACCTGCGTCAACGGTGTACCGAATGAGATTGAAGTGAAATTGTTGATCGTTGGGCTCGTCAAGGTTCCCCAGAGATTTCCATCAAAGTGCAGTATCGTTCCGGCTGTGCCAACGATCCAACCATCGTCTGAACTTGTGGAGAAAACTGATGTAAACTGGAAATAGGCTACCGGAGCAGTGGGCACCCGGTCGGTTGGGAGTGCCGTCCAGGTTCCACCAGAGCAATGAATTATGGTGCCCTTGTCACCGACAGCCCAGCCTTCGTCCGAAGAAACCATGAAGACAGAGAACAGATCGTTAGATGTCGTGCCCGGACTAACGGGCCCCGTCCATGCGCCCGACGCGTAATGAACAATTACACCCCCAGAACCAACTGCCCAACCTTCCGTCGGGCTAATCATAAAGACCGAAGTAAGCGTGGAGCTTACAGGCGATGAGATAGAAGTCCAAACCCCGCCAAAGTAGTGCAGGATTATACCCCCATTCCCGACAGCCCAACCCTCAGTGGCACTTACCATGAAGACGGATTGAAGCCCAGTCGTAGCGGGCACTAACTGTACGAGGGTCCACCCACCGCCCAGTCCCGGTGTGCCAGTCCAATGCCAGATCGTACCTTGGGACGCAACCTGATCTTGTCCGACGGCCCAAACATCTGTTGGGCTAACCATGAAAACCGATAGCAAAGGTCCCGCGTTGGGTCGGGAGAAACCTGCAGTTTGAACTCTCCATGATATTCCATCCCAATGTATAGCAACTGTATCGGCGGTTGCGTTGGATCCTACAGCCCATCCATCATTCTTGCTGATCGGATTACTTGGCGGGCCAAAATTAACTGACTTCAAGAAATACCCAGACTCGGTTGATGGGAAGTTTGGGAACAGCGGGGCGGCGACCTTGCTCCAGACTGAACCGTCATAGTGCAGTATCGGAGGAAGACTAGTCGTGGTGTTTGATGTTGGAAATGGATCGCCCACAGCCCAACCTTCCAAAGGAGACTCCGGAAACATGTAGATGGAGTCAAGAGGCGGATTAGCTGGCGGGTCAAGGTAAGCCGTTGGATTAACGTCATTCCAACAACTGATATCGTTCGCACACACAACCGTCGGAATAGGGAGTGCGGTGAAAATCAGAACTGATATGAAAGCGACCGCGGTTGCGATTCTCACTCGATTCATCGTTCTCCCCATCGAAGTCAAGGGTTATACGAACAAGATGTAACGTTAAACAAACATTCCGTGTTAAACATAGAGTTTTCAACTAGCCTGGTTCTTACATGAGGCTGTCAGGCTAATTCGGCAGTCTCATCTTCGAGAGGATAATTTCTCTGTGATGCCTCGACAATGTCTGTGTTCGTTCCGATCACCGCCTTCTAACTTTGAATAATAGTTGAACGAAGGCCGCCAGGAGCGTGACGGTCCTCTGGAAACTCAGGACTAGTGGGGGTAACGATCAAGGCGATTGTCATGCCGTCAATGGAAAGTTGGCTGTATGTCCAATCGATAGCAAAGGATCGATAGTTGCCAATGTCAGAACTGAATGGTGCCACAAATCTGTTTACCGTTCGCTCGGTCTCGATCCTTCTTGTACACTTAGAATATGGCACGCCTTTTCTACTGGAACAGCCGACAATAAGGTTGACCTGCACACCGTGAGTGACTATTGTTCAGTGCCTCCTCCAAGTTCAGAATTTTTCTCATCATCTTGGCTTTTGCACTGTCGATTCAAATAATAATTCCATGGGCTCTAGGCGGAGGGTCCGCTACAGTCAACTTTGCTATCGCACCAAGCTCACAGGGAGGAACAATTATTTTTGGAGGAGTCAACTTCGGTGACGGGATGGAGACTAGCGCCCTTTTGGGCGGCTATCAGATCTCATTTGTCACTAACTCAGGCTATACGTTCCTATCTTGGTCCACAGCTGGATACGTGTTCGTTACCGGTTCGCTCACGGATCCCAAGTCCACTGTCGTCGTTATGGGTCCGGGAACTATAACAGCGAATTGCATTCTCGGAGGAATTACAATCACGTCTTTCACTAGCACAGTGAGTGCAACTTCGACAAGTGCGACGACAATTACCTCGATAAGTGCAACCACTGAGACAATCGTCAGCACTATAATGTCCGCGGCTCCTTTGGAGACCCAAACAAATATTCCGCCCGTAACAGCTAATCTCTGGGGTGCCGCCGGCCCCGTTCTAGCGTCTGCAATACTCGCCAGCAATCGTAAGAGAAAGCGTCAGGACCCCTAAGCTTGTGCACCTCGTTTGTCTTCTTGGGATACGTTCCCTCTTAATGCAATCTAGTGCGTCCGCCGCAGTTCGAGGCTTCTCGTAACATGCCACCTTGCAGGCAATTGTCGACAATCGGATTTGTCAATTCCTATGTCGAGCCGACCCAATGCTGATAAACTGTTTGCCTATTTCACGAGAAATTTCGCTGCCTAAGCTTCTCTAGCAAGGCTTTTATGGGTTGAACATCCGCTAAACTTCACTCGATTCAGAAAGGGGAGGGAATGTTCATTGGCTGAAATGTTTTGTGTAAAGTGTAAAGAGAAGAAGACGGTTCCTGACGATCAGACTACGATGGAGAAGACGGCTAAGGGCCGCAACATGCTTCGCGCGACCTGTCCGACGTGCGGCACGAAGATGACGAAATTCACGAAGTAGTGCACCCCTTACGTCGCTTGTAAAACGGGTCCACTATTTCCCATCGGTCGGTACGATCGAACGACTCGAACCTTCCCCTTTTCATTGGGAGTATCCATTAGCAAGCCTTAGAGGCAGCGTTACCGAGCCCTCCTGAGTGAAGAAGGGCTTGGAAATCAGTTCTTCAGGCTTGAACCTCCGCCTTTCGATGATTGAAGTTGGAGAACTGAAACCCCACGAAGAAGTAATTGACGAAGTTGCAGAGAAACTCTCCAGAGCGATCAGGGCGGACGGAGAAGTTCGCGACCCACTCATCGTAGATCAAGAAGATTACGTAATCCTCGACGGTATGCACCGATTCAGTGCCCTGAAACGACTCAACTGCCGATTTGCTCCCTGTTGTCTGCTCGACTACGATAGTCCCAAGATCAAAGTTGGTTCTTGGTTTAGACTCTTCACGGTAAACGATCCCACAGCTGTCGCGCAGAATTTGTTTTCGAAAATGAATTTGAATTGTTCGAAGCGCCAGGTAGATGCGGCCATCCTGAGTTATGATACCGAATCAATTATCCTAACTAAAGACGGGACCATATTTTCCCTTCCCTCCCCCCTCGATCCTGTTGAACGTTGCCGAACAGCAACTAACATCGAAAAGCACTTGGTGAGCGACGGTTACAAGGTTACGTATCTATCTGAGGATAATGCGATGCAGCGGCTCATATCTGACAGAGCGAGCCTCGCAATTGCAATGCCAGTTTTTAGGAAAGAAGAGATACGAGACTTCGGCTTGGAAGGGCGGCTCTTGCCACATAAAGTGACGAGGCATGTAATCCCTTCCCGACCACTCGCGGTAGACATACCCCTGACTCTCCTCACGAATGCAACTACGTCCCGCCAGGAAGCGGATAACGAGCTCAGTGAACTTCTGGCAAGGAGGAGGATAGATAGAAAGCCGCCGGGTTCGATAGTGGAGGGAAGACGTTACGATGAAGAATTGCTCGTATTCTCCCGGTGATTGGCTGGTTCAGGTTTATATTTGCCCATACTTGTTACGCGCCCGACGGGTCGGAGCGCAGTGCCAAGAGAGATTAATGACACGGAAGAGTTTGTGAAGATTTCTGAGCGCGCAACCGAGTGCCGGGTTAAGCGACTTCAGGATGTTGTGAGATTGAAGCTCCGAACATCGCGCCATCTGTATACGATCAAAGTTGACCCTCAAAAAGCCGCAGAAATGCTGAAGCAAATTCGATGCGAAGTCATCGAAGCATAGCCCAAGCAGATTCATCGTACCGCGTGGAACGCCCCTGACTCCCTATGTGATTTTTTATAATCTTCTGCTTTTCTTTGGCATCGTAGGCGTTCTCGCATCAATCTACTCCCATTATCTTGGCATCAAATTCGACGAGCACGTCTCCAGCGCTCTCAACAAACGCAGGCTCGGCACTCCCCGGACATGTGTCGTAATGGCCTGCAAGGGCGATGAGCCTGAACTAGAGATGCACGTAGAAACGATACTCACCCAAGATTATCCCAATTATCGAACGATTATAGTGACTGATGACGCGACAGACCCAGCATACTCCATCGTCAACTCAGTCTTAGGCCGTCATCAAGGCGAAGACATTCACGTGTATAATTCCAACTATTACCCAAAAGCTAGCGGAAAGGTCGCCGCACTCCTGACCGCCATCGAAAAGGACGCTGAAACAAGTGAGGCATTCGCGTTTGTCGACAGTGATGCGTCGGTCCCACCGGGCTGGCTCGCAGATCTGGTTGCTCCCCTAGCGGATAATTCCGTAGGAGCCACTACAGGTTTCCGATGGTATTTCCCTTCACGAGGAGGATTTTGGTCACATGTCGAATCGGCATGGAATGCGTCAGGTACGAATCTGATGTTTAGCGAACGTTACGGCTTCCCTTGGGGTGGCGCAATGGCGATACGTACTGAAAAGATAAACGAGATCAACTTACGAAGCGCGTGGAAAAATTCGATCAGCGATGATTTGTCGCTAAATTCGGCGCTAAGAGAGCATGGTTATAGAATAGTCTTCCTTCCCCAATGTACCGTAGCTACTTACAACCGAGCCACAGTTCGTAGCTTCTTTACATGGGCCACGCGTCAGGTAGCCCTGACGAGAGCATTCAACCATGCACTCTGGCGGTATGGGTTCGCGGCCTACGCCTTCTTCTCGATACTCACGGTACTCGCCGTTGCTAGCTTCGCCGCGGGCGTGTTTTGGTCTCCAATTTGGTTCATTCCTGGTGCACTCCTATTCGTCCCTTCAATCCTAGGGATTTGTAGAAGCAGCCAAAGAATCACAACGTTCAAACGAGCTATGCCAGGGCACGCTCAAGAGTTCGAGAAGAATCGAGTGGCTGATTCGATAGCAAGCCTTATTGTCCCATGGATTATGACATACTGCATAATTAGGTCGGCCGGAATGAACGAGATAGAATGGCGAGGCCGAAAATACAAGTTGACTGGATAGATCTCCTTGCCTCACCGTGAAGCCTTCCTGAAACCGCTAATCAAAAAACAGCTTGACCTAGTCATATTCTTCGTCACCTCGGCATGCAATGCCCGTTGCAGAACCTGCTTCTACTGGTTGGAGCTCAACCGCAAAGGGGACATGACATTCGATGAAATCACCAAGCTATCATCCACAATGCCAACATTCCACGACCTTTGGCTCTCGGGAGGAGAACCATTCCTAAGAAAAGACCTAGCAGATATCATACACCTCTTCTACACAAACAACAACATTCGCGACGTTCGGATTCCAACCAACGGACTCCCCACAGAACAGACCCTTAAGACGGTTACAGCGGTGCTGGAAGCATGCCCTGAAATTCAACTGGAGGTAGATATCTCGATAGATGGGTTCAGCGAGACTCATGACCGAATTAGGGCGGTCCCGGGAAACTTCGAGAAAGCCCTAAAAACGATTGCCGCGCTTGAACGAGTCAGGGAAAGAGAGTCTAACTTAACACTCTACGTTAACTCTGTAATAACCCGCGAAAACCGAACCGAGATAATCCCGCTAGGCCATTACTTCAAACATACTCACAACCTAGACGGACACTACTTCCAAATAATTCGCGGAGACCCAAAAGATCAAAGCCTGCAGGCCGTCGCAACGAGGGAACTACAGCAAACCTACACAGAGGTTCTACCTCTCAATCTTGAATACATCTCGAAACCGTCTCGCAGAAGGTCGAGAGCAGATGGATTAACGAAGGCGTTTTGGAAAGCGGGGTACATGTTCAGTTATGAAACACAATTCAGGAATTACGCTTACCGCACCAAGTGGA
>Ga0326727_10018365_pt1 | contig 14295 bp, 12 predicted proteins | sample MB2enrmetagenome_FD_207643 | JGI IMG/M metagenome (GOLD analysis project Ga0326727, IMG submission 207643) | Lab enriched peat soil microbial communities from McLean, Ithaca, NY, United States - MB29MY | ecosystem: Environmental > Terrestrial > Soil > Wetlands > Peat | place: USA: New York...
TGCACGGAACCTGCATTCTACTTGCCCAGCTGTTTCACAAAGAACTCCGCCATCAGCTTGTTGGCTTCAATGGACTCGGGCAGCTTCGAGTCATACCAGAAGGCGTGGGGCAATGCGTCGTAGAGTACCAGGCGTGCGTCCACGCCGGCGTTCAGGTAGGCGCGATGCAGGTTGGCTGTGCCGCTGAGCAGCAGGTCGCGGCCGCTGGTGACAAAGAGCGTGGGCGGCAGGCCGCGCAGGTCGGAGTAGATCGGCGAGAGGATCGGATCCATGGGGTCGGTGGTGGTGACGTAATACGGGTCGTGCGGGGCAGGGCCGGGCGGGTTGAGGGGCCCGGCAAAGCCGCGCAGCCCATAGAGCGCCCTCGAGTCGCCGTCGCGGGCAAAGTCGCCCATGCCGCTGAAGATGCCCAGAGCCGCGGGCAGCGGCAGTCCCAATTGCTTGAGCCGGGCGGCGACTTCGGCGGTCAGGATGGCCCCGGCCGAAGTGCCGTAAATGACGATGTGCTGTGGCTTGTAACTCTTGAGCAGCTCCTGATAGACGGCGACAGAATCATCCACGGCGGCGGGAAAGGGATGCTCAGGGGCCAGGCGGTAGAGCACGGCGACGACCTTGATCTTTGCGTAGCCGGCGATGGGAATCGACTCGGTATAGGAGCCGGAGTCGGAGTTGAAACCGCCGCCGTGCAGGTTGAGCAGCACCTTGTCGAGGTTGGCCTCGGGCATGGCTTCTGGAGTGATGATGCGCACTGGAACGCCGGCGATCTTGTCTTCGACGAGCTGGTTGGGGCAGAGCTTGCTCCATGCCGCGGCGGCCGTCAACGCCCAGGCGTCGGTGCCGGCGCGGCGCTGAGCGAGCGAGACCGGAGGGGCTTGATCCGGCTCGGCGCGGCTCAGCAGCCGCTTTGCCGGTTCGCTGAGGCTGGCCGGGATAGGAACAACCCTCGCGACGTGCGCCGTTCCCTGGGCGTCGATGTAGCTGGTGTCGTGTGTGGGCGCATCCGCCGCAGTAGTGGGTTTCAGAGCAGGTGATTGGGCGGCCAGCGTGGCTGCGGCCAGAAGAACCTGGAAAGTGGCTGAACGAGGCAGTAAATGCATGGGAATCGATCCCTCCCTTGGAAAGTCGATTCTATCGCGCCTCCCTGCCTGGATTCCGGAAACTCTTCAGGATGGCGAAGGGGAGCGCCTTGCCTGCACGCTCCCCTTGTTCGGTTGGCCTTTACGCGCCCTATTGCGGCAGAACCAGCAGGCCGGCTTTCAGCAGCTTTTCCGTCAGCCGGTCCAGGGCGGCGGGCAGCTTGTAGCTGACGGTGCGAACGCACATTCCCAGCATCTGAGCCGTCTCTGCCTGGGTGTACTCCTGAAGCACAATCCGGCTGATCATCATACGGTCCAGCGAACCCAGCTGGTTCAGGCAATTCTCGACGTCGAGAACGAAGATGACCGCGTCCTCGAAGGTGCGGACCGGGCGGCTGGAGCACCATCCCCGGGCGATGGGATCGCCCAGGATGTTCGGCGCCCTGCCCACCTGCATGGAGGCGTAAAGGTAACGCCGCAACAGGCTCTCCGTATGTTTCCGGTAAAAGCCCAGGCTGATGATCGGTTCGGCGGCAGGCGCTTTTACGGCCGGTTTTGCCGCCGGCACGATTGCCGGCCCTTCCCATCTCCTCCGCTCTTCGTACTCTGACTGTTGTGGATTGCAACCTTCCCAATGCATCGGCAACTGAAGGGCTGCGCTCATTCCGCACCTCCGTTTGCTTCCGCCACCGCCCAGACCCGGACCAGCGTCTTGCGCGACGGGCGCCCGCGCCGTTTTCGGGTTTCCGGCGCTGGAAAGTCCTTCAGCTTCTCCTCACAGCTTCTGCAATACACACTCCCTTGGGTTTGAGCGCGGTACCAAAGACAACCGCACCCTTCGCAAATTTTCAAATGCACGCGCAATTCCATGACGAATTCTCCGTATTCCCGTGCTCTCCCGAGGGCTTTGTTTTGACATTTTGTTTCCTCGAGGCAGGAAAAACCGGGCACAGCTGCTCAGGGTTCTTGCGCCCTGATGGGGGATAGCCGCCCGTATTCTCTCGTTTTTTGTCATGCTCATAGCGCGCAGATACTGGAAGATCGTCTTGGCCATCCCCGAGCGCCTCTGCTGAGCGCTTTGGGGCGGGAAGATGAAGGCCGGAAAAGATTTGTATCTCCCGGCAATTGCTCATTGTCCGCTGAAAGGGACAAGAAATCGTCCGATTCAGCCTAGCGGCAATGAAGCGTTTCTAAAAAATTCCCACAGGCCACTACGAGATTAAGTAAAACTAATCTAGAAAGATGGTTCTCTTGCGTCAATCTCTCCCAGCAGCTTTCTGCTCCCGCGCTTTCCATTTCCCGGAGAAGCGCCGACAATGAAGGCCACTCGGCCCATCCAAGTTTGCAGGAGGAAAATGGGAACCGTTCGTTCCCATTGCTGGTGGCGGATTATCCACAGATGAACTTTACCCAAATGCATGAGAGGCTCCGCCTGGAACTGCTGCGCAGGATACAGCGGGGGACGGTCAGCGTCTCCTTACTGGCGCGCCAGACCGGCTTTGGGCAATCGCATCTGTCGAATTTCCTGCACAGCCGGCGGCAGCTCTCGCTGGAGGCGCTGGATAAGATTCTTGCGGCGCAGCACATGGCGGCCGGCGATCTGCTGCCCACGAACTTTCCCAGCGAGGGATTGCCGGCCGGCGAAGGCGGCGATGCGGTTCCGGTCGTCTCCCATGCGACCGCGCTCTTTGAGCCGTTCATCCGGCCCTCGGCCGCGCAGACCATGCTCCACCTGCCCGCTGGTCTGCTACAGTCGATCCGCACCCGCGTCTCCAACCCACGCCGCGCCTGGCAGCGATTCCTGGCCGTCCGCATCTCCGCCGCCGACGCCATGCCGATGGAGCCGCTGATTCTGCCCGAGGCCCTCACGCTCATCGACCGCCACTACAACTCGCTGATTCCCTACCGGCCCAACCGGCCCAACCTCTACGCCGTGCGCCACGGCTCGCGCCTGTGGTTGCGTTATGTGGACTTTGTCGCCAACCGGCTGGTGCTGCGCCCGCACAACATCGCCTACCCCGTGGATCTGCTCGAGGTGGAGCACGGCGAGCCGCCCAGCGAGTTGATCGTAGGCCGCATCGCACTGATTCTGAATGAGCCGTGAGGGGGAAATTGGATGCCTTTCCAAGGCCAGGCGCACAGCCGTCGCACGGCGCGGCGGAGGTCGCTTCGCTCGCAGAGTTCGCAGTTCCCAAGTCTCAAAAGCGAGACTGGGGCGCCCGCTGATTTGAGCGTTCCAGCTTATACTGCGTCTGTATTCATGGATCTAGAAATCCAAAACCTTGCACCGAAACAATATTGTCTGCACCTCTTACGATTCACCAAATCAGGGTTCTGCTCGCTGTTAGCTCAGAAAGGAGTATATCAGGATGCCCGTACTTGTCCGATTCAACCGATTGAACTGTAGTGCCGTTTTATCTGCTTTGGCATTGTTCCTTATTGTGGCTTCTGCCGCCAGCAACGGGCAGATGCTGGCCGGCACCGCAGTTCAGGGAGACGCGACGGCGGCCTTTGATACGTTTTCCATCTATACGGTTTCCCCAGACGAATACCAAAACCAGATGAGTGGCTTTTTGTGGTGGCCCGGCTACAACGGATGGACGATAGCGGATGCGCCGTTGTTGAACACGATCGCCGGCGCGTACGGCCTTGGCATTGGCCAGATCATCGGCGTTCCAAGGTGGGTCGCGACCGACCGGTACGATTTGTCCGCCTCGATGGACACAGATAAGTTCGAGGCGTTCAAGAAGCTTCCCATGGACGAGCAATTGAAACAACGGCAGTTGATGATGCAGGCGTCTCTTGCCGGCCGGTGTCAGCTCAAGGCGCACCGCGAAACTCGCGAAATGTCAGTTTACGAGCTGGTCGTCGCGAAAGGAGGGTCGAATAAGATGCGGGAATTGCGACTTGATGAACTGAAGGATGGAGGGAATGAGTCTATTTTCTTTTTTCCTGGGGGATGGTGGTATTCCGGCACGATGGAGAGCCTCGCCAGAAATCTCGCGGGACCCTCAGGCCGTATTGTTGTCGACAAAACGGGTCTGGGAAGTAAGCGATATTTTAACTCGCTCCACTGGGCTTCTGACGGCAAGAGTGACACTGTGGATGGTGGGCCTTCGATCTTCAAGGCTCTCGAGGAGCAGCTTGGGCTGGAGTTGGTGCCAGCTACAGAACCGGTGGAGGTTCTCGTGATCGACCACATTGAAAAGCCGACGGCGGGGGACTGGCCGGCGCAGGGAAGTAAGCTCGCCCAATGAACCGCCGCGCCCCAGATCGCTGTCAAGTGCAAAGAGATTCTTTTCGGCGGGTGGTGTACCCTTTGATCCGCGCAAACTGCGGACACCCGCCAGCTTGGAAAAACTCATCCAACGATGCGCAGAGCCTTCGACGCGTATCGCGCAATCTCCCCATCGGCCGTCACCAGCGCCAGACCTTCCGCCGTAGCCTGCGCAATCAGCATCCTGTCGAACGGATCTTTGTGAATTGACGGCAGTGCATAGACTCCAGCAACGTGCTGGGGACGAAGCAGGAGTGGAGTCGCGGCCAGTTGATCCAGCGCATCGAACCACCAAGCGCGCGGATCGCCCACGTCGAGCTTGCCCTTCATGCACTTCAGCATGACCTCCCAATAGGAGACCACGCTCAACACATTAGGCCCGGCCAGAACTGCTCTGCGCGCCGTAGCTGTAAGGTTTTCGGGAGTGTCGAGTGCCCAGATCGCCGTGTGCGTGTCGAGCAAGTACCCGCGAGCTGGAACTTCATCGCTCAATTCTCCTCACCCAGAAGCTCCTCTTCGGTGATGGGAGCATCCCAGCCGGGCAGCAGGCGGATGCGCCCCTTCATGCCGCCCAAACGCGCTTTGCGGCGCTCGGCTGGCGGCGGTCCAAGTTGAGCAACAGGGCGGCCATGGCGGGTGATGACCACCGGCTCGCCGTCCTCGACAATGCGGATCAGCTCGGTCAGACGATTTTTGGCTTCAACGGTACTGACGACCATATTTGCTATTATAGCCATAATTTATGGCCATAACAAGCCGCATCCTACACCTCGTGCTCCGACTCGGGATTCTCAAAGCGCGTAAAGCGGGCGATGAAGTTCAAGTGAACCGTGCCAGTGGGCCCGTTGCGCTGCTTTTCGATGATGATCTCGGACTTGGCTTTTTCGGCCTCGCTCAAAGCCTCTTTATCTTTGCTGTAGTAGGCCTCGCGGTGGATGAAGGCCACCACGTCGGCATCCTGCTCGATAGAGCCGGATTCGCGCAGATCGCTAAGCAGGGGGCGATGGTCGTCCTTACGCTGCACGCCGGCGCGGGAGAGCTGCGAGAGCGCCACCACCGGCACGTTCAACTCCTTGGCCAGCGCCTTCAGGCCACGCGAGATCGCCGAGACCTCCTGCGTGCGGTTTTCGTAGCCCTTTTTGTTGTTGGAAGGCAGCGAGATCGTCATGAGCTGCAAATAATCCACCACCACCAGGTCGAGGCCGCCGGCGTTCTGCTTGAGCCGCCGCGCCTTGGCGCGCATCTCGCCCAGCGAGATGCCGGCCGTGTCGTCGATAAAAATGCGCGAATCGACCAGTTGGCCCAGCGCATTGGTCAGCTTCTCGTGGTCCTCGCGGCCCAAAAAGCCCTTTTGCAGCTTCTGCTGGTCCACCCAGGCCTGCGAGGCCAGCATGCGGCGCAGCAGCGATTCTTTGCTCATTTCCAGGCTGAAGACGGCCACGATCGCCTGACTCTTGATGGCCGCGTTCTGCGCGATGTTGATGGCCAGCGCGGTTTTGCCCATAGAAGGCCGCGCGGCGATAATGATCAACTCGCCCTTTTGCAGGCCGCTGGTCATGCGGTCGAATTCTGTAAAGTCGGTGGCCAGGCCGGTGACTTCGCGGCTCTGCTTGTACAAGTTGTCGATGTTGCCAAAGGAGCCCTCGACGATCTTTTCCAGGCTCTGCAAGCCGCCGGTAAGGCCTTTTTCGCTGACCTCCATCAGTTGCGTTTCGGCGGCGTTCAGAACTTCCAGAGCCGTCTCGCCCTGGTCGGCGGCGCGCGCGATGGCCGCCGAGCAGATCAGCATCAGCTTGCGCAGCAGGCTCTTGTCCTTGACGATGCGGATGTACTCTTCGATGACCGGGCGGCGCGGCAATCCCTCGGTGAGCGAAGCCAGGTAGGCCACGCCGCCGATAGCGTCCCGCTCCTTGTAGCGGTCCAGCTCGGCGGCCAGCGTCACAATGTCCACGGCCCGCTGGGCATCCATCAGCTCGGTCATGCGCAGGAAGATGCGGCGGTGCGAGTCGAGCGAGAAGTCGTCCTCGTTGAGCTTTTCCTTGGCCTCGGCGTGGGCGGCGTTGTCCAGCAGGATCGCGCCGAGAATGGTTTTTTCGGCATCGACGTTGGCCGGCAATCCGGAGTCGAATGCCAGGTTGGGAAGAGTGGCCATATCCAATGAGTCTAGGCCGAGGGTGAGCTGTGCAGAAGTGGGGCGTTTTTGGAAATCTGGAAAACAGCGCCGAAAGTGGCTGTCGGATGCGCTCCAAATGCCGTATTCTCAATGCAAAGCGAGGAGAAACGAATGGCCAGGGAAACATTGAGCAGCGCCAAACTGAAGAAGGTTCTGACAGCGCTGGAAGGCAATTGGAAAGCCGAGATGGAGGGCTACCACACCTATCTGGCCATGGCCGAGCGGGACACCGACCCGGTGCGAGCCCAGGTGCTGCGCCATCTGGCCGGCGCCGAGTGGGAGCACGCCGAATTGTGGCACGGACGCATCGTGGAGCTGGGCGGAGCAGCGCCGGTCTACCACGGCAAGCCCGGCGGCGATGCCGATTCGCTGGCCAGCCGCGCCGGCGGCATCCGCATGGCCCTGCGCAGGTTGGAGATCGAGGAAAGCCGCGCCATCGCCAGCTACGGCGAGCAACTCAAAGGCCTGGGCGATCCGGAATCCATCGCCATCCTTGAACACGTCATCGAGGACGAAAAGGACCACTACAAGGAGCTAGGTTCGCTGCTGCGCGGCCACTACCCTGCGCCCGCCGGTGCACACAAAATCAGCGCTCAGGCGATCCTCGATGAGATGCTGGCCAAGCGCGCCCAGGGCCGCAAGCAGCCGGGCAGTTGGATCGGCGACGCCATCTACGGCGTCAACGACGGCCTCGGCGCAATCTTCGGCATCGTGAGCGGAGTCAGCGGCGCCACTTCCGGCGACAGCAAATATGTACTCCTCGCCGGCCTCTCCGGCCTCATCGCATCTGCCCTCTCAATGGGCTCCGGCGCATACCTCGCCGCCAAGAGCGAACGCGAAATCTACCTCGCCGAAGTCGTCCGCGAGCGCGAAGCCATCCAGATGAATGGCCCCGAGGCCCGCGAGCTGCTCTCGCTCTACTACCAGGTCAAGGGCCTGCCCGAAGAGGACGCCCATCACATGGTGGATCACATCGCCAACGACCCCGAGCAGTTGCTCCGCGCGCTGGCCTCGGAGCGCCTCGGCACCAGCGAAGAGGCGCTCGCCAACCCGTTGATCTCCGCCGGCTCGGGCGCGCTCTCCACGGCCGTCGGCGCGGCCATCCCCATCATTCCCTTCTTCTTCATGACGGGAATCGAAGCGGTCATCGCCGCCGCCGTCGTCTCGCTCGCCGCCCATTTCGCCGTCGGCGCGGCCAAGTCGCTCATCACCGTCCGCAGTTGGTGGTCCTCCGGCCTGGAGATGACCGTAGTCGGCGCTCTGGAAGGCGCAGTCACCTACGGCATCGGCATTCTCCTCGGCAAAGGAGGGATGTAGGCAATTGTTCTCCCGCAGAAAACCTGGGCATCCCACCCTCGCGGTGTATTTGTTTGTTGCCGCTAGGGTGGGATACCATGTCCAAGCCGATAATATAAATTCAGCCTTTGCCTTAGGAGCAGCCCGACTCGCCGCTGCAAGTTACGCCAGCAATGAACCCGCGAACTTGTTAACTTGCGATCACCGCGAAGCGGTGGCTAACCTGCTAAATGGTCAACAAGTTCTCGCTAGTTTTGGCGAAAGGATGGAAAAGACCCAAGTCTCAACCTGTTTTCCTTATAAGGAGAATATCGTGCCGAAAAAGACTCTTTGCCTGCTAGCCTTTGCCGCAACTCTGCTGCCGTGCGTCCCTGTCAACGGTCAAACCGCAACCGACATCGTCATCGAGCGCAACGTTTCGATGAAGACGCGCGACGGCGTGACTCTGCGCGCTGACATCTACCGCCCAGCCGGAGACGGGCCGTTCTTCGTGCTCTTGCAGCGGACACCCTATAGCAAGGACAACACCGCCGTCTTTGCCCGCAAGGCAGCCGAGCGCGGCTTCATGGTCGTTGCGCAGGATGTGCGCGGCCGCTTTGCCTCCGAGGGCGAGTGGTACCCCTTCAAGCATGAAATTGAAGACGGCTATGACACCGTCGAGTGGGCCGCCGCGCTGCCTCACTCCAATGGCAAGGTCGGCATGTTCGGCGGATCCTATGTGGGTGCGACGCAGATGCTGGCCGCCATCGGCCATCCGCCCCATCTGGCGGGTATCTGCCCGGTTGTAACTGCCAGTAACTACCACGAGAATTGGACTTACCAGGGCGGTGCATTGGAGCAATGGTTCGACGAATCGTGGACCACTGGCCTCGCCCAGGATACCTTCAACCGCCAGATACGCGACTTATCCAACCCCCTCATCGGCGATCAGGTTCTTCCTTTGAGCAAGTATCCAGTTTTCAACCTCAAGACCGTTTCAGACGGTGCGGGCCTGACGCGCACACTGGCGCCTTACTTTCGGGATTGGCTCGACCATCCCACGTACGACAGTTACTGGAAGCAATGGTCCATCGAGGAGAACTACGACAAGATTCAGGTTCCCGCGCTCACCATCGCCGCCTGGTACGACATCTTTCAGGGTGGTTCGCTGCGTAACTTTACCGGCCTCCATGCGCACGCCGGCAATGAAGCTGCCCGCAATGGCCAGCACCTGCTGGTCACCATCGGCGGCCACTCCGGCAACGGCAGAACTATCGGCACAGTGGACTTCGGCCCTGCGGCCGAGGAGTACGACGAGAATGGCCTGACGCTCGATTGGTACGACTATCTCTTCCTCGGCAAGCAGAATCAATTCGCCGGCGGCAAGCCTGTAAGGTGCTTCGTGATGGGCGAAAACAAGTGGCGAGATGAAGACGCGTGGCCGCTGGAGCGCGCCAAGCCAACGAGTTACTTCCTAAGCTCGACCGGCAAGGCTAACAGCGCCTCCGGCGATGGCGCGCTTTCCACCTCTGCGCCGGTCAAGCAAGCGGTTGACGGCTTTGTCTACGACCCCGCCAACCCCGTGCCCACCGTCGGCGGCCCTCTCTGCTGTGACGCCGTTCACCTGGCTCCCGGCCCCCGCGATCAGAAAGAAGTCGAAAGCCGCCCGGATGTGCTGGTCTACTCCACGCCGCCCCTCGACAGCGACCTCGAAGTTACTGGCCCGGTAACTCTAGACTTATTCGCCAAGTCTTCCGCCGTGGACACTGACTTTACCGCCAAGCTGGTCGATGTATGGCCCAATGGCTTCGCGCAGAATCTGACAGAAGGAATTCTTCGTGCGAGTTATCGCGATTCCACCAGCGCGGCCAAGCCCATTGTTCCCGGCAAGGTATACGAGTACAACATCGATCTGTGGTCCACTAGCAATGTCTTTCTGAAAGGCCACAAAATCCGGCTGGAAGTGAGCAGCAGCAACTTCCCGCGCTTCGACCGCAACCTGAATACCTGTAAGCTGGCTAGCACCGACGAAGTTTTCGTGAAGGCGACGAACACCATCCTCCACGACGCCGAGCATCCCTCCGCACTAATCCTGCCGGTGGTGCCAAGATAAGAAGTGGAAGTTAGGAGCAGCCCAACTTTCCGCTGCAACTTACGCCAGCAATGAACCCGCGAACTCGCTAACTTGCGATCACCGCGAAGCGGTGGCTAACTCTCTAAATGGTAACCAGTCTGCGTGAGTTGGACCGAAAGGATGGAGTAGACCCAAGTCTCAACCAGTTTTGTTCATGAGGAGCGTGCAGCGATCAGCTCCCGCGCCGCCAGCCGTCCCAGCCGGATGCAGTCAGGAATGCCGATGCCGTCATAGGCATTTCCGGCCAGCCGCAACCCAGGCAGCGCGGCCACGCGCTCTGCAATCCGCTGCCTGCGCTCCTGGTGGCCGACAGCGTACTGAGCCATCGCACGGCTCCAGCGCGAAACCTGTGCAAACTCCGGCTCAATCCCCAGTCCGACCACGCTCTCGCCGAGTATCTCGCTCAGTTCACGGCGCACCATAGCCACTAATTCAACATCGGAGACAGCCACCAGAGCCTCGTTCTTCATCCCGCCCAAAAACGCGCGTAACACAGCCTTGCCCGTAGGCACACGGCCCAGAAACTTCCTATGCACAAAGGTGCAGGCCAGCATCGCTCGGCCTTCGACGGCCGGAACCAGGAAGCCGAATCCCTCCGGCAGCAGGCCCAGCCGCGCCTCGTCGTAGATCAGATTGACGGTGATCGACGAGGAGTAAGGAATCCCACTCAGCTCCTCGCACAGCGCCGCGTCCACCGGTCTGATCAGTTCGGCGGCAGCCCAGGCGGGCGAGGCTAAAATGACGGCATTGTAAAACTCCGTAGCGCCGCGCGCCTCAACCATCCAGCCACTAACGGTCTTCTCTATGCCCGTGACCGGCGTCAAGAGGCGCACCGAGGCCGGATCAAGCCGCGCACTCACGGCATCCACCATCTGCTGCATTCCGCCGCGCAGCGCTGTAAAAATTGATCGCGGCGTTGAATGAGTGCTGCCTTTCACGTTCGCCGGGCGCGAAGCCCCGCGCATCGCGCGGTGCGCGGCCAGCATTCCGCGCGTCAGCGAGCCGTACTCGCTCTCCATCTCCACCAGCCGCGGCAGCACGGTGCGCGCGCTCAGTTGCGCGGCGTCTCCGCCAAAGATCCCCGACAGCAGCGGATCGGCCAGCCGGTCCACAACCTCGCGGCCAAAGTGTCGCTCCACCAGCGCGGCCACCGCCTCGTCGTGATCCGATGGCCGCGGCGGCAGCAGCAGCTCCAATCCCATCCGCACCTTCGTCTTCCAACTGAACAGCCGCGTCAGCGCGGTGGGAATCAGCTTGGTGGGCACCAGGAACATCAGACCGTCGGGCAGCGCCACCAGCCGGTTGCGCACCACAATATACGTCTTGCGCTCGGCGTCGTTCGAGGGCGTCAGCTCGCCGCCCAGGTCCAGCTCGCGGCAAAGCTCGGCCGCCGCCGGCTTCTCGCTCAAAAAGGAATCCGGCCCGCGCTCCAGCACCGCACCGCCCACAATCTCGGAAGCCAGGCAGCCGCCCAGCCGCGCCCGCGCCTCAAAGAGCGTGTACACAACCTCTGCGCCCTTCTGCCGCGCCTGCTCCAGCTCATAAGCCGCCGCCAGCCCCGCTATCCCGCCCCCAATGATCGCCGTCCGCATCGCTTTCCTCACCTACCATTAGAGCAGTTCCTGGCAGCCCGCGGCGTAAGCAGCCATGCTCCAAGCCGCAACCCGGTCAGGCTGTGAGCTTGTGCTGCCTGCGGCGATGCAACACGGCAATGCCTCCAAGGCCCATGGCGAACAAGCTCAGAGTCGAGGGTTCCGGTGTGGGTGATGGGCTTTGCTGATTCTGGTTGTACCCAACGGCATCCAAAATATTCACTTCAGCGTCTCCGTCGGTCGTAATGTACTGCGTTGAGCCGAGGCATCCTTCGTCATCCTGTACCTGCTGGCAGTTCTGGGTGAAGTCCGCATAGTCGTTACCATTCGCCAGCGTGTTATAGGTCGCGCCGTTTGCTCCATTGGTCAGGCCGCCGTCGTAGGAGAAGTAGGCGCCGGGAGTCGTGCTTTCAAGGACGCGCGTACCCGGCGCTTGATAGCGGAAGAGGTCAACCGCCGATGGGTCCGAGCCTCCGCAGGAGTCCGTCAAACCCGCGCCCTGTGTGCTGATGCACGAGGCCGTGCCGAGAATCTCGTCCGTCTCATGCTCGACGATAGTGTAGAGGTTGTAATAGTTGGGGGGCTGCGGGCCGCTTCCATAGTAGTAGCCCTGGTCATATCCGGCAACTATGGAAGATGTAGCCAAAGTAATTACGCCGTCGTAGCAGCCGCTGCTGCCGGGGCTGCTGCAAAAGCCGATGCTGGGAGTAGTGCCCGCACCGGCGCCCAAGCCAAGAGCATTCTCCAGCGCGCTGGTCACTTCGACCGGTCCGCCGTCGTAAATGCCCGGCTCAGTTGCCGGCAGGCTGGCCAGCGCGGCCAGATCGATGGCATCTCCCGATGAATTCGCGGTCAGTGCCGTGAGGTAAGTGTTATACGAGACGAAATTCAGGTACTGGGTGCTTGAACCCAGCCCGGTATTGCCAAAAGTGATGTAGATCGAGGCGTTGGCATCGCTGAAGAGGCTCGAATACTGCCCGGCAATGGTGGTATTGAGCGTGGTGCAGACGGAGGTGGAGATCGACGCGTCGCAGGTGTAGGAGACGCCCGTGGCGCTGGCCAGCGTCGCGCTGGAAACCGCTGTCAGGACCAGAACTGCCAGATGCTTCAAATTGATATTCAAAGAACCTCCTGAAGTCTTCGCTCCGCGGCAGCAGGCAACAGTGCCCTCCTGTCAGCGGGAACGGAGCGGGGAACACATTTTCAGTCGAGCGGGGATAGTAGGGAACGCTCTCCAGGGAAACGGGGAATGGAGAAGTATCCGAGCTTCTACATGCATTTTCAGGGCCACTCCGGCGTTGCGAAATGCGCCTGAAATACAGCCTTTTTGCCCTTCTGTCCAGAAAGTCCTTGATGGATTATGCATTTATTTGCACATACAGTTGGTAATTCCTGGGTCTATTTTGCCGGTCTAGCTATCCGAATCACCCATCGCCGCCGGCTTCTCGCTCAATAAAGAATCCGGCCCGCGCTCCAGCACCGGGGCGACCCGCCGCTTGAAGGAAACGGGATTTGTGCTACGCTTTGATTGAGGTTAATCAATACACATCAATGACTACCATCAATCGGCTGCCCATCACCAAGGCGCGCATCAATCTCGGCCAGATCGCCCGGCGGGCGCACAATGACAATGAGTACTTCATCTTGGAAAAAGACGGCATTCCCGTCATCGGCATCATGGCGGCCGATGAACTGGAGGATTATCTGGAGCAGCGCAACCCCAGGGTCAAGGCCTCCATTGCCGCAAGCCGCAAGGACAACTCCGCGGGCAGAACCCGCCCCGCCGCAAAGCTGCTCGCTAAATTGAAACGCAGCGCCGTCAGAAAGACGGCATAGTTCTCGACTGCCATGACCGCTACGGCAATCGCTGGCAGCAGAACCCTTTGGATGGCGGATCATCCTCGCAACTGAGCTTCAACACGGCGAACAACCAGATCATCGGCTATAGCTACGACGCCGCGGGCAATATGACTTACGACGGCAACTGCCATTACACCTACGACGCCGAGGGCAACATCCTGACGGTCTACAGCTGCCAAACAGGCACGCCAGCCACCTATGTGTACAACGCGCTGAATCAGAGAGTGCAGACGACCGTGGGTGGCGCGATCACCGGGTACGTCTACAACTCCGCTGGGCAGCGGGTTTCTGAGTGGAACGGAACCACGAATGCCGAGATCGAGGGTAAATACTATTGGGGCGGGAAGCCCGTAGCCTTCTACTCAGGCTCGGTGACGCACTTCGAGCATCAGGATTGGCTGGGGACGGAGCGGATGCGGACGACGTATAATGGCGGCGTGGAAGGAACCTACACATCGCTGCCCTTCGGCGACGCCCAGACGACGGCCGGGACGGACACTGATCCGTATCATTATGCCCAGCTCGATTCCGATTATGAGAGCGGCACCGACCACGCGCAGTTCCGCCAGTACTCCGATGCGCAGGGCCGCTGGCTCTCGCCCGACCCCTACAGCGGAAGCTATGACGCCTTCAACCCGCAGAGCTTCAATCGGTATGTTTATGTGGGCAATAATCCATTGAGTGCCACGGACCCGTCGGGACTGTACAGGGCTGCCCCTTGTATGGGGGGGTCACAGTGCAACAACAGAGATTCCAGTAACCCGCTCGACCCGTCGCCCACTTCGTTGTGGTCTGGAGCAATCACCGGAACAATTCTCACTGTCGATCTTGACAATTTAGTTTATTCTCCAGCGCATTGGGCACCTGACACTTCACAACCGGATGTTCCTGGTGCTTCCGTCTGGGTT
>Ga0326727_10018366_pt1 | contig 14295 bp, 18 predicted proteins | sample MB2enrmetagenome_FD_207643 | JGI IMG/M metagenome (GOLD analysis project Ga0326727, IMG submission 207643) | Lab enriched peat soil microbial communities from McLean, Ithaca, NY, United States - MB29MY | ecosystem: Environmental > Terrestrial > Soil > Wetlands > Peat | place: USA: New York...
GTTGATGAGCTGGGTCGACGTGATGCGACCTGCCACCCCACCAACGATGGTCTAACCGGCGGCCGAACCAGCGCCCCATGAACATCGTTCCGAAGCGTTTCGAGGGCAACCAGCTTCCATAACCCTGATTCAATGCTCTCTAATCACGGCATGTCACGCGCCTAGGAGCTTCGCCTTCTGTGACTCGAACTCTTCGGGGCTCAGCGCGCCCTGGTCCCGCAGTTGCGTGAGTTTGAGTAGCTCGTCGGCAATCGAACGACCAGTGCCGCTCCCTGACAAGCCTCCGGGGGCCGCATGGCCGATTCGTCCGGTGAGATCCGCCAGAAAGGTTCTTGCTTCCCGGGTCCGAAGGGGTGCCATCGCCTCGATGCTTGACACTCCACCGGCGGACGTAAGGTGAATGCCTGCTATCCAGAGAAAGTTCGTCAGAGTCGCATCTTGCACTCTGTCGAGGGGGACATAGCGAACCCCACGGTGCGCCACTCCTTTAGAAATGATGGCCCTCTGGTTGGTGAGAATAAAGCGCTTACGCCTGCGCCAGATCTCATAAAGGCCAAGGGTTACAATGTAATATTGTATTGCCAACGGTGTCGGGCGTAACTGACGCACCACGACCTCGCCTGGTTGGAAGGTTAATTGCGTCATTGGTCTGATCCTTCTGTCGAGCGCGGTCTAACGCATTCCGCGCGATTCCGCAAGGAAAACTACTCCGGCTCCGGGGTAGCTGCGCCTAAAGTGACAGATGTCAGTGCGATCCGACACTCGTCGGAGCGTGTACCGCTACCGCCGCCGTAACTCCCTCAGCGCCCGCACGAGCTGATCGAGGATCGCGAGCGCCCGTTCCCGACTGAGCCCGCTGGGCGACTTCGGCGGCAGCATCGCGATCGACCGTCGCAGGATCTCAGCTTCCTCCGGGGAGAGATCATGCATAGATCGCACGATAGCGAACAGACGTTCGATACACTAGATGATGTTGACGTGGTCCTGATGATGACGAAGATGCTTTCTCGCTCAGGCTCGCAGAGCCTCGCTGCGCAGCGCGCTCGCTTGGCGCCAAGCCGGAATCCAACGCGTGTAACCTAAATATACCTGCGAAGAGGGCTCTCCCATGGAAAATTTTGATCGAAGGAAATTTAAGGAGCTGGTTTTGTACGTCGCCGATCAGTCCGGCGGTGATCCGACATTCGGGGCCATCAAGCTCAACAAGATCCTTTTCTTCAGCGATTTCCTGTCGTACGCGCATCGCGGAAGGTCGATAACCGGTGCGGCCTACCAGAAGCTGCCCTACGGTCCAGCTCCGAAGGCCATGCTGCCGATCCAAGAAGAGATGCTGGAGTCCGGAGACGCCGATTTAGTCCCTGCCGACTACTTTGGTCGAGATCAGAAGCGGTTAGCGGCTCGACGAGAACCGAACCTCAATCTTTTTGAAGACGAAGAAATCGCGCTCGTTGACAAGGTCATGAACGCCTTGATCTTCGAGACCGCGACAAGCGTTAGCGACCTTTCGCACCAATGGGCGGGGTGGCAACTGGCAGAGGTGAAGGAAGACCTTCCCTACTTCACCGTTTTCTTGTTACCGCCGGAACTTCCTGCCGCGGTGCAGGCGACGGGTGTCGAACTTGCAAGAAAATTAGGTCTAGCCGCTTAGAGGATGATGTCCAAGAGCGTGCAGCATGTCGCGTCTTCTAGGTGGTAGAAGGCGAATGCCTGCGGGCCAGTGCCAGGGACTCCGACATGAGCGACTCGAATCCGCGTTTCCTCTATGAGCGGGTAGAAGTCGGGTTGGTGAGCGATAGCCCACTTCAGAGCGGACGTCACATCGTCCAGTAGCTGAACCGTTCCGAAAATCTCGGCACCGTGCGCGACGAAGTCCGCCTCTTCCCGGACATCTATCGGTAGCGCGTGAGATTCGAATGTCACGCCGCAATTCTACTTGAGGTCGAGCAGACTTCTGGACTCTCGCACACATCGGGCGATTCGTTGGCGGCGGGTGTACCGTCGTGACGGTGGATGATCACGAGGTTTCAGAACGACCGCTGTCGCAGCCGCCAATGATCAACCTAGAAGGCCAGGGACCGACCGGCTTCTTTATTGCTTGGACTCATCCCGGCGAAGCACCGACGACTGTTGAGTACGAGCTAACAGACTTCGACGGCAACGTGTCCCGCCAGACGGCGCCTCCAGACCGTGCCATCGAAATAGCCCCTCCGTGCAGAGTGCGTTACCGCTTTCGGTGGGGCAACGTGGCTGGCTGTTGGAACGACCAAGGGTTGCCGTGGGTCAGGCCCTCCTAGAGGACGAAGCGCGCCGATAATCATTTTGAGAAAGGGCTCTCCGCGCGCAGCAGGTGTGCTCGCGACCATGCTTGAGCGAGAGGGCCTTGAGGTCCTTTACGAGCCCCCCCAGGAGGACCGAGGGATCGGCGGCGACACCGTAGTCGGTGTCATCATCTACGTCGGCAACAAGGTCGCTGACGCGACAATCGGAAGATCCGTGGATACTGCGATTGACAAGGCCGTAACTAAGTTCAGAGAGAGATTCCCGCAAGCTAGGGCGATCCAGGTCCGAAGGGACGCTCGATCTCACGCGAAGTCAGATGATGACGGTGGTGATTAGCATCGAACTTCCCCGTTTTGCACCTCTCTGACGTGCAAAACCGCAGGTAAGCACAGCGTTCAGTGCGATATGACTGACAGTTGGACTCCATCTTTCGAATATCCGGCTGCCGCCGCCGTTCATGGTTGTTCGCCGGCGTATGAATAACTCCCTGACGAGGCTGTCGCATGAATCCTTCCAGAACGCGTATTCATGCGTTCAAGTGACGAAGACCCTCGTCAAATATGCAGATTCGCTCGATCGCCGCATGAATATGCACGAGTCCAGGTTCGTGCGACAGCCTCTGACCTGCCGTAAAGCACGGCTGTAGTTCGCCAACGTTCAGTTCGAGATCCTTCCGAAGCCGTTTCCATCGATGGACTTTCTACGTCGTGAAGGAGATCGGTGAGCTCTGGGGCGAAGGTGGACCGACCGGTTGGATGACGAGTGCGCCGTGGGGAGTCGGCGAGTTCGCATGGAAGCCGATGAAGTGAGGAGGATCGTCAGAGAGCAGGAAGAGCGGTTTCACCGAGGCGAGCTCGACCTCTTCCAACCACTGTATCTGGCCTGAAGGCGTCGGCGGCCTGGACTCACCCCCAGAGTCAGTCCCCTAAGCTAAGGGTCGCGTGCCATGGGAACTCGCTTTTGAGGAACCACGAGCCTTTGCGGCTCGACCATCGCTCAGCGGAGAACGACGCCGGATTCTCAAGCTTGCGATCGGCGATTCCGCAGTGAACCGCGCTGTCACGCTCATCGATTCAGCAGGCGCCGGACCTGACAGCGAGCGGGTAATCCGGCTTCGTGAGACGGGGCTCTTGGAGGACCTCAAGCACGATTGGCTCGCGGTCCCAGTCGTACGGCTTTACGAAGCGATTGAAGCACTTGCCGCGATGGACCTAAGCGACGATCGAAGCGTTGGCAGACGGCTACGTCCGAAGACTAATGAGGTAATAGCGCGGGCAGACGCTGTCGTCGAGCTGACTCGTTTCATCGATATGTTCGGTTCGATTCTCCAGGATCTAGTGCGGCCCGCGTGCGTCTTGGGCTTCACGGTAGCCAGCAGCCTCATCAAATGGATGACGGCAGAATCCGATACGGACTCCTCGACCGAAGGCCGCGCCTTCGACATGCTCATAACGACCGAATTCCGTGACCGGTGGAGGCTGTTGCACGCGCTGCCTGCAAGCCGTCACGTCATGACACCACAGCTAGCCGACGGCCCGACCGAGTTTGAGACTCTGATCGGCGTGCCATTTCCCGCGGGAATTCCACGATGGACCGACGTGCAGACGAGCTTGGAGAATCAGGGTTACGACTTGTGCGAGCTGGGAGGCCGTCAGCTGCCCTACTTTGGAACGTACAGGGCCACTGACACCATTTGGTCCAGAAACTTCTTTGACAGCGCACTGAGGATCACAAGATCCGACTATCCGCTTCTCGCTCATCGTGCCGCTTACCTGGCCTGGCAGCTCCTTGAGAGCGCCTCGAAGGCTGACTCAGTTGCTACGACTGCAATACTGCGCACGTTTTTCGAGGCCGAGTCGGAATGGATGATTGACTCGCAACAGAGCTATGAAAAGGCAGTCGCGAGATACCGAGACGGGGATCTGGCCGCGATCGTTGAGGCGTACGGTGACCTCACCGAAGGGACGCTTCGACGGTACGCTTCGCTGGTCCTTGCACTCGAATGCATATCGGTCCAAGTACCGCCTCAGAGTCCACTAGTGCTCGAGATTATTGGTGACGTAGAGACACGCCTCCGAACTCCTAGCGGTCGCCAATTGCCGGAGCTGATCCTACGGTTCCTAGAACGTGATCTTCGGAACGCAGACGCGCATGCCAACGTCGTCCTTGATGCGATGGGAAATCTCAGGGTTAGGAATAAGGACGGGACGATCTCAGTGGTAGTGCCTAATCAGGTGTACGGGCGAACCGCTGGCATGAGGTCGTTGCTCGATGGGATCGATGTTGCTATGAATCATGCCTTCATTCGCGATCTCGAAAGGGATCCACGGGATTGGAAAGTAAAGTCGGTCGGCGAGCTCTCGGAACACCTCTTCGAGGCGATCGTGCGCCACGCTGCTGAACTCCACACCCGAGGGTCGGTATCTGAGTCCAAATTGCGGGACGGCGTCCTGACCATCAAGTTCTGGGGTGGCGCAGACGCTGAGGAGTTGAACAAAGTCGCAGACGCTGAGGAACTGAGCAAATTCGTAAGCAGCTTGACGGCTGTACTTGGTCCTGATCTACCGGTCATCCGAGTTGTCGATGACGACGGCAGCCTCATCACCACGTTTCATCCGCCAGAACTCGTTCAGACTCCGGAAGATATGCGACGAATCGTCGGGCTCGTCTATTACAGGACGGCCGACGGCCTGGAAATCGCAGGCACGGCGTTCTTCGTTGGAATGCCATGGCTAGGCTTGGATCCTCTCCTGGGCCACATCTACATTGTCACGGCATCTCACATCCTCACGGGAATCTCCATGAGGTCCGTGGACGGCCAGATCTACGTGCGCGTGCAGATGAACGATGGTCGACCGGCAATGATCGTCTCCACCCTCGAGGAATGGACCCCCCATCCTGATACTTCACACATCGACGCTGCGGTTTTCCATTGGGTTGCAGACAAGTCACCCTTCGAGTACCGGTCGTTGCCAGCGGGACTCTTAGCCACATCTGAGGCGTTAGTCCGCAATGACGTGCAGCCCGGCGACGACCTCTTCATCGTCGGTCTATTTTACCGAGATAACGGTCAAGACAGAATTAGACCGATCGTTAGTACTGGAAAGATCTCCCTTCTGAAGGGGCGAGTCGACACAAGAACACCCTACAACTCGAGTGAAGCGTATCTTATTGAGGCTGGATCGACTGGAGGGCTGGGTGGGTCTCCAGTATTCGTTCCGCTTGAGTCCCGGCCTACTGCGAGTTCAGAAAGTGCCGACGGCCCCTTTCTGTTGTTGGGCCTACTTCACATTGACTGGGATGATAGCCAGCCGAGTCCCTCCTCATTCGATGGAAGCCCCTCCGTTGTCGTGCCTGCCTGGCGCATTCGGGAACTTCTCGAACACCCTGACCTGAAGGCGAGAAGGGCCGAGATCGAGGCATCATTCGCAGCATCTGGAGAACGAATCATTGACGCTGGCTTCGTCAGAGTCGACATGGACAACCCGGATGCCACGGAAATCGTCATTGACGGGCTTCCGCATCGTTTGTCCCCCAACAGAGACCCCGAGTGACGGGTTATTCCAATGGGATGAGTTCGACATCGAAAGTGGAGGGTCGGATAGCACCGGTATGCGGATCAGCGCTCTCCGGCGGTGACGTCGATCCTCACCACGCACGGCCCAGGCCACGGGTCCTTGCTTCGGGCCCAGGTTCGCGCGCGGGGGTAGTTTTGTTGTGCGGGCCATCGCTCTGAAGTCCGAGCCCAGCCAAAATCCGCTCGAGAATACCCGTTTTAGGCGTACCCGGGGCTGCTTCAGTCAGAATCCGAGGCGGATGTTCAAACGTTCTCGCTCTATCGCTTCGTCGTACCGAGCCTTAACTGCCTTGAGTCGGTCAGAGGATCCTCCAAATAAGCCAGCGTCGATCAACGGACGGGATTTTGTCCCAACAGCCCATGCGTCAGGGCGCGACCAAGAGCTGATGACCCTCGCTCTGAACCAAAACCGACTTGGGCGGACATAGACATCGCCTTCCAGGTTCGAGTGGACACTTCGGTCGACGGCGAGAAGTCCGAGGCAATACTCGAACTGGTCGAAGGCGATCAGTAGTTCGTCGGCGCGGATCAGGTTGTAAGCCAGCACGGTGAGCCGACCCTCTAGCCAAGACGATGCCGCAGTCGGTCGTTTGTCGGGCGAAAGGATCGAGGCAGCCCAGTCGATCGCGCTACGAGTATCGCGAAAGACCTCGGAGTCGAGGTTCAGATCGCGAAGAACATGAGCGAGCGTTTCCGGTCTGCCTCCAGCGAGCGCGCTGGTACCGACCGCGTAGAGTCCAAGCAGACCCGGGTAGCGGCGCAAGGACTCCCAGATGCTGAAGACTTCACCTGTTGGCTGGTCTCCTGCCGAATCGATCAAGCGGGCGATGGCCTTAGTCCAGATCTGCAAGTGGTACGGCATGTCGCCGTAGTAACTCCCGACAAACAGGGAGCGAAGTAGTTCGGCGAGAATCTCCTCGTACTTCTCGACCCGTTGCGGAACGTTCTCCTCAGTGGGCCTCTCGCTTGTCGCAAAGGCGTCGGACGTCAGCTGCTCTACCGCCTCATTGGAGAGTGAGGAGAAGAAGTCGATCAGTTCGATCCGCCGTGCCGTCTCGGGCAAGAGCTCCTTCAGACGCACAAGGCGCTCGTCGTCCATCTGAGGGTTATCCCTTGGCCTCGCGCGAGTCAGTCGTGGCGAAGGGGGAAGCCGAGCTTCTTGAGCTGCCGACGAGCGGCAGTGCTGATGAAGTCACTGCGGTCAACGCCAGTTGCGCACTCGAGGACTTGCTTGACGGGATACCAAGTGCCGGCGATTTCCACCGCGTGGCTCCGGACTGGCTCGGGATCTACACCGGCCAGGGCCATCTCGACCTGGCTGCGACTCAGCTCGAAGGGGCGACCATCCATCGTGAACCTCACCACCGACTCGTGCTGCATCACCGTGCCCTCCGAGGTTCTGCTTTTTCTTATTATTATTCTTATCGCTGTTGCACAAGCTGGCAAGGACCTGCGCGACCGTAGCGGGCGCTCCGGCAGGCTCCGCTTTGCTCGCCGAACCACGTGGAGGACAACGATGGCTGAAGCCAACAAGCTGACACTCGACAGCATCCGAGGCGGCCGCCTTCCGGGCGCGGGTACTGATCGCAACGGCCGGATCGTGCCCTTGTACTCCACCGAAGCCATTGGCCCAGAGGTGACGCACTACTTGGTTACGACACTGGAGGAGGCGGTTGCCCTCCTGGGACGTGCTCGGCGCGCTGTTGATCCCGAGCTGGTGGCCACGATCAACGAGTTCATCGGGCGCGTTTAGCCGTGGGCAAGCGGGTCTTCATCTCGTCGGTCACCGAGGGACTCCGCCAGGAGCGCACGGCTCTGCCCGGGTTAATCCGGGCCCTCGGAATGGACCCCGTACGGTTCGAGGACTTCACCGCGCTCCCGGAACCGAGCAGGGACGCGTGTCTGCAAGCAGTTGCAAGCTCGGACGCTTACCTTCTGCTGCTCGGCCAGCATTACGGCACGCCATTTCCCGATACCGGCTTGTCGCCCACTCACGAGGAGTACCGGGCGGCCCTCAACAAGGGCATCCCCCGGCTTGCTTTCAGACGTCGCGGCGTCACTATGGAACCGGCCCAGGCCCGCTTCGCCGACGAAGTCGAGGCGTACCAAACTGGCCTCTTCCGCAGCAGCTGGGAGGAGATCGGCGAGCTGCTAAGTGCAGTGTCGGACGCGCTGGCCAATCTCAGCACCATGGTCGGGCAACTCACCTTCACACCGGTCGGGGCGCCCGTGAACGTCGAATGGCTTACGCCGCCCGACTCCCAGGATCGGTTCGCCGGGTTCGGGGAATCGACGCTGGAGATTTACCTCACACCCCTCGGTGTAACGGTGCCAAGGGCCCGGCTTCGAGGGGCGGGCGATCTGTCGGCGCGATTGTTGCGGGAGGTCGGGGACGTGAGCCAGAGCGCGCCTATCGATGTGAGCGCCGGTGCCGATGGAGGCTCGATCGCCCGAGTGCTCCAAGCTCCCCAGTCTCGAGTGTTCAACCAAGACGTGTTCGGCGGGACGGTCGCCGGCCTCTCGGTCGCTCGAAGTGGCGAGGTTTGCGCCTGGATGTCCCTTCGGCGTGACCATTTCGGCGCGGTCGTCAACGCGATGTCTCTTACCGATGCCGCCATGCCCCTGGTCGTTCTCGCCGGTCGGGTTCTCGGAGAGGTGATCGGTGATACTTCGGTGGCCGTGGTCCCGAGCGTCGCCATCACAGGTGCCGGTAGCGTCTCAATTGGTAATCCCGACGTAGTCGGGACGCGGAATGGAGCGACGATCCCGATGAGGGGCTCGAGCGTGATCGCATTTGCAGGCGATGAGAGCGCGATCCTCTCGGCGATTGTCTCTGGCGCACGGGATGTGGCCGCCGAGCTCGCGGCACGGATAGAGCGCGCTCTGCGGGCTCGTTAGCAACCGGGGCCCACTCCGACCGTCCGTCGAGCAGCATGGATGACCGTAGGGCAGATAACGACCGAAACTATGCCGCGACCACAAGCGTACTGATTATGGTACGGTTCTGACAGCGGAGAGCCCAATCGGAACCGTACCGGTTACGGTACGGTTGTGACGTAGGAGGTCCTCGTGGTGCTCGCCGACACCTATCGTCGACGGCTGCGTGACCGAGCCCTTGATCAGTACGGCTATGTCACGACACGCGACGCCGAAAAGCTCGAGGTGCCGGTTGTCGAGCTCCGAAAGGTCGCTCATCGGGGCGGCGTCGAGCACGTCGCCTACGGGCTCTACCGCTTCGACGACATCCCGAGTACCAGTCGTGATCAGTTCATGGAAGCGGTGCTCCGCGTCGGTCCAGACGCATACCTGAGCCACGACGCCGTGCTCGCGCTGCACGACCTCGGCCTTGTGAACCCGCGTCGGCTCCGCGTCGGCACACCGAGGCGAGTCCGAGGACGACTGCCCGCGCACATCGAGGTGATCCAGCGCCACCTCGAGCCGCGTGACCTCACGATGTACGAGGGCATCCCCTCGGCGACGGTCGCCAGAGCGCTCCTTGACTGTCGTGGTCTCGTTATGGGCGAGCGCCTCCTCGATGCAGCACAACAAGCTGCTCGCGTCGGACTGCTCCGTAAGCGCGAAGCGGGCAGGGTGCTGACAGAGCTCGGATCGGCGCCATGAGTCCGAAACACGACGGCCCGCCGTCGAACCTTCGGTCGCTCACGACCCGCATCGACAATCTCGCACGCGAACAGGGACGTTCCGTCCGCCGCATCCAGCGGGCGGTGGCGAACACCGTCGTCGGTCAGATGCTGCCGCCCGGCGTAGTGAAGGGTGGTACCGCGATGAAGCTGCGCGTCGGCGAGGCGGGCAGCCGCTTCACGCCGGATCTCGACGTCGCCCGCGCCGCGAGCCTGACTCTTGAGGACTACCTCGGTGAGCTCAGCGATCATCTCGCCGAGGGCTGGGGCGGCTTCACCGGCACCGTCACCGAACTCGACGGACCGCAGCCGGCAGGGGTGCCTGAGGAGTACGTCATGCAGCCCTTCGAGATCCGGCTCGCCTACCGGAGCCGGCACTGGCTCACCGTGCCGTTCGAGCTCGGTCGTGACGAGATTGGCAGCACGAGCCGCATGGAGCTGCGCCTCGCCGATGACATCGTCGAGCTGTTCGAGACGCTGGGGCTCGATCGACCCGCTCCGATCCCGCTGCTGGCGATCGACCACCAGGTCGCGCAGAAGCTGCACGCATGCACGTCGGTCAATCCGAAGACCGGGGGCAACGAGCGTGCGCACGATCTGGTCGACCTCCAGATCCTCGAACAGGAGGAGGAGATCGACTTCGCGGCCCTCGGAGCGACCGCAGAGCGGTTGTTCGCTGCTCGCCGCAGTCATCGCTGGCCACCGACCGTCGTCGCGTACGAGGGGTGGGCGACGATCTACGCCGAGGCGGCAGACGGCCTTGAGGTCATCGATAACGTCGACGACGCTGTGGAGTGGGCGAACGACTTCATCGCACGGGCGACCCGCTGAGTCGGGAGACAATTGTGGAGCGGGAAGCGCAGCTCGATTCGTCAGGGGTGGGGAGCGCAGACCAACCGGGCGAAGTGCTCATCCTCGGCGCGGGTTTCTCACGAGCCATCAGCCGCCACTTGCCGCTCGCGAATGGACTCGGCGCGGAGGCCTTCGAGCGGGCGAGGAAGTCGGCTCCCGGGCTGTTCGACGAAGCGATCCGTGTCACGGACGCGTACCCCTTCGAGGTGTGGCTCTCGCTGCGCGCCGAGGATCAGCCTCACCTTGAGGAGGGGGCGAACCGGATGAACGCCGCTCGATTCGCAAAGCTCAGCGACGCCATCGTCGCCGTGCTAGGTGAGGCACAAGAGCAGGCGCTCGCCGACGAGGCACCGGTCTGGCTCTACGAGCTGCTGAGTGTATTGCATTACCGCCGATGCAGCGTCATCAGCCTCAACTACGACACGTTGATCGAGGTCGGCATCAACAGCATGCACCTTGGAAGCCGCAGAAACGGTACTCCCTGGCCTTTGCCGATTGACGACTCGATTGGCGCATTCGCTTACATCCCCTCACAGGGAACCACCGTCGACGATGTTCTTCGCGGTCAACCTCCGGTATCGCAGCTCGCGGCGCGAGCATCGGAGCTCGATCAAACGCTGCGCCTCCTGAAGCTGCACGGCTCTCTCGGCTGGTGGTGGGCCCCGGACGACCAGAGCGGCGCGACGCTTGCTCGCGAACAAACGAGCAGCACATTCGGCAATCCGGTTGTGATGAGCAACGAGGAGCGAAGTCTCGCGCTCCCCGGCAGGGAGCCGTTCATCGTCCCACCATTGGCTGGCAAGTCTCGCTTCTTTCGCAATCCCCTAACGAGACAGTTGTGGCGCGACGCCTACCGGGTCCTGTCGAACGCCACACGCATTGCGCTCATCGGGTACTCGCTTCCCCAGACGGACCACGTTATGGCGGGGATGCTCGCGTCGGCACTTCGCGCGTCCAACGCCGACGTGGAGATCGTCAACCCAGACGGCGACGACGTCGCCGCGCGCGTGGTGGCGCTCGGTGGTCCGTCACGCGACTCCGAGCAGATGACGTACTTCGACAGCGAGGCCTGCGTCGAGGACTACGCGCGGGCCCTTTGTGACCGCTCGGCAGCCGGGCTGGTCGGGCCAATAAGCCGGCTGACGCCCATCTACCGGTCACAAGACCCCGATCCCGCGGGCGTCGCCTGGAGCTATCGGGGCCAACGCGTCAATCACCGGGTGGTGTCGCTCGAGCGGCGCGTCGACGGCGAGCTCATCGTCGACACCGAGGAGAGTATCGACTTCAGCGTCGACCCGTCCGATACGCGCCCGACGACGCGCGAGCTCATCTCGAGTCTCGAAGGAGTGACGCGCGTTGTCGCACGCGCACCCAATGGACGGGAGGCGACCATCGTCGCTTTCGAGACGCCGAACTTCGAGAACCGGAACGCCCGACACGTTCTTTACTTGATTCCTGCTGGGCAGCTCGTTGGCTAGGGAACACACGGGTTCGCTCGTGAGGAGAGGCCCGGTCGCGCGGGTGACGATGTACGTCTCGTCGGGCTGCGGTCTGTGGGTGTGTCGGTGAGTCCGCCCTGGAATCTTGAGCCGATCACGAGCAACCTTCCGGCTGGTCTCCATCGCAGCGAGCCGGTGTTCAGCCCACCGGCGGCACCCTCGACAACGAAGCGGTCGAGCCTGGAGTTGCTCACGCGACCACTTGTTTTCTCGCAGAGTTCTCTTCTTGACCTTGCCGACTTCATCAAGGCCGCCTCGGGTCGTCGAATCCCGCTCGATCGCGCGCTGCTCGAGGATCTGCATCGTCATCGCCTGCTCATTCCGCTGATCCGCTGTCGACGAGACGACCCGCGACCGAGCGATGTCATCGCGCTTCCGCAGTATGTCTACGAACCCCACCGATACTTCCTCGATCCCGTGATCGCCATACCTGCCGTACAGGGCCGTCTTACCGACCCGGCGAGCGAGCGCTTCCGTCCTTGGGAGCGCCATCGTCCCGGTGATGTCGAGCCACTCGACCTTGATGGCACTTCAAGGTTTCAGCTCTTTTATTCGCCATATCAGGTCTTGGCGCTGCACCATCTGTCACGCGTAATCGCACACTCGGTCAGGGTGTTCCGCAACCCCCGCCGCGGTAACGCCGAGAGGCTGAATCCCGAGTTCCTGATGACACCGGGTGCAGTCGACGCGATGGCGTCCTGGCGCTCGCTCGCGATCCTGCTCCACGCGATCGACTCGCGCTACCGTCCGGTGCTGACGCGAGCCGCCTACAGCTTCGAAGACTGGCGCCGCTATGCGAGCGAGTTCGATGCCAAGAACGTCCTCACGTGGCTCGGCGCGGACCAGGACGATCTCCGAAAGGCCGCTCGTGTGCTGCGGTCCGGGGGAAGTCACCTGGACGTCACGGGCGATTTCTTCGACCTGATCCGGCGGGCGCGGCCGGACAAGTGGGAATCGCTCGAAGGCGATGCCCTCTTGTCCATTGACTTTCGTATCGCTGCAGAGTTGCTTGACATGTTCGCCGACGATCTTGAAGGAAAGACCCTCGCGCTGGACCCATTGCCGAAGGATCGAAGTTCTCGACCATCAGTACGAGACCAGCGGTTGTTGCAACGGCCCGGCTCTCTCGACGGCGCGCTCACTCGTCTGAGTCTGTCGCCCTATCCCTCGCTGGTGATTGCAGTCGAAGGGGAGACCGAGGAGCGCATCGTCCCGAAGGTGTTCGGACTGCTCGGGTTCAACCTCGATCCGTCATGGATACAAATCGAGTGCTTCGGGGGCGTCGAGAAGGACCTGATGTTGCTCACCCGCTACGTTTCGCGGCCGCTCCTCGGCGAGGATTTTGGAGAGTTCGCTGAGCTCGACAGACCCTTCACGCGCTTTCTCATTCTCGTGGACGCGGAGAGTCGCAAACGTCGTCGCTACATTACCTATCGAGATCGAGAAAAGCAGCGGGCCCTCTTGTTCAAGGCGATTCTTGAGGACGTCGACCCGCGCTTTCACAGCGACCTCCGGCGGCCGGAGGCACACCTCATAACGATTCGAACCTGGAACAAGTACCCATTCGAGTTCGCGCACTTCACGCCCTCCGAACTTGCCGATGGCTTGATCAAGATGGCATCGGCGGCTCCGCCACAGGGGCGGGGCTGGTTGCGAACTGCTGTCGCGGACGAACGTCGTCGTCACAGGCCGCAGAACGGTAAGAGCGCCGACATCGAGCAAGTATGGAATCGTTGGTCACCCAGTTGTGGTTTCTCCAAGACAGCGTTCGCCGACGTCATGTGGCCCGTGCTCGAAGCGAAGATCGCTGAAGCCCTCGCAGGACGCAGGAGTTCGCCGCCCGTCCTCCGGAACGTTCGCCTCGCCCTTCAGCTCGCGTCAATGACCCACCGGATGAATATGGGTCTACGAAGTGGCCGCCAGCGACGAAAGAGGACACCACAGTCGGCTTCGAAGACCTGAGAAACACAAGGTGCCGACTTCCGCCGCCGAGTCCCGTGAGGACCGCGTGATCGAACTGGTCGTCGCCGAGCTCGTCGAGTCTGGCTACGCGGCCGAACTCGTCGACCGGCCGGACCGAAATCGATCTCGCCCAGACCTGCTCACGGTCGACGCTGAGCTGTCGGTTGGTGACGAGCGATGGGCGCTCGACGTCATGACTCTTCGGTGGCGCCCCGGGCTCGAAGGAGCGGTCGAAAAGCTCGAAGCACGGCTCGAACGGGAATTCCGCTCCCAGCTCGACCCGGTCAATACAACGCTCGTCGTCACGGGTCACGTATCTTTTAGGAGAACTTACTGTGGCTGCGAGAATACCTCTGGCTACACTCACGGGCATAGCTCGCGATAGGCGGTAGAGAGTGCCCAGAGACAATCAAGTCCGGGAGAACCGACTGAGGAGGATGGCCGATCGCCAGGGCCTCCGACTGGAAAAGTCGCGCCGACGCGA
>Ga0326727_10018369_pt1 | contig 14290 bp, 14 predicted proteins | sample MB2enrmetagenome_FD_207643 | JGI IMG/M metagenome (GOLD analysis project Ga0326727, IMG submission 207643) | Lab enriched peat soil microbial communities from McLean, Ithaca, NY, United States - MB29MY | ecosystem: Environmental > Terrestrial > Soil > Wetlands > Peat | place: USA: New York...
TCTGCGTGGGGCAGGGCCTCTGGCGTCATGAGGGATGTAAACCCGGCAGCCGGAAATGGTCGCAAAGCAGCATCGAGTCCCGCCACGCCCGGACCGGCAAGTCCTGAAAAAACAACTCATTCGAAGAGTATCTTACTCGCCGTTTCCCCCGTACCCCTTTCTCTTCTTCCGTTTGTTCCGCTCCTGCTTCCGGTCCTCTTTTTTCTGTTCGTATATATCCTCGACGATGGTGGCCACCCGCTCCCGCCATCTCGGGTCATCTTTGTTCAGCTCCACCTCTTCGTAAAAGTCGGTTATACTGTGATCGAGAAGCCTGTAAGGGTTTGACTCCGAGTCTATATCATAATGGGTGTGCCGCAGCTCGTGGCGCAACAGCCTGACCCTGTCGGCATCGCCTATGGCATTCCACCCTTCCTTGTCGAGGGTAATAATATAATCATAGCCTTCTATGGCAACCGCCTCGTCTTTCGTCAGGTGTCTCAAAAGGTCGTTGGTCCTCATGATGCGACCCAGGACCACCCGGCCCCCGGACGCGCGTTTCTTCACATCAAAAAGCGTGATGATCTTTGCATTCTTCAGCTCGGGGAAGTACTTGGCCTGCACTTCGCGAAACAACTTCTTCACCTCTTCCGTTACCTCTTCATACCTGAGTCCCATGCGCGAAACCTCCTTCATTGCTTTTGGACCGTTGTAGCAAGGCTTTACTGCGTGCGGCTGCGACGAACGTCACTCCGACCGGGAAGCCTATCACGGGAGGGTGAGGGTAATCAAGAGAATTTACGCTATTCCTCCCCGACCGGCACCGAAGCGTCGGCGGGCTTGTCCACACCTTCGGGCTTTTTTTCCTGATTCGGCATGCTCCGGTCAAAAGGGCTGCTTCCGCCTGCCATCCTGGAGACCACCGCAAGGAGCCCGGCTGAGTGAGGGTTCCCGGCTATTCTCTTCCTGAAGAGGTCCACGGGCGTGACAATGACGCCATAGTACGCATCATTCCAGTCACTCCTGGTTTTTACCACTGCCCCATCAACGGATATGCCGCCAAACAGCCCTTTTGACCGTAAGAAACTGACAATATCGACGCTCAGGTTCTCGGTCGAAGCGGCCGCCCCCATGCCGACAGGCCCGGCCGCCACCCCGACGTCCGCGCCGAGTTTAATACTACTCTCAAGCAGCGCGTTCACGCCCCGGTCGGTCATTGCAAGCAGCACCACCTCGGACGCGCTGCCGCCGATCTGAAAGCCGAAGCTCGCCTCACCTATCGTGTAGAATGCAGGGCCCAGCCAGCGCCCGGTGAGGCTGTCGCGTACCACGAACACACCGCTTCCACCCGCCGCCCCCACGATAAAGGCGCCTTTCAGGATTTGAGGGGCAATGAAAACGCCCCTGGCGCTCTTGACGAGATTCCGAAACGCGTCCATCTCCCGGGCTTGCGAGAAGGTCTCCAGGGTTTGCTGAGCCCTTTCGACAAGGTGCCGGGCATTCATGGCGTCGTCGGCCGCCGCAAAAACAGGAACAAGCGCCCCGAGCGCGGCCAGCACAAAAACGATCACCGCCGCGGGCACAACCTTTGTTATTCTACGTGATTGCCGTCCTTTCATGCGTCCTCCTTAGATCCGTCGCTTGAGATTCACCCACTGCTTGCCGCACCTCACGCCCATGGAGCCTTCCCCTGAACTCACCTTAAGCCCTGCCATACGTAATGGTAAGGGAACGAAGCCGCTCGGCGACCGCTTCCGTAAGCTGCCCGGGGAGTAGTCTCCACTCCCAATTCCCCCGACCGACTGCGGGCCGGTTCATCCGGGCCTCCTGACCAAGGCCAAGAATGTCCTGCAAGGGGAAGACGGCTATGCGGGCGACAGACATCATTGCGAGCCTCATCAGCTCCCAGCACACCTCATCGGGCCGCACCTCCCTGCCGATGTAGCGGAAAAGGCGCTCCAACTCATCCGGCCTTGCCTCGCCCTCGAACCACCCCCGGACGGTATTGTTGTCGTGGGTGCCCGTGTAGGCCGCATACGTTTTTTCATAGGTGTGGGGCAGGTAGATATGCATGGGATTCTCCTCGCCAAAGGCAAAGAGGAGGACCTTCATGCCGAAAAAACCGAAGTCGTGGATCGCTTCCCGCACGTCAGGGGTGATTGAACCGAGGTCTTCAGCGATTATGGGAAGGCTGAAGAAGTGCGTGAAAAGCTGGTCGAAAAAATCGTGTACCGGCGCGGCCACCCACCGCCCGTTCACCGCGCTCTTTTCACCGGCGGGGACTTCCCAGAACGCGACCAGACCACGGAAATGGTCGATCCTCACCACGTCAAAGAGGCTGAGGGTGCGGTGCATCCGCTCGACCCACCAGGCGTAGCCCGTTTGTCTCAATGCATCCCAATCGTAGACCGGATTACCCCACAGCTGGCCCGTCGAGCTGAAATAGTCGGGCGGCACACCTGCAACCGCCGTGGGCCTCTGTTCTGCGTCCAGCTTAAAGATGCCCGCATTGGCCCATACATCGGCGCTGTCGTAACTCACATAAATGGGGATATCCCCCACGAACTGTATGCCCCGCTCGTTGCAGTATTTCCTGAGGGCGCCCCATTGGCGGAAGAAGAGGTACTGCCGGAATTTTTCCCTGTCGATATCGGCACGAGATTCCCTCCGCATCATCTCCATCCGGTCGGGCGCCCGGCCCCTCAATTCCAGGGGCCACTCGCTCCACGGCGTGCCGCCCATGCGTTTTTTGATTGAGACGAAGAGCGCATAGGTATCGAGCCACGACGCATGATCATCGCAGAAACAGGCGAATCTGTCATGGCCGACACCGGAACTCGTGAAACTGTCGTAGGCAAGGTCCAGCAGATATTCCTTGTAGGAGGTCACCCCTTCGTAGTCACATCGGTCATCCGGAAAAATGGGCTTCCCATCGACCTCTTTTTTGTCCAGGAGACCATCCTCTACGAGCATGTCGGGACTTATGAGCAAGGTGTTGCAAGCAAACGTGGAGACGCTGCTATAAGGCGAATTGCCGTAAACCGGCGTAGTGGGGTTGAGCGGCAGTATCTGCCAGTAGGTCTGGCGTGTCTCCGTGAGGAAGTCGGCGAACTTGTAAGCCCAGGGGCCAAGGTCACCAATGCCATACGGCGAAGGAAGCGAGGTAATATGAAACAGGACGCCTGCCCCTCTCTCTTTCATTGCCCCTCCCACCTCTATTATGACGCTTTCTGCCGCCTCTTTCAAGGGTGACCGGTCAAGACGGGGCTAGAGCATATTCTTTACCCTGAGCTGCAGTTCGAGGAAGTCGGATCGTGAAAGCTTCGGGGAGCCGTCCTCGTTGATCTTTCCAGGCTTTACCTTCCTGACCGCTTCGACCACCGCGTCGGAAACGGTGAGGTTGCTTTTCATGAAGTAGCTGAAGGCCCAACTCGTGATCTCGTATTTGTCCTTATCGGACAGCCCGGAACTCATCCACCCGAATATCCATTTCCTCACGCCGAAGCCTCCTTTTGCCCGCTTCCACTCCTAGACATAACCTCCGCTCCTGTAAATATTGTAGAGATGGTGATAGACGCCTTTTTTTTCCAAAAGCTCCGCGTGACTTCCCTCTTCAGCCAGCTCGCCGTTGTGGATCACGATAATCCTGTCCATTCCTACCATGGTCGATATCCTATGGGCAATGACGAGGCACGTTGCGGCCCGAAACTCATCTTCAATGATGCCCCTCACCTCTTCCTCAAGATAGCGGTCGATCCTGCTCGTTGCCTCATCGAGGACTATGTACCGTGGCCGGTACGCGATCATCCTGCCGATGGCGATAAGCTGTTTTTCTCCTTCCGAAAGGTTGCGGCCCTCGTCGGCGATTACCTTATCGGCCCCCTCGTCGGAAAAAGCCCGTATGAGCCGATCGATCCGAGGATGGATCGCCTCACCGGCGGTAAAGAGGTTCTCCCTTATCGTCCTCGGGAATATGTAGACATCCTGAGAGACAACGCCAAAGGCCTTCCTTATGGACTCCAGGGAATACTCGGAAAGCGGCCGGCCCCCTATGCGTATCTCCCCTCTCGAGGGCAGGTAAAAACCCAAAAGGAGGTTAATGAGGGACGTCTTCCCTGATCCGGTAAGGCCCACGATACCCAGCTTTTCTCCTTCCCTTATCCGCAGGCTGATACCTTTCAGGGCATACAGCCCATCGCCGCCATAAGAGAGCCAGACATCCCGTAATTCGATGTCTCCCCGGACATCCGTGGTAAAGGTGCCACCCATGCTTTCTTCTGCCTCGGTCACGTGGAGCGCATGCAGCTTCTCGAGGCTTGAGTGGGCGTTCTGATAGATGTTGTACTTTTCACTCAAATCACGGATGGGGTTGTAGAGCCTATGAGAATATTCGATGAAGGCGACGATGGTGCCGAACGTGACCATTCCGAGGGACAACATGTAGCCGCTTGACAGGAGGATGGCAAGAATAGACAGGATGCCAATCGATTCTACGAAAGGGAAATAAAGGGACATGTAGAGAATGACCCTTTTGAAGGCCGTTCTGTAGTGCTCGTTCTTCCTTCTGAAGCCGGCGATTTCTGCCTCCTTGCGATCGAACGCCCTGGAGACGTAAATGCCTGCAAGGCTCTCTCCCATAAAGGCGTTCATCTCGGAGACGCTTTCCCGTGTTTGCCGATAGGCGCTGCGGAAGCGTCTCCGAAAGATATCGACCACAGGGACAAGGATAAGGAAAAAGAGCATGACCACGGCGGTCAGTGACATATTCAGGTAGACCATGACGGCCAGTATCCCGGTGATGGTGATTATGTCGCCGACACTGGTAACGATGCCGGAGGTGATAAATTCATTGATGTTCTCCATGTCGCTCGTCACATAGTGGAGGTTCTTGCCCAAGGGTGTGTTGTCGAAATAAGGGACTGGGAGGCGGAGCAGGTGCGTGAATGTTTCAAGGCGCATCTCCCTTATGATGCTCTGGCCAAAGAGCTGCGTCACATATACCTGAAGGTAGACGCATCCGTATTCCAGGCAAATAAAGAAGAGATACAAGAGGGCCGCCAGGGAAAGCCCGCGCAAATCGCCATGGCCGATGAACCGGTCAACCGCTACCTTCAAGATGTAGGCGGGGGCCATTCTCGACACGGCAACCACGAGTATGAGGCCGAGGGAGAGCAGGGCCATGCCCCTGTACCGGGCCACATACCTGTAAAGGAGCGTGCGAATGACCCCTGTTGCCATCCTTATCCTTTTACCTCGTAGAGGAGTTTCATGTAGGGGTTCCGGTCGAGCAGCTCACCGACCCTCCCGTAATCTGCTATCTCGCCGTCGACGAGCACCGCAGCCCACTCGATATAAGGGAGCGGCACGGGCTTGGACGAGGCGATAATTACCGTCATGCCATCCATGATCTGTTCCATCTTCTCCCAGACCAGATGCTCGGTAAAACCATCCACGTGCGTAAAGGGGTCGTCGAGCAGGAGTATCCGGGGTTTCCTGGAGAGCGCCCGGGCCAGGGTGAGCCTCTGCTTTTGCCCTCCCGACAGCGTGACGCCGCGCTCCCCCACGACCGTTTCGACGCCGCGGCCGTATCTATCGATTTCGTCCCTCATGTGAACCATCGCGATCAACGGTGCAAGATCGGTTGGGTTGAACAGATTCTCCCTGATCGATGCGGAATAAAGAAAGGGTTCCTGCGGCACGAGGCCGATCCCGTTCCTCAACGCAGAAAGTGCGATCCCGCGAATATCAACTCCATCGAGACGGATCGACCCGGTGTAGTCTTGCTCAAGACCGAGCATAAGGTTCAAAAGCGTTGACTTGCCGCCCCCGGTCGGCCCGGTAATGAGCAGTTTCTCGCCGGGTTGCAACGAAAAGCTTACGTTTTTCAGCACCTCGCGCCCTTCCTTCCGGACTGTGACCTGATCAAAAGCAATTGTGCCCGTAAACGCGTCCGGCGCCATGCCCCCGGTCCTTTCCACCTTGCTTGCGTAGATCACCTCGATCCTCTGTATCGATGCCACGCCTCTCTGGTAGAGGTTAAGTACCCATCCGAGGGCCGCGATAGGCCACATGAGCATCATATAGTAGGTGTTGAGGGCGATGAAATCGCCCAGGGTAATGCGGTGGTGCATCAGGTAGAAACCGCCCAGCCACATCACGGCGAGGGTGCCCAGGCCTCCGAGAAACCCCGTCATCGGAAAAAGGAGCCCCCAGACCCGGGTTGCGGCGAGGGTCTTTTTCATGTACTCCGCGTTGAGTGCGTCGAATCGTGTTCGCTCTTCCGTCTGGAGGAGATAGTTCTTCACTACCCTGATGCCCGACAGCACATCGTTCACCTGCTTTGAAAGAGAACCGTTCACCTGTTGGATTTCTGTGAAAGCGCGGTGAAGCGGGGCTATAAAGCCGCGCATAAGCAGGAACAGGAAGCAGAGGGGGATCACCGAGAGCAGGGTGATAGACGGGCTCAGCCTGCACATCATAATGATGCTGAGCGCCGTTATGGCGATAGTATTCGAAAAATGGAGGGTCACCATGCTGATCATTATCCTGATGTTGCTGACATCGGTCATCATTCTCGCGATAAGGTCTCCCCGGTGATGGTTCCTGAAAAACGCGTAGGGAAGGGAGACAAGGTGGGCATGGAGATCCCTCCGAAGCTCGAACTCGATCTCTCTGGAGCTGTTAAAGATCTTCATCCGGGCCCTGCTTTTCAGACCGGCTTGCACGAGGGCCAGGAGGGCGGTAACGAGGATAATGTAGATTACCGTACGGCTGAAACCGTCGTGGAGTCTATCGACGATGAGCTTAATGAGGAAGGGTATGGCTGCGGAGACGCAGGAAGCAGCAACGAGGATGAGGACGGCTTGAAACAAATCTCCCCTATATCGTGTGATATAGGGGATGATCAGTCGCAGTTGTTTATGCACGCATGTATAGGGTTACGATTTTTTTACTGCTTTTTTGAGGATGAGATAGCCGTTTCTCGGTCCCGGCACGGCGCCCTCGATCATCACAATATTGGTGTCGCCCCGCACCTCTATCACCTTGAGGCTCTGGACCGTTACTTTCTTCGCCCCCATATGGCCCGCCATCTTCATTCCCTTGAGGGTCCTTCCCGGCGTCGTGTTATTGCCTATGGAACCGCCATGTCTGAAGAACTCATGCGTGCCGTGACCGCCAGGCGCGCCCGAGAACTTGTGCCTCTTTATTACCCCTGCGCTACCTTTTCCGATAGAGACCCCGGTGACGTCCACGAAATCGCCTGCCTCGAGGAGATCGAGCGGCACCACGCTGCCCGTCTCATAGCTGCTCAACTCCTCCCCCTCAATCCGAAACTCTTTCAGTCTTGCCATGGGAGGGACCTCGGCCTTCTTAAAATGGCCCGTAAGCGGCTTGTTGACCCTGGAAAGCTTCGTAATCTCATCAAATCCGATCTGCACCGCATTATAACCATCGTGCTCGACGGTTTTCTTCTGAACGACAACACATGGTCCCGCTTTCACGACCGTGACAGGGATAACAACGCCATTCTCCCCGAATACTTGCGTCATGCCAAGCTTCTTACCCATAATTCCGATGCCCATCCGATCACCTCCGGAGACTACTATTATAGTCAAAAAAAGAATAAAGTCAAGCTTCGCCCAATCGAAATAGGGGCAGAAAATCCCATCACGTGCTTTGCGGCCCGCACTCGCATACGTCCACCACGCGAATTTCTCCCACTTCGGGTACCTCCTCACGAATAAGCTTGTCCGCCCACAAACTGAGGGCGTTCATGCCGCATCAGTGGAGCCGGCCGCCGAAGGACTTTACCACAAGCACCTTTCTTGCCTCATCAAGCTCCATCAACTCCACATACCCCTCTGCCAGTTCTTCGAGCCGCGGGTTGATGGCCGCCAGGGCCCGTTCAATTTTTTCCTCTAACGTCATTGCCCCCTCTCCTCAAGGCCCGACTTTTCCACGCGTGGATATGATACCACGGAAAAGGGGGCTGCGGGAAGTGCAACCCGGCGCGTGGCGAGGAAATGAGAGGGCGTTTTCTTCAGGCGCCGCCGGCTCAATACGAGCCCTAAAGGACCGTCAGCGGGCTATCACGGTCAGCGCAAGAGCGGTGACTATCGGGATGGTAAGGTTATCATCAACGAACTTCGACGAGAGAAGCTCGGCAGCAGTTGCTGCGCCCGCAGCAAGAATAAGGCCCGGCCATCTGAAGGAGAAGCAGGCAAGGACAAGAAGGGACGAGAAAAAGAAGGCGCCTGTCCCTTCCGCTGATTTTCCATATAAGGGTCGCCTCCCCCATTTCGAGCCTATCATCGCCGATAGCGGGTCCGATATGGCAAGGACGAAAATTGAAGCCGACGCGACCATCTTATCGAAAAGAAGTATCGTTACCAGGCAGGAAATGAGATAAAAAAGGCATCCTGTGGGCCCCTTCATTTCCTTCTCTTTCAAAAAGGGGCCGATAAAAGCCAAGCTGGTGCAGCCTTTGATCCTTAACGTCTCAAGAAAGGCGGCTACAACGACAGCCGAGCCGGTGACAAGCAGCGCCGCGCCCTTGTCCGCCAGCAGGTAGATAACGGGTATGACACACCCCGAAAGATGGAAAAGGCCCCTTATCAAAAAAAGTCGCTTCATGGCGTCCGCTCTCCATGATAACGGGACCGGCCTTGGCATCTGTCCCACATACGCCGGGGTCTCTCTCCTCACCGACATCTTCCGGGAAAAACTCCTGCGATCAGCTTACACGACCATCGCCCCTATCGGACGGATGCGAGATATAGTATCGGGCGGCTCGTGGCTTTCTGTAGAGAATAATGCCTTCGAAGCTCACTCCCTGCCCGAGGCATGCTTTCTCCTTTCCGCCCTCAGCCGTCGCTTCCTCGCTTCCCTTTGCTTCCGCCTTTCCCTTTCGGACGGTTTTTCGTAAAAGCTCCTCCTCTTGATCTCCTTGAGGATGCCCTCTCGCTGGAGCATGCGCTTGAGTGCCTTGATCGCTTTCTCGATATTGCCGTCGCTTACCTCTACGTTTGCCACGCTTACCCCTTTTCTGCTAGTGTGCGTTGATTACCCGCCCTTCCTTCTTTTCACGCCGCCTCTCGCGCTAAGGACTTCCTCCATATTCAGCTTGTCCACGGAAGCACGTCAGTGTGTCCGCAATAGTTTCGGCCTTTGATTCCTCCGTCCTCCGGGTATCTCTTTGTTAGTAAATCTCTTTTGAAGCAGAAAAAGAGGGAAGCTTCAAAAACAGGAGAAACGTCGACACTTAGGATAGCATATTCGCAGGGAAAAAAGGAAAAAAGTTACAAACCCCTTGCGGTTCGCTGGGTTCCCCGGCTTTTCGCCACTGCAATTGCCGAATCCTGCACCACTCTCTTCCCTAAATAATGGTAAACCTAAGCCCCCTATGCGATGATTTCCACCTTTTTCATCTGCAAAAGATGCGATTTCTATTCCATTGCATTCGAAAAACACGTACAATGTTCCCATAAGAGGAGTGATTTACCAATAAAACTGCGACTCATGAAAAAAGGAGGTGAGGGAGCATGACCAAAAAAGATCTTGTCGACAAGGTAGCGGCAGGTGCGGCAATCAAGAAGACCCAGGCAGAGAAGGCGATCGACTCTTTTGTCGCAGCAGTGAAAGAATCTCTCAAGAAGGGGGACCGCGTGACCGTCACGGGATTCGGCACCTTCTCGGTGGTAGAGAGAAAGGCCAGGACCGGAAGAAACCCGCGGACAGGAAAAGAGATCAAGATTCAGGCGAAGAAAGCTCCAAAATTCTCTCCAGCAAGCGCAATGAAAGACGCATTAGATTAAGCTATATTCCTTGCCCGGGGTCCCGGATGAGTCGGGACCCCCTGCCTCTCGCGTTGAGGATGTCGGGGGCAGCGCACACCAGACAAATAGCCACATAAAACGCCTCTTCACCGTGCCTCGCACTTCCATGCTTCTCGACGATCTTTTGCAAAAAAGCTCATGGTTTGCCATTTTTTACTGCTTTTTACCCCCTTTTGCACGGATGTGTGACTCACCGTCTCATCACCCCCTTCCGCATTCCCAACTCTCACAAGCCTTTCAGAAGGGGGGTTGACTTTTACAAGCTATTTTTTCGACCGATAGAGGGCTTGGCCCGCCCGTCCCCATCCATTGGCTCCTTCCTGGAAGGTTCGCTTCCGTAATTGGCTTGATTTAAAGAGAATAAACGTGGTAATCAATACGTAGACAAAAGAACCTGCACGGTGCCCCACGCATCCCCCGCGCAAGCCGTAATGGAGAGTGCAAGATGAACATAGAACGAGCTGTTATTCGGCATGGTGTGCTTGCGGTCCCGTGCGTCATACTGGAGCCTCCGGCCTCCTGTGGTGCAGCAGTCATAGTCCACGGTTATGGGGGCTCCAAAGAAGAACAGCTTGGCCTCGCATGGCGCGTCGCTGAAATCGGCATTACGGCCTGTGCCATCGATCATCGGGGTCACGGCGAACACGAGCTGTCTCTGGATGAAGGAGTACTGCAGGATGTCGAAGCGGCAATTGCATATTGCCGACGCTTTGGTAAAGTCGCCGCCATAGGCCATTCTTCCGGGGGCAGGCTCTGTCTGATAAGCTCCGCAGACTTTACCATCGGCATATCACCTGCCCTGATGACAGAGGTGAGTCCGGAGACAGAAAGGATCGTGAAAAGCATGAGGAGCTATCGGGCCCGTGAATCCTTTGCCGGAGCGAACTTTGAGATTCTCCGGAAACTTCCCGTCCCGCAATCTATCGATGCCACGCGGACGCTCATCTTGTTCGGCTCCAGAGATGTTCCCGAGATAGTGTCGGCATGCAAGGAGCTGGAGAGGGAGAGCCGCGCTATCGAAATCAACCAGGGACTGCACGCCGATATGTTCTTGCTCGAGGAAACGTTCCAGCAGATAGCGAAGAACTTGCGAACCTGGTTCGGGCAATAGGGTCGGGGCTGGAACCTTTCGGCCAAGCCTTCGGAGGTAATGGCTGATCCACGGATCAACCATTCAGAGGGGAAATAAATGACGGCAAATAAAAAAAACCGTGTCTGCCCGGTTACGTTAGCCGGTGGTCTCGACAATAGAATCCGCACATGGTTGCAAAACCCTCGCAAAATACTCGGACCGTATGTTAATGAGGGAATGACGGTCCTGGATGTAGGTTGCGGTCCAGGTTTTTTCTCTATTGGACTGGCTCAAATGGTCGGTAAATCAGGCAGGGTTATTGCTGCGGATTTGCAGGAAGGCATGCTCCAGAAACTCAGAGACAAAATTCAGGGAACAGATCTTCAAGAACGTATAACGCTCCATAAGTGTGAAAAGGGCAAGTTGGGCCTGTCGGAGAATGTTGATTTTGTTCTGGCGTTCTACATGGTCCACGAGGTCCCTGATCAACAAGGCTTTCTCGACGAGATAAAGTCAATACTCAAACCAAACGGGCGCGTTCTCATAGTAGAGCCGCCATTGCATACATCAAAGGCAGGATTTGATGAGACCATCAGAAGAGCACAGAATGCGGGTTTAAAGGTAATTGATCGGCCAAAACTATTTCCTAATAGGGTTGTGGTCTTGGAAAATGGTGAACAGGCACATCAGGCCGACACCACAGAGCCGCGCCCCTGATCCACATCAGCACCTATTCTTGGGAGACAGACCAAAGGAGCCAGACGTCTCCTCCAGCGGGCAGTTGAGGATGGGGTTGCCCAGTACATCGAGCGCTGGAAACACTCAGGGACGATGAGGGTCACCGCATGGCGGTGAGAATGGGCGACAGAATCTTCGTATGCCCAAACAGATAACTGCTCCGGAGAAGAGAAGTACGAGAAGTGTCGAAAGAGCCCCAACCTTCAAGCAGAGGTAAGCAAAAGCCACTGCCGGGAGCAGAAGGGTTCGCACGATCTGTTTCGTGGTCTCTCTGGTTCTTATGAATTCGGCTACGGGAGGGGATACCCTGTAGTACCAGTTGACAAAAGACTGGCCGACATAGTTCGTAAGGAGGAGCGTGTCCCTAAAGTCTCTCAATATCTTCACATACGGGTGGAAGTATGAGCCGAAGGCCGCGGTTGCAATGAAACAGTTCCCACCCCCACTCCCACCCCCACCCCCACTGGAGGATGGAGACGTCACCGTCGGTGCAAGAGGAAATGTAATGGTGTCGGCAATGACCGGCGGGTCATAGACTGTAGCTGTCTCAGAATCATCTTCTTCCACCCAGGCGACGAAAATCTCTTGTGCTGTCGCCGTGTTATTTGCCGGATCTACAGTGACTTTAAGATATCCCAACTGCCTTGTTGCTCCGAACTGATACCACACCGGAGGGTTACCGGTAAGGTCTGCAAATTTCCCCCCGCCATTACCGACGATGAAATAGGGTATCCCCGCTACTGAATATCTCTGGTAAGTATGGGTATGGCCTGCAAGATTTGCGCTGATATTGTAGGTATGATACAGGGTTTCCCATGGTTGAAGGTTAGGATCAATCGTGGGATTGAAATAATCCCAGATGGGATGGTGATGGATGGTAAACACCCCCAACATAGTATCTTGCAGGAGCGCCTCGAGCCAGGGTGCCTGACTCTGGGCAAGGGGCAGGGAAGGAAGCGGATCATCACCATTGGCATTATTCGGGTCCGGGGAGTTAAGAATGATAAACCGGATGCCGGAGCAGTCAAAGAAGTAGTTCAGGGGTCCATTGGGGGCTATATCATATGACCAATGGTACTGATCGGCGGCAGTAGGCGGGCCATCTGGATGTCCGTTATTATGATACTCATGGTTTCCGATAACGGTAAAGATGGGGAATTTCGCTAACATCCCGTCGGCATACTGGAAATACGTGGTCCAAAATACCTCATCATCCCACCCTGCGTAGTCTCCACCATCGAGGATAAAAAGCACACCCGTTTCATTTGCAGCAATGGCATCCGCCACGTATTTGAACCGTTTCTCCTGAGCATGTGAATCGCTGATGACGATAAAGGTGAATGGACCGCTGACCGGCATTGTCTGGAAGGTGCGGTTGCTGAACTGGTTGGGACTGTCCGACGGTTTCGCCCTGTAGATATAGGACGTATTCGGTTGAAGGCCGGTCAATTGTACGTGTTGATAGGCACCCGCTATCTGAGACGATGCCGTTTTGTCAAAACTATTATTTTGGTTGTAATAACTCGACGTGGCGTAATCGACTGTGCCCGACCCGAGGTCTCCGGCCCGCCAGTTGATGGTCGCAGAATTTGTCGAAAGGTTTGTTACCCAGGGAGCCCAATAATCCACCTGCGCGTCGGCAATGGCCGGAACGATGCAGAAGAGGCAGAAAAGTATCAATACTAATAGATATCGGTTAAGATTTCCTGACAGAAAAGCCGGTTCATGCGGAATAAGACGGAGGGGGTGACGGGTGTTCCCGGACAGGCGTTCTGGTCCATTAAGACATGCAACCGGGCAGGTCTTGCTGATAGACATTGCAGGCCTCCTGAAACTCTTCAGTCACAGTCGGACAGGTAAGGCGGAAGGGACGCTCTTCACCGCTTTCACGAAATGACGCAAGATGGCCCGCCCTCCCGCCCTGTGGGCGGGGTAATTCACTTACTGATCTGTCGACCCCCAGCCTGCCTACCTATCAATTGCCTACCTATCAATTACCACTTGTGTCCCAGGAACGCAAGGGAAACTTGAAGAGGGAAACTTGAAGATTATCGATTGCAGGAAGTTCGTCTTCCCCGCTACCCCTCAACATACCTCTCATATTACATCATGAGGCCCCGAAAACCATACCAGGAGGTGTCTATGACATTACGGGACGCAATCGAGCTGTTCAGAGACCATCAGAAGAACAGCGCGCGAAACTGTGCCGCTGTTTGTAGAACACCTTGTTCTCTCCGTCGATCATAGCCACGTAAGTGTTTGTTGAATGAAGATCCAATCCGGCATAGACTTCCATCAGGGCATCTTCCTGAGAAGATTTGGTCGTTTTTTCACCATAGTACAATGTTCCGTTTACTATGGCGAGGTGCCCTTTAGATGATTATCAGGTGGAGCCGGTAAGTTTTTGCATGCAGAATGCCCGGAAGGTAATACGCCGGGCTTTCTACGGGCTTCTTCCTGTAAAGCTAGATTTTTCTCGACCGAGTCGATAGCAAGTGTTAGAATCGGTAATGATTGCGAAAACTGAGAGGAATTTGTTAGTCAACAAAACAACAACGTCCCCTTGGAGGCCCCTTGGAGGCTTATGGCATTTGGATACCTTTGGGGGAGTCACTGTTAATCGAGATGTTCTCACCTGTTTGGAACGTGCTTGTTGACGGATTCG
>Ga0326727_10018372_pt1 | contig 14289 bp, 11 predicted proteins | sample MB2enrmetagenome_FD_207643 | JGI IMG/M metagenome (GOLD analysis project Ga0326727, IMG submission 207643) | Lab enriched peat soil microbial communities from McLean, Ithaca, NY, United States - MB29MY | ecosystem: Environmental > Terrestrial > Soil > Wetlands > Peat | place: USA: New York...
GATGTGATTCTTGCGCGCCTCGCATCTGAGCATTTTGTAAAGCCCCCCGGCTTTTACCGGAAAGGAATATTATTATTCATTATTGCGCCTCTCTTGCGGGAATGCGCGTCGGCGAACAGTCCAATATTGTGACGTTTTTCGATAAGCTCATTGTATCTTTTTTATTTATAATCTGTTAAATTATATCCTGGATCAATAACAGGGGTGAGGTGGCAAATAATTGGGTTGGAATTCTGATATCGTTCTTCTGTTTATTCTTTTTATGCTTTCCGGATTTTTTTCGTCGGCGGAAGCGGCGCTTTTGTCGTTGAGAGATTTACATTTGCATAAGATGAAACAGGATAGTTATCCGTTCTTCGACTATGTCGTTAAATTGCTGGAGAACCAGAGGCGGCTGTTGATTACAATAGTAACCAGCAACGAGGCTGTAAATATAAGCATCTCCATTCTGGCAGCGTCCTTTTTTATCGGGCTTCTGGGAATCAACGGACAATGGGTGTCCATTGTTTTTACGACCGTTGTCCTTCTAATTGCCGGTGAAGCTATTCCCAAGACCTTTGGTGTTACCTATCCAATGCAGATTTCCACGATAGTTTCTGCTCCGCTGATGATGATTTCGCGTCTTGAGTATCCGGTGGTCGCCTCTCTGGAAAAAGTTTCCGGGCTTATCTTAAAGCTTTTTGGTCATGATAAAGTCATAGGTTCGGAAGTTCTGATGGAGGATGAATTCAGAACACTCATTGATGCCGGCAGCCTTGAGGGCGTAGTGGATGAATCGCAAAAAGAATTAATTGAAAAAATATTTGAACTGGGAGACAGACCGGTAACGGATATCATGATTCCCCGTGTGGATATGTTTTGTCTTGGGCTGGATATGCCTGTTGACGATATGCTTCAAGCCATTGCCCGGGCAAGACAGGAGCGTGTGCCCGTTTACAGGGAAGACAAAGACGATATTATAGGCATTCTTTTTGCCCGCGATCTGCTCAATAATGTCTGGCGAGGCAAAACGCAGGAAAGCATCCAGAATCTTCTGGCTAAGCCGTATTTTGTGCCTGAACAAAAAACCATTAACGGACTTCTGCATGATTTCCAAAAAAACTTTCTGCAGATTGCTGTTATTGTTGATGAGTATGGCGGAGTTTCGGGAATAGTTACCCTCGAGCATATTCTGGAACATCTTTTTGAAGAAAACGCCGGGGATGATGAATCGGCTTGTGAAGGCTGTGAAAGAATCGACGAACAGACGATTGTAGTTGAGGGCAACATGCCGGTTGAGCAATTTAATAAACTTCTTGATGCCGGTTTGCCGGAAGATGAATTTGATACCATAGGCGGGTTTGTCCTGCACCTGTTTGGAAAGATGCCGATGAAGGGAGATGCAGTGCATTCGGATGGATATATCTTCCAGATTCATGATGTTGGCAAGACAAGAATCCTGAAGGTGAAAATAACCAGAGAGCTGCATGAGGAACCACAAGAGCCATGAGCGTATATTTAATCATCGCGGTTATATTGTTTTGTCTTGTGCTGGAAATGCTCTATTCCGGCGGCGAAGTGGCATTGTTTGCTTCCGATATCAACAAACTGAGAAACCGTGCGCATCAGGGATCAAAGGCGTCTATGCGCGCGGTTAAACTCAAGGCGAGACCTGAATGGTACATTTCCACAGCGCTCATCGGGACCAATCTGGCGATTATCATCGCATCGACCCTGGCAACAGGTTTGCTGATATCTCTTTACGGTCCGGCGCGGGGCGAACATTTTGCCTTCATGATGATGATACCCATTCTCTTTTTAATGATTATTGCCCGCAGCGTGTTTCTTAATTACGCCGAAGCAATGGCAGTGAGGGTCGCCTGGTTTATCCGTTTTTCCTCCATCCTTTTTTATCCGGTTGCTTTTGTAATAGCGGCCGTATCAAGAGGTACGGTTCATCTTTCATTGGATGATAAAACAAGCGAAACTTCCCACATAACCAAGGACGGGCTAAAATATATTCTGGGCGAAAAAACGAAGGGCGGCGATATTCTGGCCAGAGAAAAGGAAATGGTCAGCCGCGTGTTTGATTTTTCCGAACTGACGGCTGTTAAAATCATGGTGCCCATTTCCGCACTGACTTCACTTCCGGCTTCCATGAAAATTTCCGAGGCAGTGAATGTTGTGGCCGATAAAAAATACATGCGCATCCCGGTTTATGAGGACACAGTTTACAATATCGTCGGAATTCTGAACTATTTCGATCTCTTCGAAATGCTGCTTAAAGACAGGCAGATCGCGAATGGCGTAGGCGAAGCGACAGTTGCTTCCTGTATGCGTACGGACGTGTTTTACGTGCCGGAAACTAAAAAAGTAAGCGAACTGCTCGCGGCAATGCGAAAAAAAGACGAGCAGATGGCCGTGGTCGTGGATGAATACGGGGGCGCTACCGGTGTTGTTACCATAGAGGACATAGGGGAAGAAATTGTCGGAACGATTGATGAGTACGTGGCGGGAGAAAAGCTCTACAAGGCAGTCGCTCCGGGACGTTACTTGGTGTCGGGACGGATGGAAATGGGCACATTGAGGCAACTGATGAAAACAAAATTGCCTGAAGGTAACTATGAAACCGTCGGCGGATTTTTAATGCATCAGATGGGCAGAATTCCAAAAGTTAAAGAAAGGTATCAGTACGGGGGCATTACGTTTATTGTTGAAAACGCTGATCAGAAATCGATTAAGGATATAATGGTGATTTTTCCGGCGCAGTGGAGCGGCGAATAGGACGGCAGTTAAATTGGGACTGATAAAAAATACCCCTCTACGGCGTTGTGCTCCATTCGTGTCGCTGTGACCCACGAAAAAGCAGGCCTCTCTCCACAATCTTGTACGCCTTGCATCTGAGCATTTTGCAAAAGCTTTTCGACTTTTGTCGGCAAGGAATATTATGATTTATTATTGCGTCTCCCTTGCGGGAATGCGTACCCGGTGAACAACCCGTAAAAAGGAAGATGGCATATTGAAAAAAACAATACATGGTTTAGCTACTTAAGATAGAGGTCTTTTTCTGCAGTATGATATACTTAACAAAGCAGAAGAAAATATAAAAAGTAAAATGAGTTCAGGTGAAATAAACAAATAATTTTTATTTAAGGATTGATAAGGTGAAGAGAAAGAAATTTTGTGCGTTGATTCTGGCGGCGGGGAAGGGCACTCGCATGAAATCGGATCTGGCTAAAGTTCTGCATGTTTTAAATGGCGAGCCTCTACTGCATTACTGTCTGGCAGCTGCCGAGAGATCCGGGGCGGAAAAGATAGTGGCGGTTATCGGCCATCAGGCGGATATGGTAAGAGAACTTTTTTCCGGCAGCGGTTGTATTTTTGTCGAGCAGAAACCGCAACTGGGAACAGGACATGCCGTTTTGCAAGCGAAAGATATCCTGGTTGATTACGATGGGCTTACTGTAATTCTTTGCGGGGATGTGCCGCTTTTAAAACCCGCGACAATTAAATCTCTGGTGGATAATCATCTTGCTTCAAATGCCACTGTGTCTGTCCTGACAACCATTCCGCCTCCGCCTCATGCCTACGGCCGCATCGTTAAGGATGACAAGGGCAATATTTTAAAAATAGTTGAGCATAAAGATGCTACCCAAGACGAGAAAAAAATCGGAGAGATAAACACAGGCATTTACTGTGTGGACACAAAATATTTATTTTCCGCGCTGCAAAAAGTTACCAACGATAATAAACAACACGAATATTATCTAACCGATATAGTCGAGATAGCCTGTCGAGAGGGTCAGAAAGTTAAAGCCTTTATTGCTTCCGATTACATTGAAGTAATGGGAATCAACACGGTGGAAGAACTCGCCCGTGCTGAACAGTATCTCCTTGCATGATGGATATTATTAAGAAAGCTGCACAAAATGGAGCCTTGCTTGCGCCGCTGGCGGGAATTTCCAATCTGCCCCTCCGGTTGCTTGCGCGTTCTCAGGGCTGTTCACTGGCTTACACCGAAATGATAAGTTCCAACGGACTTGTCAGGAAAACGGCAAAAACTTACGAATATTTAAAAACCTGCGCTGATGACAGCCCGCTGGGCGCGCAGATTTTCGGAGCCGATCCCCGGATTATGGCTCAAGCCGCCTGTATTGTCGCCCAGAGCGGCGTTGATTTAATTGATATCAATATGGGTTGTCCGGTAAAAAAAGTGATTAAGGCCGGCGCCGGCGCTGTTTTAATGAGGGATCCCGATCATGTTGCCCGCATAGTTGATGCGGTAAAAAAATCGGTGAAAATTCCCGTAACGGTGAAGATTCGGTCAGGCTGGACACGGGGTTCAATTAACGCCGTGGAAATCGCCCGCATTGTTGAAGATTGTGGAGCCGATGCAATTACCGTCCATGCCCGCACGGCTGATCAGGGTTATAGCGGTCATGCCGACTGGAAAATCATCGCATCTGTGAAAAAAGCGGTTAAAATTCCAGTAATTGGCAATGGCGATATCCGGCAGCCGCAAGACGCGGTAAAAATGCTGCAAGAAACTTCCTGCGACGCCGTGATGGTCGGGAGAGGCGCTTTAGGCAATCCCTGGATATTCAGAGGCATTGTTGGGGCGCTTTGCGGTCAAACAATTGATTATTTGCCGTCGTTGAGCCAAAGGAGGGAAATGATTGAAAATCATTGGAGAATGGAAGCCGAAGCCTTTGGTGAAAAGTTGGCAGGCCATAGTTTTCGTAAACATATTCTGTGGTATACTAAGGGGTTAGATAACTCTCACCACTTTAGAGAACGGGCTGGGAAGTTAAAAGATGAAGAAAGTATTTTCTATGAATTAAATGAATATTTCCGGTCTCTGGAGGAGGCTAAAGGTTAAAATAATACCTTGACATTACTGCCATAAATTGGCATAAAATAAGGAAAAAGAAACTATGGAAAATCTCACTTTGTTTAATGAAGGAAGGATAAAGACTACCGTGGAATTGGAAAAATTTGCGAAACTTGAAGAAAAGATTAAAGTTATTGTTGCTGAAAAAGTTTCTTTAAAAAAACAAATTCAGACATTGGAGGATACATTAAAAAGTAAAGAGGCGGAATTAGAAGGGGTAAATGGTAAATTAAAGGCTTTAGATGAGGAAAGGAACAGCGTGCGCGCAAGGGTAGATTCACTGCTTGATTTAATTGCAGATGTAGATTTGTCAAAATAAGCTTCCAGGGCGTGTGTTTTGAAGAATAGTTATAACATAAGGATATTAGGCCAGGAGATTTCCGTTTTAAGTGATTCAGAAGATGAGCAAGTGGCCGAAGTTGTTCAGTTTTTAAATAAGAAGATGGAAGAGATTTTACGCTCCGGCAACGGTCTTAAAAATTTAAACGTTGCCATACTGGCAGCTTTAAACATTTCAGAGGAATTTTTAAAATTAAAGGGAATTAACAGGGAACTCTGCGATCAACTGGAGAGTAGATCCGAAAAACTAATTCAACTGATTGAGGAAGCAAGTTAGCAACTTTTTATGCCCCTGCGATGTGCGTGATTAACATTTGTTTTTGAGCCAACATTTTTGAACTTGGGACCTTTCCTTGATTGCGGTGTGCAAGTCCGCTTTTCCTTCCACTTGTCGGCGGCTTGTCGGCCGTTTGGCGGGAAGCAGAAAGCCTGAAACAATCAATACCGGTGCCCACTTTATAAGAAGGTTCAAAAAAGTGATTAACACGGCATATGCGGGGTTTTTCGTGTCCCTTGCCGTAGAAAATTTTTTTTCCGCCTTTAGATAAAAATCAACAAACAGAATGGATTCCCGAGGCGTTGTATCTTTCAAACCGGGTACTTGCGCTTGGGGGTTTAAATATAGCTCTGCTGGAGATATGTCTTGCTGTAAAAATGGAGATGGGATCCTCAGATCGGGAAATGGATTCTCCGGAGGAGCATGAAGAAGGAGGTAATATTTATGTTTTATGCCAGTTTATCAGTACTGGTTATTGTTGTGGCAGTCGTATCAGGTATTATTATAGGCTTTATTTTAAAGCAGGTTCTTGCCGCCAGAGAAATAAAGTCATCGAGAAATTTAATGGCGCGAATTGCCGAGGAAGCTAAGAAAGAAGCGGAAACTATTAAAAAAGAGGCCATCCTTCAGGCCAAGGAAAACCTTCTGAAAATGAAGGCTGATTTTGACAGTGAAGCGAAGGAGAGACGAAATGATTTTGATGCAAGAGATAAACGCATCCGTTCTAAAGAAGAAAATCTGGATAAAAGAATTGATACGCTGGCGCAAAAGGAAGCAGGCATTGAAGGACGTGAAAAATCAATAACGGGAAAGGAAGCCTCTCTCGAAGAAAAACGCCGCAAGTTAGACGCTCTTTTGCATGAACAACAGGAAAAATTAGAAAAGATAGCGGGAATTTCTCCCGAGGAAGCAAAAAGAATATTAATTCAGTCTATGGAGGCCGATGCCAAACAAGATGCTGCGGTGCTTGTCCGCAAGATTGAAGATGAGGCCAAACTAACCGCCGATAGAAAATCACAGGAAATTGTTGCTTACGCGATTCAAAGATATGCCGGAGATGTTGTCGCGGAAAAAACTGTTTCGGCGGTGAACCTGCCCAGCGAAGAAATGAAAGGGCGCATCATTGGTCGTGAAGGCAGAAACATTAGGGCGATTGAAGCGGCAACAGGGATAGATTTGATTATTGATGATACTCCGGAAGCTGTTGTTTTATCCAGCTTTGATCCGATAAGAAGGGAAGTAGCCAGGATATCATTGGAGCGCTTGATTCAGGATGGACGAATTCATCCCGGCCGCATAGAAGAGATTGTTAAAAAGGTAAAAACTGAAGTCGAACAAATCATCAGAGAAACAGGAGAAAAGGCGTCCTTTGATGTTGGTGTTCATGATATCCATCCGGAGATTATCAATTTACTGGGCTCCCTTAAATACCGCACCAGTTATTCGCAAAATGTTTTGCAGCATTCTATGGATGTTGCCTATCTTACCGGGATAATGGCCTCGGAATTGAAAGTTAATGTTAAAGAAGCCAAACGCGCCGGATTATTGCATGATATCGGCAAGGCGGTAGATCATAAAATAGAAGGAACACACGCGGCTATCGGAGCCGATTATGCCAAACGTTTTGGAGAAAATCCCCGCATTGTTCAGGCGATTGCGACCCACCATGATGACGGGCGCAATAACACCCTGTTGGGAGTTTTGGTTCAGGCGGCAGACACACTGTCGGCTGCGAGGCCCGGCGCGCGCCGTGAAATGCTGGAAACCTACGTTAAACGTCTGGAAGGTCTCGAAAAGATCGCTCATTCTTTTAACGGGGTTGATAAATGTTTTGCCATTCAGGCAGGCCGCGAAATCCGCATTCTTGTGGAAAATGAAAAGATTTCAGAGAATGACGCCACGATGCTGTGCAAAGATATTATCAAGAAAATAGAAAGCGAACTTACCTATCCGGGGCAGATAAAAGTTACTGTAATAAGGGAAACCCGTGTTTCCGATTACGCGAAATAAATTTTATAAGGTTTTGCGAAAGGAAAAACGATAAATGAAAATATTGTTTATAGGCGACATCGTGGGTAGTCCCGGACGGATGGCGATTGCCGAGCTTCTGCCTCCGCTTATTTCCAGGAAAAAAATCGACTTTGTCATCGCCAATTGCGAGAATGCCGCCGCCGGATTCGGCGTAAACAAAAGAGTTGTGGAAGAACTTTATAAATCGCGTATTGATGTACTGACTTCAGGCAATCACATCTGGAACAAAAAGGAAGTTCTGGATTTTATCGGTGATTTTGAAAGGCTCTTGAGGCCGGCCAATTATCCGGCTGGAACTCCGGGCGCGGGAACCGTTCTGATACCTCTTTCGACAGGAGAATACGTTGGCGTTCTCAATTTAGCAGGCCGGATTTTCATGCAACCGATTGATTGTCCTTTTGCGGCGGCCAAAAACAAAGTCGCCGAGTTGAGAAAGAAAACGAAAATTATTATCGTGGATATTCATGCTGAAGCCACTTCCGAAAAAAAAGCATTGGGCTGGTATCTTGATGGCGAAGTATCCGCTGTTTTAGGCACTCATACTCATGTGCAAACAGCTGACGAAGAAATCCTGCCTAAGGGCACGGCGTATATAAGTGACGCAGGGATGACCGGACCTTTTGATTCCGTAATCGGGATCAAAAAAGAAATCATTATCGAGAAATTTATAAATCAAATGCCTAATAAGTTTGACGTGGCCAAAGACGATATCAGAATGCAGGGAGTCATTATGAATATCGATTCGACCACCGGCAAGGCAAACTCTATTGAAAGAATCAGCATTAAACTGAAAGAATAAGGTATAACCGGATGAAAAGCGCCTATGAAATTTTAAAAGAAAGAGGTTTCATTGAGCAGGTAACTGATGAAACATTGATCAGAAAAATTTTTGATGAAGGGCAAGTAAACTGCTATATCGGTTTCGATCCCACGGCTACCAGTTTACATATAGGCTCTCTTGTGCCGATAATGTCGCTGGCGCATATGCAGGCAAACGGCAATAGACCGATCGCGCTTGTCGGCGGCGGCACCGGTTTAATCGGCGATCCCAGCGGTAAAACGGAAATGCGTCAGGTTCTCACCAGAGATCAGATTGATTACAACGCTCAGTGTCTGGGAAAACAGCTTTCTCAGTACCTTGATTTTTCGGAGGGCAAAGCGCTTCTTTTGAATAATGCTGACTGGCTGACAAAAATAAACTATATCGAATTTCTCAGAGACATCGGCAGGCATTTCAGCGTAAACCATATGCTGGCGGCGGAAAGTTATAAAATCAGGATGGAAAAAGGCCTTAACTTTATTGAATTTAATTACATGATTCTCCAGGCCTATGATTTTTTATATTTGTTTCAAAATTACGGCTGCGCGTTGCAGATGGGTGGCAATGATCAATGGGGCAATATGCTGGCTGGCACCGAACTGATCCGCAAGGTTGCCGCCAAAGATGCCCATGCCGTAACATTCCCGCTAATTACGACGTCTTTGGGGCAAAAGATGGGGAAAACTGAAAAAGGAACTATCTGGCTGGACAAAAATCTGACCACGCCTTATGACTATTATCAGTACTGGATCAATTGCGATGATGCCGATCTGGAAAGATTTCTTAAACTCTTCACATTTTTGCCGCTTACAGAAATAAGCATGGTTAAGAGACTTACCGATGCTCAACTGAATATGGCCAAAGCGGTGCTTGCTTTTGAAGCCACACGGATAACACACGGAGTGCAGGAGGCCATAGCCGCATGGCAGGCTTCCATGGAAGCTTTTCATTCCCGTCCGGTAGATGCCGATATGTTTCCTTCCTGTATGATTCCCCGCGCGGCGGCGGCAAGTGATACATCGGCCATTTCCCGCTATAAAATTTCCCGCGAGGATTTGGATGCAGGCATCCAGATTTGCGCCGCCTGCGCTAAAGCGGGATTGACTCAATCGATCTCTGAAACAAAACGGTTAATTGAGCAGGGCGGAATTTACATCAATGACCGTCAAGTCAAATCCATTGATGAAAAAATTACTTCCGCTGATTTTTGCGGCGGGAACGAATTGCGTGTGAGGAAGGGCAAGAAAAAATATCTGATCATCGAAGTGCAGGATTAATAAGAGTTGTTGAAAAACGCTCATCTGCTGCGTTGTGCTGCAAATCGCACCGCTCAACGTATTTTTATATACGCCTCGCGGTTCGCTTTTTGCACGCCTTGCATCTGAACATTTTTGAACAACTCCAGTAAAAGATTATTCAAATATCTCCTGTTTTTTAGCGCGATAAACCCTTTTCCCTTTGAAGCATAATAAAAAATGCAGAAAACATTAGAGAGAAAAAAGAGGCCCTTCCATTTCAACTCCTCCGGCGCCCGGGGAAAATCTAAAAGAAAAGAGCATGTTCCTTATTGCAAGCCGGAAATCGCGCCGGCGCTTAAAAATGTCCTGGCCAGGATAGGGAAACCGCCGTCAACCCCTTTTGTTCCCGATGATTTTCAGGTCAAGGCGCTGGAAGCGATTAATAAGACGGATTGTCTGGTCATTGCGCCAACGGGTTCCGGTAAAACATGGATCGCGCGCGAGGCGATTTTATCTGTGCTTTCGCGGGGCGGGTGCGCCTGGTACGCTTCGCCGCTGAAAGCCCTTTCCAATTCCAAATGGGTGGAGTTCGGACTGCACTTCGACCCTGAAAATGTGGGCATCATCACCGGCGACACCAAAGAAAATACCGAAGCGCCGATTATTGTGGGCACTACGGAAATACTGCGCAATCAGCTCTATGATGCCATGCATCAGGGTAAAGACCTAAAATGCAATCTGGTGATTCTGGATGAAGCACATTTCCTGGGCGATGCCGATCGCGGCGTTGTCTGGGAGGAAATAATGATTTACCTTCCGGCGCGGATTAATCTGCTGCTTTTATCGGCGACAATAGGTAATGGCGAGGAAATTGCGCAATGGCTGGAATCCATACGTAAAAAATCATGCGTTGTCATCAGGGAGGAAAAACGTCCCGTACCCCTGTATCCTCTTTTCCTTCATCCTTCCGGTTGTCTGCATCCTTTTTTAGACGGGAAAAAAGTTTCCGTACCGGTTGCTGATTTTATAAGAAGAACTAGCGAGAGAAGATTGCGCGCGGGAAGAATGCCGGATTACATCGGCATTATAAGAATCTTAGAAAAATTCAATCTTCTGCCTGCTATCTTTTTCTTGAAGTCACGCGCCGAGTGTGACGCGGCGCTTACAGCGCGAGGTGCGCTGCCTATGCTGCGAAACTCCGCGGAATTTGATGATTCGCTGTATGATTTACTGGATCGATTTCCCGCGCTTAACAATCACCGGCAATTAAAAGTGTTGCGTTCCTGGGGACTGGCTTCTCATCATGGCGGACAGTTGCCGGCGTGGAAAATGATGGTGGAAGAAATGATGAACAGGGGTCATTTGCGCGTGATCTTTGCCACATCCACTATTGCCGCGGGAGTGAATTTCCCGGCACGAACCATAGTGCTTTTGAACTCTGATCTATTCAACGGAAACGATTTTTCACCGCTCTCGGCTATAGAATTCAGCCAGATGACCGGCCGCGCGGGACGCCGCGGTCAGGATAACATTGGTTTTATGCTGACTATTGCCGGGAAATTTATGGATTTGAATCATATAAGGCGCTTGCTGTTTCAAAAACCGGAAGATATTTTAAGTCAATTGAAAAACGATTTTGCCATGGTTCTAAATTTGCTGTTATCGCAGACTCCGGAAGACATCCGCAAAATATTCGAACGGTCGCTCGCGGCTTATCAGCAGAACATCAGGCATCATGGCGCTGCTTTTTCTGCGGCAAAATCACTCTGGGCGGATTTTTCGCGCCATTTGAAATTCCTGCAAGAAGAAGAATTTGTGGATTCATCAGGAGCGCTTACCGATGATGGCCATTGGGCTTCAAAACTTCGTTTGGATTATCCGCTTCTGGTGGCGCAGTGTTTGCGGGAGCATGCTTTTCCTGAAGAAAATGAAAAAGTTCTTGCCGCCGTTGTCGCTTTTTTCACTTATGACCGTGACGATGATTTAAAATTGACCGTAAAGGACTTGCCGCCGAAATTGCTGCTGTCATTCAAAAAGGTTGTACTTGCCGCACGGCCTCTTATCCATCGTCTGGAAGCGGCGGGATTTGCAACCGCGAAACTTCACACATCGGCGGGTGTTGCCGTTTATTATTGGGCGCAGGGGCACAGTTGGGATTCTGTCATCAAGGCCACGGGAATCGCGGAAGGTGATATGGCGTCGCTGGTTTTGCGTACGGCGGATAATCTGCGTCAAATTGCTTCGCTCAAGGATACGCATCCGGAAATCGCCGAATGCGCGTATAGGGCAAGAGACGCAATATTGCGAGAACCAGTCCTGTTTTTATGATACAAAAAGGCTGTTGATAAACGCCTGCTTGCGGCGTTGCGTTTCCCCCTGTGTCGTTCAACGTACGCCAAATGTATGCCTCACGACCCAGGCCTCACGCGCCTTGCATCTGGACATTTTTGATGAGCCATGTATATTAAAAGGCACTATGGAAAAACTTTCGATAATAACCGATTTTATTCCGGCGGGCGATCAGCCGCAGGCGATTGACCAGTTGACTCAAGGATTGCAGGAAGGCAAAGAACATCAAGTGCTTCTTGGTGTTACCGGCTCCGGCAAAACATTCACTATTGCCAACGTAATCGAACGTGCCCAGCGTCCGGCGCTCATTATCGCGCACAATAAAACTCTTGCGGCGCAATTATATGAAGAGTTCAAGGGGCTCTTTCCCCAAAATGCCGTTGAATATTTTGTAAGCTATTACGATTACTATCAGCCGGAAGCTTATCTGCCAGTTACGGACACCTACATTGAAAAAGATTCAGCCATTAATGAAGAAATTGACAAACTGCGCCACTCCGCCACGCATTCTCTTTTGACGCGTCGAGATGTAATTATCATTGCAAGTGTTTCCTGCATTTATGGTTTGGGCTCACCTCAAGCCTATTTAGAGATGATTGTTCAACTGGAAGTGGGCAAGGAAATTCCCCGGGAAGATATTTTAAAAAGACTGGTGGAAATTCAGTATGAACGCAATGATATTGATTTCCACCGCGGCACATTCCGCGTGCGAGGCGACATTGTGGAAATATTTCCACCCTATGAAGATGAACTGGCGCTACGCGTGGAATTTTTCGGCGATACGATTGAGGCGATTAATATTATTGACCCGCTACGCGGCAAGAAACTTGAATCGCTTTCCAAAACGGCCGTTTATCCCGGCAGGCACTATGTTACCACACGTGACAATCTAAAAAGAGCGACAGCCGATATCCGGGCAGAACTTGCTTTGACACTCACCAAACTCAAAGAAGAAAATAAGCTTGTGGAAATGCAGCGTCTCGAACAGCGCACGAATTTTGATCTGGAGATGATGGAAGAAATGGGCTATTGTCAGGGGATAGAAAATTATTCCCGCCATTTAACCGGACGTAAGCCCGGTGAGCCGCCGCCTACGCTTATGGAATATCTGGCCATGGACGCCCTGATCATTATTGATGAGAGTCATGCCACTCTGCCGCAATTGAACGGTATGTATCGGGGAGACAGATCACGCAAGGAAACTTTGATTAAATACGGGTTCCGTCTGCCTTCCGCGCTGGATAACCGTCCGTTACGTTTCGATGAATATGAGGCCATGACCCATCAGAGAATATATATTTCAGCGACTCCGGCGCAGTATGAAACTCAAAAGGCTCAGTGCGTTGTAGTGGAACAAATAATCCGTCCGACAGGATTGATGGATCCCGAGATTGAAATAAAACCGGCGAAACATCAGGTTGATGATTTGCTCGAAGAAATCAGACTGAGAATTAAAAAGAATGAACGGGTACTGGTGACGACTCTGACCAAGAGAATGGCGGAAAATCTAACCGATTACTACGCCGGCATGGGTATCAGAGTGCGCTATCTGCATTCCGATATCCATACGCTGGAGAGAGTGGAAATTATCCGGGATTTGCGTCTGGGAGGGTTCGATGTGCTGGTCGGAGTAAACCTGTTGCGGGAGGGGCTGGACATCCCTGAAGTATCGCTGGTGGCGATTCTGGACGCTGACAAGGAAGGCTTTCTACGGTCGGAACGGTCGCTTATTCAAACGAGCGGCCGCGCTGCGCGTAATGTTGCCGGAAAAGTTATTATGTACGCTGATAAAATTACAAAATCAATTCAGGCCTGTCTTGATGAAACCAAGCGCCGCCGTGTTATTCAACAGAGATATAATGAAGAAAATAATATCACGCCGGAATCCATTAAAAAATCAATCAGCAATGTTCTTGGCTCTATCTATGAAGCCGATTATGTGACAGTGCCCACGGAAATTAAAGGAAAAATCATACCAACTAGGGAAGAAGATTTGCCGGTTTTGATTGCCAGACTTACAAAAGAAATGAAACAGGCGGCAAAAAATATGGAATTCGAACATGCCGCCGAACTGCGCGATGAGCTTAAAGAGTTAAATAAAATACTACTGGAAATGGGATAAAACTATCATCTATATTGTCTTAAATATTTGCAAGTAGACCCAAAGAATGTTAATTAATAAAGAAGATAATTTTGTAATTAGAAAATTGCCAAACCGTGCAGGTTATGGCGCGCATTTTGTTAATCTCATGCGGGGGGGAATATGGGAGAAGGAATTAGCGATTACACAAAAAATATTTTTGATTTAAGAAGGCATATGTGGACGGCGGGCGTAGAAGTGGAGTTGAGGCGTCTTATCTGGCAA
>Ga0326727_10018374_pt1 | contig 14287 bp, 7 predicted proteins | sample MB2enrmetagenome_FD_207643 | JGI IMG/M metagenome (GOLD analysis project Ga0326727, IMG submission 207643) | Lab enriched peat soil microbial communities from McLean, Ithaca, NY, United States - MB29MY | ecosystem: Environmental > Terrestrial > Soil > Wetlands > Peat | place: USA: New York...
TAAGGCTGATGCTTTAAGGAAATTCTCTTTTGAAATTGAAATCTTTGACCAAGAATGGCTCCGAATCCCTCTTGATGATGAATTCCAGCGTCTTCGTAAGGATTACTTTGATTTAGATTATGATCCGCAGGTTTTTCACGATCTAAAATATGTTCTCGAACAACCAGAGCGGCATCCAAATGTTGCAGATTTCGAATCTGGTGCATATTACCGTCATGGATCACTCCACGATCAAATTCAAGAATTTTTAAAAAAAGAGCGTCGGTGTCTCATTATTGGCAAGCCTGGGCATGGTAAAACTGCTCTTGCCAAGGCTGTCGGATGGGAGACACTGTCACATAATAGTCGCCAGATAGTTTTTTATATATCTGCTCGTGTACATCGGTCTTGCAATATTTGGCTATCCCACATTAAGGCATTTGACCATGATTGGGTCACATATATCCTCGACGATTGTCATCAGGCCCCCGAACAGGTCAATGCCCTTCTGGAAAGTTGGGGGGAAATTAGAAAGTCAAAACTCCTGATTATTTCATGGCCGCTCGATTCAAGTTTAGTTGGTCCAGAGGTTGAGAACTATCAAGAGATACTCAAGGCGGTTAGAGTTGACGTTGAACCAGACAAAGCTTTTGTTGGCCAGATTGTCGAACACATCTTCAAGAGAAAGCAATTGGTGCCATGCAAAATTGGACCTCTTCAGCTTGTAGTAGAACGCTGTCATGGTGATTTGCATATCCTTGATTTTATGGTAAACGCTTGGCTCAAGCAGCCAACATGCGTCAATCTTAGTGATGTACCAGAGGAAAGTATTTTAGAGGAGGTTTATAGCCGGTACCTTGGCCGCGATTGGGAGCGGTATTGGCGGGACATAGTTTCAATAGCGGTTCTCTCCCAGTTTGAAATTTCTGTCGAATCGCAATGGTTTCAAGACGAAGTAGTAACTGCACTCAGGTCAAATGCCTTCGTAGAACGAATTGTTGAGTCGGTGGCAAACGTTCCACAAGAGTACTTACGCTTCTTTCACTCCACTCCTGCCAAATATTTAATAAAAGCCGCTTATCAACGCGGAATACTCCGCGTCTCGGAAAATAACTACATACTTCAAAAGCTAACTTCGTACGTACTTTTCTGTCCGGGAAACCTTTTTGAAGTATTTCTTCAGTTGCATCGCAATGGTCGCGATGACCTACAAACCTCTCTATACTCTAATAAACTAGTAATTGAGGCTTTCGAAGGCTTCGTTCAAACGGTTCAAATGCCTATTTCAGATACTTGGTTTATCGACTTTTGCTTGTTAGTATATGGATGCTGGAAGCAGGATGGTGGCACAGGTCTATTTTCAAAAAAACTGATACGGGTATTTAAGGATCATTTTGGTTATGAAGATCGACATCTCTTATTTAGATCTCTCAGTATAGAAGTTCTATTTTTCTGTCTCTGGGCTATATGTAAAATTGATCTTGAATTCGTCCCTGAAGTTTTTGGTGCTCTCGATTACACTCAACTTGGAAAGAGATCCCACTTAGTCAGTATCCGTATCATTAGTACATTTATACAAAACGCCCTTCTGGCAAAGGTTAGCAAAGAGAACCTCAATGATTTCTTCAAGGGACTTGATTTTAAAGGAATTGGTGAGCGCTCGCGAGACAAAGGCATCCCTACAATCAAGGATTTCCTAAAACTTGCCCGTCAGTCTGGGGTTAGCAAAGAGAACCTCAATGTTTTCATCCATCGACTTGATTTTAAAGGACTTGGTGAACGCTCGCGAGACATAGGCATCTCAACCATCAGGAGCTTCCTACAAAGTGCTATTCAGGTAGAGGTAAGCAAGGAACACCTCAATGATTTCTGCCGTGGACTTGATTTTAAAGGACTAGGTGAGCGCTCGTGTGATAAAGGCATCTCTACGATCATGACTTTCCTAAAACTTGTTCGTCAGTCTGGGGTTAGCAAAGAGAACCTCAATGATTTCTGCCGTGGACTTGATTTTAAAGGACTAGGTGTGCGCTCGTGTGATAAAGGCATCTCTACGATCATGACTTTCCTAAAACTTGTTCGTCAGTCTGGGGTTAGCAAAGAGAACCTCAATTTATTTTGCTGTGGACTTGATTGGAGACGAATCGGAAGGGATATAAGCACTTTGATCAATGATAAGCCGCTCCTTTTCGAAATCCACATGGTTTGTTCGAATCCTGGGATCGATTCGGACATGGCAAGGAAATTTGCCGATGGTATCGGTTTGGATGCAATACGCTCTACTCTCAATGAACCAAATGCACCTGACATTATAGCTACGTTGAATATGTTACTTCTGCGGAAATGCTCTTATGGCCATGGAACCTTGATAAGAAATGGTGTGAATTTTTGCAGAGAATTGTGGTTAAGTTCCTTCATAGGCAAGGCTTGCGCTAATGTGTCGCCTGAACAGATGTTGATTCAGTCCAAATATCTCAGTTTTGCGTTAGATCAGCTTAGGGAGCAGCCGCCAAAGCCGTTAAGCGAGCTGCTATCTGGTCGCGTGCTTGAGTTAAAGCAGTGGAATATTCTTATTCATAATATCAAGCTTGCCGACAATATTTGCTTCCGTTCTGAGTTAGAGCCGTTATTGAGGGGACTGGAGCAGACGCAAATGGCTCAACTGTTATGCAATGCTGACATGCTGAATTTGGGTTATTTTTTAAGCAGATTTGCACCGGATACCGGCGACTTTGCTTGGCAACCTTCTTTGCCCAAAGAAATCTCAGATCTCAACTTTTGTACTAAAATAAATTCAGCTTCATTGAAAGAGATTGCGTATCCACTTTTAAACTTGCGCTTCCTTAATTCGTCGGTCTTGTGCTCCAATTTAGCAGATGTTATTGACCATAATTCAAAAATTATATTGGATAAACTCTCGAATACTGATCTTATGACACTGGATTTTTTTCTGTGGAACCTGCTTACAGCCAGGGATTCTATGGATGCTCCACATATTTTGTCTGACGCATCCATTTGCTCAATAATACTTGATATCGCGAGGCACTCGCCGAAAAACCAAGAAGATTTAACCGCACTCTGCGGGACGTTACATTTGTGGAAATGGCCCGAAATCAATGATCTGCTTCCTCTAGTGAAATTGGATTCTGCTATTCAGCATAGTGTATCCTCAGCGAAATCGAATAGTATTAAGCTCATTAGGCTGACTGCGGGCCTTGCATCAATTTCACCGGAGAGTATCCCAGCCCGAGACTTTCAAATAATTCAAAGCGGGCTTTCAGAGATTACATTCTCGATAGAGGTCCCCAGCCATTACATCGCATTAGAGCACGTGCGGAAATGGATAGGCACAATTTCATCAGAGTAGTGTCAGCTAATATCACATAAGCCAAAAAACAACTGGGTTATCTGCATAGCTCATGCACTCAATATATGTTGTGAGGGGAAAATGGGGTCAGGCTTTCAGGGGAAATAAGGAGTGACCCGAATGGCGCTCATTCTCCAGGGCGCCGCGGTACAATTCCATGTTCGCCAACATACTGATGCGCACCTGTTCGCTCAGACAGTATTCCGCCTTTGCTCTGCAGGATCGAGCGTATACACCTCACACAGGACCGGTTGCGGCTCAATGGGCAGGATGGTCCGGGGCGGACATGGCGCCCCCCCCCGGCTCCTTATTTTTTCAACCTGTTATAAAAAACATCCGTCACCGGCGACCAAGAATGTTCCGGCCTGTAATCACCAGAAAGAACATCATAGATATACTGCCCGACCGTAGACCCGGCCAGGGTCGGCAACCCGGTCGCTCCTCCGACCGTCTTGGCATCCTGGATGATCGCCTTATTCCAATCCACATTCCCGGCAGCCGCATTAACCGTTTTGGTGACGCCGTCCACGGCATCCTTGCCCCATTGCAGCACAGGCGAGAGCCGGGGCTCCTTCCCCTTTTCGCCGGTTATCCTGCTTTCCGCATACTCGGCAATATCCCGCATCGCCGGGATGCCGTCGAACAGGCCGAGCGTGAGTCTGGCCAGGATCCACGCCGGCAGCTTATCCGGATCGCCCGGCTGCTTGCCGCGCAGCAGATCGAAGATCAAGGCATTGGCCACGTGCCCGGCCAGCAGGGTGGTAAGCCCGAGGGCCGCTGTCTGTGAGTTGAATCCCTGATCCTTGAACGCCATGACCGCCCGGCGGTTGTTGTTGTACTGGATGAGGGAAGGGCCGATGAACTGGGTCAGTTCCTTCATGTACGGGTTGCGTTGCACGGCGGAGAGGTCCCCGGCCCGGCCGGATTCCTGAGTCATGCGGTAGATGGAATCGGCGATCCTGATTGCGGCCTTGCCCTGAAGGCCTTGCTCCTGGGCGTCGATATACCCGGCATGCCACGCCATGACGGCGCCGATCTTCCAGAAGAACGTGCGTGAGGCAATCGACCAGTGCCTGATATCGTCAAAAACAGAATGTTGCCCTACCAGCGTGTTCAGGGCCTGGGCAATGTCCCGGTCAAAGCTCTTGTCAACGTTCCGCATATGGTCGCTGGCCTGGTTCGCGAACCGGGTCGCCTCCACGGGGTTGCGCAGGTACTGCATGATCCCCTTGAAGGCGCTTGCTATCCTGACCTGCTGCATCATCAGCGGGACGCCTATGGCCAGTTCATTGACCGCGTTGGCCACCTTGAAACCGAGCACATAGGTGCTCATGTTGCTTCTGATCTGCCTCCGGAACTTCTCGATAGTGTCGGAGGCCTCGGGCGATACGTTGTCCTGGTTGACCGTGTACCTGACCCAATCCAACAGGTTTTTGTAATACGCCGCGCCCAGCCGCTCGTGGATGGCGTCCTTGATCTCCGGCCGCTTGAGCAGGCGCTGCGTATCGGTGGCGAATTGCCAGTGGGAGATATCGGTTATCACCTCGTCCAGGTGGCGGGAGACAATGGATTGCCAATCAAGGGACAGGGGAGCGGCGAACGAGGTCCGTTCCTTCATGTACCCCTGACGTGTTGAGCTGCCGGCGTATTTGTTGAACATCTGGTCGAGGGTCGAGGAATCGGATTGTTTCTCGCCGGCAGCGCTGTAGCGGGGATCGTATTTCACCGGATAGTAACCTCCCTCCAGGGTGCCGTTCTTGATCTCCATCGGCAGGGGCTTAATCCAGTTCGGCTCCACTCCGGTACGTTTGCGCGCCAGTTCGGCGGCCTCCGGTTTGAGCGAGTCGATGGTTTTCCAGATGCCGTTCACCACTGCGATCTCTTTGGCCGACAGGTGGGAAAGGATCTCCTGCAAGGCGACGTGATTGAGGATCTGGGGCGCCTCGTCACCCTTGAAGCGCAGCCCGCCGCGCATCAGCTTGTCAAGGTTGCTCTCGTTGCCGCAGTTCAGGGCGATGGCAATAATGTCATCCTTGACCAGATCGGCGTTGATGGCGTCGATGTGGATCTTGCCCATGCTCCGGTCGATGGCCTTTGCGTGGGCATACTCCATGATCCTGGGGAAAAGCATCTCCCGCAGCCTGATCTGGTGATCGGCCGCATCGTTGTACCGATCCCAGATGAATTCATGCCACGGCCCGGTTTTCTTCAAGCCATCGAACCGCTCGAACATGAATTCCGGCAAGAGCACCGGGATATCCAGGTTGACTGCCTTGACCCGGTCCATGAGCGAGGCCGCGCCGTCGCTCTTGCGCTCCATGTCGGCCTCGCCCTTGACCGATCTGAAAAGCCGGTTGGACAAAGAGAGCGCCGCCTGGGTGATCTCCACCTTGCGCCCCTCGGCGTTCACCTGATTGACCTGCCGGGCCGCATGTTCCAGCATCCGCATGGAGTCATAGACCCCCCGCAGCTCATCCATGGACAGGTTGCGGTAATTGGTGCGCTGGATCTCCTGACGGACAGCGTCCGGAATCGGCAGTTCCACCCCCTCCTCATCCTTCATGCGGTTCAGGAAGGCATCCAGGGACTCCCGGTGCTGCAGCCGCTCAAGGGCTTCCCTGTTGCTGATGCGGTCGAAACTGTAGCGATCCAGGATGGCGCGGATCTGATCGAGGAACTGGCCGCCGGCCTTGCCGAACTTGCCCAGTTCCTTCATGGTCCCCATCCTGGCGGCGTAGGCCTGCACCTTGTCCGCGAAGTCCCGCGCCTTGACGGCCTCTTTGTACAGGTAATGGTTCAGCAGTTCCCGGTATTTTGCCTCCCCGGCCTCTTGGTAATTCCTCTTTGCCGCCGCCTCGAACGATTCCCGAGCAGCCGACCGGGCCGCATAGGCATAGAGGTGCGGCTGAATCTCCGCTACCCGTTTCAGCCCCATGGTCTCGGATGCGGTGATCTTGAAGAACTGAACTGGTGGTATGGCCCCGAGCATGGCGTCACGTTGAGCGCGATGCCGGGCGTCCTGGGCGCGTCCTTCCGCCGTGTACCACCGGGCCGTGGCGTCGGCATCGGCCTTGCCTTCCCGTTTCGCGGCGTCAACGAACGGCTTGACCTCTCTGGCCTTGCGCTGGATCGCCAGCAGCTCGGCACGCATGACCTTGCCCTGGGCGTCGTTGTGCACTGCATTCAGGGCCTGTTCGTGAATGGAACCGTCCGTCATCATATCGCCGTAACGTTCGCGCATGCGCCGGTCGGTTTCAGCCTTGACGTACTCCTTCATCTTCGGGGCTCCGGCCATCTTGCGGACCATCTCATCGCCGGAACCGAATCCGGCCATCTCGGCAACCGCATCGGGATGAAGGCCCCCCTCTTTCGCGTAGATGCGCTGAAATTCACGCGGCAAGCTTTTGACGAACGCCTCCCCGTACTGCTTCACCAAGTCCGCCCGGGAGAGCTTGATATCACCCGCATCGCGCCCGTCGAAGGTCTTGCCGGTGGTCAGCACTTGGTATGTTTGATAGATCGGGTCTGCCTTGGCTTCGGCCTCCACCTCTGCCCAGGTCTTTTTGCGCTCTGCCTTCCACCAGGACTTTTGTTCCCGGTCCTTCTCGGCCATCAGCTTGCGCAGCAACTGCTCTTTCGCCAGCTCACCGGCCTGTTCGGCATCCTTGCGGTACAGCTCGAATTCCGCCTGGGACATGCCGGCATCCTCGGCCGTGGCGAAGAGCGGCTTCATTGCCTCCATGTCGCGCATCCGCTCGATCTCGCTATCGGTTGCCAGCATGCGGTCGAACACGTCCCTGACCTCGGGATTCAGTTCGACATTGAGCGCGGCAAGATCCTTGTAGACGCCGATCATCCAGGCTTTCATGCGCTGGAATATGCCGTGGGTCTCGACACTCGGGGCTTTGCCCTCCATGATGTACGCCTCAAAGGCGCGCGCCAGCTTCTCATGATGTTCGGTCTGGATCGCGTCACGGGAATCCACCCCGGCGAACTTGAGCAGGGTGGCGTAATCGTCCTTCACCTGTTGCGGGGCATCGGGACGCTCGGCCAGGTCGCCCAGGACCTCGGTGAAGAAATGGCCGGATTCGTGGATGAACGTGGAGAGGTTGGCGTCTTTCAGCAGGCCGATCTCGAAATTGCGGGCGTTGTCGAAACGGATGTAACCGCGCTTGGCGGATGAACTTTCTTGATAGTAGGGGGTGTTTTCAGCCTGAGCAAAGGCGTCCTTCAGGCGGCCGTCCCGACGGGCCTGGGATTCCATTGCTTCATGGAACGATTGCTGCTCGGAGGTGAGTTTAGGGGATGTTACGCCCCGGAGAATGCCGGGAGCGACGATAAGGCGGAAGGGATATTTTAACTCGACTGGTGCAACATCGCGCCCGACCGCCGCAGGTCTGACCTGGTAAGGAGCAAATCCTGCTTCCCTGGCTTTTTGCGCGTCGGCTTTGGTGAGGGGGATGCCGTAACTTGATACGTCGACTTCACCGGTGCGCTCAAAATCTCTTTTATAGGTTTCAGGTACATTAAGACGCTCCGCAAAAGTGGACCTGTCGTTATTATATCCGTAAATATATGACTTGGCTATTTCGTCAGCAGCAATGCGGCTTGCAGCATTTTGGCCGTATCCTTCTCCCTTGACATCAGGGGTGTTTTGGTACAAAATTATTTTGTCAGCAGAGGGGGGTGCCTCACCCACCCCTTCGACCTGTGCTGACGGAAGCAGTTCTGGTGAGGGGGACTGTTTTAATTTTTTCCCGACCTCTTTCCAATCGTAGGTGGTAAGAAATACCTTGCCATCGCGCTCAATCGCCTGAACCACGACCCGCAAAACAGTCCCGTCTTTGAAAACGCCGAGCAATCCATATTTGTTGCCCTCGGGATCAACCCGCACTTCGTCGGCAAAGGTCGCATTCGCAATTACTTCCCGTGCCTTTGCCAGCAACTTCATCCGTCTGGCGATATTCTCGGGGGACAACGCCCGTTCATGCTCTCCCAGGATATGCGATAGCCCCAAATCGGTAAATGACACTTCCTCGCCGTTGAAAGCCGGAGATTTTACCGGATGCCCTTCAAGTTCATTCCGGTAATATTCCGTGCCTATCTTAACCGCCTCTTCCGGCGTTGTTTTTTTTGTGTCAAACAAGTTGTCTACATCGAGCCTCGGCAGCAGTGATGCTATCTTTGTGCCTTTTTCGATGTTGTTGGATGCCGTGATATCTATCTGGTTAACCCCATCCTTGAACACGATAACCGGCTTGTCGGATCGATCATGCGATGCGGATTGATACAAATCCCTTACCCCGTCAGTTGCAAGGTGATTGACGGCGGACTGGCTAAATTCATCTCCCTCCATCGGGATCGTCAGCGCTTTCCTGATCTCCTCATTGCTCATCTTGTGGACGTCAACCCCCATCCGGTCCAGGTGGTCTTGCAATTGTGTCAGCGCCAGATGTTCGTCCATCAGCTTGGAGTTCCGATACTGATCGCTCGACACCCGGCCGCCGCGCATCTCGTTATCGATGGCGTCCAGCAGGTCGTTGACCGTCGATCCCTCCGTGAGATACCCCTTTCCCACCAGCATCTCCCTGGCCTTGTCCAGTTCCATGCCGTCATCGCGCACGACCTTGCGCTGAAACGGCTTGCGGTCGGCATCAACCTCCATCTGGGCCAGCTCGCCTCCTGAGTCCTTCAGGCCGGTTTCGCGCAGGGTATCGAGGAGGGATGGTCCATGCACGTCCGACTCCTTCGGCACATCCCCGGCCCGCAACCGCTCCAGCATCGGGTCAATGGATGTGTCGATGCTGATCCGGTCGGTCAGCGCCTTGTCCATGGGGCGCGCCAATTTAAGGTTATAGTTCGAGTACAGCTCAAAGGGATCCACCCCGGATCGTTCCCCCATGACCCGGAAGGCATTTGCGACCAGTTGCGCGTTACGTTCCGCCGTTCCGCGTTCGGTGCCGATGCCCAACTGCTGCCCTACCAGATCGTCATAAACTTTGTTGTACGACTCATTGCCCTTGACCGCTTCCTGAGACCGGCTCAACATATCTTTCAGCGTGTCGATGAGGCCCCCGCCGTTCTCGGCGTTGTCCTTGACGGCCTGAACGTGGGCCTCGGCCTCGCGCAAGGAGGCATCCCCAAGTGCAAGCTTGGCATCCTTCACCAGTTCTCCGAATGATCCAGGCCCGACAGCTTTCCGGTGAACTCCCCGAACGGAATGACGATATCGGAGCCGGTCTTGTTCGCCTCGTGGTACGCCTCGGGATTGGACAGCACTTCATCCGCTACAATGGCCGGATCGAGGCCGGCGGACTGAAACAACTCATTCCACCGGTTCACCGGGACATAGGCGTTGTCGATGCCGGCATATTCCGCAGCCACATCGCTCAAATGCTGCTGCACCAGGGCAGGGGCGCGGTTGTTCACCTTGCTGTCCTGGACGACGTTGCCGATCTCGGTAAGCGCTTCAGCTCGGCGTCCGGCCTGATACTGATCATAGAACGGCGCCAGGCTCTCCATCAGGCCGTCTCCCATCATCGGCCGCCCCGTCTGTATCGCATGCTGGGCACCGAACAAAAGGCCCATGGCAAGATCGTGGGCCATGGTCTCTGGATCCAGCAAGTTGATATCGTCCGCCAACTTGTTGTATCCGACATAGTTCAAACCGGCCTTCTCCAGGCCCCGGTCGAGCGCCCCGAATGCCGGGTTGAATAACGCCCCCCTGACCAGGCTGTTTGACAGGGAGCCACCCCCGAACGGCAGTTTCGTCATGGCGTATGAGGTCATGCCGGATTTCATGGCCATGGCCAGGGCCGTGTCGGGATCGACTCCCTGGGCGGTCAAATCGTCATACTTGTCGTTGGTGGCCTGCCCTATGATCTCGGCAAGCCCGGCATTCCCGGACAGCAGCATGGGCACCAACTCCTGCACCGACCTGACCAGCTTCCCGCCGAAGGTCTGCGAAGGATCGGCGGCAGATTCTTTCTGAATCCGGGAAAAGGTGTCATAGAGCTGGGAGGCGAATTCCTTGTAATTGTCGTCACCGTTGACCGCATCCACCGCAGCCGCCATCGGGAACGCCAGCTTGGTGGCCAGCTTGCCCGTGCCCCCTTGGATCGCCTGATACGGTTTCGTCCCATACTCCGTGGCAAAGTAATTCGCCTCGGCCTGATCCCGCGCGGTGCCAAACTGCAACGTCGATTGAGAATCGGATGAGGGATGAGGGTTGAGGGGTGAGAAACCGTTCCTGGCCAGATCCTCCAGCCGGGTCAGGGCAGGGATATCGTCATGGGCCACGGCGGCATTGTCGGGGTCCATGAGCGTCCGGGCCGTGACCGGGCTGGTTGCCGGCAGATCGGCGGCCTGCTGCTGCAACTGCATCAGCTTGACCGGCGCGCCGTTTCTGATAAGCCCGACCGGAACGTTGCTTTCCCTGGCCAGGCGCTGCCACTCGGCTTCCTGATCGGGAGACGTGCCGGATTGGGCGGCCTGAGACAGCACCGCTGGGAGGGCAGCCGTGTTTGCCTGCCCCTGGCTCGTTACCTGATTGATGATTGAGAGAACGCTATTGTCATCCATGGCTTAACTCCTTAAAGGCGTGAATGGTGAAGGGTGAGGCGTGAAACGTGAGGTGTGAGACATGAGGAGTAAAGACTTTAACCCCTCACCATTCACTATTCACCATTCACGGATTTAAGTTACGGTTCCTCAAACCCCGCCTGCACGAACTCTATGGCCGAGGCCGAGGTGAAGCGGATAAACCGCGTGTCGCCGTAGGCCATCCAGGCCTTGAGCGGGGTCTTGCGCGAATACCACCAGTTGCGCACCGTTCGGGGGGTTACCTCCATGGCCTGGGCCAACTCCAGGGCGCTTACCCAGCGGCGTCTGCGCCACGTCTCCATGCTCTCCTCGATGTTCATTGCTCGCCCTCCATAATATTTTTGGGGTAACTCTGTGGCAGGTCAGCCCAGTAGCCGCACATGATGCAGCTATACCCTTCCACCCAGGCCTGCTCATCGGCATCGCGTTCCAGGGTCGATGGTGGGGTGATCACTGCCACCAGTCGAATATGCTTAGAATGACATTTGGGACATTCCATATCTCACCTCAATTCGACCAATTCCTGTGGATAAGTTCGGCGGTATCTGAACATAAAAAAAGGAGCCTGGTAATTCCCAGACTCCCTAAACTTCCACAAACTTCCCGATAAATTTTGGGTATGCATATTGCAGTTTAAATGGGCTCCAAATGGATAAAAATAAAATTCACGGAAATATGCAGTTGCGCTATATTCTCCCAATATTTGGGTGAATATAGCGCAAATCCGGCCTAATATATGTCTTTGGTGCAACAGTTTTTTGATGTTTATGGCCAGAAATACAATCAATTAGAAATAAGCATTCGCTACTGCATACTCCCAGGTTGGTCATGGAGCAAATTATGATTGAGGAAATAAAACTCAGAAGTTGGTCAAAGTATGACGAAGAAGTTGCACTGATGTCATTCCGAGTCTGGCTTTTCAGGGGACATTGCGACGCAGCTTGGAAATTAGAGACGTCTCTCTTTCGGCTATTTAGAGACCTTCAAACTACTTTTGAAGTTTCACAACAGGAGAGTAAACGACGATTTGCGCGAGACAATCACGAAAAGGCAATGATTAGCCATTTCAAGGCAAATGCACATCTCTATCTAAAAAGCCTTCCCACAAATTCACAATCAAATCTTGAGTGGCTCTCAATAATGCAACACTTTGGGTGTCCAACTCGTCTTCTTGATGTTACCTCTTCACCATATATTGCCCTCTATTTTGCCCTCGAACAAGGGCACGGAGATGCGGCAGTGTATGCTTTTAATCACGGTGAGTTCAGAAAGATCGATCAAAGGGTATTGAGCAAAGACTATAGTCGAGAGGTATTAAACAATGTTAAGGGAGATAAGGCATTTATAATTCCATATGAACCAAAACATTCTAATGAACGGCTTGTAGCTCAACAAGGAGCATTTCTCGTCCCGAGCAATAATTACGAGACATTTGAAGAGATTGTTGCGATTTATGAGACAGAAAAAGCAATCGTAAAGAAATTTATTATACCTGCTCGACTTCGTTTGGAAGGATTGAAAAAATTGCGAAGAATGAACATAACAGCTGCTTCATTGTTCCCTGGGTTGGAGGGTTTTTGTAGGTCACTTCGAGATCAAGTTGAGACATCATCACAATTGAAAAGATTTGAAGAAATGGAATGATCAACTAGCGCCAAGACCGGCCCAATGAGACTTAAAGTGAGACTTAAAGGGTCAGCCCTTGACACGGGACAATTGACATGAATTCACTCCAAAAATATCTCATGTCAGGGGCAGGTCCCTCAGTTTTTCATTGAATTCCACGCCCGTGGGAGTTTGGGGGACATCTTATCTAATTCATGCGAGATAAGTAAGGTGTCCACCGAATCCGATACGAATATTTTCGAGCAGGGTTGAATTTGCGAGTAAAATAATGCGGAGGTATTGAATGTCTTGGGATTGTCCTTCTTGCGGAGTAACTGGTAATGACGAAAATACAGTCCGATGTATTTGCGGATACGAATTGGATATTAAAGGCCAATACGTTAGCAATTTGTCACCATATGAGGCTGCATCTGGTATTCAAAGATTTCTTAACTGGTTGATTGATCATTTAGTTATATTGCTTCTAATATTTATTGTGGCGTTTATAGTTGGGATTTTGTTGGGAGTTATAATGGGAGTTATTAATAAAGAATTGTTAGACAGTACATATCATAAAATAATGTGGCCTATTGTAATTATTATAACAATGGCATATTACGTCATTTTTGAATCTATTACTGGAAGAACATGTGGTAAATATATTACCAAAACAAAGGTTATTTGCACTGACAATACGAATATAACCGTTAAACAAGCTATTATTAGAACCATTTGCCGCTACATACCATTCGATGGCCTTTCTTTTATTTTGTCTAAAGGAGGCTGGCATGACAGAATATCAAAAACCATAGTGATTAATTTAAACAAACCCAAGCCTTTTGAACAATTGGAGTCTAAGATTTCTCAAGATGACAAATGGTTCTGACTTAGGACAAATCAATGACATAATGCTGATTTCGCCTTGACCGGTACAATAATCAGTATTATTCCCCTGAATTCTCCCAAGTTAAACCAAAAAGGAATGTAACATGAGTTACAATGTGTTTGAGACCACAGGAATTGAAACAGGATTCGAGTATTTCCGCATATTTGATGTTATAGAGGAGAAAGATCTTAAAATTTATTGCGAACGTCAAAAGAGGCCTTAAAGGGTCAGCCCTTGACACGAGACAATTGACATAAATTCACTCCAAAATGTCTCATGTCAGGGGCTGACCCCTCAGTTTTTCCTTACCTTTTCTGACTAAATATATTACGTGAGGTAACAAAAATGTCGCCAAAATCTCAGACGTTATTCCATTTTACCAAATCAGAAGATAAACTAAAAAGCATATTGTTGAATGGTTTTTATCCTAACTATTGTCTTGAGGATTGTAGATGGTACTATTCTAAAACAAACTATGTTGCAGTAATTATGACTTGTTTCTGTGATATTCCACTATCTCGAATTAGTAATCATATAGATACATATGGCCATTATGGCATTGGCTTAAGCCGAGAGTGGGCTGTTTCAAAGCATCTTAACCCTGTTATATATATTTCTGAGGATAGTAATCTTTATAATTCATTGATGGATATTGCTAATACTGATTTAATAATAGACAATTATAACGATAAAAAAGAATTCAAAAGTCAATTGAGAATGCTTAGGGCACATGTAAAGCCGCTTGAGGGCAATATGGTAATTGAAGGAGTTGATAAGTACGTTAAATTTTATAAAGAGAATGAATGGCGATATGTTCCAACAGGCAGGAGATGTATCGTTAATAAAGCTAC